>Ga0182024_10002688_pt1 | contig 43670 bp, 53 predicted proteins | sample P32metaG_FD_120480 | JGI IMG/M metagenome (GOLD analysis project Ga0182024, IMG submission 120480) | Permafrost microbial communities from Stordalen Mire, Sweden - P3-2 metaG (Illumina Assembly) | ecosystem: Environmental > Terrestrial > Soil > Wetlands > Permafrost | place: Sweden: Stordalen... | reverse complement strand
GCGAAACGCCGCGCCCGCGGGTACCGCTCCAACCGCAACTTCATCACGATGATCTACCTCATCGTTGGCAAGCTCAACGCCGCCCCCGTCACCGCATAACCCACCCAAAACGTGGAGGAGCCCGAAATTCCCGCGTTCGACGAGCTGTATCACCGTTACAGCGCGAGCGCCTTCGGCCTCGCGTCCGTGATGTGTCGGAGCTGCAGCCGAGCCGAGGAGGCCGCCCAGGAAGGTTTCATCGCCATCTGGCGTGCTCGGAAGAGCTATGACCCCAGCCGCGGCAACGCGCGGACGTGGTTGCTCATGGTGATTCGCAACCGCAGCATCCACGTCATGCGTAAGGGGGGAGGCGAGGAGAGCCCACGTGAGCTCGGCGCCGAGCTCGACTCCCTCCAGGCACCCGGGTCGATCGCCGACGACATCGAAAGGCACGATGCCGCTGAGCGACTGCGACTCTGTCTGTGCAAGCTTCCGTCGTGTCAACGAAAGGTGATCGCGCTCGCCTATTTCGGCGGCTTCAGCCACTCAGAGGTCGCGTCGCGACTGGGACTGCCCATGGTAACCGTCAAAGGGCGTATACGCTTGGGGCTGCACAAGGTCAGAAGTGACATCATCCCGCTCCAGGAACCCGGGCAGGCGGTCGCTGTCGAGTGGGGATCACTGGTCAACGGTGGGCGTAATGGCTCCGTTGCCAGCGGCCGCGGATAGCCTTGGGGCTCTAGACGCGTCGTCACCGGTCGACCGTGAGACGGTCAACACAAAGGACACACGGCTCAAGTGTCAGAGCCGGAAAAGGCGCCCGTCGAGGGGTTGGGACGGAGTGAGATCAGTAGTTCTCGGTGCGCCGATCCGCTCGCCTCACGGGCTGACTTTCGGTGTGCCCGCGAGGTGCACTTCGACCGCGGCGATCTCGGGGTGGGCCTCGCTCAACGCATCGCGCCGCAACGAGAGGTCATGGAGCTTGAGGTGGACCTCCTCACTGGTGACTTGCTGCTCCACGGTGAAGCCGCTGTCCCGGAAGGCCTCGAGCATCCGGTGGTTGTAGGGGAGTACCGCCGCCGTGAGGGTGGAGATCCCGTGCCCCTCGGCCGCCGCCGCGAGTTGCCCCAGCAGGATCGTGGCGATGCCGTGTCCGTGCAGGGCGTCGGCCACGACGAAGGCGACCTCGGCGCAATCGGCGCAATCGGCGTTCTCGCGCACGTAGACGCCGTGGGCGACGATCGGCGGGTCCGAGTCGACGGTGGCGACCAGCCCGTAGCGAAGATCATCGTGCTCCACAGACCAATCCGAGGCCCACTCGAGGTTCGTCGCGCCGAAGAAGCGAAAGCCCACCGACTCGCTCGATAGGGCACCCAGGAAGGTGCGGATCGCCCGCCGCACCGGCAACTCAGCTTTCGGTCGGGCCGGGCCAGCTCCAGTCGCGGACGTCTGGCGAATCGTCGCCTACGGCGCGGGTGTAGGCACGGTGGCGCAGTCGCTCGTCGACCATCTGCTGGCGCAGATGGGCGGCCCGTTCAACGAGTCCCGGCACCCGGTCGATCACGTCCATGACGAGATGGAAGCGATCGAGGTCGTTGAGCATGACCATGTCGAAGGGCGTCGTCGTCGTGCCCTCCTCCTTGTAGCCACGGACGTGCAGGCGATTGTGGTTGTGACGGCGGTAGGTGAGGCGGTGGATCAGCGTCGGGTAGCCGTGGTAGGCGAAGATCACCGGCCGCGAGGTGGTGAAGAGCGCATCGAACTCGTGATCGGAGAGGCCGTGCGGATGCTCGGACTCGGGTTGGAGGCGCATCAGGTCGACTACGTTGACCAGCCTGACGCGGAGGTCCGGGAGCTGCTCACGCAGAAGGGAGACCGCAGCGACCGTCTCGAGGGTCGGGATGTCGCCCGCGCAGGCGAGGACGACATCGGGCTCCGCACCCTGGTCATTGGATGCCCATTCCCAGATCCCGATGCCGCGGGTGCAGTGAGCGACCGCCTCCTCCATGGTCAGGTAGTCCAGCGCCGGCTGCTTCCCCGCGACGATCACGTTCACGTAGTTGCGGCTGCGCAGGCAGTGATCGGCGACCGAGAGCAGGCAGTTGGCATCCGGCGGCAGGTAGACCCGTACGATCTCGGCCTTCTTGTTGACCACGTGATCGATGAAGCCCGGATCCTGGTGGGAGAACCCGTTGTTGTCCTGGCGCCACACGTGCGAGGACAGCAGGTAGTTCAGCGACGGGATGGGCCGGCGCCACGGGATCTGACGGGTGACCTTCAGCCACTTTGCGTGCTGGTTGAACATCGCGTCGATGATGTGGATGAACGCCTCATAGCAGTTGAACAGGCCGTGGCGGCCGGTCAGCAGGTAGCCCTCCAGCCAGCCCTGACACAGGTGCTCGGAAAGCACCTCCATCACCCGCCCGTCGGGCGCAAGGTGCTCGTCGGTGGGAAGGATCTCGGCCTCCCAGGTGCGCTCGGTAGCCTCGAGCACGGCGCCGAGGCGATTGGAGGCCGTCTCGTCGGGGCCGAAGATCCGGAAGTTCTGTGGATTGCGACGGATCACGTCGCGCAGCCAGCCTCCGAGGAGCCGTGTCGCCTCCCTGCTGGACCGGCCGGGGGCGGGCACGTCGACCGCGTAGTCGCGGAAGTCGGGCAGGTCGAGTGGACGGGTCAACAGGCCACCGTTGGCGTGGGGATTGGCGCTCATGCGCCGCTCGCCCAGGGGCGCGAGGGCCCGCAGCTCGGGCGCCACGGCCCCGTCGTCGCCGAACAGCTCCTCGGGGCGGTAGGAGCGCATCCACCGCTCGAGGATCTGAAGGTGACCGGGACGCTCGGCGAGCTGCGAGAGCGGCACCTGGTGCGCCCTCCAGGTTCCCTCCACGGGCAGACCATCGACCTCCTTGGGTCCCGTCCAGCCCTTTGGGGTCTCGAGCACGATCATCGGCCACCGCGGACGAGTCGCGTCGCCATCCTGGCGGGCGCGGCGCTGGATCTCGGCGATCTCGTTCATGACCTCGTCGAGCGTGGCCGCCATCAGCTCGTGCACCGTGGCGGGGTCGTCGCCCTTGACGAAGTGGGGTGTGTAGCCGTATCCGACCAGCAGCGAGCGCAGCTCGTCGTGGCCGATGCGCGCCAGCACGGTTGGATTGGCGATCTTGTACCCGTTGAGGTGCAGCACCGGCAGCACCGCCCCGTCGCGAGCCGCGTTGAGGAACTTGTTGGAGTGCCAGCTCGCCGCCAGCGCGCCGGTCTCGGCCTCCCCGTCGCCGACCACGCAGCAGACCAGCAGATCCGGATTGTCAAACGCCGCGCCGAAGGCGTGGACGAGCGCGTAGCCGAGCTCGCCTCCCTCGTGAATCGAACCCGGCGTCTCGGGCGCGACATGGCTCGGGATCCCTCCGGGGAACGAGAATTGGCGAAACAACCGCCGGAGCCCCGCTTCGTCGAATCCCATCTCGGGATAGACCTCGCCGTAGGTTCCCTCCAAGTAGGTGTTGGCCACGATTCCCGGCCCGCCGTGGCCGGGCCCGGTCACGAAGATCGCCTCCAGGTCACGGGAGCGGATCACTCGATTCAGGTGCGCATAGATGAGGTTCAGGCCCGGTGTCGTGCCCCAGTGGCCGAGCAGGCGCGGCTTGATGTGCTCCAGGCGCAGAGGCTCGCGCAACAGGGGATTGTCGACCAGGTAGATCTGGCCGACCGACAGGTAATTAGCCGCGCGCCAATAGGCGTCCAGGGCGCGCAGGTCGGTGCCCGTTGCCGGATCGGGGGGCGCTTCCGCGAGGCTGGTCATGGCTCGGCTCCTGATGCGTTGCAGTCGCGCGACCGCTACCGATCGCCGCTTCGAAGCCGGCCGGGGTCCGGGGCCGGGTGTGGTGCTGCCCGCCGGGGTCGCGGCGGGACTACCGACGAGAGTACTTGGCCATGGTCAAAATAGAGACAGGAACTTCAGGATTTAAACTTCCTGCATCGTCAGATGTTGCGACATCTTCGGCGCATCGACGCTGCGCCCGACTTGCACACGACAGGAGCATCGTGAAGCCAGCCACTCCCCATGGCATCGTCCACCACGGCGCCTTCGGCAACGATCGCTTCGGCATCGCCGCCGAGCGCTTCGCGCGTTTTCTTCGGCACGCCGCGCTTCATCATCGGCCAGACGATCCTCGTGGTGGTGTGGATCGTGCTCAATGCCGCGGCCTTCAGCCTCCGCTGGGATCCGTACCCCTTCATCCTTCTCAACCTGGCGTTCTCGACGCAGGCGGCGTACGCCGCCCCGCTGATCCTCTTGGCCCAGACGCGGCAGGCCGAGCGCGACAAGCTTCGCGATGCGGCGATTCAGACCCACCATGACGGCGAGATCCAGCGAGAGGAAGCCTTCGAGGAACGCCTCACGCAGGTGCTTCACCGCGAGCGCGAGATGGTGGAGCAGCACCTCACGCTGCTCGCCCAGAACACGCACCTGACCGAGCAGATCGCGCGTCTGACCACCGAGCTGCACCACGCGGTGTGCGTCGAGCCGACCGCCCACTGAGGGGCAACCTCTGCGCAGGCGCCGCCGCAGGCTACGCACGTCATCGCGCTGCCGCCTCACTGGCGGAGGAGGGTCTCAGAGCGGGCGCCGTGGCGAGACCGTCGCCTCGGTCTTGAGTGGTCCGCTCGTTTCGGGTGGCGGCAGGGCGCTCCCGATGGTCCCGTGAAGCTCGAGACCCCTGATGTCGCAGAGTCCGAGGATCCACTCGACGCGTGGATCCGCGCCTACGACCGCGAGTCTCCGGCCGGCCCCCCCGACGCGCCGCAGACCCGCGCACAGCTCGCTCAGCGTCCGCGTGCTCAGGTGGTGCACGGCGCTCAGGTCGACCGCGATCCACCGGTGGCCGGCGACGAGTGCGTCCCGGATGCGGGCTCCCACGGCGCGCGCCGTATCGGCGTCGGCGTGATCGGGAAGCGCGATCACCGCCACCGAGCCCTGCGTCTGATACTCGAGCTCAGCGCTCACGATGCCGCCCTCAGTGGGTGCGACCCGCCAACGCATGACTGCTGGTCCTCGGGGGCCAAATTGCTCCAGGTGTGGATACCCGCCTTGCCAGGAACGCCACCGGGTTCCGGAGCGACGCAACAGCGAAAATACCTGCTCAAGGCGATGTTACAGGCTCCCTGTCCGACGCGAGGCTACCGAGCGGCCCGACGCAGCGACGTCGGTCAGCGCGACCGGCTCCAGTTGTCCATTGATCAGCTCGCCGGCCACGTCGCTGAGCCGCCGATTGTTCCTGCGGGCGTAGCTGCGCAGGCGGGCAAAGGCCGCGTCGAGGTCGATCTGAGCCCGCTCGGCGAGCACGCCCTTGGCCTGCTCGATCACCACCCGGCTGGAGAGCGCGCCCTGAAGCTGCGCCACCACCCCCCGCGACTCTCGCACCGAGCGCTCCTGCAGGAGCGCGACCGCGGCGATATCGGCCATCCCCTGTCCCAGCGGCAGGTCTCGGTCCGAGATCGCCCCCGGCTCGGCGCGGAACAGGTTCAACGCCCCGACCGTGTCGCCACGGACCCGCATCGGCAGTGCTTGCACGGAGCAGAACCCGCGCTCGAGCGCTGCAGGCCCGAACATCGGCCAGCGCTCGAGGTCATCACGGAGATTCTCACTGGCCACAGCCTCGCCGCTGTGAAAGCACTCGAAACACGGTCCCTCCTCGTTCTGTGACTGCAACAGGTCAAGCGCCTCGGACCGTTCGCTCGAAGACGCCATGACCCGCAGCATCCCCGATGCGTCGGCCAGCAGCAGGCCCGCCTCCGTGCAATCCAGGAGCTCGACGCAGCGCTGGGCCAAGCCGTGCAGGAACTCGATCACGTCGAAGTCGTCGACCATCGTGTCGGCCAGACCCACGAACGTTTCAACGATCCGCTGCTCTCGCGTCATCATCAGGTATCGAGCCGCCTGGTGTCGTGCGCCTTGCTTCCCGACCAGCCCATTTTCGCACAGCGGACCGCCGAACATCGGGGTTATTTCGTCCCCTCCAGGAGCAGCCGACGCTCGACGACCGCGCGCGCGACATCACGCAGGGTGCGGTTGTCCCCAAAGGCATGCGCGCGCAGCCGGACGAACGCCTCATCCATCGAGACGCCCAGCTGGACGGAGACCATGCCCGTCGCCTGATGAACCTCCGCCCAGTGGGGGGGCTCGTGGGCCAGCAGCTCGTGCACGCGGTCGGCGGGCGCGCCGGCCTGGACCGCGAGCACGACCTGGCCGGCCAAATCGGCCAGCACCAGGCCGCGTGCCAGCTCCTCGGAATCCAGCGGCCCCGCGCGGTCGCGGTAGACCACCAGTACGCCGATCCGGATGGCGCCGATGTGCAACGGGAACGCGAACACCGCTCGCACCCCGGCCGCCACGCTGGCCTGCGCGAAGCTCGGCCAGCGAACCTGGCCGGGCCGGGCCAGGTCAGGCTCCAGGACGGGCTCGCTGTCCTTCCACGCATCGACGCACGGGCCCTCCCCGAGCTCGAGCGCCAGCTCCTGGACGGCCGCGATCCCCGGTCCCGACACCCCGGCGCTGCCCCGCAGCCGCCCGTCGACCATCAACGAGATCCCGGCGCCGCTGAGCGACAGCAGCGACACCGCGGCCACGCACACCCGGTCAATGACCGACGGCGTCTCGCCATCGACGGCCGCCATCGCCGCCAGCACCACACTCAGCCGATCCGCAGGCACCCGTCACACGCTACGCCCACGGGGCGAGCTCCGGTCAGCCGGTCAGATGCTCGTACACGACGAACGAGGTGAGCTGTCCGACGGTGTCATACAGCGACCTCGCCGGGCCGTTGAACTGCTGGGTGTGCCAGTAGACGCGCTCCACGCCGCGGGCCAGCGCCACCGAGTAGACAGCCTCGAACAGAGCGGTGGCAACTCTCCCGCCCCGATGCTCGGGGTCGACATAGAGATCCTCGAGATAGCAATAGCCCGAGGTGCTCCAGGTGGAGGGATGAAAGACGAGATGGGCGAGACCGATCGGGTGGTCCCCCGCGTCGACGGCCACCAGGCCGAGCATCCCCGGCTCGTCGTCGCACAGGCGCTGGAACGTCTGCCCGGTTACAGCCTCGGCCACATCTGACCGATAGAAGGACAAGTAGCCGTCCCATAGCGGACGCCAAGCGTCCCGGTCCCCGGCATGCAGGCGGCGGATCTCAGGCTGGGACTTGGTCGCGGACATCGTCTTCTCTCGAGGGCCACGCCGACCGCGGGCGCCCGTGCTGAATCTATACCTCCACATCCACGGCGTGCGCGCGCCGAACAAACGCTTAGGACGGCAGGGTTCGCTGCAGCGCGCTGGGGTTGCCGAAACCGGGGCCACGCTTCGCCGCACCCTGTTCATCCTGCTGGTCGCGTTCCTGGTGTGCCTGCCGGCTGGAACCGCGCTGGCCAACGGCTGGGCGGGCGCCGATCCCAGCACCGACTTCGCCGTCGGGCAGCTGCCGGAGTCCTGCGACGGCGCCGGTGCGTCGCCATCGTGCATCGGCGCGGCGGTTTCCTACCTGGAACAGGCGCGGGCGAGCCTGGGACAGGGCCCGTACGAGCTGCCGGCTGATTTCGACTCGCTGACGCCCGCCGAGCAGGCGTTCGTGCTCACCGACCTCGACCGGGTCCTCTACGGGCTGGCGCCGATCCCGGGCCTCACCGGCGCGCTGGACGCCGATGCGGGGGCCGGTGTCCAGAGCGACGACGACCCCCACTCCAGCGACTCACTGTTCAGCTACTACGCCTCCAACTGGGCCGGCGGCTTCGCCGACATGGCACAGGCCTACGAGGCCTGGATGTACGACGATGGCCCGGGCAGCGGAAACGAGGACTGCACGGCCACGAACTCCAGCGGCTGCTGGGGTCACCGCCACGATGTCCTGTGGCAGTTCGAACAATCGGATCCCACCCACCCGCTCGCGATGGGGGCCGCTGCCGCCACCGACTCCAGCGGCACCGCCGGCTACGCGATGATCCTGGGCCAGGGCGACGCGGGTTACCGACCGGCCTACACCTATACCTGGAGCCAGGCGGTCGCCGACGGGGCGAACGGCGGCAGCAACGCGTCGACCACCCCCTCGCGCACGCCTGCCCCGCGGGCATCGGCCGCCTCGTCGACCGCCGGCAACCGGCGCCGGGAGAAGATCACGATCGTCGGCGTCCGGGTCCGCGGGCATCGCGTCGCGATTCGGGTCGCCGCCCCCAGGTCGGCTCGGCTCTACTGCGCGCTGACCCCCCGGCGCGCCGGCCGCTGGACAGGCGATCACTTCCGCCACTGCGGATCATCGACCACCTACAGCGGGGTGCGCGCCGGCCGCTACCGGGTGCGCGTGCACATCGGCCGCGAGTCGGCGACCCGTTACCTCACGGTCGGATAGTCGGTTGACCCGCGGCGGCGGAAAGCGAGGGACCCGACGTTGACCCGAGTCCGAACTTCTGCTGGGGAAGGGTGGCGTTGAGCCATGTCTGTGGCTGAAGTCGGAGCCGTAGCGCGCTGCGAGCACTCCGGATCTCGCAACGACCCATTTCCCGATGCGAGATCGGGAGCACCCGTATTGCGACTGCAGCGGATCTCGCAGTCAATAGGCGGGCGTTGAGAGATCGGGAGTACTCGCCACGATGGCGTCCGCCAGGCGCTCGGGCGCCCGTAACTGCTCAGACGCCCCTTCCTGGCAATGAAGTTCGCAGCCCGATGGCCATCCGAGCTCCGCAGCCGCTTTCCGCTCACCTGGCCTTCTCGGCCTCACGCCGATCAGACCAGCGTCCGCTGCCGCCGTCCTTGATGTCCGCCAGGGTCCGCTCCAGGGCGGCCATCAGATCCTCGGGCGGGGTGGGCGCTTCCACGGCCGGCGGGGCCTTGATCGTCTCGCCCTTGCGCTTGCGGTCGACGACGCGCTTGAGCCGGGCGCGGTAGCGATCCTTGTGCTTCTCGGGCTCCCACTCACAGGAGAGCTCCTCGATGACCGCGACCGCCGCATCGAGCTGCTTGCGGGCCGGCTTGTGGGCCTTCTGGGTGGCCCGGTCGATGCCCTTGGGGTCGCGAACCTCATCGGCGAACAGCATCGTGGTCAGCGTCAGGGCACCCTCGCGCTCGCGCACGATCGCCAGGTACTCCTTGGCGCGCATCACAAAGCGACCCAGGGCCGCGCGCTCGGTCTGGCCCATCACCTCCGTGAGCAGCCGGTAGGCGCGCGCGGACCCATCGTCCTCGGAGGCCGGAACCAGGAAGTACGGGTGCTCGAAGTAGATCGGGTCGACCTCGGCGAGGTCGACGAACTGCTCGATATCGATGGTGCGCGTCCGGCGCGGCTCGATCGCTTGCAGCTCCAGGTCTGAGACGATGATCTGACGGCCGTCGTCAGCCTCGTAGGCGTGGGTGATCTCCTCGTAGGGGACCTCCTTGTGCTCCTTCGAGCACCACCGCTGCACGTCGATCGGAGCCCCGTCCTCGGCGTGGAGCTGGCGGAAATGCAGACCGAGGTCGCGCACCGCGGTGACCAGGCTGACCGGGACGTTGACCAGGCCGAAGCTCAGCGAGCCGGTCCACAGCGATCAAGACGCGTTGCCGGTAGCCGTTCTGGAAGGCCTGGGGCGCGAAGCGGTCGTGGAGCGTCTCGACCAGGGTGCTCGCCATGTCGATCTCGCGCTTGGTGGGCGTCCGGCTGGGCTTGGGCAGGTCGAGCGTCTCGGGATCGACGAGCTCGTCGGCAAAGCGCATCGTGTGCAGGACCAGGCCGTCTCCAGCGGCCCGGATCCCCGCCAGGTACTCGCGGTTGTGAAACACCCAGCGCCCGATGCCGAGCCGCTCGGAACGGGCGAGCGCGTCGTGGAGCAGGCGATAGGCGTCGGCGCCGTCCTTGCCCGCCCCGAGGTAGTAGGTGCGGTCGAAGTTGACGGGATCGATCTTGGAGGCCCGCACGAACTCCTCGAGCTCTATGAGGTGGAGCGCTCGCCGGCCGCGGCGTCGATCTCCTCCTGGCTGAGCATCACGTACTCGCCGCTGCGCAGCTCATAGCCCTTGGCGACCTGCTTGTAGGGCACCTGCTTGCCCTCCTTAGAGCAGATCCGCTTCTGCTCGATGCTCGCCTCGTCCCGGGCGTGCACCTGATGGAATGGATGCCGTGGTCCTCGGAGGCGGAATGGACCTTGATCGGGACGGTGGTCAGACCGAACGCGATCGTCCCGTTCCAGATGGATCTTGGTGCCAAGACGGTCAGCCCTTCTGAGTGGTTGGCGCGGCCATTGCAGGGGAGCTACCCGTAATCGGAGGTGCGACGCGAACGGGTGTTTGCCGGCACTTGGCGCCGGGCAGAGAGACAGAGTAGGTACCGAACCCGAATCCACGGAGGTCAGATGAGCGACATCGTCGACAAGGTCACAGGCAAGACGAAGCAGGCGGTAGGCGACATCACAGGCGACCGCTCGCTGCATCGCGAGGGGCGCAAGGAGGAGCGCAAGGGCGACGCCAAGGAAGAGGCCGCCCGCGCCCAGGACAAGGCCGACGCCAAGGCCGACGAGGTCGCAAACCTCGAGCGCGAGACCAACTAGGACCGAGCCGCAGTTCTCCGGCGAGGGTCCGGTCAGACACACAAAGTGCCGAGTCAGTCTGACCGGACGCCACCGGCGGCCGCCGCCGCGCTGGGGGCGGTAACGGGCCTGCGCAGCACGGCAGGACCCGCGGCCCTGGGGCTGCGGGGGCGCTGGGGGCGTAGCGGCCGGATTGCGGCCCTCCTGGCCGCGACCGGCGAGGTGACGTTCGACAAGCTTCCCGCCGTCCCGCCTCGCAGCGACCTGCCCTCTTTGACCGGGCGAATCCTCAGCGGCGCGTTCACCGGCCGGGAGGTCGGAGGCGCCTCAGGCGCCGGGGCGGGCGCGGCCTGCGCTCTGGCCACCGCCTATGGATCCCAGCGCCTGCGCGCCCTGGTCGGCGAGCGGACCGGCCTCCCCGACGCGCTCATCGGAGCCCTCGAGGACGCGGTGGTGATCGTCGTGGCCGCGGGAGCTACGCGGGCTGCGCCCCGGCCGGCGGCCGAGGCCGAGGCCGGGGCTCGGCACGAGCCGGAGGATCCCCCCGACCAGCCCCAACCCGAGCGGCGTCCCTCGCTGCTCGGTTCCGCCGGCCGCGGCCTGGCCGCCGCCGCGATCGGCACGGCGGCCATGACCTCGGCCCAGAACGCCTACCTGCGGCTGACCGGAGGCGCTCCGAGCTCGGTCCCCGAGCAGGTGGGGCGGCGCATCATCGAGGGCGGGCTGGGCCGCCGGGTCCCCCGTAAACGGCGCGGCGCGCTCAATCAGGGGACGCACATGCTCTACGGCACCGCCTGGGGGCTGCCCTTCGGCCTCGCCGTCGGGTCCCTGAGGACCCGCCCGGGCGCGAGCGCCGCCGGGGCCGCTCTCGGGCTGACGGCCTGGGGTGCCTCGCTGGTCGAGCTCCCGGCCCTGGGCCTGTCGCCGCCACCATGGCAGCAGCCGCCCGGCGCGTTGGTCGTCGATCTGGCCATGCACCTGGTCTACGGGGCTTCCACGGCTGCCGTGTACCAGGTCCTTGCCTAGACTTCCGACCTGATGATCGTCACCCTGTCAGCCGCTTACGGTGCCGGTGGGGGCGTGATCGGGCGCGAGCTGGCAGATCGACTCGATGTGCCGTTCTGCGATCGCGCGATCGCGATGGGGATCGCCCACCACCTCGACGTCTCGGTCGACGACGCTCTCGCCTACGAGCAGCCGGCCGACCGCGGCCGCCTGGCGAAGCTGCTGAGCGCGTTCGCGGGCAGCGATCCCGGGGTCACGATGGCCCTGCCGCCGGACATGATCACCCCCGAGGATGTGCACCGGGCCTCGCGCGAGGCGCTGCTCGCCCAGATGGCGACCGGTGAGGGGGTCATCCTGGGTCGCGGTGGCGGTGCAGAGCTGCGTGACGAGCCTCACGTACTGCGCGTGCGCCTGACCGGACCGGCCGCGCGGCGGACTGAGCGGGCGATGGCCCACGCCAACATCGATGAGGTGACGGCCGAGCGGGCCCGACGCCATCTCGATCATGTCCACGCCGATTACGTCAGGCACTTCTATGGGATCGACATCGACGATGCCCGGCTCTACCACCTCACGATTGACTCCGCGTCGCTGCCCACCGATCTGTGCGTGGATTTGCTCGAGCAGGCGGCGCGAGCGATGAGCGACGGCTGAGCGGCGTGCCGGAGCGCTTCGTGATCCAAAAGCACGACGCCTCGACGCTGCACTACGACTTCCGGCTCGAGGTCGACGGGGTGCTGAAGTCGTGGGCCATACCCAAGGGACCATCCACCGATCCGCGTGAGAAGCGGCTCGCCGTCCGGGCCGAGGATCATGGCCTTGACTACTTCGACTTCGAGGCCGGTCACGTCAAGGTCTGGCTGGAGGGCGAGAAGCTGGTCGGCGGCTGGACGCTTCAGCGCACCCGCGGTGGCGACAAGCCCCAGTGGCTGATCATCACGCGCCGCGACGAACAGGCCGACGCGCGCCGCAACCCGCAGAGCACCCAGCCCGAGTCGGTCAAGACGGGGCGGACCATCGAGCAGGTCGCCGAGCGCTCGTCGAGCGAGAGCTAGCAATGCGGGCATCGCTGTTCATCACCTGCTTCAACGACACGATGTTTCCGCGCACCGGCCAGGCGGTGGTCGAGATCCTCGAGCGCCTCGGAGTCGAGGTGGACTTCCCGCTGGAGCAGACCTGCTGCGGGCAGATGCACTTCAACACCGGCTACGCGAAGGAGACGATCCCGCTGGTGCGCCGGTTCGTGCGCGCCTTCTCGGACAGCGAGGTCGTGGTCTCGCCGTCGGCCTCGTGCGTGGCCATGGTGCGCGATCACTACGGGCAGGTGGCGGAGCTCTCGGGCGACGCTTCGCTGGCCCGCGAGGTCGAGTCGCTCACCCCCCGCGTTCTGGAGCTCACCGAGCTGCTCGTCGACGAGCTGGGCGTCGAGGACGTGGGCGCCTTCTTTCCCCGCCGCGTCACCTATCACCCGACCTGCCACGGTCTGCGGATGCTCAAGCTCGGTGACCGGCCGCTGCGGCTGTTGCGGGCCGTCAGGGGCATCGAGGTGCTCGAGCTCGAGGAGGCGACCGAGTGCTGTGGCTTCGGCGGGACGTTCGCGGTCAAGAACGCGGATACGTCGATCGCCATGCTGACCGACAAGGTGCGCACGATCCTCGACACCGGCGCCGAGGTGTGCGTGGCCGCCGACAACTCATGCCTGATGCACATCGGAGGCGCGCTCTCGCGCCAGCGTGCCGGCGTGCGCGCGATGCACCTGGCCGAGATCCTCGCCCAGACCGAACCCGCGCCCGGAGCGGGCTCCACCGCATGACCGACGCCGCCAAGCACCCCTCCTTCCCCGAGGCCGCCCGGACGGCGCTCGCCGACACGCAGCTGCGCCATAACCTCGGGCACGCGACCCGCACGATCCGTGCCAAGCGCGCCGTGGTGGTGAGCGAGCTCGACGACTGGGAGCAGCTGCGCGAGGCGGGGCGCGCGCTCAAGGAACGGATCGTCCGTCACCTCGACGACTACCTCATCGGGCTCGAGGAGGCGGTCACCCGGGCCGGGGGAACCATCCACTGGGCACGCGACGCGGACGAGTGCAACCGGATCGTCGGCGACATCATCGCCGCCCACGGAGCCGACGAGGTCGTCAAGGCCAAGTCGCTGACCACCGAGGAGATCAAGCTCAACGAGGCGCTGCTGGAGCGAGGCATCAAGGCCTGGGAGACCGACCTGGCTCAGCTGATCATCCAGCTCAGCGACGACATGCCCTCCCACATCCTCGTGCCCGCGATCCACAAGAACCGCGAGCAGATCCGCGAGCTCTTCGTGCGCACCCTCGAGGAGGCGGCAGACGACCTCTCCGACGACCCGCGGGAGCTCGCCGAGACCGCCCGCCGTCACCTGCGGCGGCTGTTCCTCGAGTCCAAGGTCGGAATCAGCGGAGTCAACTTCGCCGTGGCCGAGACCGGCACCGTGTCGGTGGTCGAGTCAGAGGGCAACGGCCGCATGTGCACGACCCTGCCCGAGGTGCTGATCAGCGTGATGGGCATCGAGAAGATCGTGCCCTCCTGGCAGGACCTCGAGGTCTACCTGCAGCTGCTTCCCCGGTCCTCGACCGCCGAGCGGATGAACCCCTACACATCGCTGTGGACCGGGGTCAGGGAGGGTGACGGTCCGCAGGAGTTTCATCTCGTCCTGCTCGACAACGGCCGCACCGATGTGCTGGCCGACACGGTCGGCCGCCAAGCGCTCAATTGCATCCGCTGCTCGGCCTGCCTGAACGTATGCCCGGTGTATGAGCGGACCGGCGGCCACGCCTACGGGTCCACCTACCCCGGCCCCATCGGGGCGATTCTCACGCCGATGCTGAGCGGCCTCGACGAGGCCGGTTCGCTGCCCTACGCGTCGAGCCTGTGCGGGGCCTGCTACGAGGTGTGCCCGGTCAAGATCAACATCCCGGAGGTGCTGGTGCACCTGCGCCGCAAGGTGGTCGAGCACGAGCGCCAAGCGGGCGGCCTGGCCGGCCGAGTCGCGCCCGAGCGCCTGGCCATGCAGACGATGGCACGCGTGTTCGCCGACCGGCGCCTCTACGAAGCGGCCCAACGGACGGGCCGCCTGGCCCAGTGGCCGCTGGTCCGCCGCGGCAAGATCGAGCGGCTGCCCGGACCGCTGGCCGGCTGGAGCTCGGCGCGCGACCTTCCGCCGGTGCCGCGCCAGAGCTTTCGGGACTGGTGGCGACAGCGGTCGTGAGCGCGGCCCGCGAGGAGATACTCGGGCGCATCCGCTCCGCGCTGGCCGACGTTCCGGCCACCGAGCGACCGGGTGACGTGCCGGTGGAGCGCGATTACCGACGTCGCGGCAAGCTGGGCGCGGAGGCCCGAATCGAGCTCCTCGCCGAGCGCCTGCGCGACTACCACGCCGAAGTGCGCACCGTGGCCCCCGACCGGGTCGGGGAGGCGGTCGCCGAGGCCTGTGGGCAATGGGGGCTGACCGAGGTGGTCGTTCCGCCGGAGCTCGAGGCTGCGTGGCGGCCCCCGGGCGTCGAGGTCGTGGAGGACCGGGGGCTTGACCCGGCCGAGCTCGACCGCATCGACGCCGCGGTGACCGGGTGTGCCGCGGCCATCGCCGAGACCGGGACCCTGCTGCTCGACGGGCGGGGCGCCAGCGGGCGCCGGGTGATCACGCTCGTGCCCGACCACCACATCTGCGTCGTCACCGTCGATCAGGTGCTGGAGTCGGTGCCCGAGGGGGTGGCGGCCCTGGCCCCCGCGGTGATCGATGACCACGCCCCGATCACGCTCGTCTCCGGTCCCTCGGCCAGCTCGGACATCGAGCTCTCACGGGTGGAGGGAGTGCACGGCCCCCGGAACCTGCTGGTCCTGATCGCCGGCCCCGGCTTTTAGTTTCCTCGTGCCGGAGGCCGGTAGCGGTCTGCACGCATGCAAAGGTCTAGGCGCGCCGCGACCCGGGGGCGCCCGCAGAAGGGATCCGATGGCCCACCACTGGGCAGTTCGTACTCGAGCGCGTGGCCGACGAATGGGGCGTCCGCCAGGTCTACGGGTACCCGGGAGATGGCATCAGCGGGATCATCGGCGGGTTTCACGAGGTCGGCGACCGCCTGGAGTTCATCCAGGTCCGTCACGAGGAGATCGCGGCCTTCGCGGCCTGCGCACACGCCAAGTTCACCGGCGAGGTCGGGGTCTGTATGGCGACCTCGGGGCCGGGAGCCATCCCCCTGCTCAACGGCCTGTATGACGCCAAACTCGATCATCAGCCCGTGCTGGCGATCATCGGCCAGCAGGCACGCATGTCGCTGGGGTCCGAGTACCAGCAGGAAGTCGACCTGGTGTCGCTGTTCAAGGATGTCGCCGGCGAGTTCGTGCAGGTGTGCATGGTCCCCGAGCGGGCTCCGCACCTGATCGACCGGGCGATGCGGATCGCCAAGGCGACCCGCTCGCCCACGTGCGTGATCTTCCCCAACGATGTGCAGGAGCTGCCCTACAGCGCCCCGCCCCGCGCCCACGGCGCCGTTCCCTCCTCGAGCGCCGCGATCCGCCGTCCGCACGTCGTTCCCGACGACACCGCGCTCAAAGGGGCCGCGGAGATTCTCAATGCGGGCTCCAAGGTGGCCATTCTGGTCGGCCAGGGGGCCAAGCACGCCTTCCCGGAGGTGTAGGAAACCGCCGATGTCCTGGAGCGACCAGCGCCTCGTGATCGCGGTCCTCAACAACCGTGACCTGAATCAGGTCACCTGGGAGCAGCGCGTCATGTCCGGAGATGCCAAGCTCGACGCCTCCCAGGTGCTGCCGAACTTCGACTACGCCGGATACGCGCGGACGCTCGGTCTGCACGGTGCCCGCGTCGAGCGCCCCGAGGACGTTGGGGCCGCGTGGGACGAGGCTCTGGCCGCGGGCAAGCCGGCGGTGATCGAGTTCATCACCTATCCCGAGGTGCCGCCGCTGCCGCCTCACGTGCAGTTCGAGCAGGCCAAGATGCTCGCCCGCGCGATCGCCCAGGGCGATCCCGCGGCGCCGCGCTTCGTGCGCGAGTCGCTGCGTGGCAAGCTCGCCGAGTTCCTCACCCGGTAGGCCTGAATCGTCCGGCGGCGCTGCCGGCGGCTCGATCCGGTGCGCCGAAACGCGGGTTTCAGAGCACGCGCCGGCCGAAATCCTCGGGTGCGCTCCGAAACCCCCGGTTAACGGGGATACCCGAGCACACCTCCCGTGGAGCGCCGAACCGTGCTCTGAAGCCGCGCTCTGCCCGCTACTCCGGCACCATTCTCGCTTCCCCGGCCCCTCGTCCGAACTCGATCAGACGATCCGGATCGCCCGGCCCTCGAGAGCTGGGCCGCGTCATCATCAGGCCAGAAAGGAGCTGGGTAGGCCGCCGTCGCCCAGCAGTCCGGGCCCGACGTGGGTGCCGATCACCGGTCCGATCTCCGAGATCACCCGAGGGGTGACGCCGAAGATCTCCGTGCCCCGGGCCGCCAGCTCCTGGGCCTGATCGGGCGCCTGGATGTGCTGCACCATCCAGGCATCGGCGCTAGCTGGTCGCCATTAGGCGGATGCGCGCCCAGGAGTTGTTGACGTAGCCCTTGGGGTTCCACACGGTCGAGGCGCGCTCGGGCTGCGTGTTGGCGGCGCTGTCCCAGGCCCGGGCGATGACCTCGTGGTCGCCGGGGCGCAGCTCGATCGTCGCCTGCCAGAGCCGCCAGGCCCACCGTCCCTGATCCTCGAGCAGCTGCGCCTGGATCCAGGTCGCGCCCCCGTCGGTCGAGATGTCCACCCGGGTCACCTCGCGCCGCCCCCCCGCGAACGCGTAGCCCGAGACCTCGACGGGGCCGGAGGGGACCTGGACGCCATCCTCGGGAGACAGGAAGTCCGCGTTGAGCGCGATCTCGCCGAGCTCGACGCCCACTCCGGGTCCCATCTCCTGGTCGGGAGCCAGCAGGCGATAGGCGGTCCTCTGGTAGAAGCCGTCCCAGGGCTCGGCGCGCACCTCGATGCGCCTCAGCCACTTGACGCTGCGGGCGCCGATGTACCCGGGGACCACGACTCGCACCGGAGCCCCGTGCACGGCCGGCAGTGGGCGATCGTTCATCTCATGGGCGAGCAGCACCTCGCTGCCGAGCGCCTTGCGAAGCGGGATCGACCCGCCGTAGAGCTGGGGTGGGTCGGCCTCGGCCGAGCGATCGGCGCCGATGAAGGCCACGTGGTGGGCCGTGGGCCGGACGCCGGCGTCGTGCAGGAGGTCGGCGAGCCGGATCCCGCGCCAGGACGCGGTGCCCGTAGCACCGGGGCCCCAGGGAGCCTCTCCGGGCACGTCTCGAACCTCGATCAGGCCGCTGCGCCGGTTGCCCGCGCACTGCAGCGTGGCCACCACCTCGGTCTGGACGAACCGGCCGTCGCGCAGGGCCTCGAGGCTCCACGACCGCTCTCGTTGCACCAGCCCTCCGACTTCCAGCCGCCATTCCCGGTGGGTCTCGGGCACCGGCCCGTGGCCGCGCACGTAGAAGGCGTCAAGCGGGGTCAGCGCCGACCGCGCGAGCGCGCTCCGTGGCGGCTCCGCGTTGAACGGCTCCTGCTCGTGGATCAGCATGTCGGGGCGCTTGCCAAACGCGGTCACGGCATGGCTCTCGTGTTCGGAGCTCGGGGAGGCTCGACTAGTCGCTGGGGCGGGTGGAAGCGATTACAGCTGCACCCCGCGCTCATCGAGCCAGTCGAGGACGACCTGCGGCGGGTCGCCCTTCCACTCGGCGCGGGCGGCCAGCCTCATCAACTCCTCGGGCTTGGCGTGCAGCTCGTCGCGGCGGTAGCTCAGGTAATTGGTGATCGCGCCCATCATCGACAGCGACCCGTTGACGATGGCCGGGTCCAGGTCGGAGAGCACCTCGCCCACGCGTGCCTCGACGTCGTCAAGCGCGCGGACCGGCTCGTCCGCATCCTCGAAGGCGCGCTCGAAGTCTCCAACGGCGGCGTCCACGTCGTTGGGGTCCACCGCCTCGGCGGCCCGCCTGACCACCTGGGCCAGGGTCACGGGTGTCGGCTCGGTGGGCACGAGAGCTGGAAGGCTAGCCTCGGAGAGCGTCGAGCCGATCGACGGTCATCGGTCCTCGACGCCCTGGCCGGCCTCCTGGGTCCCGGAAGCTCGATCGGCCTCATCCTCGGGAGTCGGCTTGCGGTAGGGATCGGAGTCGGCGTCGGGATCTACCTCACCGACGGGGGTGTTGAGCGCGTGGTGAGGATCTTCGCCGTACCCCGGCTGATCGCCCGGCTCGTCGGAGGCCGAGAGCTCGCCCGAGCTCGACTTGGGCTCCAGCGGCCGATCGGAGGCCTCGGCGGGGTCGGCGGCCCGCTCGTAGTGGCGCTCATGCTCGTGTCGGGGTCCCGTGCGCGGTTCGTTCTCGGCCATCAGACATCCTCCTTGGCGCTCGTCGCTGTCTTCTACCTTAGAGGCTGCGGGGCTCGGTCACAGGCCCGCCGGTTAGGTCAGGGCAAAGCCCGTGAGATCGACGCGCAGCTCCTCGCGGATCGTGACCAGCACCATCACCACCTTGCCGCAGGTTGGGCAGCGGGCGACCGCACCCAGCCCGGGCATGTAGACGGCCAGCTCGGCGATCTCGGACACGGTCGCGCAGTGACGGCAGGCTCCGCTGGCCGTGGTCATCTCGGAGCCGAAGTACTCCATCAGCGGTCCTGCGATCGCGTTGCCGTCCAATGCCTCCATGGCCAGAGTGTCGCTCAGGCTCCGCTGGGGCCGAACCGCTCGGTCCGGATGTGACGGGGATCGTGTCCGCCGGCGACCAGCCAGCCGGCGGCCGCCTCGACGAATCCGCTGGGACCGCAGATGTAGGTCAGCGGCTGGTCGGCCGGCTTGAACGCCACCTGCTCGAGCAGCGCCTGGTCGATGCGACCGCGATGGCCGGTCCAGCCCTCGGGCCACTCGCGCGTCAGCGTGAAGCGGAGGTCGAATGCCTCATCACCGGCCGCGAGCGGCTCGAGCTCCTCGCGGTAGATGACGTCTTCGAGTGAGCGTGCCGAGCAGAGCAGCCGCACGGCGGCCGAGCTCCCGACGGCCGCGCGATGGCGCAGCATCGAGCGGAAGGGGACGATGCCCGAGCCGCCGGCGATCATCTGCACCGGCCCGCCGTCCGCCTGGCGCCAGATGAAGTAGCCGCCGATTGGCCCGCGCAGCTCGAGCTCGTCTCCGGCCCTGAGCTCGCCGACCAGGTAGGGGGAGACCTCCCCGTCCTCGAGCCGCTCGACGGTCAGCACGAGTTGGCGATCCTCGGGCGCCGAGGCAATCGAGTAGCTGCGCTGGGCCTCGTAGCCGTCCTCAGCGGTCAGGCGCACGTCCACGTGCTGGCCGGCGTGATGGCCACCCCACTTCGGCGCGTCGAGCACCAGGCTGCTGGTCTGGGCCGTCTCCGCAGCCACCTCGACCACGGTGGCCAGCTGCCACGTCAGTCGCCCTGGTAGCGCTGCTCGCGCCATGGATCGCCGTGGTTGTGGTACCCGTAGCCCTCCCAGAATCCGGGCTCGTCGTCCGGGGTCAGGGTCAGTCCCCGCACCCACTTGGCGCTCTTCCAGAAGTACAGGTGCGGAACCAGGAGGCGAGCCGGGCCGCCGTGCTCGGGCTCCAACCGCTCTCCCGCGAACTCGTAGGCCACCCACGCCTTGCCGCCGGTGACGTCCTCGAGCGCGAGGTTGGTCGTGTAGCCGCCGTCGCTGAAGGCGGTCACGTAGCCCACGGAGGTGTCGACGCCGGTCAGCAGGGTGTCCACCGACACCCCCTTCCAGCTGGTGTCCAGCTTTGACCACTTGGTCACGCAATGGATGTCGGTGGTGAAGGTCTCTGACGGAAGCTCGAGGAACTCCTTCCATGGCCACGACACCGGCTCCGCGACGGCTCCCTGAATGGTGAAGCTCCAGGCATCAAGCTGGGTGTGCGGCGTGGGCCCGGCGGAGAGAACGGGGAAGTCGCGGGTCACGTACTGGCCGGGCGGGACCCGCGAAGGATCGACCTCCGCCCGCCGGCGGCCCGAGAAACCGCGTGAGATCGGCGACATCAGCCATCACCTTCCTTGATCGACGAGGGTGCACGTGTCTTGGTCACGACCGACGGATCGATCTTACGTCACGGGTCGTGGCGCACGAAAAGCTCTCGTTTCGTTGGCCGACGAAGCGTCGCTCGGCTAGCGTCGGTCGCGTGCTGAATACCGAGACAGCCACCAGGGGCTCGGAGTCAGATGCCGCGGCCCGGCGGGCCCGCCGGTTCACGCTGATCGCGATGAGCCTGGGCTTTGCGGTCGTGCAGCTGGACGTGAGCGTGGTCAACGTGGCCATCAAGTCGATCGGCTCCGGCCTGGGGGGCGGGGTGAGCGCTCTGCAGTGGGTGGTCAACGCCTACACGATCTCGTTCGCCGCCTTCATCCTGACCGCCGGGGCCCTGGGTGACCGGGTCGGCGCCAAGCGGGTCTTCGTCGCCGGGTTCCTGCTCTTCATGGTCGCCTCGGCGGCCTGCGGACTGGCGCCCGACCTGGCGGTGCTGGTGGCCGCCCGAGCGGTACAGGGCTTGGGAGCCGCCGTGCTCGTGCCCTCCTCGCTGACCCTGCTCAACCACGCCTACCCGGATCCGGTCGGCCGCGCCCGGGCGGTCGGGCTGTGGCTGGCGGGGGCGAGCTTCGCGCTCTCGGGCGGCCCCCTGGTGGGGGGCGTGCTGATCGCGGCCGTGGGCTGGCGGGCGATCTTCTTCATCAACATCCCCGTGGCCGTCCTGGGCATTTACCTGACCCAGCGCTGGGCGGCCGAGACGCCCCAGGCCCGCCACCGGGGCCTCGACTTCAGCGGCCAGATCGCCGCCGTGCTCGCCCTCACCGCGCTCGTGGCCGCCACCATCGAGGGCGGGGCGCGCGGCTTCGGGGCGCCGCTGGTGCTGGCCGGCTTCGGGGTGGCCGCCGTGGCGGGGACGGGCTTCGTGTGGCTGGAGGCCCGGGGTCGCAACCCGATGCTCCCCCTGGGGATGTTCGGCTCCCGGGTGTTCAGCGTCTCGGCGGCGATCGGGCTACTCATCAACGTCGCCTTCTACGGGCTGATCTTCGTCCTCAGCCTCCTGTTCCAGCGTGAGCAGCACCTGACGCCGCTTCAGACCGGGCTCGCGCTGGTGCCGACGATGGCCGCGGTCACGGGCGCCAACCTGATGGCCGGCCGCCTCATGCAACGGCTGGGCCCCCGTCTCACCGTCACGCTGGCGGCGCTGGTCATGGCGGCGGGCTACGCCGGGCTGCTGGGAGTCGACGCCTCGACGAGCTACCTCGCCATGGTGATCCAACTCGCCGCCCTGGGCCTCGGGGGCGGCACGATCATCCCGGTGATCACCTCCGAGCTGCTGGGCAGCGCGGAGCGGTCACGCTCCGGCGTGGCCGCGGGCACCCTGAACACCCTGCGCCAGACCGGCAGCGCGATCGGGGTGGGCCTGTTCGGATCGCTGATCGCCGGCGCCGGGCACTTCGTCTCCGGCTTCCACGTGGCGGTGGCGATCGGCGTGGGACTGGCGGTGGCGATCCTCGCGTTGACCCCGCTGCTCGATGGGCGGCGGCCCTAGGCCGCTGCGGTGGCATCCAGCACAGCCACGATCAGCCCGGCCCCGATCGGGACCAGGGCCGATTCGACGCCCGGGTCCTCGTCGAGGAGCCGCCTGAAGGCGGTCAGCTCGGGCTCGTGGGAGATCGCGTTGTCGATGGCCAGCGTGGCCCCGGGCGCCAGCACGCGTCGCAGCTCACGCCAGTACCCGGGGTACTCGGGGCGCTCGGCGTCCAGGAAGACCAGGTCCCAGGCGGCGTCGGGCTGCTCCGACAGGGCCTGGGCGGCGACGGCGGTGCGGCAGTGAACGACCTCGGACAGGCCGGCGCGCTCCAGGTTCTCCCGGGCCAGCTCCGTCCGGCGCGGGTCGAGCTCCAGCGTGAGCAGGTCACCGCCCGTGGCCTCGAGGGCGTCGCCCAGCCACAGCGTCGAGTAACCGTTGGAGGTGCCGATCTCCAGCGCCCGCCGCGCGCGGGTGGCTCGCACCAGGACCCCGAGCAGCTCGCCGGTCTCGGGCTCGAGGTTGCGAAAGCGCTGCAGGCGATCGCTCTGGGCCGCGTCGTGCTCGCGACCGGCGGCGAACACCTCGGCGGCGATCGCCCGCCGTTCCGGGTTCATCTGCTCTTGACCGTGACCGGCTTGGCGGCGGCGACCTCCGCCCGGGATTTGGTCGTGGTCACGTCGATGACGATAGCCCGCCGCGTTTGGTCCGCCGATCCGCCCAGTCCGGGGCCGCTAATCCGGCTGGGGGAGGTTCTCGCCCGAGCCTCGGTCGGCGAGCCAATCAGCTCCCCGGCGGTAGAGGGCCTGCACCTCGGGCCCGGTGAGGCCGGGCATGTCCTCCTTGACCCGGTAGCCAATCGCCGTCTGCACGTAGGCGAGATGGCGATAGCCGACCGGGAAGCGCTCCAGCACCTCGTGGTCGAGCCTGAGCGCGGCGCCCGGGACGACGGGGTCGAGGCGGTCCTGCTCGTAGATCGGCTGGCGCAGGACGATCCCCCAGCGACCCGAGCGCCGCTCCAGGAAGTCATAGAAACGGCCGGTGCAGACGACGTCGCAGTCCACCTCGTCCACGCTGGCCCGCTGGGTGATGGTCATCTTGGTCTGGGCGATCGCTCGGGTGTCCTGGACGTCGACGGAGGTGCCGCCGAGGAAGTGCAGAATCCTCACCCCGCGGTCAAAGCCCTCCCGGCTGACGCGGATGAACTCGCTCGCCGGACCCTGAAACCAGGTGGCCATCATCACGCCGTCCTCGTGCCAGAGGGTCGCGAAGCGCTCCCAGTCACCGGCGTCGCGCCACACCGCCCAGTTCTCGACCAGCTCCCGGATCGCCTGCCGATCGTCGCTCACAGGACGGTGGCGTCGGGGGTGGACGGGATCCTGCTCGTGGGGGGGATCGGCGGCCCGGTCGCGGTTCCGCTGATGTCGGGAGTGCCGTAGGTGTGGAAGGTCTCGACCGTCTTGACGCCCCAGGCTTGGCCACGGGTGCGCTCGGCCTCCGTCCAGGCCACGGGCTCGTATTCGGGGTCGTAGATGAAGTGGGTGCCGGTCGTCAGCTCGACCCGGTTCCCGCCGGGCTCATACACGTAGAGGAACATTCCCTGGGCGACCGCATGCTTGGAGGGCGCCGCCTCGATGGGGACGTCGGCGTCGAGCATCAGGTCGGCGGCGCGCAGCAGCTCCTCGCGGGTGTCGACGAAGAACGCCAGGTGGTGCAGCCGCCCCTTCGCGCCCGCATGATCGGCGACATAGATGAGCTCGTGGGCGGCGATGGTGAGGCTCATCCAGGCGCCCAGCTCGTTGCCGTCATTCAGGATGACCTGCTCGTAGAGGCGGAAGCCGAGGACGTCGCCGGCAAACGCCCGGTTGGCGGCGACGTCGGCGGCCAGCAGGTTGACATGGTCGAGGCGCTTGGCGGCGGCGCCCCGGCCGATGTAGCGCTGGGGCACGTTCTTGAGGCGCGGGCGCAGCTCGTCGGGCGGGACATAGCGCTCGGACTCGTAGAAGATCTCCAGCGGATGGCCGTCGGGATCGGTGAAGCGATAGGCGGGCCCGTGACCGTGATCGCCCTCGATCCACCCCTCGCCCAGGCCGCTTGCCTCGATTGCCTTCACGCGCCGGGACAGAGCCTCGGGGCTCCAGGCGCGGATCGCCATGTGCCCGAGCCCGGGCAGCTTGGCCTCGGTCAGCTTGAGGCCGTAGGGCTGGTACTCGCCCCAGCCCCGTAGATAGACCGAGCCTTCCGTCTCGGATTCGACGGTGAGCCCGAAGAGCTCGACAAAGAAGCGCAGGCTCTCCTCCGGTGTGGGCGTCAGCAGCTCGGCGTGGTGGATGTGCGCGAGGTCGTGAATCGGCTCGGTCATGACTGCGCGCCCTCCACACGCTCCCGGAGTCCGTCCAGATCGTAGGACAGGGCACCGGCCTGAAGCCGGGAGCGCTTGACCCGCTCGCGCTCGGCGCGCTCGCGCGACGCCTCCAGGACCTCGTCCACGCGCTCGTGCTCGACGATCGCGGCGCCGTCGGCGTCGAGCACCACGATGTCGCCCTGGCGGATTCTCGCCCCGCCCACGTGGATCTCCTCGCCGATCGTCCCCGGCGCGTCCTTGGCGGCTCCGCGCACCCGCACCCAGCGCGCCCAGATCGGCAGCCCGAGCTCGACGAGCTCTTCGATGTCGCGGACCGAGGCGTCGATCAGCATCGCCGCCGCGCCCTGGGCCCGAGCCTGGGTGGCCAGGAGGTCGCCGACCAGGGCCACGGGCCGAGGCTCGGGCATGGTCAGCACGACCACCTCCCCGGGCTGCACGGCCGCCATCACGGCATGGACCATCAGGTTGTCGTCCTGACCGCAGCGCACGGTCCGCCCCGGCCCCGCGACCCTCGATCCGGGTATCACCTGAATCAGGTCGGCGTCGACATAGCCGCGCCGGCCGCCGGCCTCGTAGACGGTGGCCGATCCCAGCGCCGCCAGTTCTGCCCATGGAGTGCTCACAGGGCGCTCACCACCTGCGGGGTGACGCGCTGGAAGGCCTCGGCCTGGCGGATGGCGGTGTTGCCCGAGGATCGGCGGGCGTGATTTCCACGGTGGTCGGCGCGCTCGGCGTAATAGGTCTGTAGATACGCCTGCGCCTTCATCTCGGACATCGCCGCGAGCTTGGCCTGCATGGTCGACGTGATGTCGACGAAGATGGTGGGGGTGAAGTTGCACAGTTCGGGCTGATGGGGCTCGAACAGGAAGAACTCGGGCGGCTTGACGGTGGCGAAGGCACTCTGCACTCCGGCGCCGGCGGCCAGGCTGCGGGCGCGAGCCACGGCGTCATGGGCGACCGGATGGTCGGGGTTGAACGGGTCGGTGTCGGTGTGCGTGATGAGCACGTCGGGCCCAAATTCCCTGATCACATCAGAGATCCGCTCCAGCGCCGCCGCGTCGATCTCCAGCGGGTAATCCCCCAGATCCAGGCAGTGGAAGTCGGCCCCCAGCGCCTCCGCCGCGCGCTCGGCCTCGGCATGCCGGATCCGCTTGACCTTCTCGACCGTTTGGCCCTCCTCCTTCCACAGCTCCCCGGATTCTCCCCGCTCCCCGTAGGACAGCGCGATCACCCGTCCGGAGCCGCCGGCCGCGGTGCAGACCGCCAGTGCGCCTCCCGCCCGCCACACGAAGTCGGCCGAATGTGCGCCGATGACCAGGAGCCGGCGATTCGTCACCACGGGTCCACTCCGGCCACGCGACGGGTGTTGGCAACCGCCATCGTCTGCACCTCCTCGTCGTCGAATCCGGCCTCCAGCAGCCGGTCCACCATGATCGCCATCCCGTCCTCGACAGGGGGGTTGAAGACCTGCCCGAGGTCGGTTGACAGCACGGAGTGCTCGGCGCCCACGGCACGGATGTTCTCGATCCAGTCCTCCCAGGCGATCTTGCGGGTGTGGGGGGTGGTGAAGCAACGCTCCAGCAGGGCGCCGCGTTGCGCGAGGGCGAGCTGGTCTGAGACCGGCAGGCTCTGGGCGGGAAACTCGGGATGGGTGATGACGATCTGCGCGATGCCGTGCTCGAGCGCGGCATCGACGACCGCGAAGATCTCATCGCGCGCCAGGTGGCCGGTGGCCAGCAGTAGGTCGTGATGGGCGATTCGCTCCAGCACCGCGCGGGTCTCGGGGAGCACGGCGCCCCGCTCGTCGACCACAGGCACGGGGTCGATCTCGATCCCCTGCTCGCGCAGCTCCAGCTGGAGCTTGACCCAGACCGGGACCTTTACCGATCCCCGCCCACCCGGCGCCTCGCGCTCGTGAGATTCGTTGACCGAGTCGACGGTGGGGAGCCACACCGTGCGTGCTCCCTCCCGGGCAGCCACCTCGACCGCCAGCGGGTTCATGCCGCCCACCGCACGGTTGAGCACGATCGCCCCCAGCGCCTGGGTGCCAGAGCCGGCAGCGCGGACCACCGAGGCCCGTTCGGCGGTGCTGTTGTAGTGCGACTTGAGCACGAAGCCGGCCAGCCCCAGCTCGGCGAAGCGCGCCGCCAGCGAGACGTCGTCGATGATCCGCGGCACCACGTCGGGGGCCACGTGAATGTGAGTGTCGAAGGCGCCCCGCAGCAGCTCGCGGGCGCGATCGGACGGCTCGCTCACGGGTTCCCCTGGTAGCGCAGGGCTTCGGCGATCTGCCCGATGTGGACGCGCATCGCCTTCTCGGCTTCGAGGGCGTCGCCCTCGGCGATCGCCTCGACGATGGCGGTGTGCTCGGCGAACGATTGCTCGCTGCGGCCGGGGAGCAGGATCGTCCGGTACTGAAACCGCACCAGCTGTGAGCGCAGGGCCGAGATCAGGTGGGCTGCGGTGCCGTGATCGGCGATCTGGACCAGCCTCCGATGCAGGCCCGCCTGACGGTCCGACAGCGCCGGCAGATCGCCGGCGTCGAGCAGCTTTCGCATCTCGATCAGGATCGCCCGGAGGTCCGCGACGTCGGAGTCGGAGGCCCGCTCGGCGGCGTGCCGGGCGGTCAGCCCCTCCAGCACCGACCGCGCCTCGAGGATCTCCACCGCCTCGCGCTGATCGACCAGTCGCACGCGCGCTCCGCGGTTGCGCTCCCGCGTGACCAGGCCCTCCTCCTCGAGGCGGATCAGGGCGGTCCTGACAGCCGAGCGCCCAACGCCGAGGGCCTGTGTCAGCTCGGCTTCGACCAAGCGCTGGCTGGGCTGCAGCCGACCGGCGACGATCGCCTCCCGCAGTCGATCCACCGGTTCGCGCCCGACGTCGTCAGCCGCGGCGGACAGCCAGGAGGTCGGGCCGGCCGCCCCCTCACCGGGCCCTCGCGTGGTGGGCAATCGCGCCTGTGGATTGTCGACAATCACGTCTGCCAAGCAATCATAAGCCCACCGGCTCGGCCTCGGGTAGTGTGCGCTCGCGGAGGTGGAGACTGCCGGTTAACGACGAGCGCCCGAGAAGCGCCGACTTCGTCCAGTCCCTGGAACGGGGACTGCTGGTGCTGCGCGCCTTCGACGCCGATCATCGCGAGCTCGGGCTCAGCGAGGTTGCCCGCATCGCCGGGCTCACCCGGGCCGCGGCCCGCCGCTTCCTGCTGACCCTGGTCTCGCTGGGCTACATGAACCAGTCCGACGGACGCTTTTCGCTCAGCCCCCGGGTGCTGGAGCTCGGCTACGCCTACCTCTCCAGCCTCACCCTGCCGGAGGTCGCCCAGCCGCACATGGAGACCCTGGTGGCCAGCGTCAACGAGTCCTCGTCGATCTCGGTCCTGGACGGCACCGAGATCGTCTACGTCGCCCGGGTGCCAACGCGCCGGATCATGAGCATCACGCTCTCGGTGGGGACCCGGCTGCCCGCCTACTGCACCTCGATGGGCCGCGTGCTGCTGGCCGCGCTGCCCGACGAAGTCCTGGAGGCGCGGCTGGCCCAGATCGAGATGCGGCCCCTGTCGGCCCACACGATCACCGACGTCGACGTCCTGCGCACGGTGCTCAAGCGGGTTCGCATTCAGGGGTGGGCGGCCGTCGATCAGGAGCTCGAGGAGGGGCTGCGGTCGCTGGCGGTGCCGATCTGCGACTCGTCGGGCACGGCGCTGGCGGCGCTCAACATCTCGGTGCACGCCACCCGGGGCTCGATGGCCATGATGCGTCGCAACCTGCTCCCGCTCGCCAAGGAGGCCGCCCGCGCGATCGAGCAGGACCTGAGGCGGTCGGGGGCGTTCGGGCGGGTCGCCGCCGAGTAGGGCTCCGCGGCTGCGGCTGCGGCTGAGCTCCTGGGCCGCGAAGCCGCGCACCTGGCGTCGGTCAGGCGGTCACGCGATCAGGCGGGCGCCCCCACCTCCGCCGAGGGCTCGCGCAGGAGCTCGCTGGCCAGCCTGGACACCAGGCGCCCCAGGTCGGGGTTCTCATCGGGTGACCAGTCCTCGCACAGTCGCTTCAGGCTGGCGCGGCGCTCGTCGAGCAGCCGGGCGGCGATCGCCTCGCCCTCGGGGGTCACGGCGATCACGGGGCTGACGGTGACCAGCGAGCGGTCCACGAGCTCTGAGAGCGCGTGCTCACCCGTTTGCACCGGGATCTCGAAGCTGCGGCACAGGGCCGGGATGTCGGCGCTGGGGTCCTCGTGCAGGCGGACGATCAGCCAGGATGCGGCAGCCGACAGGTCGACGCCGGCGCGTTGGGCGAGGCGCTCCACCATCTCGCGCCGGCGCTCGCGGCCGACGAGCACGGTGAGCGTGCGCGCCGCCTCGGCCAGCGAAGCGGTGTCCCGCGGCATGGCGAAGCTCTCGCCGATCCGGGTACTGGCGGTCACGGTTTCGCGCAACGGTCGCTACTGGAGCGCCCAGCTGAGCACGAACGCAAACGCCGCCACCACGGCGGCCACCTCGAAGACCGTCGAGAGGGCGTCGGTGAAGGCGGTCAGGTAAGCGGCGTGGATGGGCGCGGGCAGCCGCTTGAGCGATGACGAGCTCAGCCGGGCGACGCCGCCGCTGAGCGAGCTCGCGGCGCTGCGGGGAATCAGGGACGCGACCTCGGAGCTCAGGCGGTTTGAGAAGATCGAACCGAGCACCGCGGTGCCCACCGAGCCGCCGATGGATCTAAACAGGGTGGCCCCCGAGGTCGCGACCCCCAAGTCCTTGTAGTCCACGGCGTTCTGGACAGCCAGCACGAGGACCTGCATGACCAGCCCGAGCCCGAGGCCGAGCACGAACATGAAGGCCGAGGCGGTCAGACGCGTGGTGTGCGGGCCCATCGTCGAGAGCAGCGCCAAGCCGACGACCATGATCGCCGTGCCGGCGATCGGAAACGGCTTGTAGGTGCCGGTACGACTGATCAGCTGGCCCGAGGTGATGGAGGTGATCAGCAGGCCCCCCATCAGCGGGAGGATCTGCAACCCGGATCCGGTGGGGCTGGCGCCCAGGACCACCTGGAGGAACAGCGGCAGATAGGTGACCGAGCCGAACAGGGCGAAGCCGACGACCAGCCCTCTGGCCAGCGATCATAGGGCCCCGGCACTAGCCGCTCGGGGCGGCGCGGACCCGCCGTTGATGGCTCTACTCAGTCCCCGGCGTGCGTGCTCACGGGCCGGCGCTCCCGGGCCCCGATCCGCGTCTCGGTGATCACCCAGAGGGTCAGGGCGAGGGCGGCGGCGATCGCTCCGAGGATGCAGACGACGCCCCACCCGTCGCTGGCGAACACCGCCGAGCTCAGCGCGGAGAAGACGGCGCCCCCGGCGAAGTAGGCGACCATGTAGGCGGCGCTCAGACGGCTGCGGGCCTCGGGGTCCAGGGCGAACACCGCGTTCTGGTTTGAGATGTGCAGCGCCTGGACCCCCAGGTCGAGGACCGCGATGCCGATGATCAGGGCGATGACCGAGGTCTTGCCGGCGGCCAGGATCGCCCAGCTTGCGAGCATGATCAGGATCGCCGCGGTGGTTGTGTGCCGGCCCCGCCCCCGATCGGTGAGCCGGCCGGCCACAGTGGCGGCGACTGCTCCGGCAAGTCCGGCGAGCCCGAACAGGCCGATGACGGCGTTTCCATAGTGGTAGGGCGACCCCGACAGCAGGAAGGCCAGCGACGTCCACAGAACGTTGAAGCAGCCGAAGCACATGGCCCCGATCATCATCCGCTGGCGCAAGATCGGCTCCTCGCGGACCAGGACGAGAACGGAGCCCAGCAGATCCTTATAGGCGAGCTCTGAGGTGGGTGGGATGCGGGGAAGGACCCGTCGCAGGGTGGCCGCCAGGGTGAGCATCGTCAGCGCGCCCAGCCAGAACACGGCTCGCCATCCAAAGGCCGCCGAGATCACCCCGCTGACCGTGCGGGCGAGCAGGATGCCCACCAGGAGTCCGCTCATCACCGTGCCGACCACGCTTCCGCGCTCGCTGGGCGCCGCCAGTGAGGAGCTCATGGGGACGATGATCATCCCCACCACCGAGGTCAGGCCGACCACCGCCAGGGCGGAGCCGAAGACCGCAAAGGACGGCGCGGCCGCGGCCAGGACGAGGGCCACGGCGCTGAGGCCCATCATGGTCGTGATCAGACGCCGGCGCTCGTGCAGGTCCCCGAGCGGGACGAGCAGCGCGAGTCCTATCCCGTAGCCGACCTGGGTCATCGTGACCAGCAGTCCGGCGGTGGCGCTGGAGACCCCGAACGCCCCCGCGAGCGTGTGCAGCAGAGGCTGGGCGTAGTACAGGTTGGCGACTGCCGCCCCGCAGGTCGCCGCCAGCAGCAGCACCAGGCCACGGCTGATCCCGGCGTCCTGGCTGGCGGTGCGGTCCGCGCGGCGGGGGGTCGATTGAGCCATCAACTTCAACATAGCCGCGTCGAGACCGGTGCTCTGCCGATCGCGCTCACGTCCCTCGGCGGCCCCTAGAAATTGACGCGGACGGTCCCTGACTGGGTGACGGTCGTGGCCGTGTTGGCGTTGCCCGCGATGTCCATGGCCGTGGTCGACGGCGTCCAGGTCATGGCCTTGGGCGTGGTGTTGGTGTCCGGGGTGGTGCTCGGCGTGCCCAGGACGATCGTGATGCTTGCTCCGTTTTGCGTCATCGTCGACGGGACGGCCGAGGAGATTCCGAAGGTCATGTAAGTCCCGGCGTCGATGTAATTGGGGCTGTTGAGGTAGACGGTTCCGACGGCGATCTGCGTGAGCGAGGTCGGCGTGGAAGCGGCCGTGTAGACCTGGAGGTAGTCACTCGTGGTGCCGCCGCCGTCCACGGGACCGACCGCCACGTCGGTGGTCGCGCCCGTCCAGCCGGACAGGATGGAGTACGGATCCATGGTCGAGGTGTAGGTGAGCGTGAACGAGTCGCCCTTGTCCAGGCGTCCCACGGTGCCCCCACTGACGTTGGTGCTCTGCACGTCGGAGGCGGCCGGCGGCGTGTTGTCGACGGTGGTGGTGAAGCTCTGCGTCGCCACGTTGGCGGCCTTGTCGGTCGATGTGATCGTGTAGGTAGTAGGCGGCGCCCTGATCGATGTAGCCGGTGTCGTACGCGGTGCTGCGGCCGATCGGCGCCGCCGCGGCGCTCGGAGCGACGAAGTCAGCGGCGGCGGCAAACGAGCTGGACGCGGCCGTGACCGAGGCGGTGTAGGCCGAAACCGTCCCGCCGAGGGTCAGCGAGCAGCCGCCGGCCAGGGCGAGGATGCAGACAGCGGCCGGCAGGAGCCGTCGGGGCATCACGGGCGCCAGATACGCCGGAGCAGAGCTGTGCTGAGCACCAGCGCGACCAGGGTCAGCACGATCGTGCGCGTCCAGGGGTCGGCAAGCCAGGGCACGGCCCGGCCCACGCCGGCGATCCGGAGCTTCAGCGTGCCCACCGAGCCGCTGCGCGGCACCGACCAGCTCTCGCCCGTGGGGTTGGCGTCGCCTCGCGTCAGGAAGTCGATCCGCTTGCCGGAGGCATGGATGGCGACCACCCGGTGGGCGACCAGCCCGCGACGAGACCTCATAGCCCGCGCGAAAACCGATCCCAACAGATCAAGCACTTAATCCTGCGCAAGCCCTTAGCGTCATGACCACGAGGCCGCTGGCACCGCCGCATTGTTGATGTCAGGCAACAGGCTGTCGAGGGTTCGCACGTCCGGGTCGGTGGCGCTCGCGACGCGTAAGCAGTTGCGCCCGGCGGCTTTGGCTGCGTAGAGGGCTCGGTCGGCGGCTGCGAAGACGTGCTCGTAATCGAACGAGCTGGGGTGGCTGGCGCTGACGCCGAAGGACGTCGTGACCGAGAGGCCTCCCAGATGCTGGGCGAGGATCGTCTCGCGCAGGTGTTTGCGCGGGCTGTTCGAGCCGAAAGACGACCTGCTGCGGCTGGGCGATCACCTCGGCGGGAGCCACGCCGAGCGAGCTGGCCAGGATCAACGCCGCGGCGACGCTGCTGCCGGCGATCACACGACGGACGCTGAAGCGCGCCGCGAGCGTCACCACGGGAAGCACGAGCCACGAAACCGCCGGGCTGCGGGGACCGCCCGTCAGCGCGACGCTCACGGCAATCGCAAGTTCAGCGCTCAGCCAGGCCACGGCGAGCCGATACTCCGGGCGCGCGGAGGTCTGTAGACCCCGGTCGGTCAGCACGAACATCAGGCTCGCCACGGTGAGCGGGATCAGCGTGCACCAGCCCACCCACGGCCCGCAGACCAGCAGCGCGACAGCGAGCACGCCGAACGACGCAGCACGCAGAGGCTTCACGCGCTGCTCCATGTCGAGCGCCCGCTCGCGGTCAGCCTGGGTCGCACACAACCACGAGAGGTGTGGTTCGGCCGTCTTACTCGCATCAAGGATGCATCGGCTCGCGTTATCGCGCCCCTGAGCGCCACACACGGTCGGCGATCAGGCGATGAACGACCAGCTCGAGAACTGAACGGTGTAGAAGACGAGCAGGATCGAGCCGACCACGGCCGCTGGGCGCTGCAGACCGCGCTTGGCGACCCAGGCCCCGGCCACCATCCACAGGGGGAAGATGGTGAGGGCGTAGCGGTCCAAGGAGGCGAGGGGCTGACCGAAGGTTGAGCTCGAGAGGACCATCGTCAGCGTCACCGCCGCGTACGCTCCGTACTCCAGCGGGAGGCTCCGGAAGCAGCGCACCAGCGTCGCGCCGCAGATCACCAGGACCGCAAACAGGACCACGCTCTGCACGTCGGAGCTCAGCGGTCCGAACTTCGTCGGCTGGTAGATCGACTCGCCCTGTCCCACCGCCACCACGCCGCGGATCGCGTCAAGGAGCGCGGCCGCGACGCCGAACAGCGGGCCGTCGTTGATCCGATACCAGTTCGCCTCGGCGTGGAACGGGGCCATCCACGAGTAGCCGGCGGCGGCGAGCAGCGCCAGATAGGAGCCGAGCGCGGCCGGCGCGCCCAGCGACCACAGGCCCTGGGGGTGCAGCCGCCGCCGGCGGCGGATGACGCCGACCGCGATCGGTACCGCGAGCAGGATTCCGGTCGGCCGCGTCACCGCCGCCAGTGCGCCCAGGATCCCCGCCAGCATCCAGCGCTCGCGCCGCACCGCGACCAGCGTCCCGACGCTCAGCAGTAGGAACAGGGACTCCGTGTAGATGGCCGTGAAGAAGAACGACAGCGGCGCGAACGCGAGGAGCAACACCGTGGCATCCGCGGCGGGGCGGCCGAGCTCGAGCTCGGTGAGCCTGTGCAGGAGCACGAGCGCGGTGGCGAATGAGGCCGCCGAGACCAGTACGCCGGCGAGCACGTCGGATCCGGTGACGACGCCGAGCAGCCGGATGCAGTACGGGTAGAACGGATAGAACGCGGTCCCTTTCGCTCCGAGGGCGGAGTAGCCATGAGCGGCGATCGCGAGGTAGTTGACCGCGTCGAAGCGATCCACCGAACCGGCGAGCACGTTGCCAACCGGCCCGAGCTGATGCGCCAACGCCGTGGTCACGTTGGCTCCAGCGTGCTTGGCGACCGTCAGTACCCCCCCGACCCCCGCGAGCAGCACGATCAGACGGGACGCCAGGAACGCGCGACAGGTCAGGGACGGGCGGCGACCGGCGGCGATCAGCCGAGCGACGCCGTAGGACGGCGATATCGATCCGGGCCTGCCGCGGGTGGCAGGAGCTTGATCGGTGGCCACCCTCCGCTCACCCCACCCGCTCTAAGGGCGCAGTGCTGATCCGCTTGGACATCTCACTGATGTATCGCCGCCGCTCGCCCGGTCCCCACTGGACCTTCGTGCAGGCTGTGACCGCCCGCGGGGTCGCCTATGCAGGGGACCAGCGCCAGCACGCTCGCTGGCCACGGGCGGCATCCCGCGATGAGGCGGCCGAACCAGACGAAGGTGCAGGTTGGTGCGCGTGCCGTGTCGACGATACGCCCCTGACCGTGTCTACGAACGTCGATGCCTCCCGCGGGCCGTATCGCCCTGGACTCAACCACGGTGGCGTTGACGGCACGGACGCTGCCGGGGAGATCACTCCTCCGGACTGGCAGATCCTGCTCGTCCTGATCACCGCCACCTTGATCATGCTCGAGGCGAGCCGGTCACACCGCCAGACCAATTCCGACTCCATGAGCAACGTCATCGCCGGGCCGGCGATCGCGATCCTTCGCTGAAGGGCGTGGGTCGTCTCCTCGGCGCGGTTCGTGCGAACGCTAAGGATTTGTCCTTCCGCGACCGATAGGGTTGTGGACCCTGAGAACATGAGCACGCTTACACAACCGGCACCCACCGAATCCGCGCCCGCCCGCGATCGCACTGGGATCAGGGTCCTGATCGCTGACGATCACCCGCTGATCATCGCGGGCATCCGGCGCACAGTCGAGCGCTTTGACGACATCGAGGTCGTCGGCGAGGCGCATTCGGGTCCGGAGCTCATACAGCTGATCGAGCGCCGCCGTCCCGGCCTGGTGCTGACCGACCTCCGTATGCCCGGCGTCGAGGGGGTCGAGTGCATCGAGCAGATTCGCGAGCAGTGGCCCGACATCAAGGTAGTGGTGCTCTCCGCAAGCGACGATCGATTCTCGATCGATTCGGCTCTATACGCGGGGGCGAGCGCCTACGTTCTCAAGAGTGCGACTTCCGTCGACATCGCGTCGGTCCTCCGCGAAGTCTCAAGCGGAGTCGTGTTCCATGCTCCGTCGGCGCGGCCGGTTCGGCCCGGACCCGAAGGTGAGACTGACCTTGCGGGGCTCACCCAGCGCGAGCATTCCATCCTTGCGGCGGTCGCAACCGGTCTGACGACGGCCGCGATCAGTCGCGAGATGTGGGTGAGCGAGCACACCGTCAAGTTCCATTTGACCAACATCTACCGCAAGCTCGGCGTGGTCAATCGCGCTAGCGCGGTGCGCTACGCGCTCGAGCACCATGTGGTCGACGAAGTCTGAGCCCGAGCACCCCGTCAATGCTGGTCGGGTGGCCATTGCGGCAGGCTGACCGAGATGATCGTCGGGCCGCCCGGCTGGCTCTCGATCCGCGTGCGGCCGCCCAGCATCCGTACCCGTTCGTGCATCCCGACTAGCCCCAGGTGGCCCTCGCGCGCGGCTCGGATCAGCGTCGACTCCGGATCGAACCCGCGGCCGTCGTCGACGACCCGAGCTTCCACGCCGCGTCCGCCCGAGGAGATCGTGATCGTGACCGTCTTGGCGTCGCTGTGCTCACGGATGTTGCTCAACCCCTCGCGAATCAGCGCCAGCAGTGTCAGCTGCTGCGACTCGCTGAGATTCGTCAGATCGCCCTCGAGCCTCGTGTTCGGCTCCAACCCGGCGCGTCCGGCAAAGGCATCGGTGATCTGCTTGAGGGCCTGCGGCAGCGAGCCCGGCGCGAGGAATGGCGACTCGACAGCGGTTGAGATCCGGCGCAGGTCGCCGTCGAGGGCCACGAGCTGAGCCTCGAGGTCGTCGAGGCCAGCAAGCACGCGGTGAGCGTTCCGATCATCGGCGATCATCGGCCTTAGCTGGTCACGAAACTGCCGGAGGTCCTGCGCGAGCAGGTGCACGTCCTGCTGCGGGCCGTCGTGCAGATCGAAACGCAGGCGCGCCAGCCTCCGCTCAACCGAGCTCACCACCGACTGACCAGACCGCTGCTCGCGGTTGAGCAGCTCGTCGCGCTCGAGAATCAAGCTGAGCACGGGCACAGCCGCCTCGAGCAGCAGGACGCGATGATCGCCGCGCGCCGGCTGGCCGTGCGCGAGCAGCGCCGCCGCTGGTGCCTCCCAACGCTTGATCCTGATCCCGACCGCAGTGCCAACCTCCCGGGGGCCATCCTTCGCTGCCATCAACGCGCTCGCCGCCCGGCGGCCTTCCCGCGCGGCGGGGTCAAACTCGCCGGCATGGGAGACGTGCCTGAGCTCGCCGGCCGGCGAGAGCATCCACAGGGAGACGGCCCTGACTTCGGTGAACGCGAGCAACAGCGCGAGCTGCACCTCGATCGCCAAGTCGGCCGGCAGCTGCGAAAGGTCGGGCGCACGCAGCGCCTCGCGGCCCAGTGCAGGGCGGGGAACGCCCGCGATCTGCTCGATGCCGTCGATCAGCCGGCGGGCCTCACGCGGACGGGCCGCCAGGTCGACCGCGATCGCGAAGAAGATCTCGGCGGTGAAAGCCAGTCGCGCGATGGCATCCGCGCCCGCCGCCGAGGAGCTTTCTGCCTCCACCAGCTCGAGCGCGTGGCCGCGTGCCCGCTCTCGCACGGCGAGCGGCACGGTGGGCCCGAATCCTGACCCATCCACCAGCCGCGTCACCCGGTCGAGCGTCGCGAGGAGGGCTTCAGCGTTTCCGGCCATACACCAATCTTCCCAAGCTTGGCCGGTACGCCTGCCGGGGGCGCGCCTGGATGTGTCGGTCAGACCCCGCGCGGTTGCGGGATCAGATTGAACGTCACCAAGCCGCGAGCCGCGGCACGATCATCACGAACAGTGCGCCGAAGGCCATGAAGGGCCCAAACGGGAGCGCCGCTTTACGCGCTTGGCGACCGCCGCGCACCAGCACGAACAGCGCGACCGGAAACAGCGCGAGGCACGCGAGCTCGAGTGCTCCAATAACGCCCCAGCCGAGCGCCACCCCGAGCAGGAGTCCGAGCTTGACGTCCCCCATGCCAATCGCGCCGCCGACCAGATTCGGAAGCAGGAGCACGACGCCGGCGACTGCCGCGGCGAGCAGAAACTCTGTCGCCCGGTCGGGAAACATGGCGATGTTGGCCACGAGCACGATCGCCGTGACCGGCAGCACGATCCGGTTGGGGATGATCAAGCTTCGGATGTCGATCGCCGCGATCACCACCAGCACGGCGGCCAGGAACGCGGCGATGACCGCATCCGCGCCGAGCGGATGAGTCGCAAAGGCCAGGCCGGCGACGCCGGCCGCCAGGACGCCGACCGGAGCCCGGGTGCCCAGTTCAGCAGCGTGCATTGAGGCCTTCGGTCAGCTCTTGATCGCCGCGGGCCTGCTCGATCGCGGCGAACAGGGGCCCAAACGAGCCCCATTTCGGTAGGACCGGCAACGCGAGGAGCCCGTCGTGGGGGTCATCGCTGACGGCGACGACTCCAACGTGAGGCAGCAGGGTCCGAAGTCTCGCGGTCTCACGGGCGGCCGCAGTGAGTGACCCGGTGGCGTCGATGACGGCGACGTCGGCGCGCTCGCGTACGGCCAGCTCGGCGATGTCGTCAGTTTCGGCGTGGACCGTAACGCTGTAGCTGCGCCGGGTCAGCAATGCCGACGCGACGGTGCGGAAGCGGCGATCAGTCGCCACCAACAGCACCCTCGTCTGCGGGCGCCCGTCCGGGTGGGGCGAGCGGACCGCGTGGTCAAGCACCGTCAGCTGCGCATCGACCTCCAGGACGCGGCGAGCGATCTCCCCGTCCGAGAGCTCCAGGACTGCCCTCGCTCGTGACGCGGCCGCGGTTCGCCACGGCCGCAGGTGTGCCGCGAGCTTGACGATCCGCATCTCGGAGTCGAGGAACACGGCGTCGATGGCAAAGCGCATGAAAGCGGTGTGGATCGAGGGCGCCGGGCGCAACAGCAATCCTTCTCCGGCCGGCAGGGTGCGACGGCCCAGCAACCCGCGCATCCGCGGGAACGCCCGGTCGGCGACCACGCAGTGCTCGCACACGATGCATCCAAGCGCGACGTTGACGATCAGCTTCGGCTCGGATTGCCGCATGCCTGATGTTTCGCCTAATGCACGCGCGCCTCCCACCCACCAAGGTCTAGGTCGAGCTAGCCGTTTTTCCGATTGCGGACCCGAGCGCCGTCACTCCCCACCTTGGTCTAGGTAGGACTAGCTGTTCTTCCTTACTCAACACGGCCTGGCGTACCGATGCTGGTCTCATGGCGGACAAGCCAACATCAAACACCGGCCGTCGGCACCGGGAACCTGCGATCCGCCTCTGCATCCACAAGGCCCTCCGGCACGACAGCTTGAGAGGAGGTGAAACCTATGTTGAACCTCTTTATTGACTTCGTTGTCCCGCTCATGGCGCGCCTACGTCGTCAGGAAGGTCAGACGATGGCTGAGTACGGGATCCTCCTCGGCGTGATCGCCGTGGTGGTGGTCGCTGTTGCGGCCCTCCTCGGCTCGAGCATCTCCTCGCTCTTCAGCTCGACCTCGACCCACCTCTAGGCCTGACCTAGGCCGTTGAAAGCGCCCGCTCGGAACTTGCCTCTGCAAGCGCCGGGCGGGCGCTCTGTCGTTGATGAGCCGGATTCTCTCTCTGCCGCGGGAAGGCAAGGCTCCACCTTGGACTAGGGCGAACTAGACCTTTCCTGGGTGTAGCCGGCGCGCCGGAAGTCCGATGAACGTATGGTGCTACCGAACCAAGCGACCAGGAGCCTCGCGCGGGCACGGCGCGCTGTGCTCGTCGGAATCTTCATGATCATCGGCGTCCTGACGAGGCAGGCCCGGTCCGAGGGCGGTCAGACGATGGCTGAGTACGGGATCCTCCTCGGCATGATCGCCGTGGTGGTGGTCGCGGTTGCGGTCCTCCTCGGCTCGAGCATCTCCTCGCTGTTCAGCAACGCTTCGCGGCGGCTCTAGCCACCCAGCGGGCCTGGTGGAACTCTGCGCTCGACGGCTTCCGTCCCTGCACCTTCATCTAGGTGCACCTAGCGCTTCTCGTAGTGGCACGGTTCGCGCGACGGGACGATGTTCTCTCCAGCGAAGCAACCTCACGACAAGACACCGCGCCTCGCGGCAAACCCACGCAACATGGCTTCAACACCCGCCAATCGACTGACCCGCCGGCTCACCGCGCGCCTGGTCCAGCAACGCGGGCAGGCGATGGTGGAGTTCGCGATCGTGCTGCCGATCCTGATGCTGATCATCGTCGGGACCCTGTCCTTCGGCCGCTACATGAACTATGCGAACGACGCAACGAACATGGCGGCAGAGGCGGCGCGCTACGCGTCGGTCGACAACAACCCTGCAGTGTCCACGACGCAGACACTGCAGGCGTACATTGCCGCGCAGGCCACCGGCGGGCTCCAGAGCGTAAGCGGCGACGTCACCCAGGCAGCGCGCGTCTATCTGTACTGCGCGATTACCTCCGATCCCTACCCGTGCAACGTCGGCAATGGAGTCGTAGCATGCGTCACCGCGATTGTCGCGCCCGTGCCGCTGCTGGGTACTTCGGCCAGCGTGACGATCACCGAGTCGGCCACGTTACGGGTCGAGGCATTGGACAGCGGGACGAATTCGCCGGTAACCACTGGCTGGTCGACCGCGAACAACTCCACCACCACGGTGCCCGCATCGTGTCCCGCCACGACGTGAACCTGTCACGAGTCTCCCCGTGAAACGGCCTCGTATCCCCGTGAAACTGCCTCGCAAGCGACTCGCCGCGCCGAGCGTCCGCGGCATGCTCGCCACCCGACGTGGGTCGCTGGTGTTCACCGCTCTCTGCGCGCTGGCCGCGCTGGGGATTCTGTTGTTCGCGATGAGCCAGTACCAGCACACGGTGGCCGGCAACGCGAAGCAGGATACGGTGCTGGTGGCGACGTCACTGATCCACAAGGGCAGCTCGGCCGATCTGATCGCCTCGGAGGGGCTGTACCGGGTTACGCCGGTGCTCGTCACCCAGGCGGAGCCGGGCGCGATCGTCGACGCCGGATCACTTGCCGGGAAGGTGGCGGCGAGCGACATCCTGCCCGGACAGCAACTCACGACCGCCGACTTCATCGTGGGCGCGGTCGGGACCGCCACACAGCTGGCACCTGACGAGCGCGCCATCGCCGTGTCTCTGGATGCGGCTCACAGCCTGGGGGGCGTGCTGAAAGCCGGCGATCAGGTCGACGTCTATGCGGGCTTCACCGTCGCACTCGACGCAACCAACACGGAGCACCCGTTGGTCCGTCTGCTGATTCCCGACGCCACCGTGCTCGGAGCGCCCGCAGCGAGCGCCGGCGTCAGCGCGGGCGGAGACGTGATGCTGGCCGTCAACAGCGATCAAGTGGCGACCCTGGCCTACGCCACCGCCAACGGCGTGATCTGGCTGGCGCTCCGACCCCCCAACGCCACCGCCCCGAATACCGACCTAACGACGATCAACACGATCCTGCTCGGTGCCCGCGCCACCGCCGGCGGAACCCTCGGCGCGCCGAGGCTGGTCTTCAAGGGCACCGTCAACCTGGCGGGGGGTCAGTGATGACCCCCACCCAGATGAACGCCCTGGTCGCACTCGACGGAGAGGTCGACCGAGGCCTGATCGAGACACTCGTCACGCGGGACCCGAGAATCAAGGTGCTGGATTACCTGGAACTCGAAGGACCGTCCGCGAGCCGGCTCGGAGCCGGTGATGCACTTGTCGTCGCGGTTGCCGACTACACCGCCAAGGCGCGGGATTTCGTCGCCATCGCGGCGCGCCAGCACCCGTCGCGTCCGATCGTCCTGATGTGCCCCCCCGGCCGAAATGGATTCCTGGGCGAGGCGTTCGAGAGCGGTGTCGACGACATCGTCGCGCTCCCCACCGAGGCGGACTCGGGGGCGGATCCGATACTCGCACGCCAGCTCGCCTTCGCGCTGGAGAAAGCGGTGATGCGCAAGCGGGGCACCGCCAAACCGAAGACGGAGACCTCGCGCAACGTCATCTGCGTGCTCGGACTCAAGGGCGGCAGCGGCAAGACGCTGACATCGATCAACCTCGGTGTCTCGCTCGCTGAGGCTGGTCACAGGGCCGTGATCATGGATCTCGATCTCCAGTTTGGAGACGTCGCGCTCGCGTTGGGCCTGAGCCCGGTGAGGACGATGTACGACCTCGTCCGCTCCGGGGGCTCGCTCGATGCCGAGAAGCTCGAGGATTTTCTGGTCACACATTCCTCCGGGTTGAAAGCACTCTTGGCTCCGGTTCGGCCCGATCAGGCCTCGGTGATCACCGTCTCTTTCCTCGCCGACGTGCAGCGCCTGCTCGCCGAGATGTTCGAGTTCGTGGTGATCGACACGTCGCCGAGCTTCTCCCCTGAGGTGATCGCCGCCGTGGATTCCTCCACCGACGTTCTCGTGGTGGCGATGCGCGACACCTTGTCGCTGAAGAACACCAAGCTGGGGCTCGAGACCCTCGAGCGGATGGAATACGACCGGCGGAGGGTGAAGGTCCTCCTGAACCGAGCCAACACGAACGTCGGCATCGAGCGTGGCGACGTGCTCGCGATCCTGGGCCGGGACGCCGACATCCTCTTGCCGAGTGATCGCGACATCACCCGCTCGATGAACCAGGGCATACCCATTGCTGAGCGAGGGGGATCGGAAGCCGCGACCGTGTTTCACAATCTCGCCCAGCAGTACATCGACGCCGCCACGGGCGGGCACGAGGAGAGTCCAGTCGCCCCGCCGGACGAAGCGGCGTCGTCGGAGCCGCGCCGGGCCCTGTTCCGCCGATCACGCCGGAGCTCGTGATGGAGCTTTCCGAGCGGCTGTCCCAGCGCATCGATCCGCGGCTTGATCCCTTCTCCGAGCCCTTCTCCGAGATCAAGAACCGAGTTCACATGGCGCTGATCGAGGCGCTCGGGCGACAGCTGTTCAACACCGAGATCGACCCGGACATGCTGCGTGTGCGGGTGCAGGGCGAGCTTCACGAACGGCTGGCTCGCGAGCCGGAGATGTCCCGTGAGGACCGCGAGCGGATCGTCAAGGAGTTGGCTGACGACATCCTTGGCCACGGGCCCCTCGAGCGATTGCTCGACGACGACACCGTCAGCGAGATCATGGTCAACGGTGCGCACGACGTGTGGGTCGAGCGCGACGGACGGCTCCACCGGACCCCGGTGCGCTTCACCGACGAGTCCCATCTGCGGCGCATCATCAGCAAGATGGTCGCTCAGGTGGGGCGCCGCATCGACGAGGCCTCCCCGATGGTGGATGCCCGCTTGCCGGACGGCAGCCGGATCAACGCCACGATTCCGCCGCTGTCGCTGTCCGGGGCACTGCTGACGATCCGCAAGTTCAGCAAGCAGCGGCTCGACATGGACGCGCTGATCAAGCGCGGCACCTTGACGGCGGAGACGCGCGATCTTCTGGAGCGTTGCGTCCTCGCACGGCTCAACATCCTGATCTCCGGCGGTACGGGCTCGGGCAAGACGACGATGCTGAATGCGCTGTCGGCCGCGATCCCCGATGACGAGCGGATCATGACGATCGAGGATGCGGCCGAGCTGCAACTGGTGCAGCGGCACGTGCTGCGGCTCGAGTCGCGGCCGAAGAACATCGAGGGCGAAGGAGAGATCACGATCCGCGACCTGGTGCGCAACTCGCTGCGGATGCGACCCGACCGGATCGTCGTCGGCGAGGTGCGCGGCGCGGAGGCGCTCGACATGCTCCAGGCGATGAACACCGGTCACGACGGATCACTCTCGACGGTCCATGCGAATACGCCGCGGGACGCGCTGGCGCGCCTGGAGACGATGGTGCTGATGACCGGGTACGACCTGCCGCTGCGAGCCATCCGCGAGCAGATCGCCGCGGCGCTGGACCTGGTGATCCAGGTCGAGCGGATGAACGACGGCGGGCGGCGTATCGTGGCCATCACCGAGGTGCAGCGGATGGAGTCTGAGGTGATCACGCTCCAGGATCTGTACAGCTTCCGGATCGACGCGGTGACCGACAATCGTCACACGCGGCAGGTCGTCGGCTCGCTCGTGGGGTCGGGTCTGAGGCCGACCTTCGTCGAGAAGTTCGAACGGCGCGGGGTTGAGCTTCCCGCCGGCTTCTCGGCGCCGCACTCGCCGAGCATCGTCCGTGCGGCCAGCGACCGCCGTGGCTAGCAGCGCCCGCACGCGAGTGGTCGGCGCCTTGCTCGGAGCCGCCGCGCTCATCGCCGCGCTCATGTCGCTGGCGGCCGCCAACGCGGCCACCAGTTCACCGGGCGTGTCGCCCGGAGTCGGGGCGGCCTTCCCCGCGCATACGCTCATGCTCACGGCGCCGGTCGGCATTCCCGTCACGGTTCCCCGTATCCACGTGAGCGAGAACGGCAAGCCCGTCGATGCCCTGTCGGTCACGCCCGTGCACCAGGCGAACGCCGGCGACTTCGGCGTCGTGCTCGTGATCGACCAGAGCCAGAGCATGCGCGGTGCCGAGCTGGCCCAGGAGATGGCCTCCGCCCGGGCGGTCGCCGCTCAGCGGACGGGCAACCGGAAGCTGGGGGTGATCACCTTCGATGCGGCGGCGCACGTCCT
>Ga0182024_10002687_pt1 | contig 43682 bp, 39 predicted proteins | sample P32metaG_FD_120480 | JGI IMG/M metagenome (GOLD analysis project Ga0182024, IMG submission 120480) | Permafrost microbial communities from Stordalen Mire, Sweden - P3-2 metaG (Illumina Assembly) | ecosystem: Environmental > Terrestrial > Soil > Wetlands > Permafrost | place: Sweden: Stordalen... | reverse complement strand
GCGTCAACCACAAGTTTCCAAACATCTGCGAGTGCTAAGTGATGCCGGCCTAGTTGGCATTCGGGTGGACGCGCAGCGGCGAATCTATGCGCTGCAGCCCGAGGCGCTGAAGGAGCTTGAGGTGTGGGTGGAGAAGTACCGGCGGCTATGCGAAGAAAACTTCCAGCGGCTGGATACTTTGCTGGAGGAGAGAAAGACAAAGGAGAAGCGTCGTGGGCGCAAGAGGCGATAAGGGATCATCGACCGATAAGACGCGGACTTTGAAGCTGTCGACGCGCGGCGATCGGGAAATAGTGCTGACGCGCGTGTTCGATGCGTCGCGCAGGGAAATCTTTGATGCTTTCACCAAACCCGAACTCGTCAGGCAATGGTTGCTGGGACCACCGGGCTGGTCGATGCCGGTTTGCGAGATCGATTTGAAAGTCGGCGGTGCCTATCGATACGTATGGCGTCACACCAGCGGCAGGGAAATGGGAATGGGCGGTCTCTACCGCGCGATTACCCCGCAACAGCGTATCGTTTGTACGGAGCTGTATGACGATGCATGGTACCCGGGTGAAGCCCTGACCACGACTACTCTAGTCGAGCGACGCGGCGCAACCACTTTGACGACGGCAATCCTCTATGTATCAAAAGAGGCTCGCGACAAAGTCTTGACGTCCGGCATGGAGCGCGGCGTCGCCGCAAGCTACGATCGCCTCGAGGAGATCTTGGCATCGTCGGAAGCTGCGCGGATGAAGAAAAGGCCGCGGCCGTCGTAGGAAGGCTGCCAAAGACGCCTTGAGCTATGCGCGATATCTGAGGAATACGCGTTGGTTGCATAACCCAGTGACTTGGGTATTCCACTTCCTGAAGCGGCCACGCTCACGGCGTCCGGGGAACTGCTGCAGCGTGCAGGGCTCTACCGTTGAATGAAGGGTTTCAAGCGGTGACCTATGAAAGTCGTTCTTGAGGTTCTCGGCGGTGCCATGCTGCTCGTTCTTGTGGCGGGCGGCATCCTGTACGAGTTTGCGCGCGGCGTGATCGACCAAGCATGAGCGAAGCAGCTGGGTGCGTAGCGTAAGCCGCGTTCATCACTGCAACGCCGAAGCATGAGCATTCGGCGGCCTTAAACAAGCCCGGGATTTGGGACGACGGGAATTCGTCGGGAACTCTCACCGTGCGCGGTCGTTAGCTACTGTCCGGCGCGAAACAGGAGAGAAACGTATGTCCCACGATCTCGTTTTCGCCTTGTGCTCTCTCGTATTGTTGCTTGGCACAGTCTGGCTACTCGTCGAAGTCACGCATCATTCGCATGATGCCATGTCCTCGGAGCGTCCAATCCAGAATCTGGCGGGTCATCACCTCTACGCGAAACTTGGCAGCGCCGGTACTAAGTCTCGCATACCGGCCAGCTCAAGCGGACCCCTTGGCGGTTGGTCACGGATTCGCCGGGCCCTACGTGCGCGTCAATCCGTTCGCATGGCTGTGAGGTAAGCGCAATCACCCGCCCGCTGGCGGCTTTGGCCCGCCTGAGTCTGCTCACGTTTCGCGGGCCGACGCCGTAAGCGTGACTGCGCTGCTGCCAGTTCAAAAAAAGCAAACCGAATACGCGAAAGAGCACGGGCAGCCGGAGGCTATCCTCGAATGCGGTTCCTCTAAGTGCGATAGCCCTGGGCTTGCTACTCGGGCATTATAGCTAAGGCCAAGCAGCGGCCTGGCCAGTGCAGCCAGGCAATCCGAACGTGAGCAAGAAATAATGAACGACGCCGCACGTCTCCGATTTTTGGTTATCTTTTGTCTGATGGTTACCGTACGAGGTTGGGCCGAAGAGCCGTACTCGTTCGATAGCGTGCCCGGACGCCTGCCGAAAGACGTCCTACCAATCGATTACACGATCGACATTATCCCCGACGCCAAAGCTTTGACGTTTTCCGGCCACGAGTCGGTGCTGGTGCAGTTCCGCTCTGCTACGGCAATCGTGCAATTCAATTCCCTCAATGAGACTCTGCGCGACGTTCGCCTGGATGGCCGGTCGGCGAAGAGCGTCGTTTCGGACGATGACCACCAACTGACAACGGTGACTCTGTCGGCGCCGGGGCGCGTCGGGCGACATACGCTGACATTTTCATATACCGGGAAAATCGAACAGCAGCCGCGCGGTCTGTTTGCACAAACCTATCGCGATCACAATGGCGCACAGGGCCTGCTGCTGACGACGCAGATGGAAGCGACGGATGCGCGGCGCATGTTTCCCTGTTGGGATGAGCCGGCATTTCGCGCCACCTTTCAGTTGCGGGCAACCGTGCCCGCTGCGTGGGAATCCGTATCGAACATGCCGATCACGCACCGGGTCGTGCACGGTCAGCTGGCCACCACGACCTTTGGGCGTTCGCCAAAGATGCCATCGTATCTGATCGAATATACGGCGGGCGAGCTTGGGCAGATCAGTGCGCATGCGGACAGCATTACGTTCGGCATCTGGGCAGTGCGCGGCCAGGAGCATGGTGGAGAGGCGGCTCTCGCCAACGCGCAGAACATCCTCGCCGACTACAACGATTACTTTGGGTATCGTTTCCCGCTGCCTAAACTCGACTCCATAGCCGTACCGGGCGGCTTCACGGGGGCCATGGAGAACTGGGGCGCCATCACTTACAACGATCAGCTGCTATTGCTGACGCCGGTGAGCACCCTCGGCGATCGGCAGCAGGTGTTCAGCGTCCAGGCTCACGAGATGGCACATCAGTGGAATGGCGATCTCGTCACCATGGGATGGTGGGATGACATCTGGCTGAACGAAAGCTTCGCCTCCTGGATGGCCGCGAAGGAGACTGCGCAGCGCAATCCGGATTGGAAATGGTGGGAAGACCAGGACGACGACAAAGAAAGCGCGATGAGCGCAGACGCGCGCGCGACCTCGCATGCCATTCAGCAGCATGTCACCGACGAGCTGCAGGCAATGAATGCTTTCGACCCGCAGATCACCTATAGCAAGGGGCAGGCTATTCTGCGCATGTTTGAGGCGTACCTTGGTGCCGATGTTTTTCGCAGCGGCGTACGCGGGTACATGCAGGCGCGAGCATTTTCGAACGCGACAACCGCGGATCTGTGGAACGCACTCAGCCGAGCGAGCAACAAGGATGTTGCCGCGATTGCTGCCGGTTGGACCGAGCAGGCAGGCTTTCCACTGATTGCGGTGGCGGCCCATTGCGATGCTGCCGGCGCGCGTACGATCAGCCTATCGCAGACGCGATTGCTGCTGAGCGGGGCGGATGCGGCGACCTCCCATTGGAACGTGCCGCTACAGATTCGAGCGGGAGCCGCTGGCACGGCGCAGAGCGTGCTGCTGTCCGACTCAGACCAGGCGGTCAAGGCAGGTCGTTGCGATGAACCTTTGAGCGTCAACGCCGATGCGATCGGGTTTTATCGCGCCATCTACGATCCCGCGACGCTCGCAACGAACACGAGGAACTTTGGCCATATTCCGGATGCTGACCGGATTGCGCTGCTCGATGATCAGTGGGCGCTGGTTGAATCCGGGACGCAGCAGTTGCCGAGCTATCTCGCATTGGCATCCTCGATGGGCGCTGACCTTGATACGCGCGCGTGGGAGCAGATTGCCCAGGCTCTCGAGACGATCGAATACGACGAGCGAGGAACGGCGGGGCACGACGCGTTTGCTGCCTACGGACGCTCGATCCTGAGGCCTGCGTTCGAGCGGCTCGGCTGGGATTCAGGGCCTACCGAGACTCCCGGCGTGCAGCGGCTGCGCAGGGCGCTCATCCGTGATCTCGGAGCCTGGGGCGACGCTGCGGTCATCGCCGAGGCTCGCAAGCGTTTCAATGCATTTGTCATCGATCACAAGGCGATCGCACCCGACGACCAGTCGGTGATCCTGACTGTAGTCGCGCACTATGCGGACTCCGCAACCTTCGATCAGCTGCACGCGATCGCCAAGGCGACCACGGAGCAAGCGGAGCTGGAGCGTTACTTCGTGGCGCTGATGAGGGTCCGTGATCCACAGCTGGCCGCGCGCGCGGTGCAGATTGCGCTGTCCTCCGACATTCCGCCGCAGGCGGACTCGCTGCGTTTTCAGCTGATCGGTGTGCTCGCCCGCGAGCATCCGCAGCTGTCGTGGAACACGTTCAGCACCAATTCCGAGAAGCTGCTGGCGCAGCGAATAGACTTTGCCCCGCTCATCATTGCGCAGTACGTTCCCGAGATGTACTGGAATGGTGTGCCGCTGCCCGACCTCGAAAGCTGGGTGCGTGCGCACGTGCCGGCCGAGATGTCAGCTTCTGTCGAGCGCGGCATGGAGACGGCGCGCTTCAAATTCGCCGAGAAAACGGCTCTCGTGCGGGAGGCGGACGCATTTCTGCACTGACGGGCGTCGTCGATCCGATCGGGGTCTTCATTGCACGCGCATGCCCAGGTGGAGCGACGAAGCTGCGAAAATCTTCCACGAACATGTCGGGTACAGGCGAACGCCGACCCGATTCATGCGTTAATGCAGGGTGGACAGTACATCAGTCAAGCACAGGACGCTGAAATGGGCCATCGGGACGTTGGCGGTCCTGTTTGCGGCAATTGCTATCGTCATCGTGGTCATAACCCTCATCGACGCGAACTATTTACGCGGCCCCCTCACGCGCTACATTGCCGCGCGCACCGGACGCTACATTCGCATCGACGGCTCTCTCAAGGCACACCTTTTATCATTCACTCCACGGCTGGTGGCCGAACACGTGGCCATTGGCAACCCGCCGTGGATGCCTCCCGGTCCCACGGCGGAAATCGGCACCCTCTCATTGTCGTTTGAGCTGCTGCCGCTGTTCTCGCACTCATTCGTTATCAGTCGCCTCGAAATGAACGGTGCGGTGCTGCATCTCGCGCGCGAATCCGACGGACGTGCGAACTGGCAGGCACACGCGCCGGGCACGCCCGCCGGCAAAGGCCCGCCGCTCATTCACAGCCTGTCGATGCCCAGCGCTCACGTGGAACTCGAGGATGCCCGCAGACACCTGCACTTCGACGGTACCGTCTCCATCCACGATTCCCAGGGGGCACTCGGAGTCAGTCCTTTGCAGATCGATGGTGCAGGGCAGCTGAACACCAGGCCCGTGACGTTTACGATCAATGGTGATGCACTCGCGACCGTAAGCCACGAGCGACCCTACCATTTTGCATTCGTGGAAAGTTCGAGCGGCTCGCGCCTGAGCGGCAGTGGCTCGCTGCCGCAGCCTTTCGACTTCCACTCCGTGGATGCCGCCTTCGACGCCGAAGGCGAGGATCTGAAGGACATGTACTTTCTCGCGGGTATCACACTTCCGGATACCGGTGCCTATCGTCTCTCCGGCAAACTTGCACGCCGAGGGATGCATTTTCAGTACAGCGATCTCCTCGCGACTTCAGGTCAGAGCGACATGCGCGGCACCCTGTCGATCGAGATCTCAGGCGAGCGCCCGAAGCTCGACGCTGATCTGCACTCGCAACTTCTGCGGCTAGCGGATCTCGGCGAGCGCGCGGCCGGACGGATGACCGAATCTGACGCAGCGAAGCTACTGTTGCTGCCAGACACGCCGATACGGCTCGTGGGCATCCGCGGCGACGATTCGGTTGTGAATTTTCATGCGCAAACCTTTGACGTGGGCCGCACGGCGCTGCATGCGGTTGCGGCCCAGGTCACGATCGATCACGGAGTCCTCACCGTACCGTCACTCGCGGCGACCTTGGCTGAAGGCAAACTCGGCGGTCACCTTCGTTTTGACGCGACGCACGAGGTACCTACGGCGATTCTCGACCTGAGGATAGGAAACTTACGGCTGGGCCAGTTTGCTCACAAGGACACTGCAGAGCCGCCAATCGATGGTCTGCTGCAGGCACGCCTCATGCTCAAAGGACGGGGGGGGTCGATCCATCAGCTTGCCTCGACTGCAAACGGGACGGTGGCGGCGGTGCTGCCGCACGGCGCGATTCGCACCTCCTTCGCCGAGCTCACGGGAATTGATCTCACGCGCGCACTCGGTCTGGTGATGCGCAAGGATCGGAAGGAAACACCCGTTCGCTGCGGAATCGCAAGCTTTCAGGTTCACGATGGCACGGCGACCGCCGAGAGCCTCGTGGTCGATACGGATCCAGTACTCATTACCGGCAAGGGTGAGATACATCTCGACGCTGAATCTGTCGACCTCGCCATGCGCGGTCGGCCAAAAAGCTGGCGCCTGGTGCGCGTGCGCTCGCCCGTGTTGATCCGCGGCACCCTCAAACATCCATCGGTCGGAATCGACGCACGAAATTCCCTCGTCCAAGCGGGCGAGGCGGTCGCGCTCGGCGTCGCGCTGACACCGATTGCGGCGCTTCTGGCATTCGTCGATCCCGGGCTTGCCAAGGACGCGGACTGTGCGGCCTTGCTCGCCGAAGCCAAGAGCGATGGTGTCCATGTGAACCCGGCGGCACCTGTGCACTGACGCAAGGGGTTTTGGACAGCTATCGGTGTGAATGGTAGAAAACAATTCAAAGCTTGCTCAGCCTGAAATGAAGATCGCGACATTCAATGTCAATGGCATTCGAAGCCGTCTTGCGCACTTGCTTGAGTGGCTCGGCAAAGAGTCGCCTGATGTTGCGTGTCTGCAGGAGCTCAAGGCGCCGGACGCAAGCTTTCCGATCGCGGCCATCCGCGAGGCAGGCTACGGCGCCATCTGGCACGGCCAGGCCTCGTGGAACGGAGTCGCGATTCTGGCGAAAGGCGCGGATCCAATCGAAACTCGCCGCGGGTTGCCGGGCGATCCTGACGATTCGCACAGTCGCTATATTGAGGCGACGGTCGGCGGCGTACTGGTCGGATGCCTTTATCTGCCGAATGGCAACCCGCAGCCTGGTCCAAAATTCGATTACAAAATTGCCTGGTTCGAGCGTTTGATCAAGTACGCAAAGACTCTGCAGGCCTCCGCTTGTCCGGCCATCCTGGCCGGCGACTTCAATGTCGTGCCGACCGACTTCGACATCTACAACCCGAAATCCTGGAGGACAGACGCGCTGCTGCAACCCGACGTGCGCGAGGCGTACGGCCGGCTGCTGGGACAGGGTTGGACCGATACGTTACGTGCACGGCATCCTGAAGAGCCGATCTATACTTTTTGGGATTACTTTCGTAACCATTGGCAGCGCAATTCGGGGCTGCGCATCGATCATCTGCTACTGAGCCGAAATCTTGCGACGCGTCTGGTTGACGCAAATGTTCATACTTGGGTGCGAGGCCTGCCCAAGGCGAGCGATCATGCGCCCGCGTGGATTCAGCTCTCTTCCGGCGCCAGGGCGAAATTGAAAGCTGCCAAGCGATGACACACGCAGAGTAAGGGACTTTGTCGTATCGCTCTCAAGACACTAATAGTGAAGCACAAGTATTCCCCTCTTGAACTGTCGAGAAAATACAGTGGAGGCAATATGCCGATGTCCAGGATCCTTAGGGTCGGCGCATTTTTCATCTTTTTCGGTTTCGTCGCGAACGACGGCGCAGCCCACGACAGTGGCGTCGGGGCGGCAGCCGCTCGGAGCGCAGCCTGCGCAGCGCCCAATTACCGGCAATTTGATTTTTGGATCGGCGACTGGGATGTTTTCGACGTCGACAACCTGGCGATCAAAGTTGCGCGTGTCCGCGTCGAGGCCATACTCAATCGATGCGTCCTGCACGAGACCTATGAAGGCACCAATGGGCATCAAGGGCAGAGCTTCAGCATTTTCGATGCGTCGCGGCAGGTTTGGCATCAAAGCTGGGTAACCAACGACGGACAATTTCTTGTGGTCGAAGGCGGTATGCAGGCCGGCGCCATGATTCTGAACGGTGCGGATCGCACGGCGAATGGAAAGGAGAGACGCGTACGCGGCATCTGGAAACTTGTGAATGAAGGCGTTCGCGAGAGCGCCACGAGGTCGACCGACGGCGGCGTAACATGGCAGCCCTGGTTCGATCTTTTGTTTCGCCCCCACCAAGATGAGCATCACGTAGCCGCTGGATCCGGCTCGCGCGCCACTTCTCCTGCAACAACATCGTAGAGGACCGGCAGAATGCGTCGCCGCAATAGGCTGTCGAAGCAGATTCGAGTCCGTACCCGATGGCGATCCGCCTGACCCTATAATGCCGCATGGACTCTGAGCATGGGATTCAGACCGGCACGCTCGCCGACGTCCCGCAAATCATCGCCCTGATGGAGGAGTACTGGAGGATTGAGGGCATTGCAGGATTCGAGCGGGCGCGCGCCGCGGCGTTACTTCGGCATCTTCTGTCGCAACCGCATCTCGGCACTGTGTGGGCTGCGCGCGAGCACGGTCGCGTGGCGGGCTATCTCATAGCCGTGCTGGTCTTCAGTTTTGAGTATCAAGGACTTGTAGCCGAGATCGACGAATTATTTGTGTCGCCGCAGGTCCGGCGCGACGGCATCGGTACGGCGCTTCTCGAGGTCGCCGAGGCGAGCCTGACTGCCCGCGGCTGCACTTGCGTGCAGTTGCAGCTCAGCGCCGGCAATGATGCTGCGCGCGTCTTCTATCATCGCCGCGGATACGGTGCGCGCGAGAATTACGAACTCCTTGATAAAAAGCTTGCGGCGCCATCTATCGGGCAGTCCGTTCATATCACCTGAGCGATTGGGCGCAGCGAGTCAGCTTGGGAGCTTGGCGGGACGACGACGCTCAGGAAGAGGGGCTCTCCATGTTCTCTTCGCGGGGATCGGGGCGGGGCGACAGGGGACGAGCCGGAACGTTAAACTCTCCGACGAACTGCCCTCATCGAACAGCCCTCTAAACAGCCGTGCCCTTCGTCACCTCTGCAGCGCTAGATAAAACGTACGACGTCATCGTCGTGGGTTCCGGGGCCGCCGGTGGGCAGAGCGCTTACACCCTCAGTATGGAAGGCGCCAAGGTTCTCATGCTGGAGGCGGGCAGGAAGTACATTCCTGAGACCGAAACGCCGATGTTTCAGACACCAGACCAGGGGCCACTGCGCGGCGCCTCCACGCCGGATAAGCGCTTCGGCTTCTATGATGCAACGGTGAATGGTGGCTGGGATGTCCCCGGTGAGCCATACGTCCGGGCAACGCATGACGTCGCGGGGCGCTTTGACTGGTGGCGCGCACGGATGCTCGGGGGTCGGACTAACCATTGGGGACGCATATCATTGCGCAACGGGCCGTACGACTTCAAAGTTCACTCGCGTGACGGCCTGGGCTTTGACTGGCCTCTTTCGTACTCGGAGCTCGCACCGTACTACGACAAAGCTGAGCTCTTGGTGGGTGTGTACGGCAGCAACGACGGGCTGGAGAACACTCCGCCTTCCTCCCCAGGGTGTCTATTGCCTCCGCCGAAGCCCATCGTCAGCGATCTCTTGATCGCGCAGCGCGCGCGGGGTCTCGGTATTCCGGTCATCGCCGGCCACCGCGCCGTGCTCACGCGGCAATTGGATTTCAGGACTTCGCCTGCGCGCTTGCATCCCGGCAATTCTACGGCGCAGGGGATCATCGCGGCAGACATGCAGCGGCGCGCCGCGTGCATCTGGGCGACGCCGTGCGGACGCGGCTGTTCAATCCGCGCGAACTACCAATCCACGACGGTCCATCTGCCGCCGGCGCTCGCGAGCGGCAATCTCGACATTGTGACCGACGCGATGGTCCACGAGATCACGCTCGGCAAGCACGGGCTCGCAAGCGGGGTGAACTTCATCGACAGGACCAATGGCAAAGAGTGTCACGCTGCCGCGCGCGTGGTCGTTCTCGCCGCGAGTTCCTGCGAAACCGTGCGGATTTTGCTCAATTCCAAGAGCACCCGTTTTCCGAGCGGGCTTGCAAACTCGAGTGGCAAACTCGGCCGGTATCTGATGGACACGGTCGGCAGCAGTCTCGGAGCTCAGGTTCCGCTTCTCGAAAGTCTGCCACCGCTCAACGAAGATGGGGCAAGCGAAAGTCACGTGTATACGCCGTGGTGGCTTTACCAGGAGCAGTTGGCAGGGAAGCTGGGGTTCGCGCGCGGCTATCACATCGAATTCGGCGGGGGCAAACGCATGCCGGGCTTGGGAACCCTGGCCGGCATCGAATGGCTCACCGCGGGAAGCTACGGCAAGAAATTCAAGGAGGACGCCAGGCGTTACTATGGTTCCTTTGTCAGTTTCGATGGCCGCGGTGAGATGATCCCGAACAAAGGCTCCTATTGCGAAATCGGTCCGCACGTGAAAGACAAGTTTGGCATCCCGGTGTTGCGGTTCCACTGGAAATGGTCGGAGCATGAGACGCGGCAGGCCGCGCACATGCAGAACACCTTTAAAGAGATCATCGAAGCAATGGGCGGGCGCGTAAACGGTCCAGTCGAAACCGACGGCGCTAAGGCAATTCAGGCAGGCGGCTCCATCATTCACGAGGTCGGCGGCGCCATCATGGGAAGGAAGGCGAAGACATCAGTCACAAATCGCTGGGGTCAAACCTGGGACGTTAAAAACGTTTTTCTGACTGACGGTGCGGTGTTTCCGTCGAATGCCGATAAAAATCCCACGCTGACCATCATGGCGCTTGCCTGGCGCGCCGCGGACCATATCCTCGACCTCATGCGCAGGAAGGAGCTGTGATGGATCGGCGCACGACGATCAAGTGGATGCTCGCCGCTTCTGCGGCAATGCCGCTCCTGGAACAGCGCGCTGCGAGCGTCGAGGCTTCGAGTGTGCCGCCGCAGGCTCAGGGCTATGGCACCGATCCCGATCTTACAAAGGTCTATCATGCGGGTGATCTGTGGCCACTCATACTCACGCCCGCGCAGCGACGCACGGCGAGCGCCTTGTGCGACGTCATCATCCCGGCTGACTCGGTATCTCGAAGCGCCTCCGCCGCGGGCGTCGTCGACTTCCTTGCAGAGTGGGTGAGCGCGCCCTATCCAATCCAAGTGCAGGATCGCGTGCTGATTCTCGACGGACTTGTCTGGATGAACTCTGAAGCGGTGCGCCGCTTCGGCAGGCAATTCGCCGCTCTCAAGCTAACCCAACAGCGCTTGATCTGCGACGATATCTGCTTCGAACAAAATGCCAAGCCCGCATTTGCCCAGGCCGCCAAGTTCTTCACGCGCTACCGCGACTTGACCGCCGGCGGGTATTACTCGAGCGCTGCCGGCCGCAAGGATCTGCAATACATTGGCAACGTGCCGCTTAAATCGTTTGACGGACCTCCGCTTGCTCTGCTGCAGAAGCTCGGACTCGGTCCGGAACAGGTGCAGTTCGACTGAGGGGTAGGCAAACATGGCTCGCAATCAGGATAAATCCGCAACGCGCCGTCTCGGCGTGGGCTTCGTAGGCAGCGGCTTCAATGCGCGCTTTCATATGCAGGCACTGCGTGCCGTACGCGATGCGGACGTGCGCGGCGTGTGGAGTCCGAATGCGAAGCACGCAGATTCTGCCGCCGCGCTCGCGCGCAGTCTCGATATCGGCGATGCGCAGCCCTTCGCATCGATCAGCGACATGGTGGCCGATCCGGCGATCGACGCGCTTTGGCTCACCGGCCCGAATCACACGCGCGTTGAAAACTTCGAGGAAATCGTGCACGCGCTTGAGCGCGGCACCGGCACGCTGCGTGGCGTTGCGTGCGAGAAGCCGCTGGCGCGCACTGTGGCCGAAGCCACGCACATCACCCGTCTGATCAAACGCACAGGCATTGCACACGGCTATCTTGAGAACCAGGTTTTCGCGCCGCAGGTACAAACCGGCCGTACGTTGCTGTGGACGCGTGGCGCGGCAATGACAGGTCGACCGTATCTGGCGCGCGCCGCCGAAGAGCACGGCGGCCCGCACATGCCATGGTTCTGGCGCGGAGAGCTGCAAGGTGGCGGCGTGCTCAACGATATGATGTGCCACTCGGTCCTGCTCGTGCGGCACCTCCTCACCCGACCGGGCGCCGCGCTCGCATCGGTACGGCCAGTGCGCGTCACGGCACACATCGCAAGCCTCAAATGGTCGCGCCCGCATTACAGCGAGCAGCTTGCGAAGACCTTTGGGCGCGAGGTGGATTACGCCCGGACGCCTTCCGAAGATTTCGCCAGTGCGACGCTCGAATTTGCGACGGATGACGGTCACACCGTGATCGGTGAGGTCTCCACGTCGTGGAGCTTTGTCGGCGCAGGGCTGCGTGTGTCTGCCGAGCTCTTGGGTCCAGAATACTCGATGGCCTGGAACACGCTTGATAGCGGACTTAAGGTCTTCTTCTCGCGCGCGGTGCGCGGGAAAGCAGGCGAAGACCTTCTCGAGAAACAGAATGCAGAAGTCGGATTGATGCCCGTCGTCGCCAACGAAGCCGCCGCTTACGGCTACGAGAATGAAGATCGCCATTTCGTGCGCGTGTTTCTCGGCAAGGAAGAGCCGCTACTGACATTTGACGATGGCCTCGAGGTCGTGAAAATCCTCATGGCGGCCTATCAGAGCGCGGAGCAGGGCAAGACACTCGCATTTCCACCGCGAGGACTCGACAAGTTCATTCCAGCCGTCGCGCGGGGCAAATGGAAGCCTCAGTCGGAGCATTGACATGGCAGATCCAAAGGACCGTACTCGCCGTGAATTTGTCACGGATGCCGGCAAAGCGACGCTCGGCACGATGGTGGCCGCGAGTGCGCCGCTTATGGTTCCCGGGCGCGTGCTCGGGCGCGGCCGGCACTCGAGGAGCGAGACGATCAACATCGCCATCGTCGGCTTCGGCGGCATGGGAAGGCAAAATGCTCTCGTGCTTGCTCAAACCGAGCACATCGGCGCGGTTTGCGACGTTGACTTCCGCTACGCCGAACAGCAGGTGAGTGAGAACCTGGCAGACCATGATGGCAAGCCGCGAGCAGATGGACTTAAGCTGCAGGAGCAGTTCCGCAAAGCCAAGCGCTACACGGATTTTCGCGAGTTGCTGACGAAGGAGAAGAGTATCGATGCAGTGGTCGTCGCAACGCCTGATCATCTGCACGCGGTCATCGCGAAGGCGGCGATGGACCTCGGCAAGCATGTTTATGTGCAAAAGCCGCTGACCGCCACCGTGCATGAGGCCCGCGTTCTGCGCCAATACGCGCTCGCCCACCCCAAGCTTGTGACACAGATGGGCAATCAGGGGCATTCGAGCGAAGGTGCGCGCCTCATTAACGAGTGGATCCAAGCGGGGCTCATCGGTCCCGTGCATGAGGTACATGTTTGGACGAACCGGCCCATCGTGTTCTGGCCGCAGGGGCTTCCGCGCCCGACCGGTGTGACACCCCCCGATGTGGCCGGTTCCTTCGGCAATCCTTGGACCTACCGTCATGTGCAGGAAGTCCTTGCTGGCGCGATGGGCGCCGGCGGCACACCCCCTGCGGGCCTTGACTGGAGCCTCTATCTCGGGCCGGTAGCGGAAAACATTCCGTACCACCCGGTCTACCATCCCTTCAATTGGCGCGGCTGGCTTGATTTTGGTTCCGGCGCGCTCGGGGACATGGGGGCCCATCTGCTCGATCACCCCTTCTGGGCGCTCGGGCTCACTTATCCCACGAGCATCGAGGCAACTTCGACACCCTGGGGAACGATGGCTCTTGCGCCGCTCGATCCGACTGCGCCGGCCAATACTCCTGCCGGCCGGCCGCAGCGCAAGCCCGTTTCATTTCCACTCTCAACCAGCGTGCACTATCAATTTGCGGCACGCGGCGATCAGCCGCCCGTTAAGCTCTTTTGGAGCGATGGTGGGATCTATCCGCCTCGTCCCGATATGCTGCCCGATGACGTCGAGCTCACAAGCGAGGGTGGAGTGATCTTCATCGGCGAGAAGGGCATCCTTTTGCATGGCACGTACGGCGATAATCCGCGGCTCTATCCGCAGTCGCTGATGGATCAGGCGGACTTAGTACCCAAAAGCCTTCCACGGATCCCGTGGAGCCATGAGCTCAATTGGGCCAAGGCGATTCGCGGCGAGACGAAGGCAAGCTCACCATTCGAATACTCGGCACAGCTCACCGAAACAATGCTCCTTGGCATCGCGGCGTTGCGCGCCGGACAAGGTAAGACGCTGCTCTACGACGGGGAGCAGGGACGGATCACGAACGTTGCCGACGCGAATCAGTGCCTGACGCGCGAATATCGCGCCGGATGGGCCATTTGAGCCGCAAATACAAGATTCTGGCCGCAATGGTGCTCGTGGCGATCTGCGGCCACGAGCGCGGCTATGCGCAGCCTCCATCGGGCGCGGGCGCGGGCGCGGGCGCGGCCGGCTGGCGCGTGCTGTTCGATGGCACCAGCCTGGAGGCGTGGCGCGGCTGGAAATCACGCGGCATCCCGGAAGGATGGCGCATGGTCGGAGATACCCTCACCAAAGAGGGGGAAGTTGACGATCTCGTCACGCGTGCGCCGTTTGGCAATTTCGAGCTCGAGCTCGAATGGAAGCTCGGAAAGGGAGGGAACAGCGGCATTTTCTATCGCGGCACGCGCGAATACGATTACATCTATTGGAGCGCTCCGGAGTATCAACTCCTCGACGACGCCTATGCCAAAGACGGCCGCAGCCGATTGACGGCGGCCGCTGCGGCGTACGGCGTTTATGCGAGCCCAGCGGGAGTGGTCAAACCATTCGGTGAGTGGAATACCACGCGCATTATCGTGAACGGCGCGCACGTCGAGCATTGGTTGAACGGCGAGAAAGTGGTCGAGTACGAACTGTGGAGTCCTGATTGGAAGGCGCGCGTCGCAGCGAGCAAGTTCTCAAAGTATCCGCACTACGGCCTTGCGACGCGGGGGCATATCGGGATTCAAGGCGATCACGATGGCGCGCTTGCTGTGCGTAACGTGCGCATTCGTGAGTTGCCATGAAGGGCGCGCGTCTTGCATTGATGATGTTCCTGCAGTACTTCATCTGGGGCGTGTGGTTCGTCACGATGGGCACGTATGTCGGGCAGACACTGCACTTCACCGATCGCGAGATCGGTCTGGCATATGGGGCAACGGCGATCGCGGCGCTTGCGTCGCCTTTTTTCATGGGCATCGTTGCCGACCGATTCTTCGCCAGCGAGAAGCTTTTGGCGCTCTTGCATCTCATTGGCGCGGGCCTGATGTGGGCTGTCGCGCAACAGACAACGTTTGCATTGTTCTATCCATTCCTTATTCTCTACGCGTTGTGCTACATGCCGACGCTGTCGCTGACGAACTCCATTTCCTTCCATCACGTCGCTGACTCGACCCGCTTTCCATATGTTCGCGTGCTCGGCACCCTGGGCTGGATCGTCGCGGGGATCCTGGTCGGCAAAGAACTGCATGCCGATACTCTGGTGCTGCCGATGCGCATTGCGGCGGGAGCTTCGCTTCTGATGGCGGTGTATTCGCTGTCTCTGCCGCATACACCGCCGAAGGCGGCCGGCGCTCCATTCAGAGTGCGCGATGCGCTGGGCCTCGATGCGCTGCAGTTGCTTAAGAGCCGTGATTTCAGAGTCTTCGTGCTGGGATCATTCCTTCTGTGCATACCGCTGCAATTTTATTACAGCTTCGCCAATCCGTTCTTGAACGAAATCAAGGTGCCGGAAGCGGCCTTCATCCAAACGTTCGGGCAAATGTCGGAAGTTGCATTCATGCTGCTGCTGCCCCTTGTTCTGCGCAGGTTCGGCATCAAGGTTATTATGCTGGTGGGCATGCTCGCCTGGTCGCTGCGGTACTTTGCATTCGCAGACGGCAACGCCGGTCCCGCAATGGGGCTCATCTACATCGGGATTCTGCTGCACGGCGTGTGCTACGACTTCTTCTTCGTCGGTGGCCAGGTGTATACCGATCAGCGTGCCGGAGAGAAGATCCGCGCTGCTGCACAGGGCTTCATCAACTTCGTGACCAATGGCTTGGGCTACTTCGTCGGCGCGTTTGTCTCAGGCGCGGTCGTGAATCATTACGCGCTCGCAAACCCGACGTGCACCGATGCCGCCGCGGCAACGCACGAATGCCTCAAAGTACTCCACGCCTGGCACCGTGTATGGCTGGTGCCCGCGGCGGCTGCGCTCGCCGTGTTCGTTCTCTTCGGCGTCGCGTTCCGGCCGCGGCGCAGCGTGGCGGCAGGCACGGCCGATGTATCGCCGTGACGCCTTGCGGCTCCTCGGCGCTCTGACACTGCCGCGTTTCGTTTTTGCAGACAGTCCACACAGAAAAATAAAATCCATCGGCTTGCAGCTCTACACGGTGCGTGCAGCCCTGGAAGCTGATTTTGATGGCACGCTGGCGCGCGTTGCCGCCATCGGCTATCGGGAAGTGGAATTCGCAGGCTACTTCGGGCGTACCTCGCGGCAGGTGAGCGCAAGTCTGCGGCGCGCGGGGCTCGTCGCGCCGTCCGCGCATGTCCCGCTCGATGCGCTCGGCAGTCAATGGGAGGGCGTCATCGAGAATGCGCTCGCAATCGGCCACCACTATCTCGTGGTTGCCTCCTCTGGCACCGTGCCCGATCTAGACGGCTATCGGCGCATCGCCGAGCGCTTCAACGCCGCGGGCAACGCGGCAAAAAAAGCAGGCATTCGACTGGGCTACCATAACCACGACGTCGAGTTCGTGCCCATTGCGGGAGAACGCCCCTACGACGTGCTCCTCGGAGCGACCGATCCGAACTACGTCTGTTTCGAGATGGACCTGTATTGGATTACGAAAGCAGGAGCGGATCCACTCAGCTATTTCACGCGCTGGCCGGGCCGTATGGAACTGGTACACGTGAAGGATGCCGATCCAGCGCCGCCGCACCGCATGACGGATGTCGGCGCAGGGATGCTCGACTGGCGATCCCTGCTTGGACAGGGTACTAAGGCCGGCGTCAGACATTTCTTCGTCGAACAGGATGAGGCGTCGGACCCATTCGAGAGTATTACGGCAAGCTACACCTACCTGCGTGATCTGCGATTTTAGGTGTCCGTGGCGTGCCGACGGTGACGCACAGTCACTAATGGCTGCCGAACGCGACTAGGCGTCGTCGCCGGCAGCCGACGCTGCCAATGCGCCGAGCGCGGCGATATTCTTCGCAAGCTCGGACGGGAAATGATGCCGGGCCTGAAGGTACTCGGGCTCGTTGTAGGCCATCCACGCTTTCCCCTGCGCATCCTCCCAGGCAAGTACTTTGAGTGGCAGATCGATCGCCACGGTCGGGTTCGCGACCATCAGCGGTGTGCCTGCCTTCGGACTCCCGAGTAGCACAAGCCCAGTCGGGCGCATGGTGAGCCCCGAACGCGCCGCGTCGCTGCTGAAATCGATCCGCGCGAAGACGGTGAGGCCTCGGGCGCGAGCCAAAGACTCGAGCCGCGACAACGCGTCGGCCACGCTGTGGGACGTCGGCATGATGTGAAGTCCTTGAACGGAGTTTTCAGTGCTCATGAAAAGATCCTCTTGAGGCTTACTGCGTACTGCCGCGACCGATCCGGCTGCAAAGCGCGGACACCGACGGACGAGGGAAATATGTCAGCGCGCTCATGAAATTCTCTCACTTGTGGATGCAGCAATTCTCGCTTGTCGCGGACTGACTGAGTTCCTACAGTGCATCTGCGATGCATGCTGACAGGTCAATTTACTCAGGAGGAACGCGGTGTACACGAGGTTATTGGCTTCTATGACGCTTGTTGCGGCTGCCTGGCTCGTCAGCGGCTCTGTACGCGCTCAAAGTGCCACTGCCGTCGAACAGGTGATGGTTGCAGTGTCGATGCAGACAATGCGTCTCGACATAGCACTGACTAACCTTGGCCAAATGGAAAAAAACCTGCACGGCACGGATGCGGGCAGCGTGGGCAAAATCGCGAACGCCGGACGGCAATTTACCGGAGCCGTCGGGGAAGCAACGCCCGTGGGCCTCATCTTCAGACACATGAAGGCTCCAGACGACATTCGTTTTACGCGGGTCATACTGGCCGTCTCTGCAAGCAAGGCGGTACTCGCTGCCGACACCGATGCCGAGATCATCGATCGTTATCTGCCGCGAATCGCAACGCCAGCCGCCGCGGCGGAGTCGGCCAAGATTCGCGACGCCATTCTCGAAACTCGTAATCTGCTCGCGACGTTCACACAAACCTCAGACTAATTCGTGTACAGCACATGGCCCTGCGTCTCGTTGCCATGAGCATTTGAGCGGCGCTTAGGTCGAGCGGGTGGTCAGGGTCTCGATCAGCGCCGTGTAGTCCTCAAGAGATGGGGTCGAAAGTCCGGCGACCTTGCCTTGATCGTCCCAGCGCCGAACCCGCACGGCCTGCCTAAAATACGGCTGTGCCTCGAATGCTGCAATTTCATGCGCTGCCAGCAAGCCGCCCTGCAGCTTCAGGGTATGGACCGATGCAGTGCTTAACGTTTCGAAATACTGAGGATCGGTCGCGCACAGATAGCGCTTCGCTGCAACGTGCAGGCGCACGGGCTCCGAAACTTCCGGCCGGAATCGCTGCGCGAGCCACCGACTGCCGAGTTCCTCGTGGTGAGCGTCTGCGGTCCAGTCCTCGATATCGTCTGGAACATTGTCGAGAAGATGTCCCACGTCGTGTAGAAGTGCGGCGACCACGAGTGCCGTTGGCGCCGCTCCTTGTTGCGCGAAGTATGCAGCCTGCAAGGCGTGGTCCTTCATCGAGACGCTCTCGCCGAAATACGCGTCGCTCCCGCGGCGCTCAAAGATCCTGCGTATCTCGTCGAGAACGTTCACTTGGAGCTCCCGCCACTGACGGCGCGCCGTAGCAGCGCCGCCTGGCTATACACGCTGTCACGCGCCAGGTAGCAGCCGCGCAGATGGCGCGGAAATTTCGCGGACGAGAAGCCTGTGCGACCGTGCAAGGTGCGCTGATTGTCGAACGCGACGAGATCTCCGGTAGCGAGCCGATACTTCAATTGAAACCGCGGTTCCCGCAGGAGCGCCGCAAAGCGGCGGTAGGCTGCATAGAATGGGCGCGCGGCGTGCGCGGACAGACGCAGCGGTGCTATCGAACGGTTGTTGTAGTGTACCGCCGTCACATCGCCCCGGCATGACAGCTGAATCAGGGGTCGCTCGGCGTAGAGCTCCGCTTCCTTGGAGCGATAAAGAAACGGCACGGCGGTCTGAGTCAGCTGCGCAAACGCGCCCGGATCGCTCAAGCGCAAATGGTCAGCGAGCGCGAAGCCGTCGGCGAATAGGCTCTCTCCACCTTCAGAGGATGCGATGAGGGCATGCAGCACCTGAAACCCCGGCACGGGCTCGCGATAGGGGTTGTCGGTGTGCAGGCCCAGGCCTAAATCGGAGTATGCGAGATTCTCCGGTTGTGGCACGGAGCGCACATCGAATACCAGGCCGTAGTTGGTCTCAGCGACGCGGCCGGCCAGGGACATCGCATCAAGGATGGCTTCTTCTTGGGATGGGACGCCGCTCAAAAATGCGATGCCATCCTGCAAGAGTCGCGTCAACCAGTCGAGGCGCGCAGGCGGATTGCCGCGCACTTCGGCAAGCGTCGCCCAGGCGAAATCGCGCGATGCATCGAGGCTCGCGCCCTCGAGCCAGAGGCGGGTCGAAAATTCCGGCCGCGCATGTGCGGCGCCAAAGGCATGCGCGGCAAGCCAGTCAAGATCAAACGACCCTGCGCGCTCTTCGCCTTCCCATTCGACGCGCACGGTCTTGTCGTCGGCCGCAACCGAGCGAATCTTCGGCTCCTCGGGCAGGTCGGCAATGTCGATGAGCCGCTGACCGCTGTGCGGATCACGATCCTCGCGTAGATTGTCGCGCAGCCAGATGCTGGCGAACTCGCTCACTTGGCCGTTCGACCACTCGACCGTGAGCGATCCTGGCATCGATGCGACGCGCTTGGCCGATGTTGATTGAGTCATGGCAGATGGCGGCCTTTCGCAGCTGCTCGTGCGTTCAAGGCATATAGAAAGCCCGCACCGAGCGCCGCCAGTGCGCTAATGGCTGCCAATGTCACGAATACTCCCTGCCAGCCGAACGCCACGGAGACTCTCGCCACACTATCCCCCGCAAGCACGCCACCCAAATACCCGACGCCATCGATTATTCCCGATGAGGCGGCACTCGCCTGCTTGCCGCCGAAGTCGAGAGCGAATGCGCCACCCAGATAAGAATAAGGTCCGAGGAGACAAAAGGCGATTGCCCCGATGGCGAAGAGCGGCAGAAGAGATCCCGAGGAGCTCGGCTGAATGGACATGAGCGCCAGCAGCGCTGCGGCGGTTGCCGCGAGCCCGACAAACAGCAGCAGCGAGCGTCCATTGACGCCCAGGCGATCGCTAAGCCAGCCGGTCGCGAGCACTGAGACTGCGCCGACGCCCGGAAAGATCGCACTCATGCCGGCAGAATTGCTCATGCTGTAACCCAGGTAGTCGCGCAGGTAAGCCGGCGTCCAGGTATTGAATGTCTCGCGGATTATGGTGCATCCGAGCGAGAGCAGACAGACGAGCACAAACGCGCGACTGCTAAGCAAGGGTCGCAGCAGGGCAGCCACGTTCACGGGGCGCGACTTCTTATCTGCGAAGAGGTTGAGCGGATTGGGCTTTGCTTCTTCGTACCCCTCCTGGGTGCGCGACTCGCGCAGCAGGAAGACGTTTGCCACCAGGAGGACGCCCGCCACCGCCGCCGCGAAGTAGAAAAGCGCGCGCCAGCCGAAACCCTCCTGAATCAGCCACCCCATGCACTGCCGTGCGGCTGCATCTCCGATCAGGTAGCTCAAGCTCAGAATGCCGATAATCGTGCCATAGGAGGAAAAGTCGAACCATTTTGAGGAAACCTTGATGAGACCAGCCCAGGCGATCGACTGGGTCAGCCGGTTTCCGATCCACGCAAACGTGAAGAGCGGCAGCGCAGTGCCCGAGGCGAATAACAGCGTAAAGCCAGTCGCGCCGCCCAGGCCGATAAGGAAGTTGACTCGGCCGCCCCAGAAATCACCGAGGCCCCCAAGGAATAACTTACCGAGTGCGTAGGCCAGAACCCCAAACGAAGTGATCTCGCCGACGCGAACCATCGCCTCGGCGTGACTGACGCCACGCTGCCCAAGCTCCTCGATCAGCAGTGGCGTTGCCACGGAAAGGTCGGCTCGGCAGAAGTAGCACGCCGCGTAGCCCCCGAACAGCAGCACGATGATTCTGGCTTGCCGGTAACCGAGCGATCGGCTCCGTGCACCCTGCGATGCGGGCGGTGCACCGCTTTCGGCATCATTTCCGCAAGCGTCGCTCGAGGAGGCGCCTTGACGGGTTTCGATTTCAGGTCCGCTTGTCATAAAAACCTTCAGATCGAAGAGCCTGCGCTCTTGCGCCGCCACGGCTGCCTGGCCGCAACGTAGCCTTTTGGGCATGGTACTTGCTCGTGCCTAACGTGGAAATGGCGTGAATGGGTCCCTTTAGGAGATAAAAAATGGATCTGCTCGTGGTTCTGATTGTCCTCCTGCTGCTGTTTGGCGGCGGCGGGGGCTTGTATTGGGGGATGGGAGCGGGCTGGGGCATAGGTCCTGTCGGACTCATCGTCGCCGTCATCATCGTTGCTTACCTTTTGAACGGATATCGCGGTAGACGCGGACCTCCGCTCTAGCGACAGGTGCGCGAGCTGCCGGTGAGCGGCGGCGTAACCCAGGAAAGGCTGCTCGGGCGCGCGGCAGCTGCTCGGCGTGCATTCGGCAAGTCGGTTCAAGTCTCAAGTCCTGTTTTTGAGTTCCGCCATCGCATAGCTGCTGGCGCGTACTTTGTTCATTGAGGGTCGCGCCGCTGCAGCGGCAGTGACTGATCCCGGATGAGCTAACGTAACGCCAAGCGGATCACGAGCCTCAGTCCCGACCACGTCTCGTCGATGGCGCACACCTTGTTGTCGACGAGGCCGGTGGGAAGCGCCATTTCTCTGACTACGTTCTCCGTGACGTCGCTTGCAACCCCTGAACTCTTCTTGGGCCACGCAATCCACAGTCCTGCCGCCGGCGTCATGTGCCGGCGGGTTGCGGCGATCTGTCGCTGCAGTTCCGCGCGGCTCGTCACGAAGACCACGATCACGTCAAATCGAGCCTGGCCCGATAATCCGCTGTGGATGACGGCATCACTGGGCAGCTTCCCCAGCGTCTTCTCGAACGCGGGCGGCGGATTGATGAGGGCGACCTTGCAGCCTTCCTTGATGCCGAGTTTCTTCGGCAGCGGGGTATTCGAATATCCTGCCATCCCAAGGCCCTAGCGCGAAATCCTTATTTGAATCTTGTCTATTGCGACGCGCGCGTGAGTTCAAGGTCGGCGAATGTTGTCCACTTGCCAGCCTTGTCCTTCTGTTCCATGAGCCACTGCCAAGAGTCATCCTGCGCAGACCAGCGATACGCGGTGTGGAAGGGGCCGTCGGGATACTCGAACACGAAGCGAATCGAGTTGCCGTCGCGGGTGCCGTAGCCGAGTGTTTCGGAGAATCGACCGCCAAACACGTCAAGGAGATGCAGTACGTAGCGTTCGCTCACGGGATCGTAGCCAAGAAGCCAGCTCGCCTCGTAGCGGTGCTCTGAATTGGGCGCATCCGCGGCCGTTTTTTCATGAATGCTGAGAAATTGGTGGTTGAGCACCCACTCGGCGCGCACTTCGTGGTGCGCATCCCGGCCCATGATCTTCCCCTGCAGCTTCCAGGCGCCCGTCATGTGATCGACCAGATCGTCGGGCCATGGGGCAGAGGTCTGTGCGCGCGCGCCGACCGGGGCTATTGCCAGAAGCAGAGCAATCGATAGCGGCAAAGCAAAGAAGATATTCTTCATGGCGGCTGTCCCAAAAATGCAGCCAGCGCGGCAATGCCGCCGACCAGGTGATAAAAACTACTGGCCGGTGCAGGCGAGTCAACCAGCACGCCGTTCGGCAGCCGCATGTCAAGCCACAATCCCGCGACGGCGGTATCCAGATAGAGGAAGAGACTGGCGGCTGCTTCCGCAGCGATTGTCGAGTACTTGGTGTCGCCCGTGACGGATGCCGCAAGAAGCGCACCTTTGAGACGTTCGGTCTGCGGCCAAAGGCGCGCCTTTGGATCGTGAACGCTAAAATCGTTGAACAGCGCATTGATTGCCACGCCGCCGCGCACCCCGGCGTCTTCTGCGACCTCGATCAGACGCAATGCATGCGCGCGCCGCGCCGGCCAATTGCGTCGCTGGCATTGCAACAGGAGCCACGCCCATTCGAACTGATGACCTGGCTCGACGATTCGACCGGCCGCGCCCGGCGCCGCATCCCACGAGGTCGTAAATGCCTCCCCGAGTGCGCCATTCGCCGGACTTATAAAGCGCGCGAGAGCGAGGTCGGCAATTTCATCTGTCCACGCGGCCCAGCCCGGATCGTTGCCGATTTCCGACCAGGCAAGACAGGCTTCGAGAAGGTGCATGTGCGGATTGGATTCGCGCCGGTCGACGTCGGTCTCGCCCGAGCAAAATCCTCCGGTTGCGCCGCGCCAGTTCTTTTCGATCTGATTCCTAAGATCAAGAGCGCGCCGCTCAAACTCCGGCAGCGCGTCGAGCGCGGTCGCCGCCGATGCAAATCCGAGCAGGACAAATGCCTGGTCATAGAGGAGCGCGCGCTCGTCGAGCGCCTGGCCGTCGATTCCGGCAAGCGTGCGGTAGAAACCGTCCTCGCGGCGGTAATGCGCCAACAGGTAGTCGACGCCCCGGCGCACGATACCCGCCACGTCTCCGCGCCAGCCGAGCTGCGGGCCGCGCGCGAACGCCGTCACTTGCCGCGGCTGTACGCGCGCGCGCCGCGGATCCTGGAGTGCCGCGCCGTCCTGGCCCAGCGTCTCGACGAATCCGCCGTTGCGCGGATCAATACCCTGCCGCGACCAAAGCGGATACGCAGCTCCGACCAGCCACTCGTGGAGTCGCCCGCACAGGGCAGCGAGCCTCGCATCGACGAGGGATTCCTCTTCTCGCGCCATGCTAGTAGGCCGACTGCGGCGAATCCGCTCCGATATTCAGCTTATTGGGATTCCTCGGTGCATGCGCAAAAGCTGCCATTGCGAGGGTTAACGCTTGCATCGCTTGGGGGGCTCGTCCGGCTGACTCATCGGTCGCATGGGCTCCTATCCGGCATCGCGTATTAACGCTGCCTCGTTCAAAACACTGTCGCCCGCGAGGCTTGCGATACGGCATACGCTTCCGCCGCGAGCGCCAATGCTCCAAGCGGTCCCGCAAGAGCTCCCAGACCCGGCGGAACGACGTAGTGGTCCACACCGCCCGTGAGTTCTTCGAGATCCAGATAGCCGTTCAAACTCTGCGTGAGCAGCCGCCGTACGTGCCCGAGTAGTTGTGGCCGGGCTTGTACTACGCCGCCGCCCACAAGTATGCGCCGCGGCGCGGTGGCGAGCACTATTGTCTGCACGAGCTGAGTCAGCGTATGCGCTGCGAGTTCCCAAGCGGGATGATCATCGGGCACTTCCTCGGCTAGCAAGCCCGCACGCGTCGCGATCGCGGGTCCGGAGGCCAGCCCCTCGACGCAGTCGCCGTGGTAGCGACAGATCCCCGGCCATAGATCCCCCGGCCGGCGCGCGATGCGTATATGGCCAAGTTCGCAATGGTTGCAGCCGAACACAGGCTTGCCCCCAACCACGAGGCCGACGCCAACTCCGGTACCCACCGTGATATAGGCGAAGTCCGCAAGAGCGCGCGCGCTTCCCCAGCGCCCCTCGGCGAGGGCGGCGCCATTGACGTCGGTATTGAATCCGACCGGCACGCCGTGAATCCGGCCGAGGCGACCGATGACGTCGACGCCTGCCCATCCTGGCTTCACGGTCGAGGTGATGTGGCCGAAGCCTCGGGAGGCGGGACGCAAATCAATTGGCCCAAATGACGCGAGTCCAATGGCGGCAAACGGACCATAGGTTTCCTTCCAGCTGCGCAGCACGCCTGCAATCGGCTCAAGCGTCGCACTCGGGTCGGTAGAGGTGGGATAGGTCACCTGAGCGCGGATGTCGTCAGGGCCCGTCCCGATCAGGCACACGCATTTCGTGCCGCCCAGCTCTACCCCACACAGGAGCGGTCGTGATCCGCTCATCGAATAGCCTCGGCGGTTTTTACGGCATTCATGGGTGAATCATAGCTCCCCGACTCTCGCTGGCGCTCCTGCTCCGTTGCGATTACGCTTTATCGCGCTCCACAGCTAACTTTTTGTGCAGGCAGGCACGATGAAATTTTCAATCACCCTTTGCGTAATCGCTTTCTCCACATGGGCGCTGCCGATTGCCGCGAGCGACGAGCATCCCGAGGCGACGGCGACATCGGCGGCCGTCGCGTGGCTTGCCCTCGTTGATGCCGGAAATTACGCCCAGAGCTGGGATGCCGCTGCGACCCGCTTCCGGCAGAGCACTACGCAGGACGAGTGGCAGTCGAGCGCGGCACGGGTGCGCGGCCCGCTCGGAGCGCTCAAGTCACGCGAGCTTCAATCCGCGACCTTCAAGCATGCTTTGCCCGGAGCTCCCGATGGCGAGTATGTCGTCATCCGTTTTGCCGCGACGTTCGCGAACAAGGCGGCGGCGATCGAGACCGTGACGCCGATGAAGGACGACGACGGGACCTGGCGAGTCGCCGGCTACTACATCAAGTAGCAGCCTCGACCGAGTGGACCTGCGACGGAGCGCGGTCACTCGCAAATCCGCACACTGAAGCGCACCGCACCGAGTATTCAATGTCCGGAACCGTCTTTGCCGCGCTGATGTTCGGCGCACTCATGAGCGCAACATGGAATGCAATCGTAAAAGGCGGCTCGAATAAGTATCTGCACGCGGTGCTGGTCGCGAACAGTGCAGCGGTCATTGCGGCCTTCTTTCTGCCCTTCCTGAAGCAGCCCGCGCCGCAAGCCTGGGCCTATCTCGCCGTTTCGGCAGTCCTGCAGGCCGTGTATTACTGGCTCTTGGCCGCCGTCTTTCGTGCAGGCGACATGAGCCACGCCTATCCCATGATGCGCGGCGGCGCGCCTCTGCTCGTTTCCCTAGTGAGCGGCCCGTTAATTGGCGAAGCATTGTCTGTCGGTAAATGGGTCGGCGTCACCATGATCTGCGCTGGCGTCATGAGCCTTGCCTGGGAGGCGCGCTTGCGCACGAGCGCCTACAGCGGCGTCGTGCGCTATGCCCTGTTGAACGCGGTCATCATCGCAGGCTACACCGTCGTCGATGGCATCGGTGTGCGCCTGTCCGGTGCGTCATCCGGCTATTTGATGTGGAATCTAGTTCTGACGGCGGTCATTCTCTCAATCTGGACCCTGTTGACGCGCGGCGGGGAGCTCTTTTCTTATGCCGCGGGGCGTGTGCGCATTGCGCTTGTCGGTGGGCTTGCGACCACGGCCTCCTATGGAATCGTCTTATGGGCCATGACGCAGGCGCCGATCGCGGTAGTCGCGGCGCTGCGCGAAACCTCGATGATATTTGTACTGGCCATGGCGGTGATCATTTTCAAGGAGCGCGCGGGTTTGCGCCGCTATGCGGCGACGGCTCTCATTGCATGCGGCGCGGCTGCGATCCGACTCTGGTAAGGCGCGCAGCCGAGCGTTAGGGCGCTGTGAAGGTCATCACCAGGAGTTCCGCAGATTCGGGCGTCGCGCGAGCGATAGACCACGACCATCCGTGCCCGCGGATCAACAAGGTGTCATGGGCACTGAGCTCGAACGGTTGCCCGTTCGATGCGGCCGGGATCATTGGCCCGAGCGGAACGCATTTGATTGCGCCGTGCAACACGAAGAACGCCTGCAACTTGCCTGGGGCATCTTGCACACTTTGCTCGGCGCTGATGGCAAGGCGTGTCACGCTGTCAATCGTGCCGGGTTCGTGCACGATGAGACTAAGATCCGTACACGGCCCGTCGAGAAGTTCGCAGCTTGCTGCGGCCGCTCCCGCGAACAGCACGTGTGCGCCGCGCGCTGCGAGCGTTTTAGTGCCCGTGCCCGCCACGTGCAAGCGAAACCCGCGGCCCTCAACGAGAGCGACGCACCGCTGGTACCCCGCATAGGAAGAGAAGGGTCCGTTAGCTTGCAAGGATGCGAGGCTCAGTCGCCACGCGAAGTTTTCGCCCTGCGCCAGCTCGCGGGCGATTTCGCGCGTGACTCCCGCACCATTGCGCCAGGGCATGGAAGTGTAGGCTTCAACGGGGAAATGCCGAGCGTGCTCGTACATATTGATCGGGTGAGTTCCGGAGTCGTCGCTGCCAAAAGCTGATTTGATCTAGGGCGCGAGGGGGATGGTAACAAGACTCGCGCCCAAAGTTGCACCCGACGAATTCACGGGGTGCTCTGCGATTTTAATCAATCGAATGCGTCCGTATCAGTATCATTTGTATGTGCAGAATGAATCGATCGAGAGGTCAAGCGATGTACACGCTATATATAGCCAACAAGAACTATTCGTCCTGGTCCCTGCGTTCCTGGGGACTGATGCGCGAGCTTGATCTGCCTTTTAAGGAGCACCTGATGCCCTTTGGCGATGCATCCAGCTGGCACGGCTATGACAGGATCTCAGCGAGCGGCAAAGTTCCCTGTCTCGTCGATGGGGAATGTGCGGTTTGGGATTCTTTGGCCATTGCCGAGTATCTTGCCGAGCGACACCCCACGATATGGCCTGCGGATTCGGTGGCGCGTGCCTGGGCACGCAGCGCGGCAGCGGAGATGCATTCCGGATTCAACGAATTGCGCCGCTCCTGCACGATGAGCTGCGGGATTCGAGTCCGGCTCAGTCAAAGGCCGGCGGCACTCGGGCAGGATATCGCTCGCATAGGCACGCTGTGGAATGACGGTCTGCGCAGGTTCGGCGGCCCGTTCCTTGCCGGCCGTGCCTATACCGCCGTTGACGCGTTCTTTGCTCCGGTCGCGTTTCGCATCCAGACCTACGGCCTCAATCTCGATGCGGTCAGTGCGGCATACGCCGCGCGTCTGCTCGCGCTCGCCTCAATGCGCGAGTGGTATGCGAGCGCGCTTGCGGAGAAATGGCGCGATGATCCCCATGAGATCGAAGTGACGCAGCTGGGTACGGTCCTTGAGGATCTGCGGAACAAATAACGTGACGACGCGTCAAGCTATCGAGCCGTTGAACGGTATCCAATAGTCCTGCAGATGCCGGCGCCGTGCGGCGAGAGCTATCCAACGCTCAAACCTGTGCGTTCATGCATGAGCGGACATGGTCGTCAAGTGCGGTAAGGCGCCCGCGTTTTAAGGCCCGCGGGGAACTTCCGGGCTCGAATTACGGCCAAATTCACTGCGCGCGCCATTTTAGTCCTTGATTAATGAAATCCCCGCCAGCATATGGCGCTTGGGATCGAACACTCAGGAACAGCCATGCTCAAGCATATTCGTACTTATCTGACAGTTTTCCTGGTACTGGCGTGTGCGGCACCCGTGCTCGCGGCCAGCGACCCGACGATAGCCCAAGTATATGAGGCCGCTCGAACGGGCCATCTGGACCAAGCGCAGCAGATGATGAGTCAGGTACTGCGGGATCACCCGCAAAGCGGCAAGGCGCACTATGTCGCGGCCGAGATTTACGCCAAAGGCGGCGACTCCGCGCGCGCCCGACAGGAGTTTGACACCGCGCAGACACTCTCGCCCGGGCTGCCATTTGCAACGCCCGAATCAGTCCAGGGGTTGCAGGAGGAGTTGGCGCAAGAGCAATCGGCGCAAGGAGCTCCGCGCTACTCGCAGGTCCACTCAGCGTTTCCTTTGAGGACAGTCCTCCTGGTCGTTGGTGGCATCTGTGTTCTTTGGCTGATCATGCGCCGGCGGACCCCGCCAGGCGCCGTGTATTCCCAGTATCCAAGCACGGTGCCGACGACCGGTGGGCCGATGAATTACGGTGGCCCCGGCGTTGGTGCGGGCATGGGCTCCGGCATCGCGGGAGGCCTTGCAAGCGGCTTGGCCGTCGGAGCCGGAGTGGTTGCCGGCGAGGAACTCGCTCATCATTTCCTGGACGGCAATCGGCATGAACCAGGGATGCTGCCGCCGGGGACCGATCCAGCGGCCGTGCCGGATAACAGCAACATGGGCGGCTCTGACTTCGGCGTGTCAGATCCAAGCTCGTGGGACGACGGTTCCGGATCAATCGGCGGCGAGGTGGGCGGCGGCGATGACTGGACATGAGGGACCGCGCCGGACCTGACCGGCGCTGCCTCAACGCACCGAACGCTGGTGCGGTCGTGATTGCTCATCGCGGATCCGCAAATTTGACTCGATGCCTGTGACCGCCGGCGCTCCGCGACGCCGGCTGTTTGACCTTTTCTACAATCCCAACAGTCCCGCCTGAACGATGACGCTGCGCGCTCTCATCTTCGATGTCGACGGGACGCTTGCGGACACGGAGCGTGACGGTCACCGCGTGGCATTCAACGCGGCATTTGCCGAGTCCGGCCTCGACTGGTCGTGGGATGAGAGGACGTACGGCGAGCTGCTGCAGGTGGCCGGTGGCGTCGAGCGCATGGTGCATTACGCACGCGTCTACCGCGGAGCGGCGCAGTCCGATGAGGAACTTCAGACCCTCGTACTTCAGGTACACGCCAAGAAGACGCGGCACTATGTGCAGTGTGTGCACCGGGGGGCCGTGCAGTTGCGTCCGGGCGTCGCGCGCTTGATTGGGCAGGCGCGCGCGCAGGGATTGCAGTTGGCGATCGCAACGACAACGACGCGCGAAAACGTCACTGCTCTGCTACAAGTGGCGCTCGGTAGCGACGCCATGGATTGGTTTTCCGCCGTTGGCACTGCACAGGAGGTGGCGGCGAAGAAACCGGACCCGTCGGTGTACCTTTGGGTACTCGACCGCCTAAAGGTACGCTCCTCGGAAGCCTTGGCGATCGAGGACTCTCGCAACGGGCTGCTCGCGGCCAGCCGCGCCGGACTGGCTTGCGTCGTCACACCGACGCCGTACAGTGCTGATGATGACTTCACCGAAGCGGCTGTGCAGCTCGCCGACCTCGACCATCATCCAGACAGGCTGGGTGACCCCGTGACTCTCGAAGACCTCAAGTTCTGGCACTTGCATGCAGGTCGAAACCCGGCGACCTGAGCATCCGCTAGCCCAAGCTCGGGGTTCTCTCAATTTGTGCGTTGCTCGCGTCTCTCGGCGCGGGGGCAAGCCAGGCTCGCCCACCCCGGGGGATATACCAGTCCCTCTTCTAAAGGATCGAAGTCACGGCGTTGCAGTCAATCCAAGTGAGCGAGCCTGCGGCCTCGCAAATTGAGGCTGAAAGCCGACGGCTGCGGATCAGTGCAGAAGAGATTGTCGAAAGCATCACCGATGCCTTTTTCGCGGTAAGCCATGAATGGCGATTCCTTTATGTCAATGGCAACGCGGAGCAGCTGCTCGGGCGCGAACCTGGCGATCTCCTAGCGCGGCGTCTCGGGACTCAGCGCGAGAACTGCAAAACTTGCGAGCCAATGCGTTCCCATGTAATCGACGGCCAGATAGGGCAGGCTCGCCGCGAGATGTCGACGCGCTGCCGCGAGCGCACCGACACGGATGGGGTCATGCGGCGAGAAGCCAGCGGCGATCGACCGCCAACACCACGCACGACTCAGGTTCAGCCCATCCAGATGCGCAATCTTGCCGTCGGTTCGGTCGCTGACGACGGCCGGAGTGAAGAGCGTCACGGGCTGTCCCGCGGCGACGGCCGGCAGAAAGTGCGTGAACCAGCTGGCGAACTCCTCTGCGCTCATGATGCGTCGCATGCAGGCGGCTTCCATGAGCGCGGGTGAGAGGAAATCATCCCCACCCGGCTCCCATACCTGACAGCCGGCATCCGCACGAAACCAGTGCAACGCGCGCGCGCGAATGAGCTCGGCAAGCGTGCTGTCACCGCAGCCGTTCGCGTATTCGAGCGCCAGCGTCAGTGCAAATGCCGTGTTGAAGTGTGCGCCGGCGCGGATGGGATAGGTGAGCTTCGGCAGGTGCGCGCGGAAGCGCTGCGCAAAGATCCGCGCAAGTGGAGCAAGCGCACGATCCCAGCGAGCCGTGTCAGCGCCTCCCGAGCGCAGCTCTGCAGCCAACATAAGGAGCCATGCCCATCCATATGGCCGCTCGAACGTGCCGCTCTGCGGTCGCTCAAGATAGGCGCACTCGCCCGCAAGTTTCTCCGGCGTCAGCTGGGTATCAAACAAGGCATCGATGCGGGAGCGCTCCGTGAGCGCCGGAATCGTGCGGCGCAGACGGGCAAGCAGCCAGTAGCCATGCACACAGCTGTGCCAGTCGAGACTGCCGTAGAAGACCGGATGCAGCGCACGCGGAGATTGCACGTCAGCGCCTTCCGTCATGAGGTGATCGAGCTTGTTGGGGTATTCTCGCGTGACATGTCCGAGCGCAATCTGCGCCAGTTGCTGGGCAAGCTCCATGTCGAGCACAAATGAGTCCATGGCGTCAGTGCCTGAAGACGAAGAACGCCATCAACGCGGTATTGGCGGCGAGCAGCAGCAATGCGGAAGGGATCTGCACCTTGATGACTCCATTGCGGTCGGGAAGCTCGAGCAAGGCCGCGGGCACAATGTTGAAGTTGGCGGCCATGGGGGTCATCAGCGTTCCGCAGAATCCGCTCAACATGCCGAGCGCGGACATGATGACGGGGTCGCCGCCGAAGCGGCCGACGATGAGCGGTAAGCCGATCCCTGCGGTCATCACGGGAAACGCTGCAAAGGCATTACCCATGATGACCGTGAATACTGCCATGCCGAGCGTATAGGCGACGACGGCGATGGACCCGTTGGTCATGGGAATCGCCTGGGTCACGAGCTGACCGATCACCCGCCCAACGCCGGCAGCGGCAAACAGCGCTCCGAGGGAGGCCAGTGTTTGCGGCAGCACGGCCGCCCAGCCCACCGCTTCCATAAGTCGGCGACCTTCGTGCAGGGGCGCGACGAGCGGAACACGCAGCAGCATGTATCCGAGCGCCAACGCGATGAGTACTGCCAACGCGAGCGCCACGAGCGTCGTGTGCGCCGGGTCCACGAGGACGGATTTACCAATGTGGAGCTTCTGCGCAAAAACGCTGCCGAAGAGCACGATCACGGGAATCGCCAGAGCCGGCACGAACAGGCGATTGCCGTTTCTCTGCGCGGCCTCTTGGCGTTCAGCGATTGGGGCGGCGGCATCCGCTGTGGCAAGGCCGCTCGCCGCAAGCACCACGAGCACCACCAGGATCATGCCGTTGGCGAGGTCCGGCAGATGTGATCCCGCGAGGAAGGAAATGGCATAAGTGCCCCAGAAAGCCGCGCTGCGCCAGCGGCGCGGACTGCCGCGATCGAGCGCGCGGCCGATTGCAAAAGTCGCGAACATCGCGCCTGTCAGGATATAGACGTGCTCGAGCGCGATCATCGCACGGCCGTCCGCGCGCGCTTGAGCCTGCGGTCGAGGAGGAGGAGCCTCGCCCCGTGGATGAAAAAGGCGAGTATTGCGGTCGGTATGGCCCACAATGAAAGATCGAGAGGCGCGACCACGTATCCGCTTTGTTGCAGAAAGCCCTTCATCAATAGAATCGATCCGATGGCGATGAACACATCCTCGCCGAAGAAGAGTCCGATGTTGTCCGTGGCTGCGGCATAGGCGCGGATTTCCATGCGCGTGGATGACGTGATCGGACCGTGCGTTTCTTCGGCGGCCTCGGCCATCGGCGCGATCAGCGGGCGGATCATCTGCGCCTGGCCGAAAAGCGCATTCAATCCGAGGGCCGAGGTGATCTGGCGCAGGAGGAGGTACGCCAAGAGCACGCGCGCCGTCGTGATGGCACGCATGGTCTTGATGAGTGTCTGTACTCGTTCGCGCAGCCCCGCGCGCTCCAGAAGTCCGATGACCGGCAACACGAGCCACACGATCCCTACGTAGCGGTTTTCCACGAATGCCCGGCCAAAGGCTTCGATGACTGCGGTCAGACTCGATCCGCCGGCGATGCCGGTCACGACCCCAGCGACGCTCACCACGACCAAAGGATTCAGGCGTAAGGCGAAACCGAGAATGACAATCGCGATGCCGGAAAGAACGAGCATCGCAGCGCCGCTAGATCGCCGCCGCTGCGCGCGCTGCCGGCCGCGCCGCGATCGCGCAGCGCAGTTGCTCCGGTGTCACGAGTGCCTGCACCATCCGAGTCTAACGTACCGTTGCTTTAGCGCGCATCGGGGAGGAGGGCAGGTGGGCTGGCAGTTCTGGATCGACCGCGGCGGCACGTTTACCGACATTGTCGCGGTCGCGCCGGACGGCGCAGTCAAGACGCTGAAGCTCTTGAGCGAGCACCCGGAACACTACGCAGACGCCGCGGTCGCCGGAATCAAAAGCGTTCTCGGCATCGAGCAGCACGAGCGCATCCCCGCTGGTGCCGTCGCCGTCGTTAAAATGGGGACCACCGTTGCGACCAATGCGCTCCTCGAGCGTAAGGGCGCGCGTACGCTTTTGGTGATGAATCGCGGCTTTGCGGACCTCCTTAAAATCGGCACGCAGGCACGGCCGCGACTCTTCGACCTTGCCATCGAGCTGCCGGCACCGCTCTACGAGCGGGTCTTCGAGAGCGCCGGGCGTGTGAGCGTCCAAGGGGTCGAGATTGAACCGGTCGATGCGGCGGCGGCGCAAGCCGCCTTTACGCGTGCGCGCAGCGATGGCATGCAGTCCTGCGCGATCGCGCTCATCCATGCGTGGCAGTACCCGGAGCAAGAGCGGCAGCTCGCCGCTCTCGCGCGCGCCGCTGGATTTGAACGCATATCAGTCAGCCACGAAGTCAGTCCGCTCCTGGGACTTGTGCCGCGCGGCGCGACCACGGTCGTCGACGCTTATCTTGCGCCCGTGCTGCGCCACTATGTCGAGCAGCTTGCCGCGGAACTCGCGGGCACGCCGCTTCTCTTCATGCAGTCAAACGGAGGCCTGGTGGATGCAGCGGCTTTCCAGGCCAAGGATGCGCTCTTGTCCGGTCCGGCAGGCGGCATCGTCGGCGCTGCACGCACCGCCGCGCAGGCGGGCTACACCCACATCATCGGTTTCGATATGGGAGGCACGTCGACGGACGTTGCGCTGTATGCCGGCGTGTTCGAGCACACCTTCGACGGGCAGATCGCGGGAATACGTGTGCGCGCACCGATGATGGCAATACACAGCGTGGCGGCCGGCGGGGGCTCAATACTCCACTTTGACGGCGCGCGTTTTCGTGTCGGCCCGCAAAGCGCCGGCGCTGATCCCGGCCCTGCCTGCTACCGGCGCGGCGGCCCTCTGACCGTCACCGACGCCAATGTCTGTGTGGGCAAGATCCAGCCGCGCCACTTCCCGTCGATCTTCGGCCCGCACGGCGACCTGCCGATCGATGCGGACATCGTGCACGAGCGATTTGCGGCACTCGCCGCACAAGTGCAGACGGGAAGTGGTGCGACGCTCGATGCGCGCGCGATTGCGGAGGGCTTTTTGCGCATCGCGGTCTCGCACATGGCGAACGCGATCAAGCAGGTGTCGCTCGAGAAAGGCCACGACGTCGCAGAATTCGCACTCCAATGCTTCGGGGGCGCCGGCGGCCAACACGCCTGCCTCGTAGCCGAAGAGCTCGGCATGCGCACCATATTGATCCACCCGCTGGCCGGAGTGCTGTCCGCATACGGAATGGGGCTCGCCGATCAGAGCCTGCAGCGCGAATGCGCCGTCGAGCGCGCATTTGATGCTGAAGGGATGGCGCATCTCGGCGCTGTCGCGGCGCAACTTGCAGCGGATGCCCGCGCGGCGCTCGTGAGGCAAGGCATGGAGGCCCGGCAGATCGACACTCACTGCCAGGTGCACCTGCAATATGCAGGCGCGGACTCCGCACTGCCCGTGCCGCTCGCGTCTTTCGCGGCGATGCACGAGGCGTTCACGGCGGCCCACCGGCTGCGCTTCGGATTTGCCACGCCGGAGCGTGCAGTCTGGGTGGCGCTCGTTGCCGTCGAAGCGACGGAGCTGAGCCCGCGACCGCGGGACATCGAGCGCCCGCGACGCAGCAGCGGTGCGGCACTGCCCATTGACGACGTCGAACTGTGGACCCGCGACCACGCGTACCATGCGCCTGTATTCGATCGCAGCTCGCTGTGTCCGGGTGACAAGATCAGCGGACCGGCGTTGATCATCGAGACCATCGCCACGACTGTGATTGAGCCCGGCTGGGCCGCCGAGGTGAACGACCTAGGCCACCTCGTGCTGCAGCGCACGGGCGCTCAGGCGGAGCGCGGCAATCTCAAAGCCTATCCCGTCGATCCAGTGCTACTTGAGTTGTTCAACAACGTTTTCATGAACGTCGCGGAGCAGATGGGGGCGGTCCTGCAGAACACATCCACGAGCGTCAACATGCGCGAGCGGCTCGACTTCTCCTGTGCGATCTTCGATCGCCGCGGGCAGCTCATTGCGAGTGCGCCGCACGTGCCGGTCCATCTGGGCGCGATGGGGGAGAGCGTACAGACAGTGATACGCAGCCGGCACGCCACGTTGCGACCCGGCGATGCGGTCGTGCTGAACAATCCCTTCAACGGTGGAACGCATCTGCCGGATCTGACGGTGGTCACCCCGGTGTTCGACCGCGCGGGCCACGAAATTCTGTTCTTCGTGGGCAATCGCGGCCATCACGCCGATATTGGCGGGATGACACCGGGTTCAACGCCTCCGAACTCGACACGGCTCATTGAAGAGGGTGTAGTCATCGATGACTTCCTGCTCATCGAGGATGGCACCTTTCACGAGGCGCGATTTCGTAAGCTCCTGACGGGCGCGCGGTATCCCGCGCGCAGTCCGGACACCAACATCGCCGACATCAAGGCGCAGGTCGCGGCGAACACCTGCGGAGTGCGCGAGCTGCAAAAGGTGGTCGCCCGCTATGGCGCCGAGGTCGTCGCTGCGTACATGGCGCACGTCATGCAGAACGGTGAGGAGAGCGTGCGTCGTGCCATCGAGCTTCTCAAGGACAGCTCTTTTGACTATGTGATGGACGATGGATCGCCGTTACGGGTCGCGGTGCGCGTCGACCGGCGCGCACGCGCAGCGACCATCGATTTCACCGGTACCGGAGGGCAGCACGCCGGAAACTTCAATGCGCCGCCCGCGGTGGTACGCGCGGTGGTGCTCTATGTTTTTCGCTGCCTTGTGGGGCGGGATATCCCCCTCAATGATGGCTGTCTGCGCCCGCTTGCGATCGTGCTGCCCGCGGGGACCTTCCTGTCGCCCGCCCCCGGCAGCGCGGTGGTGGCCGGCAACACGGAGGTGAGCCAGGCCGTGTGCAATGCGCTGTTAGGCGCTCTCGGAGTGTGCGCATCCTCTCAGGCGACCATGAACAATTTTCTATTTGGAGATGCGCAGCAGCAGTACTACGAGACCATCTGCGGCGGTGCGGGCGCGGGACCGGACTTCGATGGAGCCTCTGCAGTTCACACTCATATGACCAACACGCGCATCACCGATCCGGAGGTGCTCGAGCTGCGCTATCCCGTGCGTGTCGAGAGGTTCGCCATCCGCGCGGGCTCCGGCGGCATGGGTGCCACGCGCGGCGGCGATGGAGTGGTGCGCAGAATCCGCTTCAACGCGCCCATGACGGCTGTCATTGTTGCCTCGAGACGCACCGTGGCGCCGCATGGCTTGGCGGGAGGCGCAAGCGCAGCGCCTGGCCGGCAGTGGCTGGAGCACGCGGACGGGTCGATAGAATTCCTGGCCGGCGTTGATCAAAGAGAGCTGCAGGCCGGCGATTCGCTTGTGATCGAGACGCCGGGCGGCGGCGGCTTCGGGGTGGCGAAGAGCGCGGCTCATGATTGAGATTCGGATCGAACGGCTGTCCCCGATGGCATCTGCTAAAGTCACAAGCGGCGTTCGCATCACGCGGCCGCCAAGATTAGCCCGCTGCGGAAGGTCAAAAATGTCGCGATTGCCAGCAATCAAGTACCTTGCCTACGCGTTGCTTGCAGGCTTCCTATGCCAGAGAGCAGGCGCTGCGGATGTGGATGGCTGCACGCATTTCAAATGGGACGTATCGCGCGAGCTTGCGGTGATGAAGCAGACCCCGCAGGTGATTTCGGCGGCAGCAAAGCCGGGAGCTGACGTGCCACAGCTCAATGTCGGTACTCTCTATTCCCTGAAGCTCACCGATGAGGCACGGGTGACGTTCGCCACGGGGCCGGCCAAGGCGAGCGGTGCTCCCGGCGCTCAGGCAGGCCTCGTGCGATTCCGCGTCAAGAAAGCCGGCCGCTACCGCGTCTCGATCACCAGCGGCCATTGGGTCGACGTCGTCGATGGTGGGCAGCTCGTGCCATCGGTTGATTTTCAGGGACACGTCGGCTGCGAACGGCCGCGCAAGATCGTCGAGTTCGATCTGCCGGCCGAGCGCACGCTGACGCTGCAGTTCAGCGGCTCGAACGACCCTGAAGTCGTCATGGCCATCACGGCGGTGAGTAGCGCGGCATCATCGGGCGCTCATTAAAGGCGGCGCTTCGAAGCTGAGCGGCCACCGACCACGATCATGACCGCTGCACCGAGCAGGAGAGCGGTAGAGATAATGAGCGCGACTCGAGTGCCCGCGAGAAATGCGCTGCCGTTGCCGACAAGCGAGCCGAAGAGGGCGACGCCAAGGACGCTGCCGGTTTGGCGGGTGGAGTTGAGAACGCCGGCGGCGATGCCTGAACGAGCCTTCTCGACGCTTCCCAGCAGACTTGAAGTGAGCGGTGGAACGAGTAATCCCAAGCCTGCGCCCATCGTCAAGAGCTGGGCGCAAATTGCCCAATAGTTCGTATCACGTTCGAGGCCGAGGAGTCCCAGGCAGCCGGCGGCTGTAAGTGCCGCGCCGAGAGCGATCGTGACCGGAGCACCCCAGTGCTCAGCGGCGCGCGCGGCCAGTAGATTGGCCGGCAGCACTGCACCCATCATCGGAAGAAACGCCAAGCCCGTGGCAAGCGGGGACAGGCCGTTCACTTGCTGGAAGTACAGGCTGAGCACAAAGATAAGCCCGTAGAAGGCCATGTTCACGAGCAAACCCACCATCGATGTCAGCGCGAAGAGCCTGTTTTTGAAAAGGACCAATGGCAGCATCGGATCGCGTGCACGCCGTTCCTGAAGCACGAAAGCCGGTGCCAAAATCGTGAACCCGCCGAAGCACGCGATAACCCAAGGATTCATCCAGCCAAGAACCCCACCTTCGATCGTTGCCGCGGCAATACAACCGAGGGCAGCGATCGCCGCGAGCTGTCCCGCGAGATCAAGCTGCCGATCCGGTGATTGCACAGTTTCGCTGGCGTAGCGCCACGTCAGCCACAGTCCGGCAAGACCGATCGGCAGGTTAACGAGGAAAATGCTGCGCCAGCCCACGAGCGCGACGAGAATGCCGCCGGCCAGGGGGCCCGCCGTGAGAGCCAAGCTCGCGCCGGCCGCCCAGATCCCCACCGCCCGACCACGCTCCTTTTCATCAGGGTAGGCATGATTGAGGAGAGCGAGCGAGCTTGGCACCAGCATCGCGGCTCCAACACCCTGCACCAGCCGCGCTGCAATCAAAACGGTGACGGTGGGCGCAAGCGCACAGGCGAGCGACGCCGCCGTAAAGAGAGCAAAGCCCACCACGAAGATGAGCTTCGCGCCGATTCGATCTCCCGCAGCTCCAGCCGTCAAAATCAGTGCTGCGAAGGCAATAGTGTAGGCGCTGACAATCCATTGCAGTTCTGACACGCCGCCGCCCATGGACGTGCTGATGCTGTTGAGAGCGGTATTCACAATGGTCACGTCGAGTTGCACGACGCCGAACCCGAGGCTCAGGCTGGCGAGCGTCATGGATCGCGCGAACGTTGCGCTCCGGGAGTGGCCGACTTTCGCGGCGTGCTTCACTCAGCGCGCGCGCACGCCGCATTCGAAGACGTGCATCGTCGACTTCAATCCGCGACGATGCGATCGATGACGGCCTTGAGTGCCTCTGGCTCAGCCGGCTTCACGAGGTGGTCCTGAAAGCCGGCGGCCATCGCCCTGCGCCGATCGGCGTCCTGCCCCCATCCGGTGAGCGCCACAAGATGCGCGCGCTTGCCCCACGGTCTATCCTGAATCTGCCGCGCGGTCTCGTAGCCATCGAGCAACGGCATGCCGATATCCAGCAGCACGAGCTGCGGCGCGAAGTCATCGCCCATCGCAAGCGCTTCGATTCCATCATGCACGGTGCGCACTTCGTGACCTTCGAGGCGCAGCAGCATTGCAAGTGTGTGCGCCGCATCGCGATTATCGTCTGCGACTAAGATGCGCAATCGCCGCGCCGGCGCGGGCGGCGCAGGGGCGCCAAGCGCCGCGCCGGGAGCTGCCCGGGACTGGTCGCGCGGCAGGCGAACGATGAATTCACTGCCGCGCCCGGGTCCTGCGCTTGCCGCCGCGACAGTTCCGCCGTGGAGCTCAACAATACGTTTAACGAGCGTTAAGCCTATGCCAAGGCCGTCATGTGTCCCGTCTTCCGCACGGTCTACCTGTCCATAGAGGTCAAATACCCGCTCAAGCATGTCAGGCGGAATGCCCACGCCTTGGTCGACCACGCGAACGATAATCTGATCCTCTTCGGCACTCGCCGCTACTTGGATCGCTGAGCCGGCGGAGGAGTACTTCGAAGCATTGTGAAGCAGGTTTGCGAAGGCATGCCCCAGATGCGTCGCATCCGCCGACAGATACAATTCCGTGGAGGCGAATTCAATCTGCAGCTTATGTTGTTTGCCCTCGAGCTGAGGCCGCGCATAGGCGAGGGCGAACTGCACGACATCGCTCAAGGATGTGCGCTGCCTGGACAATTCGAATCTGCCCTGTGCCATCCGCGACATATCGAGTAGATCATCGATGAGGCGCGTGAGGTGCTTCAGCTGCCGTTCGATGATCACACGGGCGGCGGCCGTCGTCGCACCATCGCCATCATCCTGCACGATCTGCATGATCTGTAGAGCATTGCGGATGGGCGCCAGTGGGTTGCGCAACTCATGCGCCAGAATGGCGAAGAAATTATCCTTGGGCTCGTCTGCGCGCTCATTCTGTCGCGCCTGAGGGTCGGCATTGCTGCGCCGGAAGATCAAAACGCTGCCGGTGAGCGTGGAATCGGTCATGCGAATGGGTTGGGCACTTTTATCGATCCTCACGCGCGTTCCGTCCGCTCTTAGCAATACGCATGGGCTTACGGGCGCAGCACCGTTCGCGGCGCTCATCACCCGCTCGAAGGGGTCGACGAGCGCATCGCCATTGACCTCGCTGACGATGGGGAAGACTTCGCGCAGCGGACGATTCAGTCCAGCCGCGGCGCTATGACGGGTAAGCTCCTCAGCGGCCGGATTCATGAACGTCACGCATCCGTGCGCGTCCGTCACAATCACTCCATCGCCGCTACTTGCAGGGATCATCTGGGAGGCCCCATTGGCAGCAATTTTAAACTCTCAAGTCATCGGGTTTGGCAGGTTTTTCATTCACATCCACAACGGCCTCGACCAACGCGGGTCCTGCGGTGATGTCGGCGAGGCTTTCCGAGCGTTGTGCGACGGCCGCCGACAAACCTCCCGCTAGCCCCGCCCCCGCTGCTGCGAGCTGGATGAACCCGCGGCGGTCGACGCTGCCGACCCCGGTTGGTGTGTCTATCATGAGGAACTCCGCTACGGGTTCACTCTTTAACTCCGGGCCAACCCCCGCGGTTCCCCGCGGCTTCGGCGAGGGCGGCATTTTGGCTGCCGATTGGCGGGTTCATCGATCATCAGGAGTGACTGCCCGGGATCGAAAGCGATGTGCGCTTTCGGTAATTCATCAACGCCTTTGCGGCGTGAGGGTGCGCGACCTAAAAAGCGGAGGACCGTGCGATGCGGTCGAGGCCGCGATGTTCTTCGGCATCAGCCTCCGGATTCGGTGCATGCTCGAGGGCCTTACGCTGCGGCAGCGTCAGGAGCAGGGACTGTAGCTGCTGCGGCATGTCGCCCACCGTGCGCGGCATCGCCTCGGCACTCACGGGCGCGCAGATGAGGTAGCCCTGTACGCAGATCGACGGATAGTCGAGCAGCAGGGCGAGCTGCTCCGCTCGCTCGACGCCTTCAGCGGTCACCTCCAGCCCGAGGCTGCCGCAGAGACCGACAATCGCGCGCGCGATGGCAAGCGAGCGATCACTCGTGTCGATGCTTTGAATCAAGCTGCGATCGAGCTTGACGCGCGTGAGCGGCAGCTGTTCGAGCGAGGCAAGCGATGAATAGCCGGTGCCAAAGTCATCGAGCGCAATCGCGATGCCCAGAGCGCGCAGCTGACGTAGCGTTTCGATCGTCGCCGGGCCGGTCTGCAACACATTCTCGGTGAGCTCGATCTCGATGCAGCGCGACGGCAGCTGGTATTCGCGCAGAAGATTCTGCAATCGCTCGACAAAGGTCGGATCCAGAAGCTGGCGTGCCGATACATTGACGGCAATGCGAACATCGGGCCACGGGCCATAGTGCCACTTGGCAGCGGACTGCACCGCTGAACGCAGCACCCAGTCGCTGATGTTCATGATGAGCCCAGACTCTTCGGCAACGGCCAGAAAATCCGCAGGCGAGACGTGACGCCCGTCAGGTAGCCGCCAGCGCAGCAACGCTTCGACGAGTTTCGTACCGAGCGCGTCGAAATTCACTTCTGGCTGGAAGAGAAGTTCAAATTCACCGCGATCCACTGCGCGGCGCAGTTCCTGCTCGATACGGAATTTAAGGGCGGCAGCCTCGAGGAGCTCGGCGCGGAACATGCAAAGACGACTGCGTCCCAGCCTCTTGGCATGAAACAACGCCGCGTCCGCGGCGCGCAGCAGGGCGCCGGCATCAAGTTCGTCTTGCGGATAGACACTCGCCCCGACACTCACGCTGATGGACAGTTCGCGTTCCTGAATAATCAAAGGCTTTTGAAACGCGCATACGAGCGCGCCGCCGGCGCGCGCAACGTCGTCCACACTAGCGACACGTTCTTGGATGACTGTGAACTCATCGCCGCCCAGACGAGCGGCGAAACCACCCAGCTCGGTCGCCTCGCGCAGCCGCTGCGCGATACCTTGCAGCACGAGATCACCGAAGGCATGACCCATGCTGTCATTGATGTTCTTGAAATTGTCGAGGTCGAGGAAAAATACTCCAACTTGGGTTCCGTCGCGCGCCGCGTTCTTGAGCGAAATATTCAGGTACGAGAGAAGCTGCCGTCGATTCGGCAAGCCGGTCAGCGGATCGTGCTCGGCAAGATGCTGCAGCTGACGGGTGCGTTCATCGACGCGCGCCTCAAGCTGACCCTGATACTCCAGGGTGGTCGCCTGTGCGGCCGCCAGTTTATCGGCCATCTCATTGAAAGACTGCGCGAGCGTATCGAGTTCCCTGATACCGCCTCGCCCGACGCGCGCGTTAGCGTCACCGTTCGCGAGCCGCCTCGTGGTGTTCATGAATCTGCGTATCGGACCCATGATGCTGCGCACGGTGGCTACAGAGATCAGCAGCAGCAGCACGAGCACCGCCGCACTGATCACCGCGATGATCAGGCGTCCGGAATTCTGCGGTCGCACCGCGGTCGTGGTCGTGGTCGTCGTGGGTGCGGCTTGGACGACGGGCTGCGCAGGTGTCGCGGATGCGTCTGCTTTAAGCTGCGCCTCCTCTGCCGCTGCTGCCGCTTTTTGCGCGGCTGCAACCTTCGCCGCGGCAGCCGCGGCGGCGCGTTTGTGCATGGAATCGGCGACGGCCCGCGCAACGACGGACAGCTCCTCCGCATCCTTCTCGATGTTACTCAGGGCCTGGGTCGTCTGCTGGTCGAGCGCGCCGAGCTGTTCTGTGTTCGAGACCACGAGCGCGAGCTCCTCGTTCAGGTGTTTGACCCAATCTTCACCCTGGGAACTCGCCAGATTGGCGGCGTCTTGCGCGAGTGTGGCCGCGAAATGAGTCTGACTTTGCGCAAGCCCGTCAAGCACTGCCGGATCGTAGCCGCCTGCGGGGGTGAGCTGTTCGGAGCGCCGCCTGACGTCGTCGAGATCGCGCCCCAATGAAATAAGCGACTGGCGGGCGATCACGCGGCCAAATATTTTGAAGCTGCCGTCGACCGATCCTTTCATCCGCCGATCGACGTTTTCGAAGCGCTTCCAGTACTCGGCGACCATGGCGCGACGTGCGTCGGAATCGCGGACCACTTCTTCACCATCGTGATAGAGCGTCGCCGCGCGCGTTGCCAGCTTTTTCAACAGCACGCGGTTGTTGGCACCATCCGCCTTGTCGACGAACTCGCTCATCTCTTCATGCAGACGCTGTTGCGTGGTCCGCAGAAGATCGGTGTTTGCGTCAGTGGAGGCTTCCCCACGCCTCTCTACGGCCCGCTCGAACTGTAAGATGGCGGCGAGCAACAAATCCGGATGTGCGGGGGTCACCACTTCGACCGGCTCTTCGAGAACAGGCACGCGTGTGGGGGCGGCAACCCGTGGCTTCACGACCACGGATGGCGCAACGATGACGGCAGGCTCTGACGAACGGATGGTCGTCGTCTGAATGATGGATTCGCCGTGCTCGACAATGAGATTGGCCGCCACGGCAAGTAGAGCTACCGCGACAAATGCGATGGCGAGGCGGGGAGCGATACCTGGTCGGAAGACACGGTGTTGGAATAAAGCGAGCAACCGGGGGCGCAGCGCCGGCCAAGGCGAGCGCTCGAGAAGATTGACCCACACGCGGCGCAGTCTCGGCCACGGCGAGCGCTCCTGGAGCTTAAGCCATGCGCGGTGCAGCGCCGGCCAAGGCGAGCGCTCGAGAAGATTGACCCACGCGCGGCGCAGTCTCGGCCACGGCGAGCGTTCCTGGAGCTTAAGCCATGCGCGGTGCAGCGCCG
>Ga0182024_10002686_pt1 | contig 43690 bp, 36 predicted proteins | sample P32metaG_FD_120480 | JGI IMG/M metagenome (GOLD analysis project Ga0182024, IMG submission 120480) | Permafrost microbial communities from Stordalen Mire, Sweden - P3-2 metaG (Illumina Assembly) | ecosystem: Environmental > Terrestrial > Soil > Wetlands > Permafrost | place: Sweden: Stordalen... | reverse complement strand
TTTTCGACGTGAAGGAATGTTTCAACAGTTGCGCACGGCGAGAGACCCCCAGGCGGCTCGTGCCGAACTTCGATATTCCGTCGAGCGCCTTTTTGCGGATGCCTCGCTCGTCCGGGTTGAACTAGTGACAGGATTGCAGAATCAGATCCGAGCGCAATTTTCGGCGATGGGCCACCCGGTTATCGGAGATAGAAAATACCACCGGGCGGAATCGTCGGAGCAGCTAATTGCTCGCGTGGCTCTTCATGCCGCGTATCTTCAGTTTGTCCATCCGCACTCGGGAGAGAGCGTCTCGATTGACTGCAAACTGCCCCCCGATTTTCAGCATTTGGTTCGAGAATTGTCGCGATCAAGCCGTGCGCGCCGGTGAGTCCGGGATCCGTCTGGTGATCGAGACGAGGATTGCACCCGAGTGACGGGCAAACCGGAAGTTGTTGTTGTCCAGAAGTCGGCTTCTGGGAAGTCAGCCACGGTCAGTCGGCGGGTCATGCTGCGCCGGCGTCTTCTGGCAGCTAACACCATTCGTTCCAAAAACCAGTCTCGGCGGGCCATTGGGAAACCATTGATTCGTCTGCGCCGAGACTCGCAAGTAAGCACGTTCTGAAAACATGTGTTTTTTGGAACGAGACTCGGTGCAGGGTACAATGCTTCCGCTTTCTCGAATCAAAGAGTAATCCCATTTACGGCAGAGGAAATCTCCATGCATCGCAAGATCATTCTCGCAGCAGGTCTGCTGCTTTCAGTTTCCGCCGTGTCACAGGTTCCCACGCATTTCGACGGCAAGACTTGGTGGGATTCGGTCAAGGTTCTTGCCGCGGACGATATGGAAGGGCGGGAAACCGGCAGCAAGGGGCTGGAGGCGGCGGAAGCTTATGTCGTTGCTCAATTGAAACAGGCGGGGCTGCAATCCGCCGGCAGCGATGGCTATTACCAAGCCGTGAAGCTTCAGTCTCGACAGATCATCGAGAAGGATTCAAGTCTTACTCTCATTCGTGACGGCAAGGCTGAGCCGCTCATCCTTGGCGAAGATGCTTTCTTCGGCACGCGCATCGATCTTGCCCCTGAAGTACAGGCTCCTCTTGTGTTCGTCGGATACGGCCTGACAGTGCCCGAACAAAACTACGACGATCTCGCCGGAATCGATCTCAGAGGCAAGGTCGCAGTCATTGTCACCGGCTCCCCATCCGAGATAGCGGGCTCTCTGGCCGCGCACTATCAATCGTCCGCCGAGCGCTGGAAAGCTTTCCGCAAAGCCGGCGCGGTCGGCATCATTGGCATACCCAATCCTGCTGCGATGGACATTCCTTGGTCACGCATGTCTGTAAATCGCACACACGTCAGCATGACCTTGGCCGACCCGAACTTCGACGACACCGCCGGCGAGAAGCTCTCTGTCATTTTCAATCCTGCCCATGCGGAAGAACTGTTCGTCGGCTCCGGACACAGCTTCGAGGAGATTTCCGCCATCGCAAAAAACCGAAAGCAGCTTCCCCGATTCCCACTTACGGTTTCCATCAGGACGACCGCCAAACTTGACAAGCAAGACGTGCGATCCGCCAATATCATCGCCAAGCTACCCGGCAGCGACCCAGCATTGAAGAACGAGTATGTGGTGCTTTCCGCTCACATCGATCACATCGGCATCGGAGAACCCATCAATGGTGACCGCATCTACAACGGCGCCATGGACAATGCTTCCGGAAGCGCCGTATTGCTCGATGTAGCCTCTTCCCTCAAGAAATCCGGAGAAACACTCAAGCGCTCACTACTGTTTGTTTTCGTTACCGGCGAAGAAAAAGGGCTCCTGGGCTCGCGCTACTTTACTGCACACCCTACGGTCGATCCGAAAGCCATGGTCGCCGACATCAATATCGATATGTTCCTACCCATCGTTCCATTGAAGTTGCTCACCGTGTGGGGCCTGGCTGAATCCGATCTTGGTGATGAAGCTCGCCATGTGGCCGAGGCCCACGGCATCGCCGTTCAGGCCGACCCGGAACCGCAGCGAAACGTATTCATCCGGAGCGACCAGTACAACTTCATCCGCCATGGAATTCCCGCGCTTATGATGGGCGTTGCCCCTGATCCAGCTTCTCCCGAACAGGTGCAGTTGTTCAGAGATTGGCTGACCCACAGGTATCACGCACCTTCCGACGATCTTGAACAGCCGATAGATCTGTTAGCGGCTGCGCAATACGAGGAAGTGATTCGCGGACTAATGACGAACGTTGCTAATAACAGCCATCGTCCGCAATGGAAGCCCGACAGTTTCTTCCGCCGCTACTCCGAAACCCCGAGTCAGTATTGAGACGATCACCGAAGGGGATACGCGGGGAGGTGAAACGCCGTGTGGCATTGCCTCCGAGAGGGCGTTTTGGAAGCAAGTAGCGAGCAAAACTGGGACCGCGCTAACCACCGACTCCAGCCCAAGGGGGTATGGGGGGAGGAATCTATCGCGCCAAAGGGCGCGACCAACTTCACTCGACACGACTCACCATTCGCTGGCCCCGATATTCAACCGTAAACTGGTCATCGCCACGATCTTCATAGTACTTCTGCAACGGTCCCACTTAACGTCGCCGTCTCATACGCGGCGGCTTTCCGAGCTTGACTTGTGAATCTAACCCTTGTCCCCGGTGGCGGTTCGTTTCTCAACCTGGGCCATCTCCTCGCGATAGAATTGCTCCATAGATTTTACGTAGTAAGTCCATTGTACGTGCGATGCTCGGATCAGAATTATAACCACAAGTAGCAGGATCAGGCCGCGTGAGGCAGATGGTAACAATCGTCGTGGATGTCGTGCTGTGCTTGGCCGCAACCTTCGGGCTCTGTGTGCTCGGGATAAACGCGCAACGCAATGAAACAGGGCTTAGGGGGGGACGGACTTCTACGCGCCGTAATCCTAAGCCTGCTTGCTGCTCCGCTCGACGTAGCGGTGGAGTCAGTGACGCAGGTCGACACTCCGGGCAAGGTGGTGGCGCACTGGGTTTTTTACGGACGTAGCGTGGGGGGCTTCGGCCCAATGCTACTCCTATGGTTCGGCCTCGATTACTTGATGTGCCTTGCAGCCGTTTACGGGCTCTGCTTCGTGGGCATTTGGCTCTGGCGCAACGAAGTGAAATTTCGTAGGAAAAGTAACGGAATAAGGTGATAGCTTTCGCTGGTTGGGAGATAACGATGATCCGGTCGTGCAATCTGTTTTTGCGTGCAATGATTCTGCTGGCGGGAATACTAACTGCAACTCCAGCGCTCCTCGCTCAGACGTTGTTGCAGGTCGAGTATCCCTTCAATGAAGGTCTGTTTCAAAAGGGACAGACTTATACCATTAACCTTACAGCAGATCCCTCCGTCCAGAACATCTACATTCTGACCCAATCGCCGTTGCCGGCGGCTCAACCCACATCTTCTCCTACACAGTTCACACTGATACTACCCACGAACATTCCTCCAGGCCTTTATAGCATTGGCGCCGTGCGCCGCAAGGACCATCGGCTCGCCACCACCACCTGCGTTCCGTCCGATTTGGTCTTTAAAACCGGGCACTAAGAAAAGGGGCGGCAAGCCTTCGGGAAAGTCTTAACTTCATTCTTCAACGCACATTTCAGACACTACCCGGAACTCATAAGGGGTTGCGGTCGCGCCGTAAGTGTGTACAATACCGGCTACCTTCGAGTTCGAACGCCAGGAAATCCCGACCAATAGCCTGGTGTAATCGCAATTCGGCTACAGTCCGGCCAAGAGAACATTTCGATTCTGGAGGCGACCCATGAAGCGATCGAGTGTGCTGCTTGCGGTCCTTTCTTGCCTTGCTGGGACCGCCATGGCGCAACAACCGAAGCCAAAGATGGTATCCGCCTCCATCGTTGGGCGGAAGGAAATCCAGCTCGGTAATGACGTAAGTCTCCTGATGGAGACGAGAGCCTTCGACGCCAAACGTCACGACGTAAAGCTCTGTGCTGGAGGGATCCCATGCCTGATTGATGGAAGGCCCGTGTATGGCACATACCGTTCTTTGCCCTCAGTCGAAATCGTGTCCCTTACTCTAAAGACAGGAAACCGAGCGATTCCGCTGGATACGTCGGCCATGTACAATCCCTGGTCTCCTCGCGAGGATCGTGACGTAGACGTATGGCTGTCCCGTGAACTGGGGGATCAGTTGGTGATTCGTGGCGAATTCTCCGATGGCGCGGGGGCCTATTTTGCGGAATGGGAAGTTGTTGAGGGCAGTGCCCTCCGCACCATACTGAAATGCGCGGAGTGTCTCAGTATGGCATGCAAAGGGTTCGAGAGCGGGAGTAAGTGAGGGGCTTGGCGCTTTTTGACGACGGAGGCTTAAGACAATGGCTGACATCATTTTCATGCGAACAGGAATGATCAATCCCAATGGATCTGTGCCTGGGTCGCTGACGATCGGTAAGAAAACCTGGCCCACGATCGAGCGCGGTGTGGACTACACCTTCGTAAGGAAGGGCCTGTATACGTTGTTAATGTGCAAAAAGCAGCGGGGTCGGCCCGTGCACTGCCTGTGTTTTAACGACAGTCCTGCGATCAGCTCCCACCTGATCCACGACGCCTTGAACGACGACCATCGTCAACTCGAAGGCTGCATCGCGCCGGGGCTGACGGCCGACAGTCAGGGAATCAAAGACTCGGCCAAAGCAATGGACGAGGTATTCGAAGCGTTGGGCGGTTATAAGGAGTGGTCCACCAAGGGCATTGACGTTCGGAACAATATCTCGGGTGATGAAACCAAAGAGCAGTGGATCAAGCGGCGGCTGCAGGCAGGAAAGTAACGTTGTTGACGGGTGCCCCCGTGTTTTGCGCGTTATGGATGTAGCCCGTTTGATTTTCTTCCACCTCCGGCTCCTTCGCCGCTGCCAACGCCAACGTCTTAGCGACCATGACTATCCATTGCTAAGCAAAATGGCGGATTGCCTTGCCATAATGAGCCTTCCACAATCATGGCCTTGCCTTCCATGGCGTCGAAACGCTTTTCTACGTGATCAATCAGGTCTTTCGCCACCATCTCAATACGGTTGTCGGTGCCGACCATCGCTTCAAGGCGTGCCCATTTGGTCTTGAGTTTCTCTTTCTTCTCGACTTCCTCGCCTTCAGTCACTTCCTCGAAGTCTGGATCGATCTTAGGTCGTTCGTCGGCCTTCAACTCCAGGAAGGCGGGAGCGGGAAGGCATCCCGCCTTGTCGCTGCTGATGATCGGTCAGCTATCCGGTTTCTGAGCGGATTGTAATCTACAGACTCATTGAAAACACGTCACTTATTGGCTTCGTTTTGCACGGTTGCCAGTCGTGACGAGTTCAGCATTAGAAGCGGGAATGCAGTGTATTTCGCCTTTCCTGGGCCTCAAGCAGTCTCTGCACTGCCCAGTCGATCTGTCTGTGCATTCTTTCTTCATAGCGGAGAATTCTGTCCATATTGGAGAACGTCCTTGGCGTCGAAGCCATGCGAGGAAGTCCTCCATGAAGATGAAGCCCGCCGGCAGTTCGTGCATCGATCAGTTTTCCGACTGCCTTTACGAGACCCTCGAAGACATTGCTAAGGGAAAAAGGTGTTGCTGGCTTGGGTTATCCGGAGCCCGGCGGATACGGATGCTACGACCCAGGCGTACGTGGTTCAACCTGCGTTGAGCGACCCAGGCGCGCACCGTGTAGACGCTCAGCCCCAGTGCCTCAGCAGCTTCCGTACTGTTAATGGTCTAGCCATCCTAGATCACTCCTTTGTAGATAACTTGACATCTAGTTTTCCATTCGCGCATGATACCGTATTGTTCGACGCAGTCAACCTCCATTTTTTTGACGACGAACGACTTTGCGTATGTTTTCTACAGTTCCGCGTGAATCCCTCTGGTGGCGCGTCCAGGCCGTGCTCGCGAGACCTGCCGGGTGTTTCACGATCTTAAGATGAAAAGTGTCTTTCTTTGCTGGGACGTGACATTGACGACAGTTCTTTTGGTCGGGATAATGTGCGGGTATTTCCTGATTTCTTCGCGGGGTTGCATTTAAAGTCGTATGGCTTTCTGTAGATCGGTTACCGCGGCGAATTTCCTCTTCGTGGTCGTCTTGACGTTAGGGCCTCATGCCTGCCGGACGGGCACGAAGCCGTCGAATTCTCCGCCGTCCGCGCCCCCCGCGACCAACCTTGTGGCAGATTTCTTTTCCCACGCCGACCGGCAATACGAGATTGCGGGGCAACAGGCCGAAATCATTCGCGCACTTCGAGACATGTTGACCAAGTCTGCACAGGAATTGCGCGCCCAACGCTATGCCAATTACCAGGGGGACAAGGACACTTGGTCATTGACGGACCTGATAAAAAGCTATTTTGTGCCGAGCCAACCTGTAACTGATTGGACAGAGGACAGGTTCTATCGGGATGTCTCGAAACCCGAAGCCCAAGATGCAATTCGCAAACAATTAATCGGTATTCAGAAAGAGACCCCAGCGCACTAATTCCGACGCAACATGGAGGAGGGCATATGGCAAAGTGTTTTCTTCACCCGGGTCGAGACACTGTGATAACCGTCGCCTCGAAGAATTACTGCCAGAAGTGCAAGGATGGACAGCAAGCCGCCGTGGCAGAAGTTACTCTCAAGAACAAGCATGTGGAACCGAAGGCCTGCTTCATCACGTTTAAAGGCGGCGACACGTGGCTACCCTTCCTGGGTACAGGGTGCGCGCACTGGGTGGCGCATCAACTGGACATGTCGAGCGGTGCACCCTCGAACCAGTGCCTCGAAGGACACTCGATTCGTGTACCTGATATTGTTCAGAGCAAACAGAAGATCTCCATTGCCGATGTGAAGGTAAGTGATATCTGGGCAAACGACGCCCTTACGCACATGGGACTGGTGTCCAAGGTTCAGAAAAACGCTGCTGCCGACGCCGGCGCGGGCGGCGGTGCCGACGCTGGCGCGGACGCTGGCACCAACGCCAGCGTCGTGCAGATCCAGATCACGCACGACTCGAGCGGGCAGGGTGGTGTCTTCACAAACGACTTCGGTACTTATTTCCATGGCCAGGGTAGTTTTTATCGGTGAGGGTGTCAGATGCTCCGCTCTCGGTGAAACTGCCGACGACTGATCCATTGAGTTAATTCCCCCGTTTCTGTTCAGGCTTGTTGCGTCTGGGTTGCGGATTTTGCAGGACTTTGCCGGAATCTGCCGAGCTATCTTGTTGAAGTTCTTTAGGGTCAGCACCAGCTTGGCGACTCATAATCCGTAGGTCGTAGGTTCGAGTCCTACCGCCGCCACCAGTTCTCTAACCGCCTTTGCTGTGGGTAGGCCTTCGAATTTTCTCTTTCCGCTTGAAAACTAAGGTTTCACTATTACCACGTTTAGCCCGATGATGCCGTCGTGCTTCGATGATATCTTTGTGGTGAATTGTAACCTTGTACCGCGCGGCCACACTCTATGGACGTTCTAAAAAATCTCTTTGAGCAGCATTTCCACACGCCGGCGGAGCGGGTGCAGCCGTTGCAGGGGCAACTGGGCGGTTCGGGCCGTAAGATCATCCGACTGGTGGGCGAAAAGATCAGCGCCATCGGCATTCTGTACGACGTGCGCGAAGAGAACGCCGCCTTCCTCGAATTCTCGCGGCACTTTCGCAAGCACAGTCTGCCCGTGCCCGAGATCTATGCCGAAGATTTGGATCACGGGGCTTATCTCGAAGAGGATTTGGGGGACACGTCGCTGTTCGTGTTTCTTTCGCAGCATCGCACGGGCGAGCAGATCGAGCCTTCGGCGGTCGACGCCTACCGGAAAGTCATCGCGACTTTGCCGAGATTTCAGATCGAGGCGGGCCGCGACTTGAATTACAAAGTGTGTTATCCGCGCGGAAGTTTCGATCGCCAGTCCATCTCCTGGGATTTGAATTATTTCAAATATTACTTTTTGCGGCTGGCTGGCATTCCCTTCAGTGAGCAGGCGTTGGAAGACGATTTCAGAAGTCTGACGAAGTTCCTGTTAAGCGCGGGACGCGACTACTTTCTCTATCGGGATTTCCAGTCGCGCAATATCATGCTGCGCGATGGGCGGCCATTTTTTCTCGATTATCAGGGCGGGCGCAAGGGGGCGCTGCAGTATGACGTTGCCTCTCTTCTTTACGATGCCAAGGCCGATCTGCCGCCTGAGTTGCGACAAACATTGCTGGATCATTATCTCGATACGCTGGCCGGATTCGTCGATTTGAAGCGCGACAAATTCATGCATCACTATTACGCCTACGTGTATATCCGCATCATGCAGGCGCTGGGGGCCTATGGGTTTCGCGGATTCTATGAGCGCAAGGTGCATTTTCTGCAGAGCGTACCTTATGCGCTGAAAAACCTGCGGTGGTTGCTGCACAATGTTACCCTGCCAGTCGCTCTTCCGACGCTTACGGTCGCCTTCCACAGCATGCTTGCTTCGGAGAAATTGCAGGGACTGGCTTCGGATGCGGATAATCTGGTGGTGCGGATTTTCAGTTTTTCGTTTCATCGCGGTCTGCCGAAAGATGAGAGCGGGAATGGCGGGGGATTTATTTTTGATGGACGCAGCCTGCCGAATCCCGGACGCGAGGAGCGCTTCAAGCAGATTACCGGCAGGGACGCGCCGGTGATTGAGTATCTCAACCAGCAGGAGAGTGTGCATCAATTTCTGGCCAGCGTGATGTCTCTGGTGGATGCCAGTGTGAACAATTATCAGCGCCGGGGATTTAAGCACCTAATGGTGTCGTTTGGGTGCACGGGGGGGCAGCATCGCTCGGTGTACTTAGCGGAGCAAGTCGCGAAGCGGCTGCAGGGACGGAACGGCATGGAGGTTGTTCTGCGCCATCGCGAGTTGGAAAAGCTCCGACCGGATGCCGAAGAGGACAAGACCGAGCCGGAGCGGGCCAAGCCTGGTCGAGCCAAGACGGAGCGGGCCGGGCAATGAAGGCGATGATTCTGGCTGCCGGTCTGGGCACGCGTCTTCGTCCGCTCACCGATGAGCGCCCTAAAGCTCTTGTGGAGGTGACGGGCCGCACGCTGTTGGAGATTACACTCCGCCGTTTACGCCGGTTTGGGGTTCGGGAAGTCATCGTCAACGTACATCATTTTGCCGACATGATGGTTGATTATCTGAAGAAGAATGACAACTTCGGCATGCGGATTGAATCTCGCGCGAAGAGGTTTTGCTCGATACAGGCGGCGGCCTCAAGAAAGCCGCGTTGTTCTTCCTCGAAGATTCCGGCGACTCGGACGAGCCGTTTATTCTCCACAACGTTGACGTGATCAGCACAATCGACATCGACCGGATGGTGCAATTTCATCGGCAGAATCGAGCGCTCGCGACGCTGGCGGTGCAGCAGCGCGATTCTTCGCGATACCTGCTGTTTGACGCGCTGAATCAACTCTGTGGGCGGCGAAACGGACGCGATCAGGCTGCTGAGATCGTCCGATCTTCGGGACAGATGCAGGCGCTGGCATTTTCTGGCGTGCATGTGATCTCTCCGCGCTTTCTGAAGATGATTGAGGAAAACGGCATTTTCTCAATTATTACTTCGTATCTGCGGCTGGCTGGACACGGGGAAAAGATCCTTGCGTTTCGTGCGGACGAATTTTATTGGCGCGATCTCGGCCGGCCTGAAAACGTGGCGCAAGCTGCGAACGATGTGAAGCAACAAGTTCTTCGAATCTAACTTGTTTGCGTGGGAGTGTCATAGGCCTCTTGCGCTCCTAGAAGCCTCGCTCATTTACCCTTCGCCCACCCACGGCCCCCGCCGTGCGCTGCATTCTTTCGCCGCTCTCCGGCTTGTCCTGACTTTCCGCTTGCAGCAAGTCTCTGGCTTCGGTACCATCGGTGCATCCTTGAAACAACCATGAATAACCGCTATCTACACCGAATCAGTGTCGTAGTTTGCGGGGTACGAGTTTTTGTACCCTTGCCGGTGTGGAGGGAACCCGTGAGCTGAGTAGCACGAAATTCTGAAGGCTCCCGAATCCCGCCCCGCCAGAAACGCTGGCTCGGTGGGTTTTGCTTTTTTGGCAGGCTGCTAAGAAACTCTGTGTGAGACCGAATGCAACCTTTGCGGCTGAAGCCGCTGCTGATTTTGCGGTACTTACGGCGCGGCTGGAAGCCGCGTCCTTTCAAATCTAAGCCATGCCGAGTTTTTCTAGCCTCTTAGAAGTTAAAGGAAGAGTTGGCGCAGCACAAGAAGGACAAGACATCCATGACTGACAAGAGCATGACTGATAAGGACAAAACCTTAACAAATATGAGCGGCGCAAGCATCCTGTGGGAGTGCCTGGAGCGCGAGGGAGTGACCAGCGTATTCGGTTATCCCGGCGGGGCTATTCTGCCCGCGTATGACGCGCTGAAGGGCAGCAAGATTCATCACATTCTGGTTCGCCATGAGCAGGGAGCGACCCACATGGCGGATGGCTATGCGCGCGCCAGTGGGCAGGTGGGCGTTGCCGTCGCAACTTCCGGACCGGGCGCTACAAACATGGTCACGGGCATTGCCACGGCCATGCTCGATTCGTCGCCGATTGTGTGCATCACCGGGCAGGTGGGCAGCAAGCTGATCGGGTCCGACGCATTTCAGGAAACCGACATCACGGGCGTTACGCTTCCCATCACCAAGCACAATTATCTGGTGACCCATGCGAGCGAAGTGGCGCGGACGATTCGGGAAGCATTTTATGTGGCGCGCTCGGGGCGGCCCGGGCCGGTGCTGGTCGATATCACCAAAGACGCGCAGCAGACGACCTGCGAATTTGACTGGGAAGCGGCCAAGCCGCAGTTGCCGGGGTATCGTCCCGATCTGTCGCCCGAGCCGAAAGAATATGAGCAGGCGCTGGAGTTAATTCACAACTCCAAGCGGCCAGTGATTCTCGCGGGCCACGGGATCATTATTTCCGGAGCTATGAATGAAGTCCGCGAATTTGCGGAGCGCGCGGGCATTCCCGTTGCGCTTACGTTGCTGGGACTGGGCGCGTTTCCCGCGTCGCATCCGCTCAATCTCGGGATGATGGGCATGCACGGCGAGGCTTGGGTGAATCACACCATTCAGGAAGCCGACCTGCTGCTGGCTTTTGGGATGCGTTTCGACGATCGCGTCACCGGCAATCTGAAGACTTACGCGTCGAATGCCAAGAAGATTCACATCGAGATCGATCCGGCGGAGATCAACAAGAATGTCAAAGTGGATGTTCCTCTGGTCGGAGACTTGCGGGAGGTGCTGCATGAATTGATGCCGAAGGTCGAATCCATTGATCGCAGCGAGTGGCTCGACTCCATCGACAAGTTGAAAGGCGATGCCGCCGTGCGCGACATCCAGAACCTGCCTGACAGCGGGCATCTCTACGCGGCTCACGTAATCAACGATCTTTGGCGCGAGACGCGCGACGGCGACACTATAGTTGTGACGGACGTAGGCCAACACCAGATGTGGGAGGCGCAATACTACAAGCACGAGAAGGCGCGCAGCCTGATCACTTCCGGGGGCTTGGGCACGATGGGATTTGCACTGCCCGCGGCGATCGGCGCAAAGGTTGCGCGGCCGGAGGCGGAAGTTTGGGTCGTGGTCGGCGACGGTGGGTTCCAGATGACGTTGTGCGAACTTGCGACCATCGTGCAGGAAAAATTGAAGATCCATATCGCCATCATCAACAACGGATTTCTGGGCATGGTGCGACAGTGGCAGGAATTTTTCTACGAGCGCAACTATGCCGCGACGCCACTGCTGAATCCGGACTTCGCCAAACTCGGCGAAGCCTATGGCATTCGCAGCATGACCGTCACGGAACGCTCGCAGGTAGTGCCTTCAGTGCGGGCGGCGCGGCAGCATGACGGGCCGGTGCTCATCAATTTCCGGGTGGAACAAGAGGATACGGTTTATCCCATGGTGGCGGCGGGAGCGTCGTTGCACGAGATGATTCGGCGGCCCAGTAAGATTGTCGAGACTGCCGCTGATGAATAGAGACGACGAATAGAGCAAACATGCTGAACACATATGTAGTGTACGTGGAAAACAAGCCGGGCGTGCTGACGCGCGTGGCCTCGCTGTTTCGCCGCCGCGCATTCAACATTGATTCGCTCACCGTGGGGCGCACGGAGAAGCCCGAGGTCTCGCGCATGACGATTACAGTCGAGGCCGACCACGATCAGGCACGACGGATCGAAGCCAATCTCTACAAACTCGTCAACGTGCTGCTGGTGGAGAACATCACGAATCAGCCTGCCATCGTCCGCGACCTGGCGATGATCAAAGTCGCGGCCACGCACGAGGCGCGCTCGCACGTGTTGGAGCTGGCCAGCGTGTTCCGTGCGCGCGTGGTTGACGTCGCCCCCGAGTCGCTCACCATTGAAATTACCGGAGCCGAAGACAAGATTGACGGCCTGCTCGAAGTGTTGCGCCCTTACGGCGTTCTGGAGATGGTGCGCACGGGAATCGTAGCCATGCGGCGCGGCAAATCTTCCGTTGCCGGCTCGAACACCGGGACAGATCACGATGTCACGGAAGAGGATGTTTCTCACTCGGTCTGAGTCGCGCCCGCGAGTTCCCGAATCGGGAACCCCTTCCAAGCACGCACCGAACGCCGGAACCCTTGCTGGCAGTAAGACTTATTCCATTCCCCAGACGGTGGCATTCAGGAAGAACCTGCACCGTAGCCGGGGCAAGTTACCGAAGTTTGTTCGAAACCATCCAAATCATTGTTTCTAAACGTGTTAGCTGATATTCATAGAGTGTGGAATCGTCCTTCCCCGGTCGCCGCCGTTTACTTTAATGACAGGCGCAACCAGCGTCGCAAGAGGTTTGCCCGCACAGTCGCGAGCGTGGAGAGAACTGTCTGTACTCGCCAAGCTGTACATCAGTCTAGTGGTGCTGGTGGGGCTGGCCACGCTGCTCTACGGAGCATTTCACCAGAACAGTAAAAACATTGCTGAATTCATCTGCTACTTAGGCATTGCCATTCTAGCCTCGCGGCTCAAGGTGAACCTGCCGGGAATCACCGGCACTTTGTCGGTAAATTTCCTTTTTATCCTGATCGGCGTCCTGGAACTCGGCTTCAGCGAAACGCTGATTCTGGGAGCGGTCTCGATGCTGGCCCAGTGCTTGCACCCAGAGCCTCCCAAGGCGATTCAGGTGACGTTCAACGTGTGCGCAGGCACCATCTCGACGGCGCTCGCGTATATCGTCTACCACCATCGGCTGACAAATCTATTGGTGGGCAACCGGCCGGTTCTGCTGGGAATCTCGGCCACGGTTTACTTCATCGCTAACGCGGGCTCCATCGCGACAGTCATTTCGCTGAGCGAACGCCGGCCTCTTACCCAAATTTTGGTGGACTGCTACTTCTGGTCATTCCCTTACTATCTGGGGGGAGCCGGAATCGCCGGCGCGATTGTGTGGCTCAACAAGACTTCTAACTGGGAAACGTCGCTGCTGATCGTGCCTGCGGTTTATCTCATCTACCGCTCGTATCGCCTCTACCTCGGCAAACTGGAGGACGAGAAACGCCACGTGGAGGAAATGGCAAACTTGCATCTTCGGACGATCGAAGCTCTGGCTATGGCCATTGAAGCCAAGGATCAAACGACTCACGAGCACCTGCAGCGCGTTCGCATTTATGCCATTGAAGTAGCCAAAGAGTTGGGGGTGGAGGGAGCCGAACTGGAGGCTCTGCACGCCGCCGCGCTGCTGCACGACATTGGGAAACTAGCGGTGCCGGAACACATCATTTCCAAGCCCGGCCGCCTCACGCCGGAAGAATTCGAGAAGATGAAGATTCACACTTTGGTCGGCGCCGAGATTCTGGAGCGTGTGCGTTTTCCCTATCCTGTCGTTCCGATTGTGCGCGCCCACCATGAAAAGTGGGACGGCTCCGGCTACCCCATGGGATTGAAGGGAGCGGAGATCCCGATGGGAGCGCGCATTCTCGCCGCCGTGGACTATCTGGACGCCCTCGCGTCCGATCGCCAATACCGGCGCGCTCTGCCTCTGCGGGATGTAATGCAAAAACTGGCGGCCGAGTCGGGCAAGTCGTTCGATCCGAAGGTCGTCGAGGTTCTGCAAAAGCGTTATCAATATCTGGAACGCCTCGCCGTGGCCAAGTCGGGGCAGGATCCCAGCGGTCCACTCTCCACCTCCATCAAAATCGAGCGCGGCCTCGAGCCGGCAGCCGGATTCGAGAACACCACCGTACAAGATTATGTGGGGCGCGAAACCACGTTCCTGTCTTCGATTGCGGCGGCCCGGCAGGAAGCGCAATCTTTATTCGAATTAAGCCAGGACCTCGGCGCTTCCCTCAGTTTGACCGAAACGCTCTCCGTGTTCTCCGTGAAGCTCAAGCCGATGGTGCCTTACGATGCGATCGCCATCTACATCAAGCGCGAAGCCGAGCTGATCCCCGAATATGTGAATGGAGACAACTACCGTCTGTTCTCTTCTTTGCGCATTCCTGTCGGACAGGGACTCTCCGGCTGGGTGGCGCACAACCGCAAGCCGATCATCAACGGCAATCCATCCGTGGAACCGGGATACCTGAACGATCCTTCGAAGTTCAGCACGTTGCGCTCCGCGCTGGCAGTGCCGCTGGAGGGCATCTCGGGAGTCATCGGCGTGCTGGCACTCTATCGCGGCGAACGCGACGCATTTACCTCCGATCACCTCCGCATCCTGCTCGCGGTCAGCGGCAAAATGGCGCTCTCCATCGAGAACGCACTTAAGTACCAGCAGGCGGAAAATTCGGCGACGACTGACTACCTTACGGGCCTGCCCAACGCACGCTCGCTTTTCCTGCAACTCGACCGCGAACTGGCCCGCTGCAAGCGCGACAACTCGGGGCTGACCGTCATGGTCTCCGACATGGACGGCTTCAAACAAATTAACGACCGCTTCGGCCATCTTGAGGGCAATCGCGTGTTACGCCTCTTTGCCCAGGCCTTGAAAGACGGCTGCCGTGAATACGATTACGTGGCGCGCATGGGCGGAGACGAATTCGTGGTCATCGCACCCGGCCTGGCGGCCGATGCGGCCGGAAAGAAGGCCGAGCAACTGCGGGCCATGGCCAAGCAGGCGGGAAACGAAGTCTGCGGCGAAGATATTCTTTCGCTCAGCGTGGGACGCGCTCTTTATCCGGAAGACGGTAACGACGCGGAGCAGCTTCTCGCCGAAGCCGACCGCCGCATGTATCTGGAAAAACAGAAACAGCTTTCCTACAAGGACCGCCGTTCCCATCCGCGCCTGAAGTGCCGGGTTACGATCGAAATGCAAATGCCGGAAGGGGGAACTCCCCTGTTCGCCAACCTTACCGACGTGAGCATGGGAGGGTGTTACATCGAAACCAGTACGATTCTTGCCGCGGGCAGCAAAATCAAGCTGGGATTCTCGATGGACGATGCCACCTTGTCGGCGGAGGGTGTAGTGGCGAGACTCGATCCCGGCTCAGGCTTGGCCATACAGTTCCGGGAGTTGAACCGGGAAGGCCGCGAGCGCATGCTCAAGATTCTCGAATTCGTGCAGAAGACGACCACGTTCTATAACAACCGCTACCTCAGCAGTCTGACCAAGAGCTGATTCCTCAGCCAGAGGTTAAGAATGAGTGCGCGCAGCGATCTGCATGGCCGTGGCGTGAATGATCTCCGCGCCAATTTGATCCAGTGGCAAAATCTTGTCAGCCGGAACAATCGCCGTAACCAACGGGAGAATGAAAACCGCTCCCAGTTCCTGCGTTGCCAGAGACCGTCCGCCCGCAGCGGGTACTTCGGTGTTGGACCTGCTTGAAGCCTGCTGCGTACGCCCTTACACTGGAAGCATGCACGCGCACGTTCATGCCGGGGGCGGTCCCACGCGGGTTCTGAAAATATCGCTTGCCGTGACCCTGGCCTACATCGTGCTGCTGGTCGCGGCCGGCGTTCGCTCGCATTCCCTGGCCCTGCTCTCTGAAGCCGGACATAATCTTTCCGACTTCTTAGCTCTGCTGCTTTCCCTGGTCGCGGTCTATTTCCAGTCGCGTCCCGCCAGTTCCACCAAGACCTACGGCTACCATCGTGCCGGAGTGCTGGCGGCGCTGGTCAATGCCGCTTCGCTGGTCGCAGTTTCATTTTTCATCTTCTACGAGGCCTTCCGCCGCCTGCAGCATCCGGAGCAGGTGCAGGCCAGCGTGATGATGTGGGTGGCAGCGGCCGGCGTGGTGATGAACGGAGCCATCGCGCTGCTTCTCTATCGCTCGAGCCGGGGATCGGGCGGCGACGTCAACATCCGCAGCGCGCTGTTGCACGAAGTTGGAGACACGCTTTCAACCGCAGCCGTCATCTTCGGAGGCTGGGCCATCCTGGTTACGGGGAATTACTGGATCGATTCCGCTCTCTCGTTCGGCATCGGCGTGCTGATCCTGTGGTCCGGCTTCGGCATCGTGCGCGAGACGCTCAACATTCTGCTCGAAGGCACGCCGCGCGGCATGAAGCTGGAGAAGATCGAGTCCGTCATCCGCTCCATCGAAGGCGTGAATGAAGTGCACGACTTGCATGTCTGGAGCATCGGATCCGAAACCCATGCGCTTTCCTGCCACATTGCGATCGCCGACATTCCGCCTTCGATCAGCGAACGCATCTTGCGCGACGTGAAAGAGCGGCTGCTGCACGACTTCCGCATCGACCACACTACGATCCAGTTCGAGCACGTGGTGTGCGAAGTGGCGCATGGCTGCGTGATTCCGGTGGCTGAGAGTGAAGAGCACCATCATCGTCACAGCCACTAGAAGCCTAGCAGGCGGCTGATGCGTCGGGTGTGGGCTGGGCCGACGCTAGAGTTACCAATCGAGAAGTTTGCCCAGCTCCTGGATTGTTTCAAGCAAGCGGGGAAGTGCCGCGCAGCGAGCGGCGAGAGTCTCTTCGCATAACGGAAGGTTTGCTTGGACCGCGGCGGCCTCGTCACACTCCGGCTGATCGACCAAGCGTCCAACGGCTCGGTTCAGCACATCGACTGCTTCACTCGCGTTCAAGGTGCGCTTCAAAAAAGACACGTTCGGTTCTTACCACCGATGCGTATACCGGTGCCCCGCAAATTCCCAAAGGCGCGGAGGGCCGCCTCCGCCGTTAGGGGTCCAAGGGGCAAATACCGGATTTTCATTCTCCTCAAACATTCAGCACGAGACGTACTGCACTACCGCTACTGCGCGGCCAACCGTATCAACCGACCACCACGCGGCCCAAAGAAGCTCTACATCTGGGAGCAGAACACCGTGCGTCGCTAGCGCGGTTATCCAACGATACGGGCGTGCGCCGCTCCCTCGATAGGCAAGCCCTCGTTGATCGTCGATCTCCTTGAGAATCGAACGGCGCATGAAATCCGATCCCGCCGTGCTTTGAGCTGGCGTCAGAAGCCGATCAAAAACTTGCCTGTTTGCCACCACAGGATAGAACTGCTCGACGAAGCCACCATATTCACTACTCGTGCCGTGAAGGTCCTCGCGCCATGCCTCCAAACAGAATGGCAGCAGGTACGCGAATAGCGGGCCTTCGATCTCGGTGTATAGCAAGTCCTGAGTGTATTTCCAAAGATCGCTCACTTCGGCTTTTTCGCCGCGGCGCAGGCGCGCGCGCCGACGCAGATGCTTAGGATTCCCTTCATACGCCTCTTGCGTGATCTTCTCGGGTGGCGCTGATCCAAACACGCGTCGAAGATTTGTTGCCAGATGGGTCTTGTCGGGACACATCACGATTCTCAAGATATCGCATACGCAGGATGCGTTCAATTCCGCTAGTTTATGAAAGTTTCTGCCCTTCGAAAATCTCCCGCGCGCGCGCAAGCGTGTCGGCCTCTTTCGCCGACTTATCCGGCCGTAAGCGCACGATGCGCGGAAAGCGCAGGGCGTAGCCGCTCTCGTGCCGGTCGGACTGCATCATGTTGTTGAAGGCCACTTCCAGCACGATCTTCGGCTCAACCACGCGGCGGAATCCCTGATCTTCTACGGTGTGATCGAGAAACCACTGCGTCATCTCGGCGATCTCGACGTCGGTTAAACCCGAATACGCCTTGCCGATATTAACCAGTCGGTTTTTATCCGTATCCCTGTCCCACACGGCGAAGCTGTAATCACTCAGGACACCAACGCGCTTGCCGTGTCCGTACTCGACCGCGGTCACGACGACATCCAGTGTGGCCAGTTCGCGCTTCATCTTCAGCCACGATTTCCCGCGCTTGCCGGGCGTATACGAAGAGTCGAGATCTTTGATCATCAACCCTTCATTCCCTCGTTCCTGCGCCGCCGCAAAGAGCACTTCCAGTTCCTCAGCCGAAGAGGCGCGAAATACCGGCGCGCGGATGATGCTCGCCAATCTTTTCTGGATTCCCTCTTCATTCTCAAAAAGCAGCATTTCTTGCTCAGTTTTTCTCTGTTCCTCTGGGACTCTGTGGTGAGTGACTGTCTTGTCCGCCACCAGCAAGGCATCCAGAATCCCGGCCCGCTCCCGCAGCGGACGGTCCATCACCAACTCTCCGCCCGCGTACAACACGTCGAACGCCAGGAATGCGACTGGAATTTCCCGCAGCATCTTGTCGCTGACTTTCTTTCTTCCCAGGCGCTGTTGTAAAACGTTGAAGGGCCGCGCCCGTCCCGCTGGATAGTCCCACGCCACAATCTCTCCATCCAGAATGGCGTCCTGACGCAGCCCGGCCAGCGCCTCCGGCAACTCGGGAAACGACTCCGTGATCTGATCCCGCGTGCGCGAGAAAAACTTCACTTCGCCGTCCGCCACATGGGCCTGCGCGCGGATGCCGTCATATTTGTCTTCGACCGCCGCTTCTGCAAAGTAACTCAGTCCCTCCTCGGCCGATTCGATCGGGCTCGCCAGCATGAAGCCCAGGGGATGAAACAGCCGCATTGCCGCCTGCGTGAGCGTGCCGCGCGCCGCCAGCCGCACAGTTTCTCCGATGTCGCCCAGAAGCATGTTGGCGCGTTGTACCTCGGCCAGCGTTGTGCCATAGGCTCGGGCAACCGCGTCCTCGACCAGGCTTTCTTTCAGTCCAATCCGCAGATCGCCGGTCACGATCTTGATGATGTACTTGGCTTCGAGCGGCGTCGCGCGTGAAATAAAGTCCCGCATGATGGCTGCCTTCGCCGCCGGCCCGCGCGCCGCCGCAATCTGACTAAACGTCGACTCAACTTCCAACACGCCCAGACCCTGACCGGCGCGTTCGGGAAGGATCTCGCCTGCGACCGCTCCCAAGTCGCCGTGCCGGCGATAAGAGCCCGTCAGTTCCCCTTCATCTTTCCCCGACAACTCCGCCACAATTCGCCAAAGCGCCCGCCCGCCAACTTGCAACGTTGTCTCTTCCCAAGCCGGAAACGCCCGCCCCGAAAGGAAGACCGCCGACACGGCCGCTTCGTCCTCGGTACGCAACTTCAGATAATCCGCGACGATCCCCGTTTTTAGCAGTTTTTTCGTCGTTCCCGCAATCGCTTCGCAAGCTGTAGCCAGCCGTTGCATGCATCTCCTCGAATCTCGGCGGCCAATCGTAGCGCCGGCGTCCCGCCGGTGGTCGCGAGGGGCTGCCCTGAGCTCGTCGAAGGGCCGTCTCGCCCTCGCTTCCGCCCCTCACCTAACTCTCGGGCCCACTTAAACTTACCCCGCCCGCAACCCAATCCTAAACGACTCTACCCTGTGTTACCCTAGAACCTGCGTCGTGTCGTTTGCCAGGAGCATCTAAACCCTTGTGCGTAGACTAAGAAATTACCTGCGATTCCTCGCCGCCGTCCAACTTCTTCCAGCCCTCGAGAGTGGGGAGGAGACGTTGGTCGGAGGGCAAGCCGTGCTCGAAGGAGTAATGATGCGCTCCCCGCACGCCTGGGCCATCGCCTGCCGCAAACCGTCGGGCGAAGTTGTCACGATGAGCGAACCGCTCGAGCGCCCCTCCGAGAAACATAAATGGATGGCTTGGCCGATTGTGCGCGGCGTAATGACACTCGGCTATGCCATGAATCTTGGCTACCGCGCCCTGCGCTTCTCGGCCAATGTCGCCATTGAAGACATGATGCAGGAAGAAGAGAAAACGGATCACGTAGCGACAGCCGCCCTTCGACAGGTTCAGGGCAAGCTCTCGACTGTGCCGCCAAAGCAAAGCGAGGCGGAATCCACGAAATCCGAAACCCGCGAGAAGGCCGCGACCATCAGCAACTGGCTGGCCGCCGTCAACATCCTGATCTCACTGGCCTTCTTCATTTTCATGTACAAATACATCCCCCTGCTGGCGGCGACGGAACTCAAGAAGATCAATCCCTCCCTGGGCGGACGAATTGTTTTCAACTTGGTCGATGGCGGTATCCGCCTCGTATTATTCCTGCTCTTCATTTGGGGAGTGTCGCTCTGGAAGGATATTCGCCGTGTCTACGAATATCACGGCGCCGAGCACAAAACCGTCTTCGCTTTCGAAAACGGAGACCCGCTCAACACCGTGGCCGTGCAGAAATATTCCACCTATCATCCGCGCTGCGGCACCAGCTTTCTGATGACCGTGATGCTGATTTCGATCGGCTTCTACATGCTGGTCCCGTTCACCACGTTCTGGGCGCGCTTCGCCTCGCGCATCGCACTGTTGCCGATCATCGCCGGAGTTTCCTACGAGATCATCCGCTTCGCGGCCAAGCACCGCGGATCGCTGTTCGCCTTGATGACCGCCCCCGGCCTCTGGCTGCAGCGCATCACCACCAAGCCTCCGTCGGACGAGCAAGCCCAATGCGCCATCGCCGCCCTCGACCACGCCATGTCGCTCGAAAAAGAGCGCGGCGGCGAGTTGGTGATTGCCTAGGTAACGCGTCGTTGGCCGTCCGTCGCTGGTCGTTGGCCCGCGTCCAATTCCTCTTGGTCATCCGTCACATACAGCTGGCATACGATGGGCTACCGTAGCTCCCGAGGCGTCACATGTCTGCGTCATCCTTTCGGGATTTGAGAGTCTGGCAAGAAGCGATGAGATTGACTGCGGAGATCTACAGGAGTACGACTGGGTTCCCGAAGCATGAGTTGTATGGTTTAAGTCAGCAGATTGGCCGGGGCCGCGCGGTGTCCGTGCCCAGCAACATTGCCGAGGGTAAAGGTCACCACTCTGACAAGGAGTTTGTGTGCTTCCTGCTGCATGCTCGGGGATCACTGTGGGAGCTTCAGACGCAGGTATTGATCGCTGAGGAATTACAATACTTTCGGAACGGAGAAGGGGCACGACTATTGACGCTGGCCGAGGGTGTCGGCCGCGCTCTGAGTGGCCTGATCAACTCTATGAGCGGTAAAGCCGCGTAAGGGTTTGGCCAACGACCAAGGACGAACGACCAACGACCATGTTTGAACGCTTGGACCAAATCGAAGCCCGCTACGACGAACTGACCAACGTTCTGGCGTCGCCGGAGATCGTCAACGACTCAGCGAAATACCAGAGGACCGCGAAGGCGCACGCCGAAATTGCGCCCATGGTCGAGAAGTACCGCGAATACAAGGATCTGACCAAGGGAATTGCGGAGAGCAAGGCTGTCCTCGCCGACGAGAAAGATGCCGAGATGCGCGCTTACGCGCAGGATGAACTCACGCAACTGGAAGGCCGGGTCAAGGCGGTTGAGGAAGAACTGAAAGTGCTTCTGCTGCCCAAGGATCCGAACGACGAAAAGAACATCATTCTCGAGATCCGCGCTGGCACTGGCGGAGATGAGGCCACGCTCTTCGCCGCCGAAATTTTCCGCATGTATACCCGGTATGCCGAGACTCAGCGCTGGAAGGTCGAAGTGCTTTCGTCTTCGGAATCGTCGGCGGGTGGCCTGAAGGAAGTTATCGCGATCATTGAAGGCAATCGCGTTTTCTCGCAACTCAAGTACGAAAGCGGCGTACACCGCGTGCAGCGGGTGCCCGCGACGGAGCAGCAGGGGCGCGTTCACACCTCGGCCGTCACGGTCGCGGTACTGCCTGAAGCGGAAGACGTGGATATCAAGATCGAAGCCAAAGACTTGCGCATCGACACGTTCTGCTCCTCCGGGCCAGGCGGCCAATCGGTGAACACCACTTACTCGGCTGTTCGCATTACGCATATCCCGACCAACACGGTAGTCAGTTGCCAGGACGAGAAATCGCAGATCAAGAACCGCGAAAAAGGTATGCGCGTGCTGCGCTCGCGACTCTACGAAATCGAAATGGACAAACAGCAGCAGGCTCTCGCGAAAGAACGCAAAGCCATGGTGGGTTCCGGCGATCGCAGCGAGAAGATTCGCACTTACAACTTCCCGCAGAACCGTCTTACCGACCACCGCATCGGCTTCACGGTCCATCAACTCGAAGCCGTTATGGACGGAAAACTCCAGCCTTTGATCGAGGCCTTAACTATGCACTATCAGGCGGAAAAGTTGAAGGATGAAGGCGGAACGGTAATATGATTCGCGCAAACTTCGCGCCGTTTAGTTGGTTAGGTGAGCATACCCGCCCTCGACATTCCGTTCCGGCAGTCGCTTCATCCGTAAGCCAGCGATATAGGTGCATATTTATACGTATACTTGAATACGTACATTAATTCGGCATCGTCTTAGTCGTACCTCACGCGATTTCGACCGCTTCATCCACCAGGCGCTTGTCAGCTTCCTCGGAACCGGTCAGTTCGAAGGAGTTTGTCGCCGCAGCCTTCCCTTTTTGGACACTGGTAATGACGTAGGAGCAGCCGAACCAGTGGGCCTCCGCCAGATCGGTGGACGACCAACGCGCGGGATGGTCGGGGTGGGAATGGTAGAAACCGATGATGTCTTCGCCGCGCTCGCGGCCTTCGCGCTGAATCTGGACCAGTTCTTTGGGATCGATGTTGTAGCGGTTGTGGGCGGAGTCGGCGCGGGTGTTTCCGCAGCGCGCGGCCGAGATTACGACGCGCGTTCCGTCGTCCGCGACCCGACCGAGCAGGATGCCGCAGCACTCGTGGGGGTAGGTTTCTTCGCCGTGTTGACGAAGATAATCGTAATCGTGGCGGGCGAGTTTCAGCATCGCGAGATTGCAGTGCTACAGTGCTGGACCAAAGTCAAAATCTCCACCCTCTCGCAAAAGGCGCGAGAAGGGTGGGGCACCCGACTCATCCACTTCATCAGCCTTCGTTCCAGAATCTCTCAGTTAAATACTTGTCCCCGGAGTCGCAGAGGATGGTTACGATCACGGCTTCCCGGCCTTTCTTCAGCGGCAACTCGCGGGCAATCTTCAAACATCCGACTACGGCGGCTGCGGCGGAAATGCCCACTAACAGTCCGGCGTTGCGCGAGAGGTGCCGCGCCATGGCGTAGGCGTCTTCAGTGGCAATTTCGAGATTCTGATCGGCGAGTTGCGGATCATAAATTTTCGGCACGATCGCGCTGGCCATGTGCTTGGCGCCTTCAATTCCGTGGAACGATGAGTCGGGCTGCAGCGAGATGCATTGCACCGCGGGATTCAGTTCTTTGAGCCGGCGCGTCGTTCCTACAAAAGTGCCGCTCGTCCCCAGCATGGAAACAAAATGTGTGACGCTTCCCTGAGTCTGCTCCCAGATTTCGTTGGCTGTGCCGTGATAGTGCGCTTTCCAGTTGGCTTCGTTCGAATACTGGTCGGCGTAGAAATATTGATCAGGATGGTTGCGGGCCAGTTCGCGGGCCATGCGAATGGCGCCATCCGATCCGTCGGCCGGATCGGTATAAAGAATGTGGGCGCCGTAGCCCCGCAGGATTTGCTTGCGCTCGCGCGAAACATTTTCCGGCATGCACAAGGTGACGGGGAATCCTCCGGCCGCGCCCAGCATGGCATAAGCAATGCCGGTGTTGCCGCTGGTGGCATCGAGCAGAATCTGGCCGAGGCGCAGTTGACCGCTGCGACGGCCTTCGGCAACGATGTTGGCCGCGGCGCGATCTTTGACCGATCCGCCGGGGTTATACCATTCGGCCTTACCCAGAAGTGCTACGCCCGGCAGGTCGCGGGTGAGAGCGTCCAGGCGCAGCAGCGGAGTGTTGCCGATCCGCTCGATTAGGCTGTGGCCAAGTGTTTCGCCCAGTTCTGGGGCCGCATCGCGCGGTCGTTCGGGTTTTGCCGCAGTCGACATTGCTGCCATTCGTGTAGATCCGTATGCCATATCGGAACCGAAGCGCCGTGACCAACGTAATGTGCTAGGTGGCCGGAAACAGGATATGTAGTACTTTGCTTAGATGAATCAGTTTCGCCCGGCGATGCAGCTCGTGTAAAGTTACGCTCGATCCTTATAAAGTATGCATCTAATAGACGAGCATAGGCCGGCAAGGAAAGGTTGAAGTAAAAAGCAATGGCCAAAACAATTGAAGCACGCACCTACGAGGAAGCGCTAGCCTGGGTGCGCGATCACGGGTTCGACGTAACCGAGGCCCCCGGTACCAGTGCCCGCGTCTTTCTGCGCAAATATAACGTCTCGGCTGCCATCCAGAAGGCGCCCGACGACGCCGTGAAGATCTTCGCATATCCCGGCTATCTGATTGGCAGCGAGATTTCGAAGCTGATCAACCGAGGATACCAGCAGTTTCTCAAGACCTCCAAGACAGAAATTCCGGCGACCGCCGATCACCTGAAGGCGTTGCAGTCTTTCTCCGAGGAATTGAAAGAAGCGCTGGGGCTGCCCAGCCTGTACAACGAGTCGCTGGGAACGGTGAGCGAGTCTTATCACTACGACCGCATCGAGAACCGCGACAAGGCGCCCGTAGACCGGCCGAAGCGTCCCTGGGAGGTCGCCGGGAAGACGGTGGCGGCGAAGAAGGGCCGGGCGTAGCCTACCCTTAAGCCTGCATTGCAGGCTCTAAATAAACCTGTGCCGGCACTGCGGAGTCTGTGTCGTAGCTTTTCTTCCGCCCCTTCGGGGCTCGTCCATTTTCCACTTCGCCACCCACGGCTTGCACCCCTTCGACAAGCTCAGCGCAGGCTGTGGGCTGCAGTCTTTCGCCGCTTCGCGGCTGGAGTCTGTCAGTCTCCGGGCACTTCATCGAACTCCGAGCAGAATGTCGACGGTTAACTGGTCGAGCATTTCGTACGGCAGGCGTTTCTTCAGGATCGCATCTTTATCGAACACGTGAGACAGCAAGGACGCTGATCCCTTGTCTGAGTAACGGCTCGCTTTCGGAGTGCCGGGAACTTCGGCCGAGATTTCTTTGAGAATGGTTTGAATCTGCTCGTTGGCGTTCCAGCGGGCGGCCTTTTCTTTGAGAATCAAATAGGTCCGCATGCAGCCGCGGGCGAAGTCTTTGACGCCGTCATAATCTTCCGTGCGATAAGCATGAGCGTCGAAGTGCCGCGGGCCGTTGTAGCCGACATCTTCTAAGAATTTCACCAGCCAGAATGCGGACTTGGGGTTGGCCGAGCCGAAACGCAGATCCTGATCGTAGCGTCCGGGGGCCTGATCGTTCAAGTCGATATGGAATAGCTTGCCAGCCTCCCAGGCTTGGGCCACTCCGTGCATGAAGTTGAGTCCCGCCATCTGTTCATGCGCCACTTCGGGATTGACGCCGACCATTTCGGGGTGATCGAGCGTGGGAATGAATCCCAGGTAGTGTCCGGTGGTAGCCATATAAATGTCGCCGCGGGGCTCGTTGGGCTTGGCTTCCAGGGCGAAGCAGTATTCGTATCCGCGGGCGAGGTTGTACTCGCAAAGATAGTTGACGGCCTCGCGCAGGTGTTTGACGGCCTCATCAGCGCGGCGGCATGCATCGGTCTCTACGCCTTCGCGCCCGCCCCACAAGACAAAGATTTTCGCGCCCAGTTCGTCGCCAAGGTCCATCGCACGCATGGTTTTCTGCAGAGCGTAGGCGCGTACTTCGGGATCGTTGGCAGTAAATGCTCCGTCTCGAAACACGGGATGGAAAAATAGGTTTACTGTCGCCATGGGAACGACGATTCCACTTTCCTGACAGGCTTTGCGGAATTCGCGCACGATGCGGTCGCGTTCCGCGGGGGACGCGTCAATCGGAACCAGGTCGTTGTCGTGCAGGTTGACTCCCCAGGCGCCGATCTCACCCAGCACGGACGCGATCTCTGTCGGGGGCATGGTGCAGCGCACGGCATCGCCGAAGGGATCGCGACCGCGATTGCCCAGGGTCCACAATCCGAACGAAAATTTATGTTCCGGTTTGGGCTGGTAGGTTCCGTTCGCATGGCTCGTCAAATTCGGCTTCGCTTTTGCTTTTGCGGTCACGTTATCTGGCCTCCGATGGATTCAGAACAGGCGGAGAAGAAGCGATTTTTCCCACAAGATTCTCCTCCGCTTGCTTGTGCAATTCCTGGACCTTGTGCAGTTCTCTCTCCGCCTCCGCGGTATCGCCGCGAGCCTGATACAAACGTCCCAACTGGTAGTGGGCATCGGGCAAGTCCGGATCGAGGGCCACGGCGCGGAGAAGAGCCGTTTGCGCATCTTTATAGTTTTTTTGCTGCATGTAGATGGCGCCCAGATCGACATAGTCGATGCGCACGTCCTGCTTGACGTTCATCGAGCGCTTGAGCAGGGAAAGCGCTGCGTCGAGACGGTTGTTCTTCCATTCGATGTCGCCGAGATACGCCAAGGCCTGGGGATGGTTGGGGTCGAGAGCTAACTCACGTTCGAACTCTTTCCTGGCTTCGTCATACTGTTGCGATTTCCAGTGGAGATAGCCCAGGCCAAAATGTACGTTGGGCTCGTTGGGCGAGATTTTCGCCGCAGTTTCGAACTCGGCGATCGCTTCCGCGATTCTTCCCAAACCGTCGAGTGCCTCGCCGGTGAGAACGTGGGCCGGAGCGGAATTCGGATTCTGCTCCTGGATTCGGCGAAACTCCTCCTGCGCGCAGGAAAATTTCCGGGCCCACAAGCAGCTTTGCGCGAGTACCTGAGCGAGTTCCGCATTGTCAGGATCGGCCGTGGCCGCGGGTTCGAGATATTGAGACGCCAGATCGAATTTTCGCGCACCGTAATAGCTCAGGCCCAGCAGCGTCCGGGCCTGCGAGTTGGACGGATCCGATGACAACGCCGCGCGAAGTGCAGTCGCGGCCGCAGGGAAATGTCCCTGCTTGAACTCCGCCAGCCCCAGGTTCAGCTCGACGCCGGGCAACTTGGGATTGAGTTTGAGAGCTTTGCGGTAGGCGGACGTCGCCTCGGGATACTTCTGTTGCCTGGAGAGAACCACGCCGAGACTGGCGAAGGCCGCAGCGTCGGTCGGGTTACGCTCGGTCACTGCCTGCCAGGCTTGCGCGGCCTCGGGCAATTTCCCTTGCTGCTCGAGAGCGATCGCGTCAGCAGGAGTGGGAGTCTGGGCTATCGCCCCGGCCGACAGGATGGCTGACGAGAGCAGAGTTATTAGAACGAGGTCGGATTTCCAGCTCTTCATGCCGGTGTCTCAGCAACTCCAGACTAAGTGTGCGGTCCAGACCAAGGCCCATTCTCGCAGAAGAAGTGCCTAAACGCCTGTGTGGTGTGCCCTGGCTGCCGGGTGGGCTTGCGGGACTGGTCCGGACTTTTTCGCAGGCCCCAAAAAGCAGAAGCCCCGCTCACAGGATGCGTACTGCGAGCGGAGCGCTTGTGGAACTCCCGAAGCGGACTAGAAGATCAGCTTCAGAGCGAGTTGGAACTCCCTGGGATCAAACGCCCCAGTAACGGCGCCAAAATTACTGGAGCCCACGCTAGTGCTGATGCCGCCGTTATTGGCATCACCTTTGAACTGCGTGTGGTTCCAAGTGTTGAAGCTGTCCGCACGGAACTCCATGCGGAAGCGCTCAGTGATGGCGAAGTTCTTGAGGAGCGACAGGTTCCAGTTGTCGCGGCCGGGACCGCGCAACGCATCGAACCCTAGATCACCATAGGTTCCGGCTGCTGGCACCGAGAAGGCTGCCGGATTGAACCATGCGGCAGCGGTTTTCGGATAGGAGATGGAGCCGGTTACGTCTGGCCGCTCGCCGGAGTTGGGAACAACGCTGGCGACAGTATTTCCACTCACTCCGAGATTGAGCGGCGCTCCCGATTCCATGGTGATGATCCCCGACAGTGCCCATCCACCCAAGGTTGATCTCATGAGGTGGTTGCCACTGTTCCGCAAGAACGGAACCTGGTAAACGAAATTGACGAATGCGATTTGGGTGCGGTCGAACTGAGACGGCCCAAGGTCATACTGCCATCCCACGTAGGGATTGGTAGTGTTGTTGAGGTCGCCACCGCTACCGTTGCTGGTGGTCGCATCCATGGTACGGGAAAGCGTATAGCCGACCTGGAGTTGGAGGTCTTTCCTCACGTTCCCGTGCAAGTCAACCTGCATCGAGTTGTAATGCGAGTTAGCCCCGTTCGTAGACATTCTGACGCCGCCGTAACCGAGGTAGGTCATCTCCTGGTTAATGCCGGTGCCTCCGTCTCCCACCAGAGTCGCCAGCTGACTCGCGGGCGGGAGATTGATTTCGTTGTAGTAGTTCTCGTGCCGGTCCTGACTGCCCACGTAAGATATGCCCAACACAGCCCTGGCTCCCAGTGCCTGCTGGACGCCAGCACTGAACTGGTAACTGACGGGAAGCTTGTAGGCATCATCGATCCCGGTAACCCCAAGAGGAAGAACCGGCAAATTCGCGGAAGTTATGGTGGTGCCGCTGGTGAGATCCAACCCCGGATTGGACAGAGAAACATTGTGGAGCGTGGGGTTCAGATCACCCGGAGGGTTCACGGCGCCGTTGTACATGTCGTTGCCCTGAATGCGTTCGTACATGATGCCAAATCCGCCGCGGATAACGGTCTTGCCCTGGCCGGTGAGGTCATAGGCAAAGCCGATGCGTGGGCCGAAATTGGCCCAGTGATTATCCACCAGACCTTTGGGAATTCCGTTCTTGCCACCGATACCGATTCCGTTGGTATAGAACTGAACGCCTGCCAGGATCGGATTGGGACTGGTGCTTAACCCCGGACTCGGTCCGCCGGCGCACGCGGGGACGGAGTTTACGCTGCAGATATTCCCGTTCGAGTCAAACGTGGCGGCAGCGGCGGGGTTATACAGATTGGGATAGAAGTTCGAGGACTTTTGGTTGGCCTCGTAAGTATGCGGTACGCCATCCCACCTCAGTCCAAGGTTTAAGGTGAGTCGGCTGTTTACGCGCCAGTTATCCTGAAAGTACGCCGCGTAGGAAACGTTGTTCCATTGGCCGGTGATCTTAACGGCGTCCTCAGAGTAGCCTTGGGCATAGCCGAGCAGGAAGTCGGCAAAGTCATTACCTGTGAACCGGCCGTTGAAGGTGAAATTGCCTTCGGTGTTGGCGAAAGCATCCTGGCTCTTTTTGTAGAGCGCCCAACTACCCCCGAACTTGAGCTGGTGCGCTCCCTTGGTGAAGGAAATGTCATCGCGAAGCTGATAATCGTCCGCCTTGTTATTCCACGGCGTCCAATTGGCAGTGTAATTGGTTCCCGTGCTGCCGCCCAGATCGATCGACGGGATGCGAGTATCGGCATTCGATCCGGTAAACAGCCGGTTAAAGGTAAAGGCCGAGGGAGCAGCTACCAGCCCTGTCGGGATGATAGCGATGCGGTTGCCATTGTAATTGAACGACGCTTCGTTGAGCAGCGTCGGGCTGATGACATACGTTGTGTGGATCACCGCGCTGTAAGAGGGGTTGCCAAAGGTATTGGCGATCGAGGGCACATTATCGCCGCTCCACTGGGTCGTCCCGTAAGTCTGGGAGGTCTGTTCGGAAATCCAATGCCCAAAGATCGAGAACTTGCTGCTGAACGTATGGTCTATACGAGCAATCTCTTCCTTAAGGTTCGTGGGAGCATTGTTACCGCCTTGAAATTGTGCGCCCTTGGTGGGCAGGGGGAAGATGCCGCCGTACTTGCCGCCAGCAGTCAGTAACGCCGTCGCGTTGCTGTTGATCATGCAAGCAGGAATCGTGCTGTTGGGAAATGGTGAACCGGGAACGACGCCGGCCGGTGCGACACCGCCGCAGCCCGCAAATTGAATTGAGGCCGGAACAACGGTCGTGAGTGGGTCCTTAATGGCGACCGGAATCACGGCGCCGGACGCGGTTGGGTACTCACTCGCCAGCGGGACCGTTTGGTTGAGAAGACCGCCATCAATCTCGCCGCGCCATTCCATGTTGTAGAAGAAGAAGGTCGGGTGCGACTTCGCCAGGGGAACTTGGCCGCCGACATTGAAGCCGTAGATGTTGTAGCGCAACTCGGCAACCGGAGCCGGGGCGGGGTTGAAGTAGTTGCGCGCATTGAGGGCGTCGTTGCGGAAGTACTCCCAAGCCGAAGCATGGAACTGTTTGGTTCCCGACTTGATCGCCGTGCTGATGGTCGCGGCGGACGACAGGCCGTACTCGGCGCTGTAGTTCGAAGTCATGTTTTGGAACTCGGCGATCGAGTCAATCGACGGCATGACGCTGCCGCTGCTGCCGCCGCGGTCCAGGTTTTCGCCGCCGTCTATGAGTTGAAGGTTGTGGCCGGCTCGCTGGCCGTTAATACTCACGTTGCTGTCGCCGCTCACCGGAGTGAATGCAATTCGGTCGGTCTGGATGCTGGATGCACCCGGCGTCAGGGCGAACAGGGAGTACAGACTGCGCCCGTCGATGCCGAGGTTAGACACCTGTTGTCCGTTAATGCCGGTGCTGACTTCGCCGGTATCGGTTTGCACAGCGACCGCGTTGGCCTCAACCGTCACCTGCTCCTGCACGCTGCCTACCACCAGCTTGAAATCGACGCGGCTGCGGTCACCGACAGCAAGGATCAGATCTTTCTGTTCGGTGGCCTTAAAACCGGTCGCAGTCACGCGCACTGTGTAATGACCGATGTGCAAATCAGGTGCCACGTACTGGCCGTCGTTATTGGTCGCCAGGTTACGCGTTACGCCGGTCTCGATTTCGGTAATGACGATGGCCGCGTTGGGAACCGAGGCGCCAGTAGGATCGGTCACGGTGCCGAGGACGGTCGCTTCCTGAGCCAGGGCTTGAGCGGCAAAGATTACAAAGAAGGCTGCGAGAAGAACCGCGAGGCGGGAACCACAGCGTCTCAAAGCTGGGCTAAAGCTCCCGGCAAACGTGGGCGAGAGGGATTTCATGTGAAGCCTCCAAGTTAGTTGGTCGCGCAACAGGGACCGCGGATGTTTGATGTCCAGGGATGGGGCTGCCTCTTGAAACGGAAACGTTTACGGTGTTACATCCATCCAATCACCGTTGTCAAGAACAAAATCGATATCGTAGCCGGGATTCTGCGTGTTTTGATAATAGTTTGATACTAGAATGAGCGCTCCGGCTCGCTCTCCAGCGCTATACTCTGGCCATACAAAGTGCTCTTCGTCCGTAGACAGCTTGGCGAGGAAGTTCAAATGGCAAATTGGGGTTTCTCGATGCTCCCACGCACGATGCTAATAACACTCTTGATACTCAGCGTTTTTTGTTCCGCCATCTTGCTCGGCCAACAGAAGCCGGCGGTTTCTGCGGCGTCCGGCGTTCGGGAGTTTCCGGTGGTCATGCAGCAAAGCTTGGCTGCAGGCAAGACGCCGGTCGGAAGCAAGATTCAGGCGAGACTTGAAGTCGCTACGTTGGTAGATGGCACTGTAATCCCGAGGAATGCCGTCTTTTCAGGGGAAGTGACTGAGTCGGTCGCGAAGACTAAGACCGATCCATCCCGACTCGCACTTCGGATGGACTCCGTGGAGTGGAAGAATGGGACGGCTGCCGTGAAGGTTTACTTGACAGCATGGTATTACCCTGCGAGAGATGCGGCCGGTCAGAATCTCCAGTACGGACCGGCGCAACCCCCAAACAGGACTTGGAACGGAGAAGGCCAGTATCCGGATCCGAATTCAAAGGTCTATAAGCCATTTCCGGGTAGTGGCTCCGATGACAAAGCTGCTTCGGTTCCGGATACGCCGTCCTCCACTACCTTAAACCACCGTCTCCAGATGAAAGATGTGGAGACCGCGGGCGGTAATGACGGGGCTATCGCGCTTATTTCGAAGCGCACCAATATCAAGTTGGATAAGCTGACGACCTATGTCCTGGCCAGCGGCGACCTGCTGCCGGCAAAATAGATCCGGTTCGCCATTCCACACTCTGCATGAAAATGCTTTGAGCGGCACAGGCTCCTCTTCTTGACCGTACGATTGCGCTGTGCTACAAGCGACGGTCGACCCTAGTCGTTAACGCGGCAGTATCTATCAATCAACCAGCGCTCTCGCCACCTGTTGACCGCGCAATTTGCGGAGGAGAATCTTCCATGGAAATGCGTACGCGAATCAGCCTGCCGTTGGCTTTTTTTCTTGCTCTCATTCTGGTTCAGTCGCTTGTTCAGTCGGCAGCACAGACGGCTGCGCAGTCGACGGGCGGCGTCGTTTATCTGGATCCTTCCCAGCCCATCAATGTGCGCGTCGATGATCTGGTAGGAAAGATGACTCTCGAGGAGAAAGCTTCGCAATTGGTGAACCAGGCGCGCGCGATTCCGAGACTTCAAGTGCCGGCCTACGACTGGTGGAGTGAAGCCCTGCATGGGGTTGCGAATGCCGGAACGGCAACGGTTTTTCCCGAGCCGATTGGACTGGCGGCCACGTTTGACGACCCTTTGATCCACGAGATGGCGATCATCATCGGTACCGAGGCCCGGGCCAAACATAACCAGGCTGTGAAAGCGGGACGGCGGGACATTATGGAGGGCCTCGACTTCTGGTCCCCGAATATCAACATCTTCCGCGATCCCCGCTGGGGGCGCGGTCAAGAGACGTATGGCGAGGATCCATTTCTTACCGGACGCATGGGAGTGGCGTTCGTAACCGGACTGCAGGGCGATGATCCGAAGTACTTCCGGGTGATCTCTACGCCGAAACATTTCGCGGTGCACAGCGGGCCGGAGCCGTCGCGGCACACCATCGATATCCAGGTCTCGAAGCACGATATGGAGGACACCTACTTGCCGGCGTTCCGCGCGGCTGTTACCGAGGGCAAAGCGGAATCGGTGATGTGCGCTTATAACCGCGTCAATGGCGAACCCGCCTGTGCGAATACTTTCCTATTGCAAGATCAGTTGCGCGGCGCGTGGAAGTTCACCGGCTACGTGGTGTCGGACTGCGACGCCATCGTTGATATTTATCAGGGGCACCACTTTGTGAAAAGCCAGGCCGAAGCCGCTGCAGTTTCCCTGAAGAAGGGGATGGACAATGAGTGCGCGGACTTCTTCACGGTGGCCAAAGATAGTCATGATTACCAGCCGTATGTGGATGCAGTGAAGCAGGGACTGCTCGCGGAAGCCGATCTTGACGTTTCTTTGAAGCGCTTGTTTACGGCGCGCATGCGGCTGGGAATGTTCGATCCTCCGGAGAACGTTCCGTACGCGCAGACGCCGGACTCCGAGATTGACAGCGCCGCGCATCGGGAGCTCGCACTGAAAACGGCGCGTGAATCGATGGTGCTGCTGAAGAACGATGGAGTACTTCCGTTTGCGGCAAGCGTGAAGAAAATTTTGGTAGTGGGGCCGCTGGCGGAGTCGGTCGAGGTGCTGCACGGCAACTATAGTGGTACGGCTTCGCATGCGGTCACCGCGCTGGAGGGAATTCGGAAGCAGTTTTCGTCGGCCCAGGTGACTTACGTTGCCGGAACTAACTTCTTGCGCCCGGAAACTGTAATTCCAACTTCCGCGCTTTCGGCGGACGATGGCAAGCCCGGGCTGAGGGGCGAATACTTTCCGGGCAGCGATTTCACCGGGACGCCGAAGGTGGTGCGTAGCGATGCGGTGGTGGATCTGCAACTCTTTCATCCGGGTCCGCGCGCGATCACTCCGCCGCCGGGCATGAAGGATTTTTCTGCGCGGTGGACGGGGTTTCTAACGCCGGCCGAGTCCGGCAATTATCAGGTCGGACTGATCGGTTCGATGAACCGCATGTGGCTGGATGGCAAGTTAATCGTGGACGATGCGGTGTTGCATGATCCCAACACTCAGCAAGTCACCATGGCGCTGGAGAAAGGACATCGCTACGCGGTGAAGATCGAGTTTCTGCGTGGCGGGTTTGGCACCAAGCTGGTGTGGCTGTCGGTGGGCGCCGATCCGAGTTTCGAAGCTGCTTCGGCGGCTCGTCAGGCCGATGTAGTCGTCGCGGTGGTCGGCATCACGTCGAGGCTCGAGGGCGAAGAGATGAAGGTCGACGTGCCCGGCTTCAAAGGCGGCGATCGCACCAGCCTCAACCTGCCGGCCGAGGAGGAGGCGCTGCTCGGAGCTCTGAAAGGAGCGGGCAAGCCGCTCGCGGTGGTTCTGATCAACGGCAGCGCGCTGGCGGTGAATTGGGCAAACGACCATGCCAATGCGATTCTCGAAGCCTGGTATTCGGGAGAGGAAGGTGGGACAGCGATCGCTCAAACCCTCGCCGGCGTCAACAATCCCGGCGGACGGTTGCCCGTGACTTTCTATAAGGGAATTGAACAGTTGCCGCAATTCGAAGATTATGCGATGAAGAACCGCACCTATCGCTACTTTGAGGGACAGCCTCTCTATCCTTTCGGCTACGGGCTGACTTATTCGAAATTCGAATACAGCAATCTGAAATTGTCGAGCTCCGAACTCGACGCCGGCAACCCTCTCGCGGTCGACGTGGACGTAAAGAACGCAAGCCAGCGAGCAGGCGATGAGGTGGTGGAACTTTATGTGAATTTTCCCAAGCTGCCGGGCGCGCCTCTGCGTGCGCTGCGTGGCTTTACCCGAGTTCACGTGGAGGCGGGCCAGTCGCGGCATGTGAAGCTCGCGCTGCAGCCGCGTGACTTGAGCTACGTCAATGAAGCTGGCGATCGGATGGTTGCGGCGGGAGACTACACCATTACTGCAGGTGGAGGGCAACCGGGCACAGCCGCGCCGCAGGCGACTGCTCAACTTTCCATTCGCGGGGAACAAAAAATGCCGGAGTAAAATGACAATAGGATCGAGGGTACCGCTCCGGACATGAAGAGTTGTCAGTTTCCCTGCTCGCTAGCTGCATTCTTGCTGCTGGTGTACACGGCCGCGCCCGTGCTGTCGCGTGCCCAAGCCTCCGCAACCCAAACTCCGCCGAAGTCCGCCCAAGCCGTGAGTCCGTCCACTGGCGCCGGCCCGATCCGGTTCACGTTCCAGCCCATCGACTTCAAACTGGACAGTTGCGAGACGCCTGAGCGCCACGCGCCGGAAACCATGGCCGGCGGCGTGGCCGTCTTCGACTACAACAACGACGGCAAGCTCGACATCTTCTTCACTAACGGAGCGGACATCAAAACGCTCCACAAGACTTCCGGGAAATATTCCAACCGCCTCTTCGAGAACGACGGCCATGGACACTTCACCGACGTAACCGAAAAAGCTGGGCTGGCTGGAACAGGTTACGACGTCGGCGTCGCCATCGGCGACTACGATAACGATGGATACGAAGATATTTTCGTCGCCGGCGTTTATCGCAACACGCTGTATCACAACAACGGGAACGGGACCTTCACGGACGTAACCGCTAAAGCGGGCCTGAATAAGCCCGATCCGGAGTACGGACTGCTGTGGGCGGTCGCCGCTGCCTGGGTCGATGTGAACAACGATGGCTTGCTCGACCTAATCGTCATCAACTATCTGAAGTGGGACTTCGATCATGAGCCGGTATGCGAAGGCTACGGGCATCGCGACTACTGCCATCCCAAGATGTATAAGCCCACTCCCAACCAATTGTTCATTAATAACGGAGATGGGACTTTTCGCGACGCTTCTGTCGAAGCCGGCTTTCGCGCGCATCCGGGCAAGGGGATGGGCGTGGCGGCGGCCGACTTCGATCTCTCGGGCAAGATGGATCTGTTCGTCCCCAATGACAAGCTGATGAACTGGTTCTTTCGCAACAAAGGCGCCGGGCGGTTTGATGAGATTGGGTTCGACGTGAACGTCGCGCTGCGCGAAGATGGAACGTTTATTTCCGGCATGGGAACTGATTTTCGCGATCTTGACAACGATGGCTATCCCGACATCATCGTCGTTGCCCTGGATGGGGAAACGTTCCCGCTCTACCGCAACACGGGGAAAGGAACTTTCGTGGAAGTAACTCGGGAGAGCAACATGACGAAGCTGACCTTGCCCATGGCCGGCTATTCTCCGACGATTGCGGATTTTGATAACGACGGATGGAAAGACATCTTTGTTTCGCGCGGACATGTTCAGTCGCTGTCGGCACAACCGAATCTGATCGTGGAACAACCGAACACCGTTTTCCGCAATCTTGGGGGCATGAAATTCTCCGCTTTGACGGCTGAGGCTGGACTGACGTCGCAACCGCCTTCGCGACACAGGGGATCGGCTATTGGGGATTTGAATGGAGATGGCCGCCTGGACGTGGTGGTGAGCGCGATCAATGCACCAGCGGAGATTTGGATCAACCAGAGTCCGGGCAACAATCATTGGCTAGAGTTCAAACTGCAGGGAACCAAGAGCAACCGTGACGGCATTGGAGCGAGAATCAAGGTCGTGACCAAGTCGGGAGCGCAGTATAACCACATGACGACGAGCGCAGGTTATGCGTCGTCCAGCGCGGGACCCGTTCATTTCGGGCTGGGGTCTAACGCGTCCGCGGATCTGGTTGAGATTCGGTGGCCTTCGGGCATCGTGCAGCAAATGCGGGATGTGGCGGGGGACCGCGTCGTCGTCGTGAAAGAGCCGGCTCCGTAAAACGTTAAAGCATTTCTAGCCTACGAAAACGGCAGGTCCCCTTCGGCTTCACTCAGGGCAGGCTCTCCACTCCGCTCGGGACGACAAGGTTTTCTAACTGAAAGCTTGACGTAGCGCGGGGTAGATTTTGCGGTAGGTGCGATACGCGTGCTGCATCGTGTTCGAAGCTGTCTGGTTGGGCGCGATGCGCGACGCCACGCGAACTACGCTGTCGCACGCTTCGTCGACGTACTTCCATGCACCCGCTCCGACGCCAGCAAGAATTGCCGCACCGTAAGCGGCGCCTTCCTCGGCTGCCACAATTTCTACTTCGTGCGCGTAGACGTCAGCTTGAATCTGCCGCCACAGCGGTGATCTCGCGCCGCCACCCCCCAGCCGAATCGAGGTCACGGGGATCTGCATCTCGTCGAAAATCGTGAATGTATCTTTCAGGCTGTACGCCACGCCTTCCATGACGGCGCGAATCACGTGCGCACGCGTGTGGGAAGCGGTGAGTCCAACTAGCGCCGCGCGAGCGTTCGGGTCAAGATGAGGAGTTCGTTCCCCCATCAGATAGGGCAACCAGAAAGCGCCTTCCGAACCGGCGGGCGCCGCACTGGCTTCGTCCGCGAGAACGTCATAGGGATCTTGCCCGTCGCTTTCCTCCAGGCCGGACGGCAAGCCAAAGCGATCGCGAAACCAGCGCAAGGATAATCCTGCGGCCTGGGTCACGCCCATCACGTGCCAGCGTCCTGGGATGGCGTGGCAAAAGGTGTGCAGCCGTCCTTGAGGATCGAGTGCGGGACGATCGGTCGCGGCAAAGACGACGCCGGAGGTTCCAATGGTGGCGCTGACTGCGCCTGCGCGTGCAATGCCCATGCCGACCGCGCCAGCCGCTTGGTCTCCCGCTCCCGCGACGACTGGAGTTCCCATTCGCACCCCCGTGGCTTCGGCCCCTGCAGCGGAAACTTTTCCGCAAACTTGAGGTGATTCGTACAGCGACGGAAGCAACGTCGGATCAATGTCCGCCTTACTCAAAACTTCCCCTGACCATCGCCGGTTGGCTACATCCAGGAGCAACGTACCCGACGCATCCGCTACATCGATGGCTCGTTCGCCAGTCAGGCGGAATCGCACGTAATCTTTGGGCAGCATCACGTGCGCAACTCGCGCCCAGTTTTTTGGTTCGGTCTCGCGCACCCAGAGTAGTTTAGTGAGAGTGAAATTTGTCAGTGGAGGATTGCAGGTCAAGCGGATCAAGGCGTCCCGGCCGAACAAGTCCGAAAGTTCGTTGCTTTGCGCTTCGCTCCGCTGATCGCACCAGATGATTGCGTTGCGGACGACCTCATCGCCGGAGTCGAGCAAGACGGCGCCGTGCATTTGTCCCGAGAACCCGATGCAGGCGATCTCGTCGGCGCGCAGATGCGAGGAATGCAGCGCCTTCCGGACCGCCGATCCGCAGGCTCGCCACCAGTCGCGCGGATCTTGCTCTGCCCAGCCAGGCCGCGGGCTGGCGAACGGTTCGTGCTCTTCCGATCCGGAAGCGACCACATTTCCCGCCTCGTCCATGACGAGCGCTCGAGTCCCGCCGGTGCCTACGTCGATACCCAGGTAAGCGATTCTTCCTCCTCGATGTGCGGTCCCGAGACCCTCGGGCTAGCCGAAATCTCCGGCCAAGTCGCGCGCTGTTTCCTGTGGTTGATCTGCTTTTTCCTTTTTCTCTGTGGCCAATTCCTCGGACTGTCTGTGCAGAAAGAAATCCAGATTCCCCCGCATCACCAGGTGGGGAGCCAGCGCGACTTGATGGGATCGACTCTCGCCCTCCCCCAGGAACTCGTACAACATGCGGAAGGCCATCCGGCCCTGAGCGCGGGGACGCTGGTAGATGGTCGCGGCCACAGCTCCGCATCGAATCTGAGGAACGAGGTCGGGAAACAAATCTGTCGTGATGATGGTCAGACCTTCCAGTAAGTTTGCGTCACGAGCCGCGTTGAGCACCGGAATCGAGGCCTCGGTCGTAACGTAGACTCCCACCACGTTGGAACACTTTTCAAATAGTTTGCGACACTTGTTGTACGCTTCCGTTTCGACGTCGTGATCTTCGATGGGCTTCAACAGATGCAGGTTGGGATAAAAGGACCGCAAGGTATTTTCAAAGGCGGCGTACTTCTCGGCATGCTCGGTGATCGCCATATCAAACAAGGTGATGGCAATCGATCCCTCCTGCCCGCGGAGGAATCGTCCCATGAGATCGGCAGCGATCGATCCGCTGGCCAGAGTATCGACTGCCACAATGCCCAGTCGCCCGCTATGGGGGGCGTCTGTGGCTACGCACACCACCGGAATCTGGGCGCGAGCGGCGCGGCGTATCCAGGGCCGTAAGACTTGCGGACGGCTGGGGAAGGTAATGATCCCGTCCACCTGGTCGCCGATGGCCGATTCAAAAGCCTTTTCTTCCCCTTCCCCCAGTCGTGGACAGGTTCGAAACTCGATCTCGACATTCTCCAGCAGAATCGCCGTCGCTTCTTCGCGAATACCAGCGCGCACCTCATCCCAAAACGAGGTGGTCCCCTGGAGCGTGTTCACTGAGATGCGCAGAGTCTTTTTGGATGATAGGTACCTGGCGGCAAGGTTGGGCCGGTACCCCAGGGTTCTCGCCATCTGCAGAACTCGGGCCTTGGTCATGGGACTTACGCCAGGGTTGTCATGCAATGCGCGATGCACGGAACCGATGGAGGTGCCCACGGCCTTAGCAATGTCGAGGAGCGTAGTATGAGGTTTGCCCATTTTGCTTACCCGGATTCTTGCCAGCGACTTGCGTCAGCCCAAAAGTTGTTAGCGGGAAGCGATTCCGGCCGCCCGGAACCGTAAACGTTAACGGAACTTTGCCAAATGCGCAAGGCGAGGAGAAACAAAAGCGGTGATTATTATTTTCTCAGCGCGGGAAGCGCAACCCGGCCCTTATCGTCCGCAACGCCGGAGAGCCCATAAATCCAGTTGCAGATGGTGTCGCGCCACACCACAGCTTCTCCGGCCTGATACTGCAGCCGCGTCAGGATATCGCGATAACGTTCTTCTTCCATGTGACTCTTAAGCGCTTCCCATTGCGAAATAAAGTCACGGACAGCATCCGCGCCGTCGTAGTGCGAATCGTAGATGTGTTGGATTACCGTTTTTCCCGAGCGCAGAACGTAGGTATAAGGCACGTGGTGAAAAAATAGCAGCAGATTGTCGGGACAACGAGCCAGCGATTCATACACGGTTTGGACCTCGGGCGGATATTGGCCGATAAATCCGGTGCCTGTCGCCACAGTGCGATCCACGCCGATTCCCTGATGATCGGCGCGATGCCATTGCCCCCAGCCATTTTCCTCCGAAGACTCAGGACCAGGGTCGTAGTGATTTCCCAGAATGTTGGTGAGCGTTCCCGCGCCCAGCGGGCCGGTATAACTCTCATAGACGTGCCAGGAACTGAGCTGCATCGCGGTAATGGTCATCACCACCAGCGGGTCGTTGCCGAAGGTGAGTCGAGTCCATTCACCAACAATCTTCTCGGCGCTAAGGTTAGGGTTCCACGCCAGGCGTCCGAAGCCGTAAAGATTGGCCATGGCCAGCGGACTTCCTAGCCAGTTTGCGTCCATGCCCACGTTCGCAACGCCGACGAAGCCTCCGGTGGGACGATGGAAGACGCGGCCTGCGACAAGATCTTCCACGGGCGTGGCGTTTCCACTAATGTGCATATTGAAGTCCAGCACCTCTTTCCACATGGGGACGAGGAAGCAGAGATGCCGCTGCTGTCCGGTGTATTCCTGCGTAATCTGCAACTCGATTGCTTCATTGGCACGGCGCAGACCGGCGAAAAGCGGGTAAACCGGTTCGCGCACCTGAAAATCAATCGGGCCGTTCTTGATCTGAATAATGACGTTGTCGTCGAAGGCGCCGTCCAGCGGGTGGAAGTTATCGTACGCGGCTTTGGCGCGATCGTTCTTGACGTTGTGCCAATCCAGGTGGTGGTTGTAGACGAAGGCGCGATAGAAGACTACGCCGCCGTGTATCTTGAGAGCGCGCGCAATGACGTTGGCTGCGTCGGCAGGCGTTCTGCCATAGGTGGATGGACCGAGCCGGCCCTCGGAGTCCGCTTTCACAACAAAGCCGCCGAAGTCTGGGATCTGCCGGTAGATCTCGTCGACTTTCTTGCGCCACCACTCGGCAACCCGCGGATCGAGAGGATCAAACGTGTCCAGACCGCCGATGACTTTGGGGCTGCTTAGATCGACGGACATGGAGAGCTGTACGCCCCAGGGACGGAACACATCCGCGATGCGGCTGACTTGTGCGATGAAACTGTCTTCCAGAATGCCGGGGGCAGCGTTCACATTATTAATCGTGCACCCGTTGATTCCGATGGAAGCCAACAGACGAGCGTACTGGCCGGCGCGGGTCAAGTCGCTGCGGACATTTCCATCGGCGAAGAATATAGATGGTCCGCCGTATCCGCGTTCGATGCGGCCGTCGAGGTTGTCCCATTGATTGACCCAGCGAATCGGCGCATACGGCTGCTGCGCTTCGTCGATGGCTGTAATACTTTCTCCCACAGCGATCTTGCTTAACAGCGCAAACACGCCGTAGAGCACGCCACGGTCTGTGGCGGCGGTAATCACTAAACATTCAGAACCATGGATATTTGCACTCTTCAACCAATAGCCGTCGGCTGCCAGTTCTTTAGGCGTATTCAACCCGAGGGCGAGCGCATCTAGTTCCGCCAGCGTTCCCAAAACGATAGTGTTCTCCGGAAGCGAACTGTCGCCTGGCCCCAGAGTTCGGCCTAACATCTGCGCAATACCGCGAACTAATTCCTGCCGCGCGGTACTGAGCACTGGTCGATCGCTGAGCAGCACGATCTTGCCCGGCAAGCTCTCGTAGCTCTTGGCCGTTTGCGGACTCAATGCCGAGTCGCGCAGCCAGGCTTCGGCTCCAGTCTCGGCGGCAATAAAAGGAGGGAGCGCCGTCGCGCAGAAGACAACGGTCGCAATCAGCGCGCATCGAAGCGATGTGCGTATGAAACGCGTTGATGTCATTACTGTGGGCTCCATCAAATACTCGAGTATAAGAGCAGATTACCGTACCGATTCCAACCTGTTGGGTCAGTTCTGGCTCATGTCCGATTTACAATCCCATTGCTTTTCGCATGCTTTAGGCCTACCATTTGCGGATGGAGGGCCCACGATGACTTCCTCCGCCCCGATTTACAGCCGCCTCCTGAAACTTGCGGCAATCACTTTCCTGGCCACTTCCGCGTTTTCCCAGGCGCAGCCCAAATACGATCCCGCTACGGAAGGCAAGTTCAAGGGAACCGTGGAAGAATTGAAGTTCGTTCCTCCCACGGGTGGGAAGCCGATTGCTTACCTGGTAATGAAGAGCGGCACGGATGCCGTCGACGTCTTTCTTTGTCCCAAGAAATTTCTCGAAGAAATGGGTGTGGAGTTCAAAGCGAACGATGAGGTCGAGGTCACCGGCTCCAAGATCAAGCAGGACGGCGCGGACCTGACTCTCGCGCGCGAAGTGGTGAAAGGTGGCGACACGCTGACGCTGCGCTTCAAGGACGGCAAACCCGCCTGGTAGATCACTGCGCTCCAACGCGCATATTAGCGCAATCGAATCCTCCTAACCGCCGCGTTCCACGCCCAATCATGCGTGCCATGCCGCAACCCACGTAGCGACAGCCGCCTCGGCTGTCTCGCGATGGCAAAGCTGGGCGGTCCCGGAATCGCAGGCGGTATCCGGTCGAGCCGCCATAGTCGAGGCCGAGTCCTGCTTCCTGATAATCTCAAGCTAGATCCTCAGGAGCCACCCCATCGTTGCCGCCGCTGATTAATGTACGCAGCATCTCGAAAGCCTTTGGGGCCGACCCACTGTTTCAGAACGTCTCCTTCACCGTTTCCGAAGGAGATCGCATCGGGCTCATTGGTCCAAACGGCTCGGGCAAGTCCACCCTGCTGCGAATTCTCGCGGGCACTGAAGATACGGATGACGGCGAAATCGCCGTCCGCAAACGAATCCGCCTGAGTTACGTGGAGCAGGAATCCGAATTCCGGCCCCGCGATACGGTGCGGTCCGTGGTCGATGCTGCATTGAAAGGCTCCGCGGTGCCGGAGTCGGAGCGGGGAACGCGTTTTGCCGAGACGCTGGGACGTGCGGGCTTCGTAGACCTAGAGGCGGAAGCTACCGCGCTCTCCGGAGGCTGGCAGAAACGTCTTGCGATCGTGCAGGCGCTGGTGCAGGGTCCCGATATCCTACTGCTGGATGAACCGACGAATCACCTGGACCTGGCGGGCATCGAGTGGCTCGAAGAGGTGCTGGAGCAAGCCGGCTTCGCCTGTGTGGTCATCAGCCACGATCGCTACTTTCTGGAGAACGTCGCTACCGAGATGGCGGAACTTAGCCGGATCTATCCGGACGGATTGCTGCGGGTAAAAGGACGATACAGCACCTTTCTGGAGAAGAAAGAGGAATTCCTGCACGCGCAATCGAAGCGGCAGGAAGCGCTGGAAAATCTGGTTCATTCCGAGATCGAATGGCTGCGCCGCGGGGCGAAGGCGCGTACCAGAAAATCGAAGGCGCGAATCGACAAAGCCGGCGAGTTGATGGAGGAACTGGCGGACCTGAACACGCGAAGCCGCAGCGGCACCGCACAAATCGATTTTTCGGCGACTGATCGCAAGACCAAGCGCCTGATCGAATTGCAGAATGTCGCCTATGAAATCGGAGGCCGCCGGCTGTTTCAGGGATTGCACTTCATCATCACCGCCGGGCTAAGAGTGGGCTTGGTGGGTCCGAACGGAAGCGGCAAGACGACCTTGTTGCGCCTGTTGCGCGGAGAAGTTGCCGCGACTGCAGGAGAGGTCCGTCGAGCGGAAACGTTGCGCATCGTGTACTTCGACCAGCGCCGCGAGCTTGACCCGAATGTGACTCTGCGCCGGGCGCTGGCTCCGGAGGGTGATTCGGTCATTTATCAAGACCGCGTCACGCACGTGGCATCGTGGGCGGCAAAATTTCTCTTCAAGAGCGATCAGCTCAACCAGCCGGTCGAGCGA
>Ga0182024_10002685_pt1 | contig 43693 bp, 32 predicted proteins | sample P32metaG_FD_120480 | JGI IMG/M metagenome (GOLD analysis project Ga0182024, IMG submission 120480) | Permafrost microbial communities from Stordalen Mire, Sweden - P3-2 metaG (Illumina Assembly) | ecosystem: Environmental > Terrestrial > Soil > Wetlands > Permafrost | place: Sweden: Stordalen... | reverse complement strand
ACGCTCACCTATCTGAAGCCGCATACCGACGTCGTCACTCATGGCAGCAACACCTATATCAGCATGGATGGCGGAAAGACCTCGATCGAGCTGCAGGGTGTGATCACGCTGAAGGCCGACTTCACAGGAAAGCACTGAGGCACTGATTATTCCTAGTGCCTGAGGTAAGTTTGGGACAAGGCCTAGAGCGGCATTGACCCAGACTCAAACGCCGACTTCTAGCGACGTGTCGCTCTGCGACACGTCGCTAGCCTCTCTTCTTCGCCGCTCCCTCTTCCAGATACTGACTGAGAGCCTGCCCCGTCTCTCAAGCCCAGAAGCATCGCGCAGCCTCCGCCAGGCTCAGGACACGCTGCGCGCCGGAGCGCTCCGCATCGCGCTGCGCGCCTCGAGCCGATCAGGATCCTCGCTCCTGCAGCACCTGCTGCGCGCAGACGCCCAGATCATCGTAGACCGCGTCAGCCAGTTCGATATCCCATAAACTCAACGGATGGCCACTGCGCACGAGCCAGCAGCGCCCTACACCGGCACTGCGTCCCGCCTGAATATCCGAGGCACGATCCCCGACCAGAATCGAGGCAGACAGGTCAATGTTCAGCGCGATGGTGGCTCGGTCGAGCATGCCCGTTCGAGGCTTACGACAAGAGCAGTCCAGACGGTAGCCTTCGATCTTCGCATCCGGCAGGTGCGGACAGTGCTCCACGGCACTGAGCCGTACTCCAGCGGCCGACAATTGGGTTTGCATGTGGTGCGTCAATCGCCAGTAATCCGCCTCCGTGTATAAACCGCGTGCAATGCCCGATTGATTCGTCATGACGACGAGCAGGTAGCCGGCCGCTTGCAGCTGGCACAGCGCCTCGACCGCGCCGGGCAGAAATACAAAGTCCTCGATTCGATAGACGTAGGCGGATTCGACATTGATGACCCCGTCACGATCGATGAAGGCTGCCTTGCGGCGCATCGACAGCGGCTCAGGGCTCAACGCTGTCCTCGCTCAGATCGGGTCCACGCGCACTGCTTAGGCGTTGCAGTAGCGCGCTGCTCGAATATCCATGCACCGTGGGGATTGCGAGCGAGCGGCCTCCCCAACTGCGTACCAGCCGCGTCTCCTCGAGCACCTCCATGTCGTAGTCCCCGCCTTTGACGTAGACGTCGGGTCGGCAGCGCCGAATGAGCTCGCACGGCGTGATCTCATCGAACAAAGTGACGCAGGAAACGCTCTGGAGTGCCGCGAGTACCAGCGCTCGGTCCTGCTCGCGATTGACGGGCCGCCCCGGTCCTTTGCCGAGCTGCCGCGCAGAGGCATCGGTATTCACGCCCACGAGCAAGGTCGCCCCCAGCGTGCGGGCGGTTGCCAGGTAGACCACGTGGCCCCGATGCAGCAGGTCGAACACACCGTTGGTGAAGACGAGCGGCCGTGCGACGCTCCAGTCGTGCCGGCCGATCTGCTGCGCCGGAATGAGCTTGCTGAGCAGCGACTCAGGAGGGGCAGCCATGCAAATCGAATCCACTTCAGCCTGGAGCGCTGTCGGACGACGAGTGCATGCCGCGGCGGCCCTCGCGCGTCACCACGGCAAACTCATGCTCCAAACCCGCACTGCCCGACGACGTCAGCGTGCGGCCAGCCGCCCCGAGCACGAATCCATTCATTCAAACAGTTCCTCGTAGGTGATGCTGGCCGTGCCGAACTTTTCAACCACCAGGCCCGCGGCTCGATTGGCTGCGGGCAAAGCCTCGCGCGCAGTGAGGCCCGCCGCCAAGAGCGCCGCGAGGGTTGCGATGACCGTATCGCCGGCGCCGGTCACATCGAACACTTCGCGCGCCTGCGCCGGAACCTGCACATGACCCGCCGCATCGAAGAGCGACATGCCCTCCTCGCTGCGCGTGAGAATGAGGGTGTCCACTTTTAGGCTCTCGCGCAACGCCTGCGAGCGCTCTAGAAGCTGAGGCTCATCGAGCCAGCCACCGATCACCTGCGCAAGCTCTCCCCGATTGGGCGTGATCACGTTCGCACCCGTATAACGGCGATAATCACTCCCCTTGGGATCGACGAGTACGAGTTTGCTCGCAGCTCGTGCCGTGCTAATCATGCGCGGAATGTGGGTGAGCCCTCCTTTTCCATAGTCCGAGAACAGCACGGCGTCGTATCCGGCGACCACACGCTCGAATTCCGCCAACATCCCGGAGAGCACCTCGTGGTCCGGGGGATTCTCGAAATCCACCCGCACCAGCTGCTGCGCGCGCCCGATGACCCGCAGTTTCACACAGGTATAGAGCTTCGCGTCCCGGCCCAGCATGCTCTCGACTCCATTCGACTTGAGGAGCTCCTGCAGGCGCCGCGCCGCCTCGTCATCGCCCACGACCGTCATCAGCGTGGCGTGGGCACCGAGCGACTTGACGTTAAAGGCGACATTGGCGGCGCCGCCCAAGCGCTCCTCTTCGCGGGTGACCCTCACCACCGGTACCGGCGCCTCGGGAGAGATGCGATCGACGCTGCCGAAGAGATAGCGGTCGAGCATGGCGTCGCCGACGACGAGCACGCGCGCGCTCTGCAGCCGCTCCCTGATCTCATCCTTGTGCATAACTTCCGAGCTAGCCCAGACCCAGCCGCGACTCGATCATGGCGCACAACGTATGGCCAATAAAGATATGGGCTTCCTGGATACGAGCAGTGGTCGTGCTGGGCACGACCACCGCAAGATCACACAGGCCCCGCAGCAGCCCCCCGTCGCGGCCGAGAAGACCCATGGTGCGGATGCCCATCGAGCGGGCCGCCTCGGCGGCGCGGATCACATTGCGCGAATTCCCGGAGGTTGAGATCGCAAGCAAGCAGTCCCCGGTCCGCCCGAGTCCGAGCACCTGCCGTGAGAAAACCTCATCAAACGAATAGTCATTGGCAATGCAGGTGAGCGCGGAGCTATCGGTCGAGAGCGCAAGCGCCGCCAGAGGCTTGCGATCTTTGACGAATCGACCCGTAAACTCAGCCGCCAGGTGCTGGCAGTCTGCGGCGGAGCCGCCATTGCCGCAGAGCATGAGCTTGTTGCCCTTCAAGAGCGCCTGGACGATCCACTCCGCGGCCTCTTCTATCGACTCGGCCAGTCCGGACAGGGTTCGGAACAGCGACAGATGCTCCTGCAAATGAGTTTCGAGCGACACTCTGGCATTTATTTCATCAGCCATCACGCTCATCTCTTCCCTTAGTCTATTCCACCGATGGCTCGCCCTGTTCCGGGCGTCATGCATCACCGGAGTGGTGTCGCAACAGGATAGCGGCTTTGTACGGCACGTGTTCACGATCGATCAAATACGAGCTTCGCGAGCCCCCTCGTCAGCGTCAAGCTCATTCGGCGATCGTTCGTTGCCAGCCTGTTCTTAAGGTCTCCGCGCGCTCCAGATAGAAGGCGACCGTCGCACGCAGCCCTTCTTTGAGCGAGATACGGGGCTGAAAGGCGCATTCGCGTTCAATTTTCCCTATGTCGATGGCGTAGCGGCGATCGTGTCCCGGCCGATCCTTGACATAACGCACAAGCCGCTCACTCTGCTCGCCCTGCGCGGGCGCCGACTCTGGGAAGCGCGCGCCAAGTTCCGGCGTGGACGTCAGCTCTTCATCGACAATCGTGCACAGCATGCGCACGAGATCGATGTTCTCGCATTCCGAGCGGCCGCCGATGTTGTACATCTCACCCGCCTTGCCGCGCTTGAGTACCGCTTCGATCCCTCGGCAATGGTCATCCACGTGCAACCAGTCGCGAATGTTGCGGCCATCGCCATAGACGGGCAATGACTTGCCGGCGAGCAGTTGAGCAATCATCACCGGAATCAATTTTTCGGGAAACTGATGCGGCCCGTAATTGTTGGAACAGTTGCTGATCGTGGTCTGCAGTGCGTAGGTATGATGATAGGCGCGCACCAAGTGATCCGACGCCGCTTTGCTCGCCGAGTACGGCGAATTGGGCGCGTACGGAGTCGATTCCGTGAAAGGCGCATCCCCCGGACCCAACGACCCATAGACTTCGTCAGTCGAGACATGATGGAAGCGATGCGTCGGCACGGTCTTCTCTTCGAGCCATACCCGCCGTGCGGCCTTCAACATCGAGTGCGTGCCGATGATGTTGGTCTCGATAAAAGCATCGGGCCCCTCGATCGAACGGTCCACATGCGATTCGGCCGCGAAGTGCACGATGGTGTCGAGCTCTTCCTCGCGCAGCATTCGCTCGACGAGCGCTGTATCGCCGATATTGCCGTGAACGAATCGGAATTCCGGGCGATGTAGGGCTGATTGCAAATTCGCCATATTGCCGGCGTAGGTCAGGGCATCGAGCACCACCATCCGGTCCCCCGGATGCTGGACTAGCCAGTAATGAACAAAATTCGATCCAATGAATCCAGCCCCGCCTGTGATGAGGAGTCGCGCCATGTCTGCTACCGAGGTCTCTTGTCCTTCTCAACCCGAGCAGCCAGTATAGGCCAGTATAGGAAAGGCGCCGCGTTGCCGCATCGGTAGCGCACTTCAGGCTCGCTATTGGCCAGGGTCGCGCGCAAATTGACCCGCCGGAGCCGGCGTGCGAGCCGCAAACGAACCTTCGTGATGCGCACGCCGTGGCTCTGCGCGGTACGGGGCGCCAATTCCCGGCTGAGGATCGAGTCCGTGCAGTGGCGATGTTCCCGCTATGACGCCGCTGCGACGCGCGACGCCGAGACAGCCTCCGTCCCTATCGCTTACGCACCGTATCGGCGAGGAACGCGATATATTCCGTTAGCAAGTGCGTGACGAAAGCGCATCTGAGCGATAGGGTCCCCGTCCGGGTTTACGCGCAACTGTTGCCATAAAGACGACCGAATGAGCCATCCCATCACACCGCGGTTTCACCTTAAATGACAGCCGCCGAAAAAGTATCTCTCACCCATTTGCAGCGCCTCGAGGCTGAGTCGATCCACATCATGCGCGAAGTCGTCGCGGAGGCGCAAAAACCGGTGATGCTGTATTCCATGGGGAAGGATTCGGCGGTCATGGTGCATCTGGCACGCAAGGCATTTGCGCCGGGCCTCCCGCCATTCCCACTGCTGCATGTGGACACCACCTGGAAGTTTCGGGCGATGTACGAATTTCGTGACCGCGCGGGGCGGGACGCCGGGATGGAGTTGATTGTCTACCAGAACCCCGAGGCCAAGGCGCGCGGCATCAATCCATTCGAACATGGCTCGCAGCTGCATACGGACCTGTGGAAAACCGAGGGCCTGAAGCAGGCGCTCGATCTCCATGGGTTCGATGTCGCCTTTGGCGGTGCGCGGCGCGATGAGGAAGTGAGTCGTGCCAAGGAACGGGTGTTTTCGTTCCGCTCCGCCAACCACCGCTGGGATCCGAAGAACCAGCGCCCGGAACTCTGGCGACTCTACAACGCCAAGAAAGCCAAAGGTCAAAGCATCCGCGTGTTTCCGATCTCCAACTGGACTGAGCTCGATATCTGGCATTACATCCATCTACAGGGCATTGCTATCGTGCCGTTGTATTTAGCTGCACCGCGCCCGACTGTGCGACGCGATGGGCTCCTCCTGATGGTAGACGATGACCGATTTCCACTTCGGCAAGGCGAGAGTCCCGTCATGCGCTCGATCCGATTTCGCACGCTAGGTTGTTATCCGCTGACGGGCGCCATCGAGAGTGAAGCCACGACGCTTCCAGAGGTGATCCAGGAGACGCTGCTGGCCACGACTTCCGAGCGCCAGGGCCGCGCGATCGATCATGATCAAGCCGCCAGCATGGAAAAGAAAAAGCAGGAAGGCTATTTCTGATGGATAACCGTCATCGGCAAGGCAGCTACCAGGCACAAGCGCTCATCGCAAAGGACATCCAGGCGTATCTGCTGCAACACCTGCATAAGAGTTTGTTGCGCTTCATCACCTGCGGAAGCGTGGATGACGGCAAATCGACCCTCATTGGGCGACTCCTTTACGATTCGAAAATGATTTACGAGGATCAACTCGCATTGCTGGAAGCCGATTCCAAGCGGGTGGGTACGCAGGGAAAAGACATCGATTTCGCCCTGCTGGTCGACGGCCTCGCGGCCGAGCGCGAGCAAGGCATTACCATCGACGTCGCCTATCGCTTCTTTTCCACTGAGCGACGCAAATTCATTGTGGCCGACACGCCGGGCCACGAACAGTACACCCGTAACATGGTCACGGGCGCCTCGACGGCGGACCTCGCCGTGATTCTGATCGACGCCCGAAAAGGCGTGCTGACCCAGACGCGACGCCACTCCTTCCTTGTCCACCTGATCGGTATCCGGCACGTGGTGCTGGCCGTCAACAAGATGGATCTCGTCAACTATGACCAAGGCAAATTTGAGGCCATCGCCGCCGACTACCGCAACTGCGCCGAGAGCATTGGCATCACGGAGTTTCTTGCCATGCCGGTCTCCGCACTGGCTGGCGACAACATCTCAACACGATCCGCTAATACACCCTGGTACAAGGGGCCGTCGCTAATCGAGCATCTGGAAGCCGTTGCAGTTGACATTGATGCCGAACAGACGCAACCGTTTCGCATGCCCGTGCAGTGGGTCAACCGCCCCAATCTTGATTTCCGTGGTTTTGCGGGCTTGATTTGCGCGGGCACAATCAAGCCCGGTGACAAGGTTCGTGTGCTGCCGTCAGGCCTGACATCTCTTGTCAGCCGTATCATGACCCCTGAAGGGAATGTGCCTCATGCGATCGCTGGTCAGTCCGTCACGATCTGCCTGCAGGATCAAGTCGATTGTTCGCGCGGCGACGTGCTCGCCGCCGCCGACGCACCGCCTCAGGTCGCGGACCAATTTGAAGCGACCATTGTCTGGATGGCCGAGGATCCGATGCTTGCAGGCCGGCCTTATTGGCTAAAACTCGGCACGCAAACCGTGAGCGCGACCATTCAGCCGCCCAAGTACCAAATCAACGTCAACACGATGGATCATTTGGCGGCCAAGACCCTCACCATGAACGCCATCGGAGTGTGTAACCTCGCAACGGATCGGCCCATTGTCTTTGAAGACTATGCGGTCAACCACGATCTGGGCGGATTCATCCTCATCGACAAGCTGAGCAACGCGACTGTCGCCGCCGGCATGCTGCACTTTGCACTCAGGCGCAGCCAGAATGTCCACTGGCAGGCGCTCGATGTCAGTCGCGAAGCGCGTGCAACGATGAAGAATCAACGGCCGGCGGTGCTTTGGTTTACGGGTCTATCCGGTGCGGGTAAGTCGACGATTGCCAATTTGGTTGAAAAAAAGCTGCACCGGATGAATCGGCATACGTTTCTACTGGATGGCGATAATATCCGCCACGGACTGAGCCGCGATCTTGGCTTCGCCGACGCCGATCGCGTGGAGAACATTCGCCGCGCGGGGGAAGTGGCTAGACTCATGACGGATGCCGGAATTATCGTGATTACTGCGTTCATTTCGCCATTTAGTGCAGAACGAAAGATGGTGCGGGACATGATGCTGCCGGGAGAGTTCATCGAGATTCACATCGACACACCGCTTGCAGAAGCCGAGCGGCGCGACGTGAAGGGGTTGTACAAGAAAGCACGGGCCGGGCAGCTTGCGAACTTTACCGGTATCGCGAGCTCCTACGAGCTACCAATCGCTCCGGATATTCACATCGACACGACTAAAATGACCGCCGAGCAAGCTGCAGTTCTGATCGTAGAGTACCTCATCGGCCCTGTCTGAACGAGCACCGCGTCCCTTTAAGGCACACTGGCGACGTCTGATAGCCGTTCAGTTCCGGACGGGTAACCGACCGCCGCCTCCTTGCTACCTGACGAACATCAAGGAGTGCCATGGGTCTCACATGCTTGAAAAATCTCTTGTTCTCGGACATTCTTCAGTAGCCATTCTAGAAATTCCTATCGCCCTATAAAAGCGCAGTTCCGATCGCATGGCTAAAACACCAAACGTGAGCCCGCATGAATGACAATGCGGCGCTGGCGCGGATCGTCCAGCTGCTGGATCGGCTTTCGGGACCGCAGCAAGGACAGTCGACACTCAACCGATTACTGCAGTCCGATGATCCGATAGCGTCGATCGCGCATGACGTCGCGGCTTCCCCCGCTTTCGAACAACTCTACAAGTTAGTTCGTACCGTTGGCATAAAGTCCGGGGGACGGAAAGAAGCTGACCCCACCTTTGTCGGACTGCCGGACCTGGACCCTGAACTGCCCTTCGATGAGCAATTCGATCGGTTCTTCTTCCCCAGGCTTCGCGCTCGAGCAGAAGGGTTCGCAACCATATTTCGCTCCCTTCCGAGGGCGCCGGAGAAGCTGCTGATATTGGAGACCGGATGCCTGCGTATTCCGCGTAACTGGGAGGGTGATGGACAGAGTACATTCATGTTCGATGCGCTCGCCAGAGTCCGCGGCGGATTTTTCTTTTCGATCGACGTGACCCTAGAGAGTATAGAAACCGCGCGAAGAGCCTGCAGCTCCTCGACCAATCTCATCCTCGGTGACTCCGTTACTACCTTACACAATTTTGGCGCCTTGATAACCCGTCCAGCGAATCTTCTCTATCTCGATTCCTACGACCTTGATCCGCAAAACCCAATGCCGAGCGCGATTCACCATGCTATGGAGCTTATCGCAGCGCAACCGCTTATCGGCCCAGGTACGATCGTATGCGTGGATGACTACAGCGTTGGGCCGAAGGTGGGTGGGAAGGGGTTATTGCTAGACCTGTACTTTTCCAGAATTCGTGCAGAGGTGTTGCATAGCGGATACCAAAAGGTATGGCGACTTTCCTAATGGATGACGGACGCTGAGCACAGCACATCGTCTTCGCCGACTCGTGCGAGAGCCACGTATTGCCACTGTGGCTCATTCAGCCTGCTGAGCCAGAGCTAGACAATTTTGGCGAATGCTTCAACAAGGTGAGTCGCATCGAAGTCGCCGATACCTACGTGTTCGACTCGATCTAAATTTAGCAAGTACGCCGGATCACCGAATCCTGGCTATACGAATACAACTGCGTTCCTGCTGCCCCCTATCTAAGTATTTGAAAATTCAATGGTGCTCTGCTTCGTCGCCGGTACTGCGAGTTAAAGGTGAACGTATTTGATGCGCCGAACAAGTCCGGCGGCGGCAGGCGCTTGCAGCGAACGGCGACTTAATGGCCATGGTCCGTCGGGCAAGTGATGCCGTGCTTCGATCTCACCGCGGCAGACCGCTAGACCCAGTGCTCCCGGAATGATGGCGTGGGACGCTGCGACCTGAGTCTGATTCATCCACCCTTTCGCTGCGAATCGCTCCGCTGTTAAGCAACGGATATTGTAATGGCTGCGTATTGAGGTCACTCGCTCACGCGTCTAATGATTGGCGCGCCCGGTCGGCATATGTCTGCGATTGACACATTGACACTGCTACCTCATGACAGACCCCGCCGCCGAAATCCAATCGCAACTCAGCGCGAGCTGTCGGCCCTGAGCGGCGTTAAATCGACAAACCCCACCGCACTGTTCGTGACACGACGCGCCTCGGAATCACTCCGACCGCCCCACAGAATTGAACGTCATCAATGGATGGCTCGCGGCACTGATCCCTTCGCGATGGCGGTGCGCACCCGCGTTCACTCGGCTCGAACGCCGCCACAACGGCACGCCATCCCGCCACATGCCGTCGTAGCCCTTCGCTCCGCGCCATTGCTCCCCCCAGTTGTCTGAACCATGGCCATGTTGCCAAAATTGGGCACACCAGAAAAAAAAGTCGCGGAGTTGCAGATTACTAGCGCAGTACTCATCACAAAGCGGCACACGAATCTCTTCGGGCATGCAGGTCAAACCATCCCTCGCCCCTCATTCGCCACTTGTCGAGTATCGCCTCGCTGCTCATCCACTCCCCGGGGATGTCCTCCCCAAATGGACCGGCTGAATGATGCTTGAACTGAAATGGAGTAAGAGCCCCGTTCACGAGACGAATAGGATGATGTGCGAAGTCGGCAGCTACCTTATGCCCCGACACCATCTTGAACTCGCGATATCCCATCGTCACCAAGTGGCAAAATGTGTCCACGGTGTGCGCCTCGGCAGATAGGTAGTTTGGATAAATGCCACGTAGATCGAGATCGCGCAGACAGATCGGATCGAATCCCTCCACATCGATCTTGATATAGTGCGGATCACCGAAGAAAGCCACAACATCTGACATTCGCCGAATGTCAACCCATATCATATCAAATTCCTCGGCCTTGAGAGAGGCCGTGTAGCCCGTCCGACTTTCTGTCGGCACAAAAGTACTCAAAACGGAGTTTGTCTTATGAACATAAAAAGGAAGTCGCCCAGGCTTAGCGCCAACACCAAGATTCAAGACCGAAAGACGCTTTTCGGCCAGCTCGCGTTCAAATCTTAAGACGGCTCGCTGGCAAAGAGCAGGATTGGCTTCTACTGCAACAACACGGTATCCTTTCGTCAAATAATATTCACAATCGTCGCCGTTGTTCATGCCGACGTCATAGATAATTGGTTGAATGTGGTCCAAATTGGATCTCCTATGCAATCTTCATACGCCCGCGCTCGATGAAGGGTAAACTTGCGCTGGTCGCACTCCGCCTTCCGTGTTTCCTCAGCGGCTGAGCCAGATCGTTCTCGGATTGATTAATCGAGCGATTTTGTAACCCTCCTTATTTGTTCTGACCAGTCAGAAGTAGAGCGTTAAGGAGAACCTCGGTCCGTTTTTCGAACAACTCAGAGCGAGAGATTCGATGCCTCAGGGTCTGTTTTCTGACCTCTGATCACATACTCGCTCGGGGTCAGATTGCCGAGCGAACCGTGTGGCCGGCAGCGATTGTAGCCTTGCTGCCAGCTTAGCAACGTCGCTCAAGCATGCTCGAGCGACGCGAACTCGTTAACGTTTAGACATTCATCGCGCAGCTGCCCATTGAACGACTCAATAAACCTGTTTTTAGTCGGTGTGCCAGGACGGATGAAGTCGAGCTTCACACCACGCTGCTAGCACCACTCGTCGAGCTCTTTGCAGGTAAATTCCGTTCCGTGATCGACAGTTATGGCATAAGGCACTTCACGCGTGACGGCAACTTTTTGCAATGCTCCCACCACGCTGTTCCCCATGAGAGCAAAATCTGCCTGCAGCGCGACACACGCTCAATACCATTTGTCGATGACCGTTAATACTCGAAACTTCCGTCCGTTTGGCAACCGATCATGCGCGAAGTCCCGCCCAGTACTGGCTGCACCGAATGGCGATCGGCGCGGGCCTGCGGTGCAAGCTGATGCGCTTTCTCCGCCGCACTCTCATACGAACCTGGACCCTTCCAGCTTGTACAGCCGATGAACCCGGTTGCGACCGACTTGTCACTATTGCGCGATCTCCCGGCGTCGGCTCGCCGCTATATCTTTTTTGCTGACTTCCTGCAGTACGTGCCGATCCAGCGTCAAATCGGCCATCAGGCGCTTCAGCCTCTAGTTCTCGTCACGCAGTTGCTGCAGCTCACGGACCTCCAAAATCCCCAGGTTCGCGTAGCGCTTATTCCCGACGTAGAACGTCGCCTCGCTGATCCACATCTGCCTGCAGACATCCCCGACTGCTTGGCCCACCTCCGCCTGCTTGAGCGCATACAGGATCTGTTCCTCGGTACACCTTGACTTCTTCACCGCTTCCTCTCCTCGCCTCGCAAGGACCCCAGAAGCGCCTTATTCCAGTTCTAAATGGACCCGAAAAAACGAAGTGACGTCAAGCCTTTTCAGCAGTTTGCTCACCGACTCGCCACGCTTTTAGCAATAACCCCAAGGCTGTGCACTTCTCCACCCATCTCAGCGATCGCCACCGCAATGGTCTTTGCATGGATATCCAAGTCTACAAATCGTACGCTTTTCAAGGCCGGCTTCCAGTGGCATATGGCTCTGCGCCACGGGTTTTTTCCGAACCGCAGGATAACTCACGAGCTGCGAATCGGGGCCCGATCGTTCCATAGTGATTATGTAGCATACTCATCTACGGTAAAGGCTAGGGTAAAAGAACCATAATGCGGATAAGACTGCTTAGTATGCAGTTCTTTCCCTCTTGAATTGAATGGATCTCGTCAGCAAGATCGAATGGCTGATGCAGCTAGAGTCATCGGAGAATACGGCCGAGCTTTAGATACTCGATTGAATAGGACGCGGAACTCGTGAGCGCCATGGATACTACACCTGCGGCATCTCAGGCTTTTTCTGCAGCGCGCAGCCCTTATGCGCGTGACCCTGCCACATCCAGGCAGCGGAGAATATACACATACCACGGAACCATTTTGGCCTACAGCGCGGCATCAGAAACTCTAGTGCACATAGTGCCAGAATCGAACTTCCTGAATTTGGCGCTTTTGCCGCTGACCCTGGATGAGGCAGGAGGCGACATATATTTGAAAACTCCGTCAGGAGAATACATCGTAGACATCGGTACCAATGGGAATGCAAAAATCGCCATAAAACCGGCTCTAGAAAATCGACGCGCATTCAGAAAAGTCGAAGGCGAAAAAGGAGCCTATACATTCCAAATCAACGACAAATTTATGTGCGCCGAACCCGATGGTCGGGTCACGGTTACCCGGAAGGTAGCGTCCATCTGGGAACGATTCCGAGTTAACACCGTAGACGATGCAGGGACCGCCGCGTTGGCCCAAGCCAGGCGCCTCCTTAGCGCCGCGCGATTGGAAGAAGCAGTCCTTCTTCTCGACGCGACCTTGCGGCAGGGCGATGTCATTGCTGACACTCGCGACGAAATGCTTATTGAGCTAATAAAGGCCCATATAAGCCGTGGCGATATCGACCGAGCGCTTTGCTTGCACGATCGTATGACCGCACGTGGGAGGTTCGATGTAGGCGAACTCATTCTGGCCCGTCTTGAACGCGAGGGTAAGTACACAAGGGCGGATCGCCTTAGGCGCAGTCGTCAGACATACGACTGGCAAGGATTGGGTCGCCTTTGCTCAATCGAGTACCCTTATTCAAAAAAGCTCGAGATTTGCGCGCGGTCCCACAGTCCCGACGAGCGACGAGGTGTATCGCTACGCCGCCAGTTCTGGCCGTCCCATGCCGGAGCGGTGGTTGATCGCGCTCGGGTTATCGGAAGCGACTGGGCAGTTTATTCGGCTGAATCTGGTGGCTTTCTATATAGTACGTTTCATCATCACCTCAGGGTACCGCCGGGCGTCCATCCGGCGGGCCGGCTGCAAATAAAGGCTGCTCGGCCTTCGCGTCACATTCGCGGTACTGCGTTCTTGCTCGGGGGATATCATAACTACTACCACCACCTCATAGATTACAGCCTCAACTATTACTACGTTTGGCGTATGATGCAGGAACACTTGAGTGGAGCCGCCGACCTCGTTAGAGCGGCCGTGGAGGCTCCGCTCATCTGCTCCGAGCTGCGGTATCCGTGGCAGCTAGAGGTTTTCGAACTCCTCGGCATCCCGCGCAGTCGCCTCATTCCACTTGGATACGGCGAGACAGTGCTCGTAGACCGCCTCATCCTCCTACCCCAGATGGAAATCGGCTACGGATGGATGCGTGACCCGGCGCCACGTGACTGGCTCATTGAACGGGTGCGCGCCGGATCGACGCTATCTACGACAGTAGACGCGGTCTACATCTCACGCAAGTCGGCGCGTACCCGTCGAATCCAGAACGAACAAGAGCTGGAAAATCGGCTTGCCGATCTAGGTATTAAGACCGTGGTTCTCGAGCAACTCTCGGTGGCTGAACAGCTTGGGACATTCCTGTCAGCAAAAACGGTCATCGCGTCGCATGGCGCGGGGCTCGCCAATATTATTGTCGCGCCGCGCGGTACAGCCGTCGTAGAACTTATGCCCGCGGATGGTATCAAGCCGGACTATTACCTCAACCTTGCGACCAGCCTAGGTCTGAAGTTCTTACGATTTCCAATATCCAAGAAGTTCGAGGATATGGTGGATTCGACCGTCTGCGTTAGTGAGTTCCTGCACTTTCTCCATGAGCACGTTAGTCGTGTAAGGTGCTAGTAGGGAAACTCTGATTAACCCGCGCAGCCGATCATGCACCCAACGGCGACCAATTCTGTACAAGAACAGTTGCAGCCGTTTCGATAGATTCAGCGTTGTGCGGTCCTGGCCCGTGGGAAAATGCGTAGGGAGTGCGAAAACGTCTAAGCGGGGTGCGTTCCTAAGGTTCCCGCATCGCCTCCGAACCCGTGCGCAGGGAGCCTTCCACCAGATAAGACAGTATCGTGCGCCTTCCGACCATGATTTCGCCAATGATCGTCATGCCGGGAATCAATCTGAAATCGCTTGGCACATTGCGCAGACGCACTTGCTTGACGGCTACTTTGACCTTGAAATACGGCGCGACGGGCATGTTGTTGTCGTCGAGCGAGAATGAACCTTCACTGATGGTCTTGACCACGCCTTTGGCCATGCCGTGCCGCATGAAGGGATAGGCATCGAGCTTCAGCTGCACGGGGTCGCCGACCGCAATGAAACCGATATCCGTAGCGTTAACGTGGATGTCCGCCTCCACGGGTGCATTCAGCGGCACCAATGTGAACAGCGGGTCCTGCAAGGGGTTCACACTCTCCTGGCCGCCACCACTCGCCACCGAACCCGGGGAGACCTTGCCCACCTTGAGTACGATGGAGTCCTCCGGCGCAATGAGGCTTGTCAGATCTTGGTGCTTCTGTGCCTTCTCCAGACTGTCCCGTGTCAAATCCAGATCGTTGCGGTCCGTCACCAACTGGGTGGCCGTGTCGGAGTTCCATTTATGAATATAGGACTGCCGCTGCGCCTTGAGAGCCTCCGCTGTCTCGCGATACTGGGACATTTGGTTCTGTGCGTCCGCCAACAGGCGACTCATCTCGGTTCGCGTATCCGTGGATTGCATCACCTGCAATTTGGACACATAGCCCTTGTCGAGTAATGGCTGATAAACGTTTTCGGTATCACTCGCGAGCTTCACCCGCTTCGCATATTTCTCCGTATCAGAATGGGCTTGCGCCATCTGCGCCTCGGCGCTGTGGATTTGGCCATCGAAACTGGCAAGGTCGGAAAGATACTGCGCGTGACGCTTCAGCCAGATGCCACCCTGTGTCGACTGATACTTGTCCGTGGTGGAAAACTGGTAGGGACGACCCGCAAGTTCAGCCTCTTCGCGAGCGACCGCGGCTTCATCACTATCCATGTGCTGCTGCAGCTGCACCAGGTCGGCATGAGCAAATGTCGGATCGAGCGTCGCGAGCGACTGGCCTTTCTTGACGACCTGACCTGCCTTCACATTCACCTGCCGTACGATCGAGGGGTCGAACGGAGACACATAGAATGAGCCCGCCGTTGTCGAAATGAGACCCGCAACGCTCGTGACCACGCGATCGAGCTTCACGATGGACGCGAGCACGACCGCAAGAACCACCATGGCCCCGAGCACGTACAGAATGATATGTTCGTTAGCCGGCGCAGTGCGCAGGAACACCGCGGCCGTGTCCGACTCGAACGCACCGATCACGTCGCCGACGACGTCCGATCCGCGGCGCACAACGGGAAGCTTGCTTGTAGTGGCGAGCTGCAGGCTCATCGGGTGGCCCCGCGAGACACGGCCAACGACATATCCGCCGCGCGTGGATCGATATGACGGTTCTGCTGGTACCACATGTGCTTGTAGATATCGCAGCGCCGCAGCAGTTCCTCGTGCGTCCCGATGTCGTAGACCTTGCCGCGCTCGAGCACCAGGATGGCATCGCTTTCCACGAGCATCGACAGCCGGTGCGAAATGGACAGCACCGTTCGGCCCTTGGCCATGCGTTTCAAATTGGCGTTGACGATGGCCTCGCTCTCCGCATCGAGCGCGCTCGTAGCTTCATCGAGAATCAGCACTGGCGGGTCGATGAGCAGTGCGCGCGCGAGCGCCAGCCGCTGGCGTTGGCCGCCGGACAGATTGGCGCCGCCCTCTTGGAGCTCGGTGTCGTAACCGCGCGGCAGGACCTCGATGAATTCCTCGGCACCGCTGAGCTGCGCCGCCCGTACGACGTCCGAAAAGCTCGCATCCGGCTTCGCCATCGCGATGTTCTCGCGGATGGTACCCGAGAATAGAAAATTCTCCTGCGGCACGACCCCAATGTGCGTGCGCAGATGCATGAGGTCGATCTCGCGCAAATCCATGCCGTCGATCTTGATCATGCCCTCGTAGCTCGAGTTCAGGCGCTGCAACAGACGCGTCACCGTGGTCTTGCCCGAGCCGCTACGCCCCATAATGCCGAGCATTGTGCCCGCGGGCACAGTGAAGGAAACTTCCTCCAGAGCATAAGGTGCGCCGGGCGAATAGCGAAAGCGCACGTCTTTGAACGACACCTCGCCCTTGATCGGCAGGCGCAGGCCATTGGTGCGGGTTTCTTCCGGCGCAACGTTCATGACCGATGCCACTTCGCCGACCGCCCCTCGCACCTCGGCCAGGTCCATCTGTAGATTCGCGAATCTGATCAGCGGCTGGGCAAGCCGCATGGATAGCATCGCAAAGGCCACCAAGACACCGGGAGTGATCGTCGGCGTCGGGTTGATCGTGCCCGGCGTGACCAGCACCATATAAGCACCTACGGCCATGCAGCCGGAATAAATCAAGCGCTGGAACGGCAGCGACAGCGTATGCGGATAGTTCGCCATGAGCCCAAAAGCGTGGTGGGCAGCGGCCGCATCGGCGACGCGACGATCCCACTCCCGGCGCCGCCGCCCTTCCAATGCCAACGATTTGACCGTTCGAATGCCATAAATCGTCTCGACGAGATGCGATCCCTTGGCCTGCTCCGCAATAACCACCTGGCGATGCCGCCGACCGATCGGCTTCAAGAACAGCATGACGATCACGAAAATGATGCCCGCCAGCGCGAACGCCATGAGTGCCAAGCGCCATTCGAGAAACAGCATCGCCGGGACGAGTCCAATGAGCGGCACGGCATCCAGAAATGCGCCGAAGAGCTGCCCCGTCAGGAAGTGACGAATTTGCTGGATCTGACCGAGCTTGCCAAGGGTGCGCCCCGTCGGCGTGCGCTCGAAGTAGTCCATCGGCAGCTTGAGCAGCTTCTCGACGATGTACAAATTAAGCCGCCCATCGATCCGCGTGGTCGCCACTTGCGTCAAGATTCCGCGCAGGTATGTCAGCACTGTTTCAAACACCAGCATGATCAGAATCGCACCCACCAGCACATCGAGCGTGGAATAGGAGTTGTTGACCAGCACTCGGTCGAGCACGATCATGAAAATAAAGGGGGGCGCGATAGCAAACACCGTACTGACAAAGGCCGCTAAACCGATGTCCTTGAAGAGCTTGCGCTCCCTCAGCACCTGCCCGACGAGCCAGGCCATGCCGAAGGGCTGCTGCTCGTCGGTGGCGGAATGATGGCGTTTGATGAGGATTGCCTCACCCTCCCAGACCTCGGTGAGGTGCAGCTCATCGATGGCGAGCACCACGTCATCGGTAGCGCTCGGGTCCCGAATCACCGCCACCGTGCCCTTGGCGGGATCCGAGCGCGCATCTTCGAGTATCAGGGCACCGCCGTCTCTGGCTCGCAATATGGCGGGCAGTGCGCGGGCGAGCCGCGGAAGCTCCTGAAAGGTCAGGCGCAGGGCCTCGGCTTCGAGGCCGAGCTCCCGTGCCAAGGCGATAAGCGTCCGGGTGTCAGGCTCCCCGGGTTGCAGGGCAAAGCGCCGCCGTAACTGATCGACGTTTACGTCCAGGCCCAGACGAGAAGCCACTGCAGCCAGCGCTCGAAGCGAGCTGGAAACTGGCGCTTCGGAACCTTGTTTTGTCGACCCTACCGCTTTGTGCATTTGGCTAACGTATTCGGCGGCTCATGCGCTAACTATAAGCGACAAGCAAGAAGTAGGGCTAATTTGACTTAATTCAAAGCGTGTCGCCGGCCGGCCTCACTTTCGCACATCGTCTGATGCTTTTCAGGCAAATTCCCCTGCGCGGTCCGAGGATCAGGTGTACGCGCAGCGTCGGCGTCGATCAGGCGCTCAGTTTCGGCCTGCCGGAGCTTCTTGAGTCTGCGGTAGTCGGCTGCTGATTCCGGCGAGGCCGGCCCGCACGGGTTCCAAGCACAGCACCTCGGCTCGGTTGCGACGAGCCAGCGCTGCAGCTTGCCGGCCCGCACGTATCTTACTCGCAGTGATGCCCGTGGCGCCGGGGCGGATCCTGCAACGGCAGCTTGGGTAGCCGCAAGTTTTCATACAATGATAGAGACACCCCTACCTAGCTAGTCGATGCCACCAAGTGTCAATCGCGCATCTGCGCGATTCGAGCGCGCGCGAGCTGTGCGCTCTATTGGGGGCTTCGCTTTGACATCGGGCCAAACAATCGTACCTCTGCCCCGATGCACAACAGTTACCGGCTCTTGCCCAAAGCCGACTTGCTGCAGAAACACTGCGCCTCGGTGCTTAAGATCCGTGCGCGCTCACGATCAAGAGATCGTTGACGAACGTCCCTATACTGCTCCTAGCATTAGCCGAAATGGAGCCCCCGACATCGGCCCCCCGCTTCGCCGAGATCAGGATTTGGCCTCAGCGACAGTCGCATTTCGCTTTGGACATCGTCGGGGCCAAGTGAGAAGCGGCCCTTCAGTGGCGGTTGTGTACAGGCTCATCAATCGTCCGCAGCGGAAACGAACTCGGTGGGGCGTCTATGTTTTCTCAGCGACGCACCTGAAATTTGCTCGCGCTCATGGGAATCGCCGTCAGCTTGGCGGCATAAATCCAGGCTAGATAACACTTGGAGAGGAGACATAACCGGACGGAAGAGAAACGAACCGCCGTCCATCGCCTTCCCCTAACAATTGCCAATAGCAGCCTCGCTCATGCTATATACGTAGCCATAACTGCACTTTAACCGTGCTGCCACCAATCAATTCTTTGGAAGACGCGAATGTACGAAGGACATGTTGATCATATCAACCGCCATGTCGTCCAAGGGTGGGCGTTGAACACAGCCAACAGCAATCAAAGCATCGATATATTGATCTTTCTTAACGGCTCCGCAATATCCCGCACCACCGCTAATTTGTCACGGCCCGATGTGGCGGCTAACTGGCAGTTGCCGTCAGCACTTCACGGCTTTAGCGCCCCGATCCCAAGGTTCCTTGATCCGGCTGTGGCTCATCATATTCAGGTCAAATTCGCAGATACCAGCCAACTTATTCCTAATGGCGAACGCACATTTCCTCCCTTGGACGATGACAATATTGCAACGCGTCTAGCGGCCACTCACGAGCTAGTATTATCGCCTCTTTTTCTAACTCACATGCCGCGTTCAGGCTCTACGATGTGCATGGCTCTACTCCATCGCCACCCCTCCATTGTTGTCGCTGAGCGCTATCCATTTGAAGTGAAACCGGCGACTTACTACGCGCGAGCTGCTCGACTGCTTACTGAGCCGGGCAATCATGAGACCTCGGCCAGTCCTACGGAGTTCACGCGCAGTTCGGTGCACCTCGGATTTAATCCCTTCAATCATCTGTCATTTGACTCCGTCTTTAGGGATGGACAGCTCCGCGATGACTTCTTCGAACGATCGTCGAGAAAAGCACTGTTTGACGTTTTTAGGTCGCTTTCAACTGACTATTATCGACATCTAGCCGCCGATCAGATGAAATATGCGGCGCGCTATTATGCGGAAAAATGCGAAGCCCAAGGCAGCACCCGGAACTCTATTATGACGCTGTTTCCCAATGCGAGTGAGATATTACTCATTCGCGATCCGAGAGACGTACTTTGCTCCACTCTGTCGTACTTCAAACAATCGACCGGCGAGGACTGGGTGCGCAACTTGCAAAACGGCTGTGAGACGATTCGTCAGATTGTAAGTGAGCAGCGCAAGAGAACGCTGGTGGTAAAATATGAGGCACTCGTGTTCGATCAGCTTGCTACTTTGAAAACCCTAGCACGGTTTTTGGACATAGTTGATGTGGATTGTGCTTGGTCAGATGGGCCGATTCTAGACTCTAAGATATTTAAGGAACATGCAACAACAGGATCTCCCGAAGAATCTGTCGGCCGCTGGAAGGCGGATCTTTCTGGATCTCAAAAGGAGGCTTGCGCGATGGCATTCTCGAAGTTCCTGTTGGAGTTCGGATACAATGAAGGACCACGAATCCGCCGGCGTCGGGGCGACCGGGTGGCTAACCGCGTCGCGCCCCCTGGAGTCGTTGACGGCTGATCGTGGCGGCCGGGCAGAGACCTGCGCCATTCCGACTTCGAGCTGCATTACTTCCAAACCCGCGCGAAGCGCGGTGTGAAAACGCGCCCGATCCGCGCGCCGGTGGTCATCTTCCCCATCGCGATTCGACCTAACAATTTAATCTATACTGGACGCCGATGTTCGGACGGGTACTGTTGGTCCGTCTCGAGGCCCTGCGCCGGCGCCAGCACTTGGCCTCCGCATGACTCCGTGCCCAGCTGCGAGGTCATCCCGTCTGCCAGCGAGAGCTGGTAGGCATTCGCGCAGACCTCCAACCAGTGATCAAATAATAGAGTAGTGGCATCTTCGTGTGGAGCAAACCGATCGATGAACCCCTTCAAAAGCCCCGGTATGACAACCTCCACAGAACCGGATGTATGTTCTTTGTCAGCAGGGACCATCCATAGAAGGACATTCGGTCCGTACGAAGATAGTGCGGTATAGAGCGGCAGAATTTCATCTTCTCGCAATGGTAAATTGCGTTTAACGACAAAGATCTTTTTTCCTCTTTTCAAGTCACCGACAAATCTTCGCGCATAATACGCAAGCCGTTTCGATTCGCTCGCGCGCAGCTCCTCTTCATGAATTTCGCCCTGGTACCGAAAGGTGTGGAATATCACGCCATAGCGCTTCTCATGGACGACATATTCCGGCCTGGGCTTGTCATCCAGCTGAATTTCTACATTTGCGGCATCACCAAATTCGTGCAGACCGGCATCCAACGCGCGGAGCAAGGTCGGAAGCGCCATGCCTGCAAAGCGCAGGAGACTTAAGAACGGTTCGGCCCCACAGCGCCGCTGAACGAGTCCGAACTCGCAATTATCGCCAAGACTTTCGAAATTCATTATGAATCTGGCTGGAGTCACGTTCACGACGCGCAAAAGTTCCGAGAGCGCAATGCCGCCGGTTCCTTTTATTTGCCCGCTCGACGCGCCGTGCCGAATCCGCGACACACTCAGACGCTTGACTGACACGGACAGTAAGCGCGGATCTTTGCTTTGACCCAAATCACAGGGGCGCGCCGCGTCGGGATGAGTGAGTACGATGGATGTGATGTCCCGGCCCGCAAGTGCGGCGGCGGGTGTCCGGTAGCCGAATCGACCGTCGCGCGCGACCGTCGACTGACCGATCACGGCGCCATTCACGGCAACCGTCAACCGCTGGGTCCGAAGCTCCGGCGGCTTCAGGTATGGGACGAGGTCGAGCTCGATAATGTAGTCGCCGTTGACGAAGCCCTGATTTATCCGCAGCTCGCTCTCGACTCCGGTCATCCATCGGAATCCTCGTTCGGAACCAGACCATCCGCCCGCGGAAAACTCGTCAGAATTTCCGTCCACGCCGAAGTTGATCGTCAGCACTGTCTTCGACGTCCCCTGAACATCTGCAGCAATTCCAGCTTCAGCAGTCAACAGACACTCTCCCGGCGGAACGACGCAAACATTAATTTGAAAACATTATGCATGGATCGATGGTTCTCCCGCCCGACCAATAAGCGACTCAACACAATATGTTATAATAGTGTTGCTTGGGCTCCGGGTGCAGACTGCGTTTCCTGCGTGATCGGATGCTGACCGCCCCGACGGACCCGCCAGAACTTCAGAACGCCTCACGGAACCTCTCCGGGATTTCCACAACCGGCCCTGTGAACTGTCGAACGCGGAAAACGCCCGAATTCACGAACGATTCCTGCTGCAATCTCGCGATCTCCGCGCCGAAGTCGAAAGGCTGAGCACCCTGTTTGCGAAACTGATACACCCGATCGAGAAAGAATTCCCGTACGAATCGCTCATCGTCATATCGATGGTGATGGCCGTGATTCGCGTCAATAGCCTTCTGGGACCAGGGCAGGTTCTGAGTGATGTGCAGACGATTCAAAGCGAGATCTTGGTCAACCGCCTTCGTGTGGAAGATATAGAGATCCTTGTCGATGTGGATGGGCTTGTCGCATTCGTGGAAACCCGGCTCCCAGCTCAAGGGAATCCGGGTGATCAGGGGCTTGCACATGGTCGCCTGAAATTGGCAGTATCGTCGCTGCGATAAGAGCGGCTGGATGAGATCGATCGGCGCCTCGACATCGACCAAATGTATGATATTGAGCCCGACAGGTGAAGCGTACTCGTAGCTCTGGATGGCGAGATGTGCCTCAAGGGAGGGTGATTTCGCCGGATCCGGGACGATCAACTCGTCGCAATCCGTGTAGATGACGAGATCATAATATTGCAACAGGGCCCGTTGCAGGTAATTGATCAAGCGGGTCCTGGCCCATTCGTCCATCTCATTCCGTGGCAACGGCAGCTTGTTGACTTCGGGAATGTGATCCGTGCTGCCGTCATCGCTCGCATGGTCGACGACCAACAATGTGGCACTGGGCGCTGCACGCCGATAATAGCGAATCCAAATGGGAAGATTCACACTTTCGTTATAAACCATCGTCACGATTGCGATATTCATCGAAAGAAGTCCTTATTCACAGTCGATGACTTCGACGCTCATTCGGCCGCCAGATTCCAGGCCCGGTCCAGACAATCCAACGGGGAATGATGACTTCTGGTAAACACTCTTGATCTTCCTTCCATGAGGTTACCGCACACCCCCGCATGGCGCCCATTCTGAGCCGCCAAATCGCGTCGAAGACGTCGCCTGCAAATTCGCTCGGCGTTCCGGCGACGAGGTTGATACGCTGTTGCATATAAATGGATCCAGCCCGCGTAGACTTCAGAGGCGCAAGGATATCCCCCCGCTGCGCGGAAGTGCGCAGCTTGCTGCCCAAAAACCAGCAGTGCAACATCAACGCTTGGCAGCCACGCTCCCGCAGATACTTCCAAACTTCGGACCCGTGATTGATCTGTCGCCGAGCGTTGCCAGCACTCGGCAGGCCAAGGCGCCTGGAGTGCAAGATGTCAGCGTATCGGCCACATCTGGCACTTGCATCCATCAATCGCACCGTTGCCAGGTGATTCGCCCGATCGCTCCCGGGACAACCACTTCCGAGGATATCGTAAGCTTGGTTGAGCTCCGTGATCACCCTCGGTGATAATGCTCGGTGCGATAATCATTGGGCGGAGGTCTACCAAGGCATTCAGCCGAAGCCCCAAGGCATCCTGTGACTCGTAGCCGTCAGTATGGCAACTGCCGCTAATTCGATGGCCGTCGAGATACGCTCACTGAATTAGGAAATCAAAATCATGATAATCAGGGCACGCAAGCTGCTTTGTCTCGGTTTCATCGGCTTTTCGATGGTGGCTTGTTTGCTGGATGTCCGTCCATCGTACGGCCAGGAAATTTGGTTCTCACCGCGCTCTGGACCTGGGCATTCCCAAGACTTTTACCGCTTGTTTGAAAGCGGCGCGCCCTGGAAGAAGGCGGCAAGTCACTTAAAAGCGTTCGAGCTCTCAATCCAATTGGAAACCGGAGCCTCCGACGAGGAGTTGAAGAAGGTAATCGACGGGCTTCGCGGGCGTCAGGTCGCACTTGCCCTGGACATGCTTCCTCTGACGGGCCGCGGCGATCGCGTAGCCCCCAATGGCTGCGGCTTTCATGTCGAGGGCTATGCCGCCTCTCTTCAGAGCTTGTCGGTCGCACAGCACTTCAAGGCGCTGGGCGCCGACGTTGTTTACTTCGACATGGACGAGCCGCTCTATTACGGACATTTTTTCAACGGGGTCAATGCCTGCCACAGCTCGATCGACGAACTAATTGCGGATGTCGCCGAAAAAGTCAAGCAGCTTCGGAGCCAATTTCCGGACGTTAAGATCGGCGATGCGGAGCCGATAATTGCGGTAACAAAATTCGGGCTGGCGGATTTGGAAAAATGGCTGGACGCGTTTCAAGTGGCAACCGGCGAACGTTTGTCCTTCCTGCGCCTGGACATAGACTGGACAGCTCAATGGCAACCCCAAGTCATCGCGGTCGCCCAACTCCTGAAGCGCAAAGGTGTCGATCTTCAGGTCATCTACAACGGCTCGGATCGTGACAAATCGGACGAAGAATGGACCTCACGTGCGGTGGCTAATGCCAACGCATTTGAGGCTGCGGTAAAGCCGGATGCAGTCGTGATTCAGAGTTGGGCCGCCTATCCGAAGCATGTTCTGCCCGAGACAGACCCGACGACAATGACGGGCCTGATAAATCAATACCTGTCGATGCGCAGCTTGCACTGAATCGCCAAGGATTCTACTCGTGGCGCCGCGCACATCGCGGCGTCTCGACAACCGATGCGCCTTCAGGACAGGGTGTGTCAGATCGAACCAGATCGAGCGCTTACGCTGCAGCGCATGATGGTGGGAAAAATGACGTAGAAAGTAAGCGTGGTCCCGAGTCATCTGGGTCATCACAAGATCACAAGGCCGTCCAGTGTCCAGCGCGGGCAAGGATCGAACAAGGATAGTGTCCACGTATTTCTGATGGTGGACACTATGTCAGAGGATGGCGAGGAGCTCGTAAAAGGTCTTGATGAGGGCAAGACGCGGTCGAGGATCGCATCGGCAAGCGTTGGCGCGCCGAGGTACGCGTGCCACCGATCAGTTCTTTTGGGCGACCGCCCAAACAACTGACGGATAATTACGTTGATTCACGAGACTGTGCTTATCCGCGTCATAAAAGTTCCAAGTCAATCCCTGGCTACAAGACCTGAAGTCGGCGATCACGCACTCGAGATTGCCCCAAGATCCCGTCGAGCATCGGTGAACGTCAAAGCCACCTTCCTCAAGTAAATATCTTATTCCGTCCTCTGTCCACCTAGTGAAATCCATTGGATGTGCATGAATTTGGATGAGGAACGGTGTCGTTACGAGAAACCGACCGCCGCTGCGCAGCATCCGATAGACGTTTCTTACAGCTCTATATAGATATTTAACGTGCTCTAATACCTGTTCTGCGAAAATAAAATCAAATGTCTTGTGTGGGACGACGTCATAATTCAGATCGAAAGCCGGGAAGTGGACCGAAGCGTATGTTTTCCATTTGCACACTTCACGCCAATGCTCACCAGAGATTTCCAGGGCATCCATGGTCTCCGTATTTAACGCCGTAACTATTTCGCGGGTCTTATCATTCATTACTTTTCGAGCCCACTGAACTTTCTTTTTTTCATCGTTTGACATTTTGGATTCTCACTCGTCGGATCGACCAGTTCTCCCGACTCTGGCGCTTATGTACGTTCAGCGAATTGTTAACGATGAGCCTGCAAAGCGCTTGCTTATCGGCGAGAGGGGCCTGTCATTCAGTTTGTCGGTAAGCGCCTAAACAACCATGCTCTTCCTTTTTGATTATATATCCCAGGATGTGCTTCGGCACGCGTCTCGTGTACGTTCTCGGAGCGATTGCCAATCTCCTGGGGGAAACTCTACCCCTCAGTGGTCCTGTTCGTCAGCCATGGAATGACGCTTACCGTAGAAATACGTCGATCGCTGCATAAATATCCGCGTCTTGGCCGTATCGGCTCTCGAAGAACGGGTGGCTACGCCATCCTGAAAACTGCGAATCTCGCGCGCCTAAAGTATTCCCTCGCGCTGCGCCTTCAATGCGCAAGATACTGGCCGATTGAAGGTCATCAAACAATCGGGAAACGCATTGTCCTTCTACCCTAATTTTATCCGGCTGCACGAATCTGCATTGAGAACAATTGGATTCCCAATTGTCGTTCATCCGGAATTCCGAACTCCGACGGTTTTCTGGTATCGGGCGTATCAAACGTCAGTACATTGCCACTGGGTTTGAGCATGGCGGCATCGATCGGAATGACGAGTGTTGTTCGTTGAGTGATGTAATGGGAGCCCACACGTAGTCCATTCAAATAAATCAGGGCATTCTGTCCGTCGACATGCCCCACTATCTTGAACACGTCGAAATCCAGTATCAAATCAGCGTGTTCTTTGCCGCCCGCCGGAGTTGCCGAAAATCCGAAGGTGATCTCGCTCCAATGCGATGAGGACCAGATGAAGCCGTCTTCCGGCGGAAAAAAATTGCGGAGCGACACCGGTGCCGACTCACCTTTTACGAATTGGACGGAATTTTCATAGGTTAACATCTTGGAATCCCGTATTGATTAAGCGGCTTGTTCAGTGCGACTCTGACCGAACCTCTGCAACAAGGCCAAGGGGCGGGTCTTTTCCTTTTGGCGTTCATGACTCGGTCATGTTCATTCGGCGACCCATTCTACGTCTGGAGGAGCCCAATAAGCCTTTTGCGGTAAGATTCGTTCGTTTGTGAATTTGGCGTTCGGCAGTGCATGACCGCGGATTGAAAAACACGCGGGCCTCGCCAATCACTTCCGAAAAGCTCGACGTCATCGAGGCAAGCACAGGCTTGCCCGGGCTCATCGCCTCCACTGCAGGAATTCCGAACCTGTCACAAACGGATGGGCAAACCAGAAATTCAACATGGCGTAGCAAGCGGAATTTGACAACCTCGGAGACAAAGCCAGCGAAAACTAGGCGGGATGTTCCTTTAGGCTGCAAGCGCGCTAAGATTAGATCCACTTTCCAGCCGTTCCTGCCGATTGCGGAGCTGATACCGATTATCTGACTTTTCGCCTTAAGCGCGCCAGCAGTAACGTCGGATTCGAAATTGCGCATGTGGTGAATGGCATCAGCGTCTTCGTGAACTCCAAGCGTCACGAGTGAACTCAAGTCGTGCACCGCGCTTGCCTGTCAGCGACCAATTGTACAAGCGTGTTTTTACAGACGGAAATTGCATTGATGCGTTGCGATCAATGATGTCGCAACCGTCGCCTTAAATGGTATGGAGACCGCCGCGCAAAGACGCTCGTAATCCGGTCTTTATCGCGCACGGCGCCAGGGATTGCGGTGCGCGTTAGTTGGAGGGCCATCCACATCGACACCGGCGTCGCATTAGAGATTGCGCGAGCCGGCGCGTGACGACTGGAATGCCTGTCCATTGGATTTTCGCGCGCTGGACGCATGTCAAGCGCAACCTTCGCCCTAGCAGGCTGCGAAAATGGCACTGATGTTAGGGATTCTGTGTTTGTCTCAGCTTTTAGTTGATCGAGTCGCACCTGACGAGGATCAAGTGTCGCTAATTGGATGCTCATGAGACCTCTGATTAACCGTATCTGCCAAGCGGTGCTGACATCCAGTCTACGTGAGAATCGGCAACAGCTTGGTCATGGGCACCAGGTTGTAGCCGATCATGCTCAGCTCCATGAGCCAACTGATCTTGGTTCGGCCGCGCAGCTTAGATCGACGCAGCATTCGGTCCTACTTGCTCCACCCGAAGCACTCCTCGATGCGCTTTCGAAAGCACTGACGAGTCGGTATCCGGCGTGTCGCGTAGTGCGTGCATCAATGGCGCTGCTGCCCCTGCGATCAGTATTCTGTGCCATCTGTGCGGTCACGTGGCGCTCGCGCAGCGCGGCCACGAACTCGCGTGTGTCGTATCCCTTGTCTCCCGCCAGCGTGCGGCGGGCTCGGCTGCGCTGGCGATCCAGCATCCTCAGTGCCGCCTCGCGCTCGGCCGTGCCACTGGCCGGGGTTATCTCGACATCGACCACCCATCCATGACGCTGCTCCATCAGCACGTGACCCTGGCAACTGAGCTTTGCGGCTTGGCCCTTGCTCTTGCGGGCCAGATTTGCCTCCGGATCCACCGGCGAGACATGCGTCTCGTTGGTGCGTCGTTTCCCGTAAAATCCACCGACGGGTTGCGTCCGGGCGGTGGCGGTTCATCTCCCCATCTCGTCGGCGCATGCTTTGAGCGCCGCCCAAGCCTCGATCAAGGTGCCATCAACGCTAAAGTGTTCCTTCGAGAGCAGCCGCTCCCGGCCAGCACGCTTCAACAGCCTCTTCATGATCTTGCGGGCCACCCCGAAGTCGATCAGCCGCTCGCGGTTCTTCGAAAAAGTCGAGTGATCCCACACCGGATCCTCCACCGAGAGCCCGACAAACCAACGGAACAACAGGTTGCAGTCGAGCTGCTCCATCAGCTGCCGTTCACTGCGCACCGAGTACTGCACCTGCAGCAGCGAGGCGCGGATCAGTCTGCTAGAACATTCCGCCGCCACCCTCGACACGGCCGTTCCGCTGTTGCGGATCACGTCTAACGTTGCGTGATCTAGCGCGAGAGGTGCAGCGACATTATTGTTAAAGGTCGGGAGCGGGGGAAGTAGGCATTGATCGGATTGCAGCAGGTTAGGGCAACCGCATAAGTCACAACCCTGGAAAATACCGGATCGTAGGTGCTACTCTCAGTGATGGGGACATAGATCAAGTCATTAGACGCTTACCATATCGGATCCGGTGTCGCGCCCCGGTTGGATGATGATGCGCGCGCCGTCCGCCGGGAATTGTGGATTTAGGTGGATTTAGAAGCGATTCGTAGAATCCTGTGAGGGGGCGGGGGAATCGCGACTTCGGCAATGACAGCGTTGTCGGCGGCTGAACGCGTGGACCCTCGAGCAGGAGGGACGCCATGAACGGTATTGATTTGTGACCGGATACTTACAAAAGGCTCCGGCGCCCAGGCTAATAAGATTCTGTAACCGTCGGTGGCTCACGTCTCGCACCCGCCTGCCGCAGGTGGCTGAGAACGGAAGACGACTAAGGCATCACCCCTGGGCGATGACGTCGAGTGCACCGCGATCGCATCGATCGGCGGCAGGATCTAATCGGCGGATTCTGATGTCCATCGAAAATCTCAATGTGGGCTTTTGAGGGTCCTATGGTGAGAGTTCCCAGGCGCAAGAAAAGCGGCAAACCCATGACAGCTGCGGTCGATCCCATTGGCGATGCAGCCTCGGAAACTGTCGCGCTTCGTGCCCCAGCCAGCGTGCTTGCCGAAGAAGAGTCGGCGCCCGCGTCGCCTCTGGATGCTGACAGCGATGGTCTACTGGAGGCAGTCGGAGATTTCGCCGCTCGCCCGGTCGATACGGGTGACGAAGAAGCCCGCCACAACCTCGAGATCGGCGGCGACGATCTGGCTGCACCGGTTGTGGAGGCGCAGCCTGGCGCCCAAACTTCCTTGCGGGGCTTTATTGACAAAGCGACCTCCACCACCATCAAAGGCTGGGTCTGGGATCCGAAGATCCCGGCGAAGCGCATCGAGCTCGAGCTGACGGAGGGAGAGACGCAACTGGCAACGGCGGTCGCGAGCAATGATCGGCCGGATTTAGTCCCCGCAGGTGTCGGCGATGGCCGCCATGCCTTCAGCATCGACCTCAAGCCGGGGCTGCTGACGGACGGAAAGCACCTCCTGCATCTGCGCTGTGCTGATACCGGCGCGTCCGTACCAGGTTCCCCGTTCGTCCTTGATCCCTCGCCAGATACGCGCAACGCCGCGTTCCGTTGTCACCTCGACCAGATAACGGACAAGGAAGTCTCCGGCTGGATTGTCCCGCGCAACGCGCCGTTGCGCCACTGCGTCGTCGCCTTGAAAGAGAGCGGGACCGTACTCATCCGGGCCGTCGCGTCCCAGTTCCGTGCCGATCTGCTGTCCGCAGGCATCGGCGACGGCTGCTACGCATTCAAGTTGCCCATGCCTCGTTCGCTGTTGGACGGCGAGGCGCATCTGCTCGAGATCGTCGAGGAGGATACTGGCTTCGCCCTTGCCGAAGGGCCAGTCACATGGCGCTCGGCGGCAGGGACCGCCGGGGCTGCGCTGACCGGCATCGGCGGTGAGATGCGGGACGCGAGCGCGGACAGCCTCGCCCGGCGGCCAATGGAACGACCGCCCGTGCCCCCGCCCGCCGAGTACGATGCGTCCCGGCCGCTGGCCGTCGCGAACAAGCGGCTGGCTGCGACCGGCAAGCTGGGTTCCCGCGCCGCACCACGCGTGGGTACGCGCATGCTCTTCGACATCTCGGATCTGGTCTACTATATCGGGCATCATTCGAATCTCACCGGGATCCAGCGGGTCCAGTCGAGCATCGTCCTCTCCATGATCGACGGCGAGGTGCTGGCGCCGTCCTCCGTGCTTTTCCTTAGCTTCAACGCGAGGACCAGGAACTGGGTAGCGATCCCCACCGGATTTCTGATCAGCCTGCTGCGGGATCTTTTTTTACCTGACGCACAGCGGCTGATCACCTTTCCAGCGGAGGAGGCCCGCTACGGAGTCCTGCCGGGCGCGCAGCTGTTCGACGGCATCGGCGTGCTTGATGACGGCAATCCCTCGGTGCTCTGCCTGCTAGGCGCGGCCTGGGTTCAACAGGACTACGTGCATCGCGTGCTCGCGTGGAAGCGGCGGTTCGGCACCCGGTTCGTCATGACGGTGCATGATCTGATCCCGATCTATGCACGCGACACGTGCGACCAGGATACTGCGCGGGTGTTTGACGAATTTATGCGCCGCGCGCTGCCGCATGTAGATCATATTCTGGCGGTATCCGCCAATACGGCGAAGGATGTTCGGCGCTTTCTCGCCACCATTCAGATCCCCGAGCCGGCGATGACCGTCACCAAGAACGGCTCGTCATTCGCGGAATTTCTGCCGAACGGCGGCCAGACGGGTGAAGCCACGCTGCTCGATCTGCCGGAGCGCTTCGTGCTGTTCGTCGCCACGATTGAGGGGCGCAAGAACCACCAGCTGATTTTCGAGGCCTGGCGGCGGGTGATCGAGCAGGGCGACGACCCGCCGCACCTCATCTGCGTCGGTCGCATGGGATGGAAAGCCACGGCCTTCGTTAGTGGCCTCGTCGAGACGAACTATTTGGACGGACGAGTGCATCTGCTCCGCGAAATCTCAGATACCGACTTGTGGACACTCTACAGCCGGTGTCTCTTTACGGTCTGTCCCACCCTTTACGAAGGCTGGGGCCTGCCGGTTGGCGAATCGCTGGCGATGGGCAAGATCTGCGTCAGCAGTGACCGCGCCTCCGTGCCCGAGGTGGCCGGGGACTGCGGCGTCTATATCAACATCGATCGCGCCGACCAAACGCTCGCGGTGATCCGTGACCTAATCCACGACGACAAGGCCCGGATGAAGCTCGAAGCGAAGATCCGTCGAGACTATGTGCCGATCACATGGCGGTCAGTCGCTGAACGCGTTGTCTCCGCGTGCGAGGCGTCGGTCGCTGTCGAATGGCAGGAGCCTTATCCTTACACCGCGCTGCCCTATTCCACCGAAGTCAGCTTTGGCCGGCTGGATCAGGACGTGGACGGAACTGGCGAACTGGTGCTCAGCCGGATTGTCGATGCGCGACTTGGCCACTTCAAGTATGAGCCGCTCGACCAGCAGAGCTTTCTGCTGGGCGAGGCGATCCGGTCCGGCGGCGCCTGGTCGGAGCCCGAGCGTTGGGGAACGTGGCTCTGTCATTCGGGCGGCGACATGATGTTCAGCCTGTCGGCGGAGGCGAGCCAGTTCGACTTCGTGTGGGTGCGTGTGCGGGTCTGCGAGCCGCTGCACGAGCAGCCGATTCGGTTCCTGGCAAACGGCGAGCGGCTGTGGGAGGGCCGGCTTGGGCCGCATTCGCAGGACCTCATGCTGCGCGTTCGGAAGCGCGCCGGAGCGACCAGCCGCTGGCGATTGCGGCTCGGGGTCGAGGTCGACCTCTCTCCTGAGTTGAGAAATCAGATCGCCGCCCTCGACAGCCGCATGCCGACGGTCGGCTTCGAACGGCTCATCGTGGTGCCGGAAAACGACTTCAAGGCGCGGTTGGACGTACTGAGCAAAGCCGTCATGTCCCGGCAATGATCAATGCCGTAGGCGTTGGCGGATGGTTGGATAACTGTAATCGGCTGCGTGCCTTCCGGACAATTTGCACTACGCAACATGCGCCATGTCTGCCGGCAGAATGCCGATGATTTACGTTAGTTACGGTGTGCCGAAATCGGCCAGCACCTTCACCTACGTTGTTACGGAAACAGTTCTCAGAGTGGCAGGCTACGCACCGGTCACTTTGTCGGAGGCCGCCAAGGGTGGCAAATCGCAGCTCAATTACATCGATCCGATTTCCTGGAGTGCGATCCAAAGAGCGGTGTCCGAAATTGGCGAAAAATCGGCGGTGATAAAGACCCATGGTGTTCCAGACAAGCGCTTGCTGGAAGCGATAGAGCGAGGCGAGGTATTTGCGAGCGCCGTCATCCGGGATCCGCGCGAGATCGCCCTCTCTTTGTTGGACCATGCCAAGCGATCACGCAGCCTGGGCGTTGGTGATTTTGCAGAGATCGAGACCGTCACCGATACGTTCAAAGTGCTGGATGACCAGATTAACCGGCTGTCGAGATGGATGGCAATCGGCAAAGTCCTTCTGCTGGCATATGATGAAATTTCCTTTGACACCGAGTCGGCGGTGCAACGGATCATTGATCAGCTTGGGATATCTGTCGCGGCAGCGAACGTCATTTCCGCTCTGCCGGACAGGTCGAAAATAGAACAATTCAACAAAGGCGTCAAAAAGAGATATGAATCGGAGATGCCCGCGGAGACGCAACAACTTTTTCTGGAGCGGTACTCCGATGTCTATCGTCGATACGTGGGACAAGAATCCATCGGAAAAGTCCGTAATTCTGGTCAGTGTGTCACGGCCGCTTCGAAGTCCCGCGCCAGCCCCACTGTGGCAATCGGCGCCGCTGCCGGAAGTGCGTCCGACATGCCCACTCCCGCTGCCGCCGAAAAAGCGCTGGCGCCCCAGCTAGTGCGCGCGCTGTACCGCGTGCTGTTGTTCAGAGAACCTGATCCCACCGGGTTCGATGCATATGTCCAACGGATACAGGCGGGTCGGCCAATCGAGGCGATCATGCGCCAACTTCTGAGTTCAAAGGAATTTGCCGTGAAGCATAAGCGATTCCTGGAGACTTATGTTTCCTCCGCGCCCCCCGCGCGATCCCAGCAGGACCTCGCGACAACCACGCCGAGTGCAGCGGCAATCAGTACGACAGAGCGGGGACCGACGAAACAAGCGCCATGTTCAAGTGCAGAATCGCCTGCGCCTTCACCTGAGACAAAGCTTTGAGTTCGGAACCCGCTGGAATCGAGGAGACCGCGGCACAAGTGCCCGGCAGCGCGGCGTCTCACACTTGGTGCGAGTCATGCGAGAGCTTGAGCTTGCGGTGGATCTGCCGCTTCGGATGATTTGGAGGGATAGCTCCGGCAGCGGCGATTTCTGGGAGAATGCTGTGCCTAATGACGCCCGGAACGGGATAAGGATGTGGCGGCGGATGGCGGCGGTTCCACGGATCGCTATGCTTTTCGCTTTCACGTGGCAGTCCGCTTGGGCCGGAGATCGCGTCGACTCTGGCACGCTAACGCGCAAACTAATCATGGGCTACCAGGGCTGGTTTGGCTGCCCCGGCGATGGAGCCAAACTTGGCTGGCGACACTGGGGGGATTTGGCAAACGGCCCGGCTCCGACAGTAGACATGTTGCCGGATGTCTCGGAATTACCGGCAACGGAACGCTGCGCCGCGCCGCTGCGCAGCGCCGACGGGCATCCGGTGGAGCTGTTCGACAGCCAGAACCCAGCAACGGTGCAGCGGCACTTTGCCTGGATGCAACAGTACGGGTTAGACGGCGTCGCCCTGCAGCGGTTCGCGACGGAGTTGCTGCAGCTTCCGGTGCTGCACGCGGACGATGTCGTACTGGGCAACGTGCGCGACGCCGCGGAACAGCACGGGCGAGTCTTCTTCGTTATGTATGATCTTTCCGGTCTGTCGCCCGCCGATCTGCCAGCTGTGGCGCGGGACTGGGGAAGGTTGGAGGGCGAGGGGATCACCAGCAGCCGAGCATACCTACATCATCGTGGCCATCCTTTGCTCGGGGTCTGGGGGCTCGGCTTCGGTGGTCGGCCGCTCACCCCGCGCGACGCCGAGGCCTTGCTCGACGCGCTCGCCCGGGCAAGCGCGCCCCATGGCGGCGTGACATTGCTCGGCGGCGTGCCTGCCTATTGGCGGACGCGGGATCGCGATGCCTCTGACAATCCCGGATGGGATCGGGTTTGGCGGCGACTCGGAGTGCTCAGTCCATGGACAATCGGCCGTTTCTCCGACGATGCGGGAGCGGACACTTATCGCCGCACCGTAATGGGACCGGACCTCGCGGCCACGCGCAAGCTCGGCGTGGACTATCTGCCCGTGGTGTTCCCCGGCACTTCGTCCGCCAATCTGGCGCGCGCGCGTCACAGGCCGGACCTGGCGATTCCCAACAAGATTCCCCGCCGCTGCGGCCACTTTTACTGGCGGCAGGTTTACAACGCGCTGACCGCCGGAGCCTCGATGGTATACGGCGCAATGTTCGACGAGGTCGATGAGGGCACCGCCATGTTTAAGGTGCTGCCCAGCGCCGCGCAGGCGCCCGTACCGGGGGAACCGCTCGGAATCTCTTTCGTCACGCTGGATGCGGACGGGTGCAAGCTCCCGAGCGACTGGTATTTGCGCCTAGCCGGTGCCGCGACGACGGCACTGCGCAGTGGGGCCCAGGTCTCCCCGGCCCTGCCGCTCCCGTCCAATTAGTCCCTGCGCAAGCCCGCCTTGGCAGAACGCGGCCTCGCTCCACACACTCGGAAAACACTAACGCTAGTTGCAACCCCTGTCGCGAATAACTGTACGAGTGGCTGGAGACGCGTACATCGACGCTCATCGTTATGCAAGCAAGCCGAGGGCTCGAAATCCCGGCAGGTTCGATTCGGCGACAACGTTGCCCGTCGCGGTGATCAATCCGCGTCGAGCGAGCCACTTTTTCAAAGCAATAAGCGTGCTGGCAAGAACGGATCCGGCCAATGCGCAGACTCGCCGCGCCTTCGCCTTGTCAGATCTGGATCTGCTCCTCGGCGTTTCATCTGCCGACCGAGTCCGCGAAAATGCTGAAACACTCGGCTTTAAATGAAACTAATATTTACCTATCAGCATTACCGATACTTCGCGGATAAAAGGGCATGAACATAACTATTGTGGACACAAAGACTATACGTGAGATTTCGAACATGCCTGCGAATCTCCGCCTTTCATTCATTGTGATCTTAAATAGGAAAGATCCGTCTAGTGTTCGCTGCATTGTTTCAGAATTTGGGGGACAGGTTCACCACAGAGTTGCGGAAGCAGTTAAGTACGTCGCTGCTCTATTAACCGAACAAGTTCCCGAATCGCATTTGAGTGGTACAGGAGCGGAACAGGGAATTTTGAGTACCATTCTATTTCAAGCAGCAGATCGTCCGGTTGACATGCCAAGTGTTGGTTGGGAATCGCAAATGGATTGGAACAATATTCGCCTGGTACCTGACTTATATTACTTTAAGGCTCACGGATACGCAGACTTTTTACCTCCGGGAAGTTCCGATTGTCCCGAATGGAACGACAGAAACCCCACCATCTTCTGGCGAGGACAAACGACGGGGATGCTCAACATTACGTCCGATAGTCTGCAGCAGCTCCCACGCTATAGGCTATGTCGCGCAGCACAACGGTTGGGCGTCAAAGCCGATGTGGGTTTAACAGGTGTGGTTCAGGCGGCTTCACCTGAACACCATAAGCAAGTTGTTGCTATCATCACCGCCGATCAGATAATGAAGCCATTTGTGAAATTCAAACAATTTGCTGCACATAAATTTGTTATAGACATAGACGGGAACGCCAGTGCCTGGAATTTCGTTCAAAAGCTTAGGTTGGGAGCCTGCATTCTAAAAACGGGGAGTAAATGGCGCCAATGGATGAGTGATCGTCTGATCCCCTGGCACCATTATGTTCCAATCGCAGAGGATCTTAGAGATTTTGAGGAAAAGATTGATTGGTGCTTCAGTAATGACAGCGCCGTAAAAGAAATTGCAGCCAATGGTCGACTATTCGCACTATCCCTGGACTTTGGAGATGAGATGCGCCTCGCGGCAAAGCAGCTTCGCCTTAGCGCAGGGGATAGCGTGTCTGAGGCACTTCGTGCGTTTTCTGCGAAATGCGTATGACGCTTGCCCGGGAGTGCCGGTCCCCAGAAAACCGGGCCATCTGCGGTGTGAGTTTTGCGGCAAAATCGAGTCTAACGGGACGGAGGTTTTGTTGTGAAGAGGAAGCGGTTTTCGGTTGAGCAGATCACTGGAATTTTGAAGCAAGCCGAGCTCGGTGCGCCGATCGCGGAGCTGTGTCGGCAGCACGGGGTCTCGGAGCAAAGCTATTACCGTTGGAAGAAGATCTACGGCGGTAGAGAGCCTTCTGAGGCTCGGGAGCTCAAGCAGCTACGTGAGGAGAACACGACGCTCAAGCGCCTTGTGGCCGACCTGTCCTTGGACAAGGTCATGCCGTAGGACGTTCGTGCAAAAAAAGTTCTGAAGCCCGTCAAGAAGCGCGAGATGGTCAATTACTTGATGGGCAGGTACGGGGTGGGTAATCGGCAGGCATGTCGATGTGTTCGGCCGCATCGAGATCGTCGCGCCACACCGTTGAACTGGAATCAACGCGATCGATTGTCGAGCGAGCATCGTGCGATGAATAAGGTCGCGGGAACTAAACGTCAGGAGATGATTCCAGGCAATCGATCACGGCGCCGGTGCCTGAATCGTCAGTGGGAGAGAAGCTTTCGGAAGTAGGCGGTGGTGGGCTCGAGCCCATCTTCGAGGCTAACCGTGGGTTGCCATTGCAGCAATGCCTTGGCTTTTGTGATGTCAGGCTGACGCTGCCTCGGATCATCGCCAGGCAGGGGCTTGTAGCAGATCTTCGAGCGCCCGCCGACCTTGCGCAGGACTAACTCCGCGAGTTCCAGAATCGTGAACTCATCCGGATTGCCGACATTGATGGGCCCAGTTACGGAAGCCGGCGTGTCCATCATCAGCAGCATCGCGCGCACCAGATCGTCCACGTAGCAGAAGCTGCGGCTCTGTTGGCCATCGCCGAAGACGGTGATGTCCTCGCCGCGCAACGCCTGCACGATGAAATTCGAGACCACACGGCCGTCGTTGGGATGCATGCGTGGACCGTAGGTATTGAAAATGCGCAAAACCTTGATTTCGAGCTTGTGCTGGCGGTGGTAATCGAAGAACAGCGTCTCGGCACAGCGCTTGCCCTCGTCGTAGCAGGCGCGGATACCGTTGGGGTTTACATTGCCCCAGTATTCCTCCCTCTGCGGGTGGACGGAGGGGTCCCCGTAGACCTCGCTGGTCGAGGCCTGGAGGATGCGCGCGCCCACCCGCTTGGCAAGCCCGAGCATGTTGATGGCACCGTGCACGCTCGTTTTCGTGGTCTGCACCGGATCGTGCTGGTAGTGCACCGGTGAGGCCGGGCAGGCGAGATTGTAGATCTGCTTGACTTCGATATAGAGCGGAAAGGTCACGTCATGGCGCATGAACTCGAAATGATCCAACTCCAGCAGGTGGCGTATGTTGTCCTTGGAGCCGGTGTACAGGTTATCGACGCACAACACATCGCGCCCCTGCTTGATCAGCTGATCGCACAGATGCGAGCCTAAGAATCCGGCCCCGCCGGTTACCATGATGGTCTCGTTCATGCGACTGCCTTAGTGTTCAAACGGAGGATAGCGTTGGGGTGATCTTACAAAATAGTCCCGTACCCTTAACGAAGCGAAACGCTACGTAGCTTAACTCACGGCTCGCGCGCACCGGCAATTGCGGTCCACCCATCCGATTTGCAGAAAAAATGGAGGAGGTGGAGCAACTGTCAAGTCCCTTCTTTACTGTGAACTCTGGGACGGGCTGCGATGTGACGCAGCCGATGCCATCTCGTTGTCGAGTTGTCGAGTTGTCGAGTTGTCGAGATCGTACCGCAGGTCGTTTTCAACTTGAACTCGCCTACCGCCACTTTACGCCAAATTGACACAGATCAGCGAGGCATACGTTCACTTGAGTGATGAGCGAAGAAAGGGGGCCGCAGAGCCGACGGACAGAAGGCCTCTCGTGAGGGGCAGCTCGGGTTATTCGGACAGATCTTCCCGTTCGATAAGCGGAGAGATATGCCGTTGGTTTAAATTCTGTCGGCGGGGCGCCGTGCGCTCCGCACGCCACTTGGTCCCGACGCCGATGTCGCGAGCAAGCGGTGACACACCCGGACAACATCCGCCGGCAACAGCCCACGCAAACAGGCCAACCCGCGACTGCAATCTTCGAGCTTCGAAAGATAACAAGGCGAACAAATCATAGCGCGTTGGATCGCGACAGCATGAGTCCCCTTAGGGCCCCATTCACGCGCGTCAACGACTCCGGAATGAATGCCGACCGTCGGGACACCCAAGCCTGCCGCGATGTGCTGCGGTCCGCTGTTATTGCCGACAAAGAGCGCACAGCGGGCAATAAGCGCCGGCAAGTCGCCGAGCCTGACACTCCCGATCAGTGACCAGACGGATTTCGGATTTGCGATCGCGTCCAGAATCGTTCCCCCGAGTGCGGCCTCGTCCGGGCCGCCAATCAGAATCACGTGGACATTTTCGGTCTCGATGAGTTGATCGATCAGCAGGCTAAAGTATTCGGAAGGCCACTGCCGCATCTCGTTTCCGGCGGATGGATGCACGCAAACCACGCGCTTGCGAAAAATCCGCCGGGCCCCCGCTACGCCGCCAAGCCCTTCGTCCGATAGTGGGGTAGGCAATCGAGGGATGACTGCGCGATCCGCCTCACACGCGGCGGCGACCGCATCGACGAGACTGACGAGATCATCGGTCGCGTGCTGACGCTTCCGAAGTAACGCGCTGTCCTCCGACCACTCGATCGCGACGTCGAGCCACGGAAACTTGCCCTTCATATCGAACCCAGCGAGGTAGCGCGCGCCGGTGGACTGGAGCACCGGGCGGGTCTCCCAATGCTTACGAAGGTCGATGGCCAGATCGAAGCGATGGGGGCCTAAGCGCTCGCGCAGCTCGCGCCAGTCATCCTCGGTGCGCTCGACCACGCCCGCGGAGGAGCGCGCGTGGAAGAACTCGAACTCGATGAGCTCATCCACCGCCGGCTCTAGCGCCCAAACCGATTTCGAGGCGCGACTGGTCAGCACGTAGAGTCTCGCGGCCGGAAAGTGGCGTTTCAATCGGCGAATCGCGGGGAAGGCGATGACGCAGTCGCCGATATGGTCGAGCTTCACAATCAGGATCCGGCGGATGGAGGCGTGCGGCAGAACCGGATGGCCAGCGCAATGCACCTCTGCCGCTTCCCATTCGAATGAATAATCGTCGCGGTCCGTCGTCAGACGCGGGTGAAAGTACGGGTCTCCGGAGACGAAGACACTGCGCCATTTGCTCTCGAATGCCACCGCGTCATAGCTATCGGCCAGATTGGAACGGCTGGCGAGCTCGTGATGAAAGAGCCTCGTATGTGGCGTGTAGATTGTCGAGAGTCCGCGCTGCCAAACGCGTAGGCAGAAATCGACATCGTTGTTGACGACGTCGTGAGTCTCATCGAAGCCGCCGAGCGCCTCGAAAGTCTCGCGTCGGGTCATCAAGCAGGCGCCGGTCACTGCGATGACGTTGCGCTGGGTGAGCGCGAGGCCAAAGTAGCCCGGGTCGTCCTGCGCTGCCGAGCGGAAGGCATGCCGGGCGACGCCCCGGCCGGCCAGGAACATGCCGGCATGCTGCACCCGACCGTCCGGATACAGGAGCTGTGGGCCGACCACCCCGACGTCGGGCCGTTCGGCGCTCTCGAGCAACGTGTCGAGCCATGCCGGATCGATGATCTCGACGTCGTCGTTGAGAAAAAGCAGGAATTCGCCGCGAGAGGCCGCCACAGCGAGGTTGTTGAACCGCGACCAGTTGAAGGGCTCCGCCGTCGTGATCACCGTGTCCGCGTGAGCACGCAGCCAGTCCTTCGAATCTTGCTCCCCGTCCGTAATGTTCTCGATGCAGACGACCTCGAAATTGCGGTAGGCGGTTTGGCCGCGGAGAGTTTCGATGCAGGTCCGGATCAGCCCGCGCGCGGCACAGGTCGGAATGATGATTGAGACCAGAGCGCGGGTAGCAATCTTGCGCCGCACGCGGAAAGTGCCATGGGCCCGGCCCGGATTGACGGCGGCGGCAATCCCGCGACGGACGAGCGCCCTCTGCAGCGCCTTGCGCTCGACCGCGGCGCTCTCCGCGAAAGCATCAGTCGTCTGCAGCAGCGTGGCTGGAACGTGCCGGACCGCCGCGGCGCGCTCGGTCAGACGCAGCGCCATGTCGAAGCCACCCACGTTCATCAGGTCGCTTGGGCGAATCGCGGCGCGGCGGAAGATATCGGCGCGTGCACACCAAGCCCGGCCGAGATAGTTCATTGAGAGCAGCAGATCGGGCGACCATTGCGGCTTGAAGAATGCCTCAACCTTACCGGAGGATGGGCTTAGGCGCCGATCGTCGGAGTAAAGAAAATCCGCCTCCGGGTGGAGTGCCCCGTGAACGGCGAACTCCAGCAGCGCGTCACAGCCGAGCTCGTCCCCCGGACGCAGAATCATGAGGTGCGAAACCGCGCTGTCGGCGGCGAGTAGACCGTCCGCCGCAAGCTCACCGCCCAGCAGCTCAACGTGGTCCGATAGTTCATCGAACCCCCCCAGGAGCGCGCGGCGCAGAGTCTTCGGCTGACGCGTGCCGGTGAGGACATAGAGACGCCAGTTCTCGTAGGCCTGTGTCTCGAGCGACGCCAATGTCGCGCGTGCCAGCCCTAGATTCTTGGCTCCAAGCGGGAGTGGCAGCACGACGCCAAACGACGGCCGTTGGCTTATCCCGACGAGCGGCCGGGACAGCACGTCGATTTCGGCCGGGGTCATTCGACGGCGGAGCGACCACGGTCCGTCCGCATCGGGGGCATCTTCGACGTCGATCCGGAATTCGGCACGCGCAACTTGGCCAGTCTGATCGTGTAGTGAGATGGAGACGGTATGTGTGCCTTTCGGCAACGTGCGGTGCGGCACCAGCGCGGAAAAGCCAGCAGTCAGTGCGCCATCCCAGCTCGGAAACGCACGCTGCACGTCGATACGACGGATGCCGGTATAAACGGACTTGATCTGCTGCCCATCGATCGCGATGTTGATCGATGCCACTCCTTGGCGGGCAAGCGCCCAACCGACAACTTCGAGATTACCGCGGATCGGCGCCACGACGGTCCCACCGACCAATCGAGGCAGATCGATGCTGAGCTGCAGATCCTCGCTCCATGAACGGGGCGATGCGTCGACTGCGGCATCGAGTCCGCTCCCCGGCACAGCGAGGACGGGCAGAAGGATATCCGTATCGCCGCCACCCGAGCGACGCCGCAGCACAACCAGGTGTTCCCCCTCGTTGACCGCAGAAAGGGCATGTCGAAAGGAAAACCCTCCCCGGCGCGCATGAGCGAGCGTCGGGAAGCGATTGCCGACATCCGGCCGCTCGATGCCGATCTCGGCGTCCCCGATTTCATGGCCGTCGAAGAGCACTGCGATACGCTCGGTTGCCGCGGCGCCGACCGCCCATCCCGTGATGATGAACCGCCCGCCCGTTGTGACTTCGATCAGGTCACAAAAATGATGGACATTGCTGTCCTCGCGCCGCGCCACTGAGGTACGCCGTGCGCCGGAGAGGGTAAAGGGCAACAGCGTCTCGCGGGAAATACCCGTCGACGCGACGGCCTGGACCTTGATCACTCGGTCGCCGCTGCCGTAGGAACTGACATCGGCGTGCAGCGCGAAACCCGAATGGCGCGCGTTGGGGTACGCCGAGTGGGTCGAGGCTACATCATCGCGAGGCTGGCCGTAGTCTGCCGCGGCAAGCTTCTTGTTGTCGATAAAAACCTGCACCGAGACAATGGGCGCAAGGCATACGGCCCAGCCGACGACGTGGAGGATTCCGGCATCGTCCACCTCGGCTGAATCGATATACAGTTGCATCGGCGGCCGGGCAAAAGCTCTCGGATCGGCAGCGGGCGCTGCTGCGGCATCGCTCGGCTTCGCCGACTCACGAAGGGCCCCGAGATCGATCGGGACCGACCTTTGAATCTCGCCGAAGGCCGTTCTCGCGGTGAAGGTGAGTTCGACGATGCCCGCCAGTTCATCCGGCAGTGGGTCGAGAGTGAACTCGAAGCCCGAGTGATCGGCTTTGAGAATTTGCGGGAATTCGTGGGCGACATCGGCGCGCTCCAGGCCGTATCGCGCCCGCGCAGCGGTCGAGCCGAGCGAAACCCCGAGCGTGATGATCGGGCTTGCGGCGAGGCACCAGCCTGAACCGGTCAAGCGCGCCGAGCCGCGGCCCAACTCGATTCCAACCCGCTCGAGATTCAGCTGAAAATCCGACGCTTCGGGTGTGACGGGCTGCAGGCGTACGCTTTTCTCAGAAGAGGCGGCGTGAAAGACGGAGTTTTCGTGCCGGAATGGCGTCAACCCCTGCGCAGCGCCGATTTCAATATAGTGGACCAGCGGGTTCTCGACGCGCTCGCCTCGCTCTCGGCACAGTTGAGCATAGTGGCGTGCGTCGAACGCTTCGCTTGGATTGCGCAACTCGATGGCACCCGTCTCGAGGTAATGCAGCAGAGGATCGAGATTCGCCTCTTTGATTTCGGGGTACGCCTTGCAGTAGTAGGCCTCGTCAAAGAGACCGGAATCCTTAACTAGGCGGTAATTGCTAAATAACGAAGCCATGGTCACGCACGAATACCCGATTGATTCCTATTGCCGTCCCGGAGCGGGCAGAAATGAGCGCCACCACGACAGGCGTCGGATGGTCGAAATTGAATCGCGAGCTTCGCGGCCAGGTGTCGCCCATCGGCGACACGGTCGCTAATTGCCCGCAAGGAGAACTTCCCGCCTGATTCGACTTGCGCGCTCCGCCGATTCGATCCGGAATCCCCAAGGAATATTGGAGCACAGCAGCAATCGATGAGCTTCGCGCTCGTGGCGCAGCCTTTGGAGATCTCATTCATGTCTCGGTGCTCCAGCTCTCTCACGCCCAAATCCTCCGCGTGCGGCGGTGAAATCCCGACTCGGCGTCATCCGGAACTTAGTTTGGGTGATTCTTGGTTATTTTTCGATCAAGCGTTAGCCGCATGCAGCGGACATACTGGAGTTCTCATCGCCCAGCCCCGTGATTTTAGCCCTCGCAGTGACTGACCAGTGCTTATCCGCGCTTAAGCCGGGAGACCCTTAAAACATAGCAGTCGAGCGCGCATTCGAACAGCTGAACGCGTGCCTTTCACGCTGCATTGAAGCAGAAAGTGCGTTCGATCGAGCGATGAGCCACCGAATTGCGCAGGTGCGACTAGCACTTGCCTAAAAAAAAATCCAGGAAATCACAGCTTTTTTTGCAAATTAAGTTAAATCTCGATTGTGACCGAGTTATAACTTCGGTTACATTTCGGCCGCGGGTGCCGATATGTCGAGTTGGCAGCACTGAATAAGCAAAGAAGTTCCCGGCGTTGCCGGCTTGATTAGGGAGAAGTCCAGTGAGCACCACCATCAGTATTCCTGGCAGCGGCAACGTTGACGTTAACGTTTTTGGCCGCGGCACGGTGATCGCCGGAAACGGTAACGACTCGATCACTATTGGAGGCCCAGGCAAGATCATCGTCGGCAGCGGCAACGATACGCTGACGCTGGGCGCGGGCGGCGTCATCTACGAGCACGGCGCCTCCGGTCATGACACGATCAACATCGGTTCGGGCAACGCCACCATT
>Ga0182024_10002684_pt1 | contig 43706 bp, 43 predicted proteins | sample P32metaG_FD_120480 | JGI IMG/M metagenome (GOLD analysis project Ga0182024, IMG submission 120480) | Permafrost microbial communities from Stordalen Mire, Sweden - P3-2 metaG (Illumina Assembly) | ecosystem: Environmental > Terrestrial > Soil > Wetlands > Permafrost | place: Sweden: Stordalen... | reverse complement strand
GCACTGCTACGAGCCCGCCGAGAGCTGCCAGGTCGACCACATCGAGACCTACGCCTCAGGCGGCCTCACCACCCAGGACAACGGCCGGCTGCTCTGTGGCTTCCACAACCGCCTGCGCAACCAACGAGAGGGCAAAGGCGAGCAGCGCCAGCGGCCCCCACCGAGCGCCGCCTGAGGGGGCGCCGGCCTCCCGGCCTGGTCGTCCCGGCATCACCCCGGCTGTTTCGCTGGCCGGCATCTTCGAAAGCCAAAAGCCATCCGGCCCTTTGGCGCGCCCGCGCAACAGTGCGCTCCCTGCATCATCAGATCTCAGCCTGCGTCTGCGACGACCAACAGGTGCTCGAGATCGATTGCCGGCAGCGCGGCGAGGTCGGCATGGCGTCGCTGCCATTCGCCGCTGGAGAGGTCGGCCTCCAGCGCGGCCACGCTGACACCGTGCCGGGGACATCGCGTAGGCTGCCGCACCGGAGGTTCCCCACGTGCCTGTCTACGAATTCCGCTGTTCGACCTGTCACGCCGTCTTCGACGAGCGCCGGCCCATGGCCGATGCCGACGCGCCGGCGAGTTGCCCCGACGGCCACGGAGGGGCCCGGCGGCTGTTCCCCGTCTTCGCCACCACCGGCCTGGCGGCCGAGCCCGCCGGAGGCATGTGCGGGGCACCGGTTGCGGGCGGCTGCGGCAGCGGCTGCGCGTGCTGCTGAGCCGATCGACATGAGCCTCTCCTCCTGGGACGACTATCCAGTCCACCAAGCGGCCGAGTTCATCGCCCACCCCGCTACGAGCGACCGCAACTTTTACGACCGCTACTACTTCAACATGCACCCGAGCACCGGCGACTGGTTCGCCATCTTCGGCTACGGGCAATACCCCAACCTCGGCGTCGCGGACGCCTTCATCGACGTGCGCCACGGCGGCTCCCAGCACATCGTGCGAGCCTCTGCTCCCCTGGTCGACCGGGGCGACCTCTCTGTCGGGCCCTTCCGCGTCGAGGTGCTCGAACCCCTTCGTCGCCTGCGGGTGATCGTCGAGCCCACCGAGCACAGTGTTGCCATGGACGTGAGGTGGGAGGGCCACATACCGGCCATGGAGGAGCCCCGCCAGTACATGCGCAGCAAGGGCAAGGTCGTCTTCGACACCCAGCGACTGGCCCAGACCGGGTGCTGGTCGGGGACTCTCTCGGTGGGTGGGGTCGATCTGCCCGTCGCACCCGAGCATTGCTGGGGGACGCGCGACCGCTCCTGGGGCGTGCGGCCCGTGGGTGAGCCCGAGAGCGACGGCATCCGCCAGGGCGAGCTGGTGCTGGGCGGCATGTGGAACTACTTCCCGATGCAGTTCGACGACCACGCCATCATGTACATCTGTCACGAGCGTGATGACGGTGAGCGCCCGCTGGTGCAGAGCGAGCGCGTGTGGGTGGATCCCGACCGGCCCGTCGAGGACCTGGGCCGCTCCGAGCACGAGCACCATCTCGTTCCCGGCACGCGCGTCATCGACCGCTCCGTCATCCGTTTCCCGGAGGTCGGCCTGGAGATCACCTGCACGCCGCTGTTGGCCAACTTCGTCTCCATCGGCACCGGCTACGGCATCGATGCCGACTGGCGGCACGGCATGTACCACGGGCCCGACCCGGTGACCCAGGGACTCGTCCTTGCCGTCGACGAGGTGCAGGGGCTCGCCCAGTACGGCATCGTCGACCACGTGGCCGAGTTCTCCTACGACGGTCACGTCGGCTACGGGCTGCTCGAGCACGGCTTCTTCGGCCCCTACCGCCACTACGGCTTGCTCGACGGAGGCATGGGGGCGCCGCCGGACTGAGGTCCCGCGGCCGGGGTTCGCGGCCGGGCCGGGCATGCGAGAATGAGGGATGCCAGACGCCGCCAGCGTCCTCCTCCAGCGGCTGCAGGCCGCCTTCGACACGATCAAGCCCGGCGCCGACCCGGTCCTGCGGGCCTCCGACCGCGCCGACTTCCAGGCGAACGGTGCGCTGCCCCTGGGCAAAGAGGTGGGCCGGCCGCCGCGCCAGGTGGCCGAGGAGGTCGTGGCAGCGGCCTCCCTCGACGACATCTGCGCCGAGGTCGAGGTCAGCGGCCCCGGTTTCATCAACCTGACGCTGTCCGACGGCTTCCTGGCCGGTCAGCTCGCGGGGCTGTCCGCCGACGAGCGCTTGGGTGTGGAGCCGGCGGCGCATCCCGAGACCGTCGTGATCGACTACTCGGCGCCCAACGTCGCCAAGGAGATGCACGTCGGCCACCTCCGCAGCACGCTCATCGGCGACGCACTGGCCCGGGTGCTGGGGTTCCTCGGTCACGACGTGCGGCGCGAGAACCACATAGGTGACTGGGGCACGCCATTCGGCATGCTCATTGAGCACCTGCTCGACGTCGACGGTGCGGCCAACGCGGAGTCCTTCAGCGTGCGGGACCTCAACGAGTTCTACGCCGCAGCGCGCCGGCAGTTCGACAGCGACCCTCTCTTCGCGGAGCGCTGCCGCAACCGCGTCGTGCTGCTGCAGGGGGGTGACGACGAGACGCTGCACCTGTGGCGCATCTTCGTGGCTGAGTCGATGCGCCACGCCGCCGAGGTCTACGAACTGCTCGGCGTCCTCCTCACCCCCGAGGACGTGGTCGGGGAGAGCTTCTACAACCCACTGCTGCCCGTGGTCGTCTCGGAGCTGGACGAGAGGGGCCTGCTGGTGGAGGACGACGGGGCCCTCTGCGTGTTCCCCGCGGGCTTCGAGAACCGCAACGGCGAGCCGCTCCCGTTGATCGTGCGCAAGTCCGATGGCGGGTATGGCTACCCGGCGACCGACCTGGCGAGCGTGCGCGACCGCACCGGCCGGATCGGGGCCACGCGCTTGGTCTACGTCGTCGGGGCCGAGCAGTCCCTGCACCTCCGCCTCGTGTTCGCCGTCTCCACCCTCGCCGGCTACCTGCGTGAGGAGGACGAGGCCATCCACGTCGGGTTCGGCCTCGTCCTCGGCACCGACGGCAAGAGGCTGGCCAGCCGCTCGGGTGGCTCGGAACGTCTCATCGACCTGCTGAACGAGGGGATCGACCGGGCTGCCGCCGCCATGAAGGAACGCTCGAGCGACCTGTCACCCGAACGCCAGGCGGCCGTGGCGCACGCGCTCGGCGTCGGCGCGGTCAAGTACGCCGACCTGTCGACCGAGCGCGGGCGCGACTACATCTTCGACTGGAACCGGATGTTGGCCTTCGAGGGCGACACCGGGCCCTATCTGCAGTACGCGCACGCGCGCGTCCGGTCCATTTTCCGGCGGGCGGGCGTGGCCCCGCCGCCACCGGGTGCGGTACCGCTGCTCGGCGAGCGCCAGGAGCGCGGGCTGGCATTGCATCTGCTGGGTTTCGCCGCCGCGGTGGAGGCGACCGCGGAGTCCTGCAGCCCCTCCAAGCTCTGCTCCTACCTCTTCGAGCTGGCCACCTCGTTCACCTCGTTCTACGAGGCCTGCCGGGTGCTGGTCGACGACGAGGCAGTGCGCGACTCGAGGCTCGGGCTCTGCGACCTCACGGCGCGGGTGCTGGAACTCGGGCTCTCGCTCCTGGGCATGGAGGCGCCCGAGCAGATGTGACCCCGGCCGGGCAGGCCCCTATCCTCTGCCCCGCACGTCAGGTGCGGGCCCGCGTGGCGGGCCGACGACGGAGAACAAGGAGTCGCAGCGAAATGGATCTGAACGGCACGTCCGCGATCGTCACCGGAGGGGCATCCGGACTCGGGCTGGCCACCTCACGCCTGCTGGCCGAGCGAGGTGTGCGCGTGGTGGTGGCGGACCTCCAGGAGGACAAGGGCGTGCCCCTGGCCAAGGAGATCGGCGGCCTCTTCGTGCAGACCGACGTCACGAATGCCGAGCAGGTGATCACCGCCGTGGACGCCGCCGTCGAAATGGCGCCGCTCAAGTCGTTGGTGAACTGCGCCGGCATCGGCTGGGCCACCCGTACCATCGGCCGGGACGGCGACTACGCGTCGGCACACGACCTCGACCTGTACCGCCGGGTCATCGAGATCAACCTCATCGGGTCGTTCAACTGCATCCGGCTGGCGGCCACGAAGATGAGCCTCAACGAGCCCGACGAGGACGGCGCCCGCGGCGCCATCGTGAACACGTCGTCGGTGGCCGCCGAGGACGGGCAGATCGGGCAGGCGGCCTACTCGTCGTCGAAGGGCGGCGTCGTCGGCATGACGCTTCCCGTGGCGCGTGACCTGGCCGTGGTCGGCATCCGCGTCAACACCATTTTGCCCGGGCTGATCGACACACCGATTTACGGCGCCGGTGAAGGATCCGAGACCTTCAAGGGGAAGCTGGCCCAGGACGTGTTGTTCCCGCACCGTCTCGGCTACTCGACGGAGTTCGCGTCCCTGGCCGTCGAACTGCTGTCCAACTCCTACATCAACGCCGAGTCGATCCGCATCGACGCCGGCATCCGGATGCAGCCCAAATAGTTCCCGGAGCGTTGCGGACCACGGGGGAGGAGCGGTCATGATCGACCCGGAGCTGGCGGCCATGATCGACCTGCTGCCCAAGATGGACCTGGCCGAGCCGGTGGCGGCGCGCCGGGCCTTCGAAGAGATCCTCGTCGCCATCAAGTTCGACATCCCCGGGATCGAGGCGCTCGACATCGACGACCGCATGGTGCCCGGCCACGAGGGCGACCCGGACGTACCCGTGCGCGTCTACCGCCCGAAGGGGGCCACGCCGGTGACGAGGGTGACGCGGGTGCCCGGCATCGTGATGATCCACGGCGGTGGCTTCGTGATCGGCAGTGTCGAGGCCGAGCATGCCGGCGCGGCGTTGATGGCCCTGGACACCGGCGCCGTGGTGGTGTCGGTCGACTACCGCCTGGCGCCCGAGCACGCCTATCCAGCCGGCCTGCACGACTGTTACGCCGCGCTGACGTACCTGCACGCCGAGGCCGACGCGTTGGGCGTTGACCCCGATCGGGTGGCGCTGGCCGGGGCGAGCGCCGGGGGTGGGCTCTCGGCGGCGACGGCCCTGCTGGCCCGCGACCGCGGCGGCCCGCCTGTCTGCTTCCAGCTCCTGCAGATCCCCGAGCTCGACGATCGGCTGCAGACCGGGTCCATGCAGACCTTCGTGGACTCGCCCATGTGGAGCAGGCCGCTGGCCGAGCAGAGCTGGCGGGCGTATCTCGGTCCGCTCTACGGCACGGCCGACGTGCCTGCGTACGCCGCGCCGGCCCGAGCAGCGGATCTCTCGGGGTTGCCGCCGGCGTACATCTCGACGGCGGAGAACGACCCGCTGCGTGACGAGGGGATCACCTACGCCCAGCGCCTGCTGCAGGCGGGTGTCTCGGTGGAGCTGCACCAATTCCCCGGCACCTTCCATGGCTCCGCGTTGATGACGACGGCGGCCGTGTCGAAGCGCGCCCAGCGCGAGTCGGCGTTGGTGCTGCGGCAGGCGCTCGGCGTCGAGGGCGGATAAGGCCGGCGGCCGGCCCAGCCCGGCCAGACGGCCCAGCCCGGCCAGACGGGTCAGACCGGTCGGATCAGCCCGGCGTCCCTTTACGCTGGCCGAGGTCCCGCGCACCGAGTGCGGGCACCGGACACAAGAAGGGAACCCGCCCATGGCCGACGTCCTGTCCGAGAAGGCGCGTGCACTCATCTCCCGGCCCGTGCTGGCCTCGCTGGCCACGCTGAACCCCGACGGGTCGCCCCAGATCACACCCCTGTGGGTCGACCTCGACGGTGACGACGTCGTGTTCAACACGGCGCAGGGCCGCAAGAAGGCCCGCAACCTCGAGCGCGATGCCCGGGTCGCCGTCACCGTCATCGATCCAGACGATGCCTACAACGTGGTTGCGTTCCAGGGGACCGTCGCCGACGTCACGACCGACGGTGCGGATGCGCACATCGATGCCCTGGCCAAGAAGTACCTCGGCGTCGACTCGTATCCCATGCGCCGGGAGGGTGAAGTGCGCATTCGCGTGACGGTGCGCACGGACCACATCGCCATGCAGGGCTGAGTCCCAGAGGCGGAGGCGCCTTCAGCTGGCGCCGTTCAGCACCAGCACGCCGACCGCCGCTGCGATGGCGAGCGGGACGCTGATGGCGCCGAGGACGCTGGCCCGTCGGACGTCGGGATGCCCCCCGGCGTTCCGGGCGGCCCGCAACCACAGAATCCAGGCCAGTGAGCCGGTCACGAACAGGTTCGGGCCGACATTGAGGCCGATGAGCAGCGCGAAGGGGTGGGGCGGCTGGCGCGCCGCCAGCAGCGACGCCGCCGGGAGGTTGTTCACCAGCACGCTGGTCGCGGCGGCCACGACCGCGGTGCCCCAGACATTGAGGTGGGAGAGCAGAGTGGCGGGGCCGGACCAGGCCCGCCCCAGCGTGCCCAGGGCCACGGCCAGGCCGAAGAGCCCGACGAGGACGGGGACACCGAGGACCTGCGCCGCCGATCGGGCCGTGCCTCGTGCATCGGCACTCCGCCACGAGCGGAGAGCGACGGCCACGAGGCCGACGGCGGCCACCGGGAGCGCCGGCGCGTGCAGTGCCACGACCAGCACGGTGACGACCACGATGGCCACCAGGCCGACGCCGAGGACGGGGCGCTCTGGCTCCATCGTCGGCGTGACGGTGGTGCGGAGGGCACGGCGATGCACCAGGCCGACGACGACTGCGGTGACGGCAGCCGCCGCCAGCGCGGGCAGCGCCATGTGCGCCAGGAAGGCACCACCCGAGAGGTGGAGATGGCCGAGGACGATGAGGTTGGTGAGGTTCGAGCCGGGCAGCAGCAGCGATCCGGCGTTGGAGAGGAGCAGGCAGGCGTAGAGGAGCGGAGCCTCACCCTCGCCGCGACTGCGGGCGGCGTAGACGAGGACAGGCGTGAGGAACGTGACCGAGGTGTCGAGATTCAGCAGCGTGGTCACCGTGACGACGAGCACCGCGGTGCCGGCGTAGAGCAACAGGCCGTTGGGGGACAGCCGGGCCAGGACATGGCCACCCGCGGCGAACAGGCGGTCCCCGTCGGCGACCAGACCGACCAGGAGAAGACCGCCGACGAGGACGAAGGGCGGCCAGTCCTGGGCGGCCGCCTCCCGGGCGTGGTGGGGGGCGAGCAGCGCCGCCGCCAGGACGAGCACACAGCCGCCGGTGGCCGGGGCCCAGCGCAGTGCGGCCGTGACCGGCGGGCGCCCCCGCGCCCCGTTGCCGTGCACGGTCGGTCTGTGCCCCGCCGTCACGGAGCGGAAACTAGCGTGGCTGAAGCCGGCGGGCAGCCCGGACCGGAGCTCAGGCGGTGGCCTTGACCTCGGTCGTCTCGTCGGCGCTCGACAGCGCCTTCCAGAGCGCCCAGTAGCTCTTGTAGGTGATGGCGTCGGTGATGTAGCCGGCGCGCTCCAACTCGGCATGGAAGGCCGGCAGGTTGCGCCAGGGCACTCCCATGTCGACATGGTGCGCCAAGTGCCAGCCGGTGTTGTACGGGACGATCCAGAAGCGGGCGAGCCAGGACTGGCGCACGTTGTGCGTCGTGGCCCGGCGGTCCGAGCTGCGCTCCATACCCCCGTGCTCGGCGATGGAGCGCAGGCGGTTGATGACGCGCCACTCGGTCATCCAGGGCAGGAACCACAGGAGCGGGTAGATCCACCAGCGGCCGGTCGCAGCCCACATGGCCGCCCACAGCACGGCCTGGACGCCGAAGATGGACCAGCCGATGGGGCGGAACGGCTTGGTGCGCGTGTTCTTGACCAACGGCACGAAGTTCTTCCATCCGCTGATCCCGACGGCGTCACGGAACAGCCGCCGGCCAAGCGCCCGGCGCGTGCAGCGGTAGGGCGAGTAGAACGCGATGTCGGGCTCGTCCGGCCCGAACTCGTCCTTGTGGTGCGCGAAGTGCACCCGGCGGTAGAGCTGCACCGGGGTGAAGACGGGGTAGGCCACGACCCACTTGCCGATCCAGTCGTTCCACCGCTTGTTGGTGAAGAGGAGCTTGTGCGCCGCCTCGTGCATGAGGATGGCGAAGCGGGCGTACAGCGGCCCCATGAGGACGAACGCAATGAGGTAGCTCCACCACTGGTCGATCCACACCGCGCCACCGATGACCAGTGCCACCCAGAACCACACCGTGGCCACCGAGATGGCGTTGCGCACGTTGTTGATGCGGCGCAGGTCGGCCCGCAGCGGCGGGAGGGCCATGCCGTTCGCCTGCAGGCGCTCGCTGGGTAGGACATCGGGCCGGTCGGCGGCTTCGGGCACCATGGTGCTGGCCATGCCGTCTATATTACGAGGATCAGTCAAGTGACGCAACCACGTAATGCTTCGACCCTGCGACCTGGGAAGGATCAGCCCGCGCCGACGCTGACGGCCCGGTCCGTCCTGGCCAGCGCGCTGTTGGGCATGGATCCCCCCGAGCTGCCGGTGGCCCAGCTCGTGCGCCTGACGAGCCTCTTCGGGATCAGCGAGAACCGGGCCCGGGTGGCGCTCAGTCGCATGGTCGCCGCCGGCGAGGCCACCTCGGACGGGTCAGGTCGGTACCGGCTGGCGGGCCATCTCGCCGCCCGCCAGTCCCGTCAGTCGGCCAGCCGCGCCGGTGCGACCGCCACCTACGACGGGGAGTGGTGGCTGGCCGTGGTGACGACGACGGGCAGCTCGGCCGAGGTCCGGGGCGCCCGTCGCCGGACCCTGGCCTATGGGCGCCTGGCCGAGCTGCGTGAAGGCGTGTGGATGCGCCCGGCCAACCTGACCGTACTGCTCCCCGATCCGCTCGACGGGGACGTCGAGCTCATGACGGCGCAGCCGAAAGACCCCGGAGGGCTGGCGGGCCGGCTGTGGGACCTGACCGCCTGGTCGGAACGGACGCGCGACCTGTTGCGCCGCCTCGACGCACGCGCTCCCGACGGGCCCGACGCGCTGGCGCCGGGTTTCGAGCTCTCAGCCGCGGTGCTGCGGCACCTGCAGGCCGATCCGTTGTTGCCCGCCGAGCTCCTGCCCGACGCCTGGCCCGGTGCGGCACTGCGCGCGACCTACGACGAGTGGGACGCTCGTTACCGGGCGACGCTGCGCGACTGGAGCCGTGCCCGCTGAGTGGCCTGCAGCCCAGGGCGGTGTATGACCGCCCTGGGCTGATCGACCGGTTCTTCCAGGTGGCTAGTGCAGCAGGTCCAGCGTGTTGGCCGCCGAGTTGTCGTCGACGAAGAGGATGCCGCGACCGTTCGGCGCGATGGCCAAGCCGAAGAGATCGCCTGCGGAGTTGAAGGGATCGATGGTGCGCGTGTCGACCTGTGCACCGAAGGGCGTCACCTCGACGGCGTTGCCGTCGTTCCCGTTGACGGCGATCAGGTCACCTCCGGGGGCCACCGCCAGACCGAGAGGCGAGTTGAGGCTCCCTCCCTGGCTGACGGTGATGCCACCGGACACGGGGAAGAAACGGGTGGTGGCGAACGGCACAGCCGCGATCCGGCTCGCGACCGTGTCGGCGACGTACAGGGTGCCGTTGGGCTCGAGCGCCACCCCGGTCGGGCCGAGGACGAGGGCGCTGGAGTTGAGTTCCTCGGGCAACCCTGTGGCGATGGTCGTCGTGCCGAAAAGAACGGGCGGCCGTCCGGCCGGTTCGAACACGCCCAGGCGCAGCACCGTGCCCTGGTTCACCTGGTGGCCGGCGGCGGCCACGGTGCCGTTGAGCACGTTGGTCACGAACAACTCGGCGAAGGGCCCGAACAACTGCACCGAGGTCATGTCCCAGGGCCCGTTGATACCGTGGCCGGCCCATGTCTCGACCGGCACGCCGGCGCTGTTGAGGACGATGAGACATCCGGCCTCAGGCGTGCCGGTTCCGTCGTCGGTCACCGGCAGGCTGCCGACGACAACGTAGCCGTCGTTGAGCACGCTGAGCGCGGTCGTGAGCCCGACGCCGCCCGGGCAGCCCGGCAGGTTCGGGTTGATCCGGGCGAACACGTTCACCCCTCCCGTCGGGGCCACCTCGACGATGGTCGTGCCGGTGCCCTGGGTGTTGTTGCTGGCGTTGAAGTTGCTCACCAGCGTGTCACCGCGTACCAGGGAGCCCGTGCTGAACGGGACGTTGGCGACGCCGTAGGGGTTGACGTCGCCGTTGGCGGGCACCGTCGATGCGACCTCGGTGACGGTGCTGAGGTGGGACAGAAAAGGGACGGGCGCGGCGCCGGCGGGAGCAGCGTCCGCGATGGCGACCGCAAGTGGCGCAACGCCAACGGCCAGGGCGGCCGCGAGCAGGCCGAGGCCCCGGGCCCCGGGACGCCTCCGCCTTCTGTCGGGCGTGAGAACCGGGTGAACCGGGTAGGCGCGACTGTGCTTTTCGTGCATGGCGTGCTGCCTCCTTCTTCTCTCGGCGCCGCAGGCATTACGACGTACCGCCCCCTCACCTGTGCTACGGCTGAGACGGGCCTGAGGATTGTGGTTCGGTAATGTCCTGGTCATGGACGTGGAAGTCGCTTTCATCGGCCTGCCTATCTCCACGCTGGCAACCGGACGGCGCTTCTTCGAGCGCCTCTTGGGCCGGCCCGCCGACATCGAGGTCACCATCGACGAGGTGATGTGGCGGCTGGCCGATTCGGCCTGGCTCTACATCGTCGTCGACCCGGCACGCGCCGGGAACGGCCTCGCCGCCCTGTCCGTCGGCGACCTCGATGCCACGTTGGCGGAGCTGGGCACCCGGGGCATCGAGCCGGTCAGCGTCGAGGTGGTCGACGGTGGTGCGCGGAAGGCGACGGTGCTCGACCCCGACGGGAACACGGTGGCGATCATCGAGGTGAACGCCTAGGGCCCGGACTAGGGCCCGGACTGCCCGGCGTCCTCGGTCGTCTTCTCCCACACCGAAATGTGGCTCCGGCTCTCGCTCGTGAAGGGCGATTGGTCCCAGTCGTTCCAGCGCTCCCGCAGCGACATCCCCGCCAAGCGCGCCATCAGGTCGAGCTCGGAGGGCCACACGTAGCGGAACGGCTCGTTGAACGTCTCGAGCGTCCCGTCGACGACCCAGTAGTGGTGAGACCAGGAGTGCTGCGTGGCCAGGTCGTCGTACTCCTCGAAGCCGAGGTGCGTCGGCGTGACGGTGAACGCGCGCACCGTCTCGCCGGGTGGGAGCCGACGCAGCTCGGGGACCATGACCTCAATGACGAAGCACCCGCCCGCCTCCAGATGGGCGGCGACGTTGGCGAAGCAGGCCACCTGCTCGTCCTGTGTGGTCAGGTTCATGATCGTGTTGCGCACCAGGTAGGCCAACGAGAACGTCCGGTCCACCCGCACGGTGGCGAAGTCCCCGACCGTCACGCCGATGGCCTCGGCGCCCGGCTTCGACCGGAGCTGCGCGACCATGGGCGGTGACAGCTCGATCCCGTGCACCTTGACGCCGCGTCGGCTCAGCGGCAGCGCGATGCGCCCCGTCCCGACACCGAGCTCGAGGGCGGCCCCGCTGCCCGAGCGCGCCGCCAGGAAGTCCACGGCCGGGTCGACGACGGCCGGGTCGAGGAGGTGGGGCCACTTGGTCTCGTATCCGGAGGCGACCGATCCCACGAAGTAGTTCTCGGGCACGGACCAATGGTGCCAGGCCCGGTCCGGTTCCCGTGCCCCGAGCCGCTGGGGCCATGGTGTCTCCGCAAACTGTAAACGTTCTTGTGGAGAGTTTTGAGTGAACCCGGCGGCGTTCCGGTACTCACGGACTCACCGCCCCGTCCTGCCCGGCAACCGGCAACCGGCAACCGGCAACCGGCAACCGGCACCGGCCTACGCCGCGTGCGACTGATTGATCCAGGTCTCGTACATCTCGGCGTAATGCCCGCCCAGTGCGACCAGCTCGGCGTGTGAGCCCACCTCGAGCAGGCGGCCGTCACCCACGACCACAATGCGGTCGGCCCGCATGGCCGTCGACAGCCGGTGGGCGATCAGGACCGCGGTGCGACCCTCCAGCAGCACGTCCAGCGCCGCCTCCACCATGGTCTCGGACTTGAGGTCGAGGTTCGACGTCGCCTCGTCGAGCACGAGGACCCGTGGCTCGGCCATGAAGGCTCGCCCCAGGGCGATGAGCTGGCGCTCGCCCGAGGACAGCGACTGCCCCCGTTCGTGCACCGGCGTGTCCAACCCGTACGGCAACCGGTGCACGAGCTCGCCCAGGCCGACTTGGTGCACCGCGTTCCAGACCTCGTCGTCGGGCGCGCCCGGCCGGGCGAACGCGATGTTGTCCCGGATCGTCCCGGCGAAGAGGAAGGGCTCCTGTGGCACGACGCCGAGCTGGCTCCGCAACGAGGCGAGGGTCACGTGCTTCAGGTCGAAGCCGTCGATCAGCACCCGGCCCGCCGTGGGGTCGTAGAAGCGCGTGACCAGCTTGGCCATGGTCGACTTGCCCGCCCCGGTGGCGCCGACGAAGGCCACGGTCTCCCCCGGCTCGATGGTCAGGTCGACGTCGTGCAGTACCGGCACGGCGGGGTCGTAGCCGAAGGAGACGTGGTCGAAGTCGATCCGGCCCTTGATCTGGGGCAGGACGACCGCGTCGGGTGCCTCCAGCACCGACGGCTCGGTCTCGAGCAGGCCGCGCAGCTTGAAGACGGACGCCCGGCCCTGCTGGAAGGTGTTGTACTGCTGCACCAGCAGCTGAATCGGCGAGAAGAAGCGGTTCACGTAGAGGAAGAAGGCGGTCAGCTGGCCCAGGTTGATCTCCTGCGGGTGGTGCAGGTACATGGTGCCGCCGATGCCCAAAATGAGCAGCTGGCCCAAGACGCTGATGACCTGTGAGCCCGGCCCGTAGACGCCGTTGATGCGACCCGTGTAGTTGTTGGCGTCCCGGTAGGAGCCGACGATGTCGCGGTGGGTCTCGACGTTGTAGCGCTGCCGGTTGTGCGCTGTCACGATGCGCACGCCCTGCAGGCTCTCGGAGAGGTCGGCCAACACGAGCGCGATGCCGTCGCGCACCTTGTCGTAGCCGCGTTCGGATGCCCGCTTGAACCAGATCGACATGATGACGAGGGGAGGCAGCACGGCGAAGACGGTGATGGCGGCCAGCTTGGCGTTGGTGGCGAAGAGGAAAACCGTGATGACGACCATGGTCAGGCCCTGAATGGCGAACTGGGCCAGCCCGTCCTGCAGCAGCTGCTGCAGGTTCTCGATGTCGCTCGTCATGCGGCTCATGATGACGCCCGCCTTCTCCTCGGTGAAGAAGTCGAGCGAGAGCCGCTGCAGGTGGCGGAACACCTTGGTGCGCAGGTCGTTCATGACCCACGAGGCGAGGCGGCCCGTCACCCGTGCCTGCCCGTACTGCGCTCCGCCCGAAACGACGATCGACACCAGGTACAGCACGGCCATGACCACCACGACGCCGTAGTCGTAGTGGGGCGGCGTCAGGCCGTGGTTGATGGCGTAGGAGACCAGGCTCGGGCCGAGCTGGGTGAACAGGGCGATCATCCCCACGAGGAACGCGGCCAGCGCGCACATGCCCGGGTACTCCATGAGCAGCGAGGTGAGCGTCAGCTTCTTTGACTCGTGCTCCGTCGGCAGCTGGGTGAAGACGACGTCGGGCTCGCCGCGCTCGGGCTCCTCCTTCAAGAGGAGGTCGACTCCGTCCTGGAGCTCGTGCGGGATGCCACCGAAGGGCAGTCCCGCCTGGGCCGAGCCCGGGGCCCCGCCGCCGCCCATCGGCGGACCGACTCCCCCTCCGCCTCCTCCGAACATCAGATCGCCCCCTTCTCGGGCTCGAGGACCTCGTCGTCGGTCTGGAGGAGCCCGTCCTCCGGAGCGAGGGCCACCCCCTCCGGCTCGAGCACGTCGTCGTCCAGCCCGAGGTCCTCGGCACCCGCGGCCGCCTCGGCGGCCGCCTGCTCTTCGCTGGTGGCCTGCGCCAGCACCTCGGAGTAGAGCGGGGTCGAGGCCAGCAGCTCGGCGTGGGTCCCGTCGGCCACGATGCGTCCGCTGTCGAGCAGCACCACGCGGTCGGCCAGGCTGATGGTCGAGAGGCGGTGGGCGATGATCAGCGTCGTCCGCCCCTCCATGAGGACGCGGAGCGAGGAGTGGATGCGCTGCTCCACCTTCACGTCGATGGCGCTGGTGGCGTCATCGAGGATCAGGATGGGCGGGTTGACCAGGAGGGCGCGGGCGATGGCGATGCGCTGGCGCTGCCCGCCCGAGAGCGTGTAGCCCCGCTCACCCACCACGGTGTCGTACCCGTCGGCGAGCCGGTTGATGAAGCCGGTGGCGCCGGCCGCCTCGGCTGCCGCCACGACCTCCTCCATGGAGGCATCCGGTCGCCCGTAGGCGATGTTGTCCCGGATCGAGACGGAGAAGAGGAAGGGCTCGTCGAGGACGACGCCGATGTTGGCCCGCAGGCTGGTGAGCGTGAGGTCGCGCACGTCGTGCCCGTCGACCCGTACGGTGCCACCGGTGGCGTCGTAGAAGCGGGCCAGCACACGAGCCACCGTGGACTTGCCGCTGCCGGTGCGCCCGACCAGGGCGATGGTCTCGCCCGGGTGCAGGTGCAGGTTCAGGTGTTGCAGGATCTCGCGCGGGCCGTCGTCCCCACCCGGCTTCGTGAGAAGGCTGTCGTCGGCGTAGGCGAAGCTGACGTCGTCGAACTCGACGTCACCCTGGCAGTTGACGAGGTCGACGGCGCCGGGCCGGTCGACGATCGTGGGCTTCTCGTCGATGATCTCGTAGATCCGGTCGGCCGAGGCCGAGGCGCGCTGGCCCATCATGATCAGCATCCCGAGCATCATGAAGGGCGCCTGCATCATCACCAGGTAGAGGTTGAACGAGACGATGGACGCGACGGGCAGGTGCTCGTTGATGACCAGCCACCCGCCGACCAGCAGCACGAGGACGAGACCAACCTGGGAGAGGTTCTGCACCAGCGGGGCGAAGCGGGCGCGCAGGTCGGCGTCCTTGATGTAGCCCCACTGGACCCGGTCGGCCGCCTTGGCCAGCTGGCCCAGCTGCTGCTGCTCGGCGGCGAAGCTGCGCACGACGCGCACGCCGTTGACGTTCTCGTCCACCACGGTCGCCACCTCGGCCAGTCGGGACTGGATGAGCCACGACACCGGGAAGAGCGACTTCCGCATCTTTATGCCGACGATGTAGATGAACGGCATGGATGCCATGGCGACGAAGGCCAGCGGCACGCTGATCGAGAGCATGAAGGCGAAGGCGACCAACGCGATGGAGCACTGCACCAGGATCATGGGCGCGAACGTCAGGTACATCTGCACGGAGCGGATGTCCGAGTTGGCCCGCGAGATCAGCTGCCCGGACTGGACCCGGTCGTAGAAGGGGAAGGACATCCTCGTGAAGTGCTCGTAGAGGATGTTGCGCAGGTCGAATTCGATGGCGTACGCGACCTTGAAGAGGTTGGTGCGCGAGATGTAGCCGAAGAGCCCGGTGAACAACGCCAGCACGGCGATCAACTCGACGTAGTTGTGCAACGGCTGCGTCTTGTTGATCAGTGAGTTGGTGATGCCGTTCTGGAGGATCTTGGGGATCCATACCTGGATGATCAGGCCGAGGAACGAGAAGATGAGCGCGCTGAACCACTGCAGCTTGTGCGCCATGACGATGGGCGTCGCCCGCTTGATCCACGACTTGGAGCGGTCCGGGTCGATGGTGGCGCTAGGCGCGGTGTAGCGGCTCGTGACCCCCATGGGGACGTAGGCACCCAGCGGCAGCCGTACGTCGTCGTTGGTCTCGGACTCCTGGGTGTCCGCCGCCCCGGTCGTGGCCTGACCGTTTCCGGCGGTCTGCACCCCGACGGGCGCGCCTTCCACCATGTCCTCGGTCTTGCTCATGCGTGCGCCCCGGGCGGTGTCGGCGCATCCGGTGCAGTCGGCTTCGTGTCGTCGGTGCCCTGACGCGGACCCTTGCGGGACTCGACCATCGCCCGGGCCCACAGCTCGAGCGAGCGCAGGGCCATCGCCTCCTCCTTGTCGGGCAAGTGGCCGGCGATGGCGATCAGGTACTCGTCCACGGCGACGTCGGCGCGGGCGAGTATGCCGGCACCCTCCGGCGTGAGGCGCAACTCCACCCGTCTGCGGTCGGTGTCCTCCTGGCGACGGTCGACCAGGCCTCGGGCCACCAGCCCGTCGATGAGCGCCGTGATGGAGGGCCGTCGCACGGCCAGGCGGTCGGCCAGGCCCGAGGCGGCCGCGGATCCCTCAGCCAGGATCCCGAGCACCCGGTACTGGGGGAGGGTCAGCTCTACCTGGGCCAACGCGACCTCCACCCGCTTGGACAGCCAGGCCGCGACGCGGCCATAGGTGCCCAGCACGTGGGGTGTGGCGGTCGTCTTCGAACCGGCGCGAGAGCCGGCTTTGCCGCGGGAAGCCGCGTCAGCAGAGAGGGGTGAGGTGACAGACACTTCGACCATCATACAGTTAGACACTCTAACTACGTGCGGCGGACCCCTTCGGGGGTGGACGCAGAACCGCGGGTCGCGTCAGGACTCCCGGGTGCCCCATTCGGGGTCGAGTTGGCGCAGGAAGAGGTCGCATCGGACTTCCTCGTCGACCTCCCCGATGGACGCCGCCGCCAGCTGGAGCATGTGCAGTGCACGGAGGAAGCCGCGGTTGGGCTCATCCCGCCAGCGCACGTAGCCCGAGCCACGCCAGCCGGCGGCTCGCAGCGCGTCGAGCCCACGGTGGTAGCCCACCCGCGCGAAGGCGTAGCGATCGATGGGGTCGTCGGCCAGCTCGGCCAGATCCGCCCAGGCCTGCAGGCAGTGCGGATCCTGGGCCGCCACCGCTGCCACCGCCGCCCGACGACGGTCCGGAGGGAGGGACCGGGCCGCGTCGAGAGCGGCGGCCAACTCCGGATCGAGCGGGTCGAGGACGGTCTCGGGGCTCCCGGAGGTGAAATGGACTGCATGCTCAGGGGTCACCGGGCCATGTTACGAGTGTTGATCGGCGCCCGATCGGAGAACGGTCGGCCCTGGAACGGGCCCCGGCGCGGAATGTCGTCCGGCGGAGAGGCGGCGGTACTCTTCGCGCCGTGCTGACGCCCGACCCCAGGCCGACGTCGTTCCAAAACCATCCCGGGCTGCGGGATCGCGAGCCCCAAGCGCGGGAACTGGCCGACGTGCTGCGTCGCCTCATCCGCTTGTCGGTCAGTGCCGCGCCATCGGCGTCCGAGACAGCCCGTCTGACCTCCGAATTGACCGTGCTCGCCGATGAGCTCGAGACGCACCTGCCCGCAGACCCGCTGCCCCGGTTCATCCCACCCGCAGAGGACGGTCCGCCGCCCGACGTGCCGCTCGGTGGCGCCATGCCCTACGACGTCGTCGTCGGACCGTTCAACCCGATCGCGTTGCCGATCGTCCTCGACTTCGACCCGCCGAAGGCTCTCGGCCGCGGCGTCTTCGATGTCACCTACGAGGGTGCGCCCGGGTGCGTCCACGGCGCGGTGCTGGCCGCGACCTTCGACATCATCCTGACGGCGGCCAATGCGATCGTGGGGTCGGTCGGACCCACCGTGTCGTTGGCCCTGCGCTACGTGCGCCCCACGCTCACCAACCAGGAAGCCGTGTTCGAGGGGTGGGTGACCCACGTCACCGAACGCCGCATCTTCAGCAAGGGTCGCATCGTGCAGGGAGGAGTGGTGACGGTCGAGGCCGACGGCGCGTTTGCCATCTTCAACCAGGACCGGGTGAATGCACTGGCGTCGAGTCGTCGCCTGCCGTCCGACGGGGGCAGCGACGCGGCGCCCTCCGCCGGAGCGGCAGGGGAGTAGCGGGCGGACCGTGGCCCGTCAGTCCCTGGAGCCCACACGCGATCCGGCGGATTATTCGTTCACCCATCGGCTGCGCACCCGGTTCGCCGAGACCGACGCGATGGGCATCATCCATCATGCGGCGTACCTGCCCTATCTGGAGGAGGCGCGGGTCGAGTATCTCAGGGCTCTCGGGCACCCCTACGACGCGGTGCGGGCCGGGGACACCGGGGATGCCCGCGAGTTCCCGTGCTCGAGGTCTCGGTGCAGTACCGCCGGCCCTTGCGCTTTGACGACGAGGTGGCTGTGTCCCTGCGTCTTGGCGCCGTCCGCGGCGCCACCTTCCAGATCGCGTACCTCCTCGCGGTGGGGGCCGAGGCGCGGGCGACCGCGGTCACCGTGCACGGGTGTGTCGACGGGCGCGGCAGGCCGGCACGCTTGCCGGCGTGGGTCGCCGGGTCAGGCGAGGGCCGAAGCGGCTAGGACCGTTCTTTCTTCGCCTCGCTGATCGACGCGCCGCTCGCGACAGCGGGAGGCCGAGCGTGCGTCGACGTCGTCGGCCGCTCAGAGAGACGAGACGATCCCCGCGAACGTCTCGGTCATGGCCTTCTTCGCCGTGAGCGGGTCCTCGGACCGCGCCACGACCATGCCGGCCTGCATGATGGCGCCAAGGAGCAGGTGCGACAGTGGATCGATCGTCGACGTCTCAATCCGGCCCATGTCTGCCGCGATCGTCAGCACGGTCTTGATGGTGCCGAACGCGTAGCGCTCATCGAGCTCGTGCCAGAGATCCCAACCGAGGACGGTCGGACCGTCGAGCATCACGATGCGCTGCACCTCCGGGTTGAGGCACTGGTCCAGGAACGCGTCGAATCCGACCTGGAGGATCCGCATCGGGTCCGTCTCGCCACCGGTGGCGGCGGCCTGCAGCACCTGTGCGGTGAGGTCGTCCTCCACCTGTTCGAAGGTGGCCTGGAACAGGTCCGTCTTGCTCGGGAAGTGGTGGTAGAGCGCCCCCCGGCTGACCGCGGCCGCGCTGAGGATCTCCTCGGTGGAGGTGGCAGCGAATCCATTCTCCGCGAAAAGGCGCCGGGCCGTCGCGATGAGGCGGCCCCGGGTGGCCTCGGTGCGTTCCGCCTGCGTGGGCACAACGAAAGCCTAACTCCCTCTTTACAAACAGACAGTTGGTATGTAAAACTGCCGTATGACCCCCCGAACGAACACAGACAGCGCCCAACCGACCCACATGGCTCCGACGTTGCTCCCGCGCCGGACGATCACTCTCAGCCGGGGCGACGTGGCGTACATCGAACACGGAGATGCCGGCACGCCCGCTGCACTCTTCGTCCACGGCATCCTGGTCAATGCGGACATCTGGCGCACCGTGCTGTGGGAGCTGGGAGGGATGCGCCGCTGCATCGCCCCCGATCTGCCCGCGCACGGTGCGACACCCGTTCCCCACGACGATGCGGCCGATCTGTCCCTCAACGGCCTCGCCGACATGCTCAATGAGTTGTGCGAGCGCCTCGGACTCGCACAGGTCGACGTCGTGGCCAATGACACCGGCGGCGCGGTGGCCCAGGTCTTTGCCGCCCACCACCCGGAGCGCATCCGGACGCTGACGCTGACGAACTGCGACGTGAACGACAACTTCCCACCCGAGGCGTTCAAGCCCTTCGTCGCCCTCGCTGAGTCGGGTGAGTTCGGACCGATGGTCGCCGCCATGGCGGGCGACCTGACGCTCGCCCGTTCCGAAGTCGGGTTCGGCATGGGATATGCGCATCCTGATCAGCTTTCCGACGAGATCCTGGCGAGCTACCTCGGGCCGTTCGTCGCCGACCAGGGGAAGGGGCTCGAGCGTCTCCTGACGGCGTCGTCGGCGGCAGAGCTGATGGCGATTGCGCCGCTGCTGGCCGAGCTGCATGCCCCGACCCAGGTGGCATGGGGGACAGGCGACTCGTTCTTCGAGCAGGAGTGGGCCGAGCGCCTGGCGACCATGATCCCCGGCGTGCAGCGTGTCACCCTTGTCCCCGACGCCATGTTGTTCTGGCCCGATGAGCGGGCGGCTGAGCTCGTCCCGCTTCTGCGTGACTTCTGGGATGCGCACGCCTGGTCCTGACGTGCACAGACCGCCCCGGTGCGTGAGCCCCGGAAGCACCGGGGCGGTACCGTGCAGGTTGGTGAGCGGCACTGAGCGGATCGGGCACCTGCGCGCCGCCCGGGACTTGATGGACCTGCGCTTCGCTGACCCGCTCGACCTGGACCAGATGGCGGCGCAAGCCGGGTTGTCCAAGTTCCACTTCGCCCGCGCCTTCAAGGACGCTTATGGCGAGACCCCGGCGAACTATCTCGGCCGTCGTCGGGTGGAGCGAGCCAAGGATCTGCTTCGTTCGGCCAACCTGACCGTCACCGAGGCCTGCATGCTGGTCGGATTTTCGAGTTTGGGATCCTTCAGCTCCCGCTTTTCCGAAATGGTCGGCATGTCACCGAGGGCCTTCCAGCGGGCATCGGCGGCCCGAGGCGGTCCGCCGCCGATTCCGGGCTGCTTCCTCATGGACTGGGGTCGTCCCCGCCCGGTCGGAACGCAAACGAGCAAAAAGCGCAATCCCGGAGAAGCGTGAACAGGGCCTGTCGCTTTACCCTGGCGACATGATCACTCGCATGTCACACACGAGCGTCTTCGTACTGGACCAAGACTCAGCGAAGACCTTCTACACCGACAAGCTCGGATTCGAGGTGCGCTTCGACATCACCATGGGGGAGGACTTCGAGGGAACGGGTGCGGGGTTCCGGTGGTTGACCGTCGGCCCGAAGGATCAGCCCGACCTCCAGATCATCCTGTCCTCGTGCGACATGGGCCGCTCTCCCGAGGCCGCCGCACGATTGCGCGACCTGGTCGCTGGCGGCTCCATGGGCGTCGGGGTGATGGCCACCGACAACTGCCAACAGACGTACGAGCAGTTACTCGCCAAGGGCGTGACATTCCTGGCCGAGCCGGCCGAACGCCCGTACGGGATCGAGGCGACCCTGCGTGACGACTCCGGCAACATGATGAGCCTGGTGCAGCCCTTTGCCTTCGACGGAGCGACGGAGTAGCTCTCAGGCCGGGTGGCCGGGCTCCAACGGCGGGGCGCTCCTGAACGTCAGCAACCCGGGGTGTCCGCCGGCGACCGCCCGCACTGCTCGCATGAGAAATGCCTCATGATCGCCCACGGAGAAGTGCCCGAGGACCTGGCCCTCCATGCTCACCGCGGCATCCACCAGTAAGGGGGCCCCCGTGGGGCCCAGACGCCAATCGACGGACGCGAATTTGTCGACGAGATCACCGGTCTCCTCGCCGAAGAGGCGGGCGAGATCGACCTGGTCCTGGCCGAGGAGATGCAGACCCATGCCCGGTGCACGCGCTGCGACGCCCAGGGTGTGATTCACCTTTGAAATGCAGACGAGGAAGTTGGGAGGGTCGATACTGCACTGGGTCACGAACCCGGCCAGGCAACCACTCAGTTCGGCTTCGGGTGACCTGACGGTAACCACGAAGTACGGGTAGTCGATGAGGTCGAAGAAAGCGGCCAGATCGTCGTCGGCGTCAGTCACGGACGGTGTACTTGATCTGCCGTACCCAAACCCCCACCGTCGGTCCTCCAAGCCTTCAGCTGAGCACACCGAATCCACGGACACGTCCGAGGGGTGTCCCGCGGGAGCGTCGGCGTCCGACCACTCACTTCCGGCGGCACCCCGCTGAGGATTCCACTACCCGCACCGTGGGTAGGCAAAACTCGTGCCCATGAACCGCCAGAGCCGGCCCGCACGCCTCGGCCTGCCCGGGGGAGGCCGGCGCTGATGGCGCTGGGAGGCACCGGCTCTCTGACGAGCGAGGGCGCGCCAGCCGGATTCGACATCAAGAAGGGTGGGCTCGGTTCCGCCGCCCAGGCCCTTGCGCTCGCCACTCTGTGCGGGGTCCTCTTTCTCACCTTCCTGGACAACACGATCGTCAGTGTCGGCCTGGCCAATGTCCAAAGTGATCTGCACGCGGGGGTCACCTCGCTGCAATGGGTGGTCAATGGCTACGCGCTGACCTTCGCCAGTTTCATGCTTGTCGCGGGGATGCTCGGTGACATCTTCGGCCGCAAGCGCGTCATGCTCGTCGGGGTGGCCATCTTCTGCGGTGGCTCGGTGGTCGCCGCTCTGGCGGGGAATGTCGATTGGCTCATTGCCGGCCGCGTGATCATGGGGATCGGCGCCGCCGCGAGCGAGCCCGGCACCCTGTCGATCATCCGGCACGTGTACCCCGATCGGGAAACACGTGCTGACGCACTCGGCGTGTGGGCCGCGGTGTCAGGTCTCGCGTTGGCCTTAGGGCCCGTCATCGGCGGTTTCCTGGTCGGATTCTCAAGCTGGCGGGCGATCTTCTGGTTCAACTTGGGGTTCGGCGTCATTGCATTTGTGCTGGCGTCGGTCGCCGTCCCCGAGACTTCGGACCGCCAAGGGCGCCGTATAGACGTGTTGGGATTCATCTTCGGTGCCGGGTTCCTTGCCTGCATTTCGTTTGCTGTGATCCAGGGGGAAGAGTCCGGTTACACCGCACCTTGGATAGTGACGCTCTTCGTCCTCTGCGCCGTTTCGGGCATTGCCTTCGTGATCACGGAGAAGAGGGTCAAGAGCCCGATGCTCGACTTGTCGATGTTCCGACTTCCTCCGTTCGTCGGTTCCAATTTCGTCGCGTTCGTGGCGTACTTCGGCACCTTCTCGATCTTCTTCTTCACGGCGCTGTATCTCCAGGTCGTTGCCAACGCGTCCGCCTACCAGACGGCGGTGGATTTCCTGCCGATGGCAGCCGGGCTGATCATTGCGTCCGCGCTGACCGGCCCGCTGGTGGCGCATGTCGGGCCCCGCTGGCCGATGACGATCGGGTGCCTGCTGGCGGGGGGCGGCATCCTGGTGGCCAACACCGTGCTGTCGCCGACGGTCGACTTCGGAACTCTGGGCTGGGTCCTCCCGCTGGCCGGCATCGGCATCGGCATGCTCCTGGTGCCCGTGACATCGGTCCCCCTCACCGTGGTGCCACCGGAGCGATCAGGCATGGCGGCCTCGGCCACCAATACGAGTCGGGAGATGGGTGCCGTCTTCGGTGTGGCCATCCTCGGCGCCATCGTCAACGCCAAGCTCACGGGCGACCTCGCCGCCCGGCTGAAGGCCATCGGCATCCCGCCGAGCTTCCAGAGCTTGGTGGAGCATGCGATTCAGACCGGTGGCGCCTCGAGCGGTGGCGCGGCGAGCAAGGCCGAGCACAACAAGAACGCAGCCGTGGCGCACATCGCCACCAAGGTGGTCAACGCCGCCTACAACGCCTTCGGGTCGGGGCTCCACGAGGCGCTGTTCCTGTCCGGCTGCCTGATCCTGGCTGGTGCAGTGGTCGCCGCGCTCACCATCCATCGCAAGCCCGGGGAGTCCTTCGAGATCTGACGCATCCCGGCCCCGCACCCGCCATCGGCGACTCGGACCCGCCAACTCTGTCACGTTGATGCATGCTGGAGGCGTCCATGAAATTTGACACGATGTTGGCCGGGCTCGAGGAGGCACCGTCCCACGCTCGCCGGTTGGAGCAGCTCGGAGTGGATGGCACCTTCACGTTCGAAGGTCCCCACGATGTCTTCACTCCGCTGATCTTGGCCGCCGGCGCGACCACCACTCTCGAGCTCGCCACCAACGTGGCCATCGCCTTCCCGCGCAATCCGGTGCAGCTCGCCCACCAGGCCTACGACCTTCAGTTGCTCTCCGGCGGGCGGTTCACACTGGGCCTCGGTTCCCAGATCAGGACTCAGGTCGAGAAGCGGTACGGCGCCTCGTTCGATCGCCCCATCGCCCGTATGCGCGAGATGGTCGGGGCACTACGCGCCATCTTCGCCACGTGGGAGACAGCGGTACCCCTGGACTTCAAGGGCGAGTTCTGGACGCACACCCTGATGCCGCCGCTCTTCAACCCGGGACCCAACCCTCACGGTCCTCCAGCTATCGCCCTCGGAGGGCTCGGACCACAGATGCTCCGACTGGCGGCTGAAGTGGGCGACGCGGTGTTCGTGATGCCGTTCAACACCGCGACGCATTTCGTGGAGCGGAGCCTCCCCGCCATTGAGCAAGGACTCGTCCGCGGCGGCCGGCACCGTTCGTCGCTCACGGTGGCCGGGGAGGTCATCGTCTGCTGCGGGCGGACCGAGGAGGAGTTAGAGACCGCCCGGATCGCCGCGCGGTGGCTCGTTGCCTTCTATGCCTCCACTCCGGCGTACCGCCCGGTGCTCGAAGCCGAGGGTTGGGAAGCGCTCCAGCCTGAGCTCAACGGGCTCTCCAAGTCCGGTCGATGGGATGAGATGCCGGGACTGATCGATGACAGCATGCTCGCCGCTCTCGCCGCGGTGGGCTCTCCCAAGCAGGTGGCGACCGACATCGCCGGCCGATTTGGAGGCCATGTCGATCGGGTGGGCTTCTACACCCCCTCTCTCATCAGCGAGGAGACCCTCGGAGAACTGGTGGCCGAGATGGCCTGCACCGTGACGGGTGCGGTGTAGATCCGCCCGATCTCAGCGGACCCAATCTTCGGGATCAGCGTCCCCGCGCTTGTACTGCTCCACCAGGAGAGCCTGGATCTCACGGACCCTCTTCTCGACCAGCTCGCGGCTTTCGGCGACCATTGCCAGCTGGATCTCGAGCTCGTGAAGGGTGCCCCGTACGTCCTCGGGTGAGCGGAGGTCGATACGGCCCAGCTCGCTGTGCGCCGACATCAGCCCGTCTGCCGCGCCTTCCATCGCCTGGCGCGCCGAGGCGATGGTGGCTGGCGCGTCAGGGGACAACGACCACCCACCGCCGATCGAGGCTTCTTCCAGCATGCGGGGCAAGTCATCGACGAGATCCTGCAGGTCCCGGTCCGGAGCCTCGGCGATGGTCCGCAGCGCACCGATGTCCACCGACAGGACGTGACGGGCGTACGACAACAGGACGGCCGCGTGCACGAGGTCGTCGCGCCCACCTCGGAGCCGGGCCGTAGGCGTCGACGAATCGAGCGCCGTTGCGTTCTCGAGCAGTTCATCGACGTCCAGCAGGGTCAGCTGCATCGCCATGACAACGTTCACCACCCCTATTACTCACGCCTATTTCACACGCCCCTCAATTCCATTCCCCACTGGGACGTTGTACCCGTTATGCGCCAGGTGCAACCGACCGCGGACGCCGCCGACACCATCAACGCTACCCCCATTGCGGGTGGATCAGCAGGCGGCCGGCCTGTCGCCACGATCGTCATCCCGGCCTGGAACGCCTGGAAACACACTGAGCGATGCCTGCGGTCGCTCCGACCCACCCTGGGGCCAAAGGACCAGGTCGTGGTTGTGGACAACGGCTCCAGCGACGAGACCCGGGAGTCGCTCGCGGCATATGGATGGTTGGAGGTCGTCGCCAACGAGGAGAATCGGGGTTTTGCCCGCGGGTGCAACCAGGGAGCGGCGAAGGCCCTGCATGGTGTGGTCGTGTTCTTGAACAGCGACACCGTCGTGCCAATGGGCTGGCTCGACGAGCTCCTGGCCCCGTTCGAACGGGGAGACGTCGGCGCCGTGGGCCCGCGATCGGACAACGTCTCGGGGAACCAGAAGACGATGGCCGTTCCTGATCCCCAGGAGGACCCCGGTGCCTTCTCCGAATTCGCCGAGGCGTGGCGGGTCAGCCACCAGGGTCAGACTTCAGCAACATGGCGGCTGGTCGGATTCTGTCTGGCGGTGCGCACGTCGTCCTTCCATGCACTTGGTGGATTCGACGAGCGATTCGAGATCGGCGGGTTCGAGGACGACGATCTGTGTCGACGGTTGCATCAGAAGGGCCTTCGGCTACTGATCGCGCACGCCTCGTTCGTTCACCATCATGGCCATGCTTCGTTCGATTCCAATGCCGTCGACTGGCTGGTGACCCAGGGGGAGAATCGTGTCCGCTTCGAGGAGAAGTGGGGTCCGGATGTGCTGCGCCGCCCCGTCCTGGCGACAGCCTGTCTGATCGTCAAGGACGAGGAACAGATGCTGGCCGCCTGCCTGGAATCGGTCCGCGACGCCGTCGACGAAATTGTGGTCTACGACACGGGCTCGAGCGACCAGACGGTGCAGATTGCCCGCAACGCGGGCGCAACGGTCGTGGAAGGCAAATGGGAGGACTCCTTTGCGGTCGCCAGGAACGCCGCGCTGGCGCACGCCACCGGTGAGTGGGTGCTTTCCATCGACGCTGACGAGCGCCTCCAGACCCATCCTGATGTCCTGCGCGCCCAGCTCTCCGACGCCGAATCAGATGTCGAGGCGTATCTCGTTGCGATCGAGAACCTGCACGGACCGGGCAATCCGCGCTCCGTCCACACCGCTATCCGCGTGTTCCGTCGGTCATCCGCGACATGGCGGCATCGGCTGCACGAGCAGGTCGTCGCGGCCGACGATCCCACCCGGTCTCTCAGGACCGCGTACTTGTCGGGCGCGCGACTGATCCATCACGGATATATCGCCGAGGTCTTCGACAATCGCAAAAAGGCCGACCGCAATCTCGATCTGGCCGGCGCGGCGCTCGATGACGAGGAGGTTGATCGCTCGTACGCCTTGATGAACCTCGGCCGGGCCCTGGAATCCGCTGGGCGCAGCGAGGAGGCCGTGGTGCGCCTGTCCGAGGCTGCCGAGTCGGCCGCCGACCTGATCACCAGGCGCTTGGCGGTGAGCAATCTGGTCTACATCCTTGGCCGGATCGGGCGCTTCGAGGAGGCGCTCTCCCGGCTGAGCGAGCTCCGACAGCTGTCACGGAGCCAGGTGGCGGCCGACATCGCCGAGGGAAGGACGCGCCTGGCCATGGGGGAGACGGTGGAAGGCCTGGCGATCCTGGCCCGGATCCCGAGCCGAGGGCGAGACGACGACGGCATGGAGTACGGGCCGCACGTGGTGGCCGCCATCCGCGGGGAGGCGCTGGCATCGCTTGGCCGCTTTGGCGAGGCGGCGGACGTCGTGCTGGGCGCCGTGAGATCCCACGGAGTGCTCGAGGCCGATGTCGGGGAACTCGTGCGCTGGTTGCTGCAAGCCAAACGCTCCCCGGCGGAGATCACCGCGTCCTTGCGCACCGAGGATCTCGTACCGATGCTCGGTCGCGTCCTCCGTCAACCGCCACCGCTGGCCGATGTCTTGTTGGACGGCGCGTGGTCTCGATTCCCGGAGCGCCTCGAACCGTTGGCCGCGGCAGCCAGCATGGCGCCGCGCCTTCCACTGGCTCGCGCCCTGGTCTGGTCGGCCCGATTGCGACAGCGTGGGCTTGCCGCGTCGTGCCCGCTGGTTGCCATCGGGCACGACGCAGGCATTGATCCTGTCGTCAGGGTGAGGGCTGCGGCGGCGCTCTTCGGATCGTTCCACGAAGCCAGTGCGGTGGGCGTGGCGCGGGCGGCATTGCACGAGCTCGACCCGGCGGCCAGGCTCGCCTCGGAGGAGGAGATCGGCCGGCTCGCTCCAACGCTCCTTTTGGCGCTGGCGGGCGAAGGCCCGGAGGACGCGGGCGCCGGCACGACGGCAAGGCGCGAGACCCTTCCGGGACCGCGATCGTCAGGCGCCGCCCCGCCGTCCCATCGCAGTGTCCCGTTGGCCCCAGGAGGCGCGGAAACCCCGAGCCCGATCCGGAGGGATCTGGACCGGGTGCTCGAGGCAGTGGCGATCACCAGGCGAGGCGGCCTGAACGTCGTGGGCCCGTTCGAAGGGACCGGCGTTGCGGCCGACACGGCTCGCCGGCTCGCGAGCGCGCTTCGTGCCGGAGGGGTTCCCATCTCGACGACCTCGTACCACCGGGACGACAGGGACCGCGGATCGCCCTGGTCACATTTCGGCCGCTCGGATTTCCCCTTCGACGTGAACCTGCTGGTGGTGCACCCTGACCAGATGACCGATTTCGTCCTCGACTCCGGTCCCGGCCTGTTCCACGGTCGTTACACGATCGGGCTGTGGGTCTGCGACCTGCAGGCGCCGTCGTCGTCGATGGCCGACGCGGCGCGCATGGTGCAGGAATTGTGGACTCCCACGTCGTGGGGGTCGCTGTGCGCCACGTCGGTGCAGAGTGGGCCTGTTCATTGCGTAGCGATCCCGGTCGGGGGGAGGCCCCCTCGGTGGGATCGCACTGCACTCGGCCGCCCGGACGGGTTCGTCTTCGCATCGAGTGTCGATTACGACAACGGGTTCGCGCGGCAGAATCCACTTGCTGCGGTGGCGGCGTACACCGCAGCCTTTTCGCCGAGGGACGGCCACCGTCTGATCATCGACACCATCCATGCCGACCGGTACCCGCACGAGCACGCGCTGCTCGTTGGCGCGGCCGACGGCCGTCCCGATATCGAGGTTCGTCAGCCCGACCCCTGGTCAGCGGCCGATGGAGATCGTCTCGTTGCGGGCGCCGACTGCTACCTCTCGCTGCACAGGGCCGATGGCGGCCTCGGAGGGGTGGCCAAGGCAATGTCATGGGGGACATTCACGGTGGTCACCGCAACTGAGGCCTCCTTGGAGTTCCAGACGGACGATGACAGCGGTCTCGTGCGTTCCGAAACCACGCTGGTCCCCGTCGACGAGTACCGCTACCCGCGGGGCTCCGTGTGGGCTGATCCGGATCTCGAGCACGCCAGTTCCATATTGCGGGCCGCGGTCGCCGAACCGGGTGTCACGGCCGCCAAGGTCCGCCGCGCCCGGGAGGTCGCCTCTCGTCGTTTCTCGCGCTCAGTGGCCACGGCGGCCGTTCGGGCGCGCCTGGCGGACATCGACGCTCGCCTGCACGGGGGCAGCCGCACTGATCAGGTCAGGGTCGACAGGGCGCCTGACCGTGCAGGGGCACGTCGTTGAGCGAGCGGAGCGGTGGCCCCTGGGTCACCTGCGCACTGGGTCGGGGAGAAGTTCGTCGATGTCGGACGGCCGATCGAGCCCGAGCTCGAGGCGGAGATTGTGCAGGCCCTGCTGGACCAGCTGTGTGACGCGGGGGCGGCCCACGCCGAGAATGTCGGCGATCTCGCTCTTGGCCAGTCCTTCCAGGAAATACAGCACCAGCGCCGTTCGTTGCCGCTCGGTGAGGCGGCGGAGCGCGGCCTTGACCGAATCGTTCATCAGGGCCAGCTCGGCCCCTTCGCACGGCGAGAGGTCGGTCGTCGCCGATGCAAGGATCCTGCCCTCGGATGCCTCGGTCCCTTCGGTCAGTGGAGCCAGATGAGTCAGTGCGGTGGCTTCGTCACGGAGAGTGATGGCCTCGTTGACATCGACGCCCAGTTCGGCGGCGATCTCCACGATGGTGGGTGTCCGCCTGAGGCTGGACTGCAGGTCTTCGCGCGTGGCGTGGAACACCTGCACCCGCGCTCGCAGTCGCTTTGGCAGGAAATCTTCGTGCCGCAGTTCGTCGATGATGGCACCCTGGATCCGCCTCGTCGCGTAGGTCGCGAATTGAAAGCCGGCCGAGGCGTCCCATCTTTCGATGGCGTCAATGAGTCCAAAAGTCCCAAACGAACACAGCTCCTCCACCCCGTCTGCCGAGCGCGAACGGCGTGCAAAGCGCTTGGCCACGATGGTGACCAACGGCGCATAGAAGATGACCAGACGGTTTCGGTGCTCACGCGAGCGGTCCTGCCAGTACTGATGCCAGAGAGCGCCCGCAGAACTTCGAAGGTCGCTGGGCTCCCCAACTGCCCCCTGGCTGCCCACCAGCGCCTCACGGATTGCCGACATGGAGTGCCTCTTCTCCCTATTCTCGCCCAACGCGATGTAGAACACGCGTGCCCGCCACAGTCCGTGACTCAGATGGTTATCGACATCGCAGCGCGGACGTATAGCCAAATCCCGCAAAACCCATTGCGGGCGCGCCGGTGCCCGGAAGTCCACCTCGATCGATTGGCGCAGCGGCCGGCCGGCCGGCCGGATCGGCTCGCTCCGTCCGCCGGCGGGCGCCTCCAGATGACCGGTGGGCGAGCAATTCGGCGAGTCGTGGCCGTCCGGCATCTGAATTCGTTGGCGGGAAGGGACGTAGAAGGAAGCGGAGCAAGGATGCTCCCCCTCCTCGAAAGGGAGGGCAACAGTCATCAGGAGGACGAAAAAATGGCAGGTATTCAGATCAACGACAACTCAACGGCGGTTCAGGCCTACAACAACCTCGACGCCACCAGCGAGATGCTGTCTTCGGCAGTGAACAAGCTGTCGTCGGGGCTGCAGATTCAGACCGCCGCCGACGACCCGGCCGGGTACCTGGTCGGCCAGTACCTGCAGGAGGAGTCCAACGGGTACGGGCAGTCGATCAGCAACGCCCAGGACGCCGTGTCGGTGCTCCAGACGGCGCAGGGGGCCCTCAACCAGGAGTCCTCGGTGCTCCAGACCATGAACACGCTGGCCACCGAAGCGGCCAACGGCGGCGTTCAGGATGCCAGTACAAGTGCTGCGGCGCAGTCCGAGTTCGCCTCGTTGCAGGCGGAGCTGGACCAGATCGCCACCAGCACGACGTATGGCACCACACCGCTGCTCGGGGGCACCTACTCGGGCGAGACCTTCCAGGTCGGACCCTACGACAGCGCCAACGACCAGGTGGTCGTCACCATCGCCGCCGCAACGTCGACGGCGCTCGCCGTCAACACCGCGGCGGTCAGCATCGGCACAGTGTCTGCCGCTGAGGCAGCCATGACCGCCGTGCAGACTGCCATCTCGACGGTCGCCAGCCAGGCAGCCGGCGTCGGTGCCACGCAGAACCAGATCCAGGCGCTGGCCTCCAACCTGACCACGGCGCAGCAGAACATCGAGTCGGCCCACGCCAACCTGGTGGACGTCAACGTGGCGCAGGAGACGGCGGTCTTCACCTCCGACCAGATCCTCGAGCAGTCCGGTGTGGCGATCCTCGCCCAGGCCGAGCAGCTGCCGAGCCTGGCCCTGAAGCTGCTGCCGTAACCGGCGACGCATCATCCACAGCCGGAATCCACGGCAACGGAGCCCCGGGCGGCAGTCGCCGCCCGGGGCTCCCAGCCGTGACAGCGGAACGAGACTCGATCGCACGAGGGGAGGGGGAGCGAAACAGATGGTCACAGGGCCCGTCAGTTTCTCCGGCCTGGTCTCCGGGCTGAATACACAATCGATCATCAATGCCGAGATGGCCGTCTACGAGCAGCCGCTCACGAACCTGCAGACCGAGCAGTCGACCATCAACACCAAGATCGCCGACTACCAGGCCATCAACACGCAGCTGCTGGCTCTCCAGCAGTCGGCCGACGCGCTGGCCGATCCCTCGGCGTTCAACGAGGCGTATTCCGCGGCGAGTTCGGACTCCTCGGTCGCCACCGCGAGTGTGACCTCGGGCACCCAGACCGGCTCGCTGACCTTCGCCGTCGACCAGCTGGCCGTCGGATCGACCCAGATCTCCGCCGGGACGGTGGCATCGCCCAACGACATCGTGACTTCGGGGGGAGTGCTCGTCGGTTCTGGCGGCGGGGCGCTCGGTATCACTTCGATTGCTGCGGGGAGCGGTCTGGCGACCGGCGACCACGCCGTTGTCGTCACCCAGTCATCCTCGGGAGCCACGGTGTCCAGCGCCTCGCCCCTGGTCAACAGCACCACCATCGGCCCGGTGAACGACCAACTCGACGTGGTGGTGAATGGTGCCGTGCAGACAGTCACGCTGGCATCGGGCGTCTACACGCCCAGTCAATTGGCCCAGGCCGTCACGTCCGCATCCGGAGGCAGCCTCACCGCCACGGCCTCCGGGTCGGGGCAGCTGTCGATCGCGACAGCCCAGCAGGGATCGACCGCTTCCCTGCAGATCACCGGCGGATCGGCCCTGCCGGCACTGGGTCTGTCGGCGGGGTCGACGGTCGTCGGCACTGACGGGGTGCTCAGCGTCGATGGCACCTCGACCACGGTGTCCGACATCTCGGGGTCGGGGACCACGTCGGTGGCGTTGAACTCGGGAACAGGCGGGACCGTAACGGTCGGGATCTCCGGGGGACTCAGCGCCGGCTCCATGACGGCGGACAATGTCTCGGTCGGTGACGGCTCTCTCGCATCGGTGGTCTCGGCCATCAACGGTGCTGGAGTCGGCGTGACCGCGAACGCGCTGCAAGTCGCGACGAACAGCTACGCCCTGGAGTTGACGTCCAACGGTACGGGCACCGGTTCGTCCACCACTATCGACGCGCAGGCGTTCGCCGGCTCGGGTCTCGGAGCGCTCCTCACCACGACGACGGCTCAGAACGCTGTGGTGTCCGTGGGCGGCGTCGGGGGCTATCAGGTGTCCTCGCAGACCAACGCACTCTCCGGCCTGCTTCCCGGCATCACCATCCACCTGGCGTCGGTGAGCTCGACGCCGGTGACGGTCACAGTGGCGGCCGACGGGTCCAGTGTGGCCGGCAACGTCCAGACCCTTGTGAGTGCGGCCAACCAGCTGCTCTCGACCCTCTCCACCGACACGTCCTACAACACCCAGACAAAGACGGCGGGCCCTCTCAACGGGGACCCGACGCTGACCGGTCTGGCCCAGCAGGTGCTGGCCGCCGTCGGTGAGGCGGTGGGGACTTCGGGCGCGGGCTCGGACGGGACGGTGGGGGAGTCGGCTGGGTTGGCCATCACCAGCCAGGGAACGATCACGTTCAACCAGACCGCCTTCGAGGCCGCCTACGCGAAGAACCCGACCGCCGTCCAGTCGATGTTCACCGAGGGCGGCACCTTCGTGGCATCGCTGCCGGCCTACGCCGGTCAGGTGTCCGTGGCCGGTGCCACCGACAACACGACGCCGGGGAGTTACGCCGTCTCCATCACCCAGTCGGCGCAGCAGGCAGTCGACACCGGCTCCTCGACCTGGGCCTCCTCGGCCTCGGCACTGTCCCAGGCCGAGACCTACACGGTGACCGGGGGATCGGCCACCGCCACTTACGCTGCCACCGCGGGGGAGACCATCGGCGATGTCGTGAACGGCATGAACGCGGCGTTGGCAGCCGCCGGGATCGACGCCTCCGCTGCACTCGTCGGCTCTGCCGGCAGCTATCAATTCCAGCTGGCGTCAGCGGCGTACGGGTCTGCTGCCACGTTCCAAGTGGGGGCGTCAGGCTCCGACCAGCTCGGCCTCACTTCCGGTGGTTCGACGTACGCCGGCGCGGACGTCGCCGGCACCATCAACGGCCTGGCCGCGGTGGGCTCGGGCCAGGACCTGAGCTCGTACAACAGCGGCAACAACGCAAACGGACTCGTCCTCCAGGTCACGACCCCCGGGATCACCTCGGCGACCGCGTTGGGCAGCGTCACGTACGCACCCGGCTTCGGCCAGGCACTGGCCCACCTTGCGACGACCGCCTCACTGGCGCCGAACGGCATCATCCCGGTCACGATCGCCGGGCTGCAGGGGACCCTCGCCGAAGTGGGGAGTGAGATCTCCATGCAGCAACAGCTGGTGGCCACCCAACAGGCCGCCCTGACCGCCGAGTTCACCAACATGGAGACGACCTTGTCCCGGCTGCAGTCCGAGAGCTCCTTCCTCAACCAGGCGTTCGGTGGAAGCTCGTCGTCGTCAGGCTCCTCGTCGTCGGGCTCCTCGTCCTTGTCCTCGGCGTCCACCGGCACTGCATCGACGAGCGGGGGCTGAGAGCGTGGCCCCCCCGACCAACCTGGCGGCCAAGTACCGGAGCCAGGCCATACAGACGGCCCCCGGTCCACAGCTCCTGGTGATGCTGTATGACCGTCTGGCCGCAGACGTCGACATTGCCGATCGCTCCATGGACGCTCAGGACTACCTCACGACCAACGAGCGGTTGCAGCACGCCCAACGCATCGTCCGCATGCTCAGGCACAGTCTCGAACCCGATGGGTTTGCGGGGGGCCGCGACCTTCTCGCCCTCTACGACTTCCTGCTCTCCCACCTGGTGGAAGCCAACCTGCGGAAGGACCAGGAAATGGTCCGCGAATGCGGACGGATCATCGCGCCCTTGCGAGAAGCCTGGCAGCGAGCCGTCACCAACCCTGATCGAGTCGATGGCCCCCGACCAGTGGGCTGACTACCTAGAGGCGGCGTGCGACCACCTCCGCCAGTCGCGTCTCGCCGTCGAGGCGGGCTGCCCCGGGCCGCCGGGCCCGCCGCGTCCCACGGCGCCGCTTCCGGACGAGCTCCGTGGCCGCGTCCAGGTCCTCGCGGCCGGCTACGACCAGCTGGCGCTCGAGGTGGCGACCCGTCTCTCCGATATGCAGCGGCATCGACGGAGTCATGCGCCCCAGGCGCCCCGGGCATCCCGCTTCGTCGACCAGCGGGTGTGATTCGGATCGCGATCGCCCCGCAACTTCTGGGTGGGTGGGGACGTAGTACACGGTGAGCATGGACTGCTCGGCTTCTGGCCAGGACGGCCGACGCTCCGATTGGAGCCGAGGAGAGCACCATGGCAGACGCCACCCAGTCGATAGGCATCCTGCAGTTCGCGCTTGACAGCATTGTCGAGCAGCAGCAGACCATTGCCAACAACATCGCCAACGTCGACACGCCGGGCTACCAGGCGGACCAGGTCACCTTCGAGTCCTCGTTGGCCAATGCCGTGGCCAACGGCGGCGAGGCGACCGCCCAGTCGGTCCCCGAGGGCCTCAGCTCGGGCACCAACGGCAACAACGTGTCACTTCCGACTGAGATGACCCTCATGCAGGAGAACGACCTGCAGAACCAGACGGTCGTCAATGCTCTCGACGACCAGTTCGCCCTTCTCTCGGACGCCATCACCGGATAGGAGCCGCCATGTGGCAAGCAATTGACATCGCCGGATCGGGTGCCTCGGTCGACCAGACCTGGATCGACACCATCGGAGGGAACGTCGCCAACATGAACGACGGCGTCACCCCGGGCCAGCCGGTCTACCAAGCCCAGTATGTCGACGCGGCGGCGCAAGCCGAACCCGGCAACCCCCAGCCCACCGGCGACGGGTTCGGAGTCCGGGTGCAATCGATTGTCGCGGGCCCCGCGCAGGGCCAGCTCGAGTATGACCCGACCGACCCCGTGGCCAACGCCCAGGGCGACGTGGAGTTCCCGGTGGTCGATCTCGGCACCGAGATGACGGACCTCGTCCAATCCCAGACGTCGTACCAGGCAAATTCGGCCGTCATGTCGCATGCGACAAGCGCATACCAATCCATCCTGAGCATCAAGGCCTGACGTGATCCCAGCCATTCCCTCCATCAGCTCGGCCATCGCCGCCGGTGCATCTCAGGCCGCATCCGCCGCGTCGGGTGCGGCATCAGGAGCGGCGGCCTCGGGGACGGCAGCCGCCCAAGCGACAACGGGCACGTCGTCGACGTCGTTCTCCGACCTGCTCGGCAACGCAATCGACTCGCTGGACTCGTCACAACAAGCCGCCACCAACCTCTCGATGCAGGCGGCCTCGGGCAACGCCAGCATTGCCGACGTCACAGTGGCCTCAACCAACGCTGATCTCGAGACGCAGTTGGTGACGGCTGTTCGTGACAAGGCGGTGACCGCCTTCAACTCCATCATGGACATGTCGGCCTGACATGGCGCTGGTCCCGATTTCTCGCGATTCCCTGTCCACGGCCCGTGGACGCGCTGCCACCATCCTGGCCGGCTTCACGACGGGCCAGAAGGTGATGACCGTCTTGGCGGTGGTGGGCGTCATCGTCGCCGGGGTGCTGTTCATGGGCGCCGAGTCCAAGCCGAGTTACCAGCCTCTGTTCACCAACCTCCAGTCATCGGACGCCGGCGCCATCACGCAGCAGTTGGCGAGCCAGAAGGTCCCATATCAGCTGGCGGACGGAGGGTCGACGATCCTCGTTCCGGCGGCAGATGTCGACCAGGAACGGGTGGCCCTGGCCCAGCAGGGCCTGCCCCAGGCCGGCAACGTCGGGTTCTCCAATCTGGAGAAAAGCGGCATCACCACCTCAGAATTCGTGCAGCAGGTGGAGTACCAGCAGGCGCTCGAAGGCCAGCTCGAACAGACCATCTCCTCCATTCAGGGGGTGCAGTCGGCTCAGGTCAACCTCGTCGTCCCGCAGCAGAGCGACTTCGCCGTGGGGACGCAGCAGGCCACGACGGCCTCCATCCTCGTGAACCTCTCGCCGGGCACCACGCTCTCGTCGGGTCAGGTCAGCGCCATCGTCCACTTGGCGGCGTCCTCGGTTCCCGGGCTCTCGTCGTCCGATGTGACCGTGGTCGACAATCACGGTGATGTCCTCACTGCTCCGGGTGATGCCGGCGGGACATCAGGTGCGTCGAACACCCAACAGACCGACGCCTACGACAACCAGCTCGCAGCCTCCCTCACGGCTCTCCTGGGACGCGTGGTCGGCCAGGGGAACGCTGCCGTTCAGGTCAACGCGCTTCTCAATTTCAACCAGAGCCAGACCACCACGAACGGGCTCCAACTGAACGCGCAGGGTCAGCCGGTGACGGCGCCGACCGGACAGAACACGTCGAACAGCACCTACACCGGAACCGGAACACCGCCCTCGGGTGTCCTCGGTTCGAGCCAGGCCCCGACCACGACTGGAGGGAATGGCACATACTCGACGACCAGTTCCCAGGTCACCAACGCCGTTGGGCAGGTCACACAGACCGTGAAGCAGGCGCCCGGCCAAGTGCAACGGACGTCCATCGCGGTGCTGCTCAACTCGTCCAAGGCCAAGAAGGTGAACAAGGCTCAGGTGGCGTCGCTGGTGACCGCTGCGGCAGGGCTGAGCAAGGCCAACGGTGACCAACTCGTGGTGACGTCGATGCCGTTCGCGTCCACCGGGAACTCGCAGGCCGCTGCGCTCACCGCCGCTTCAGCCTCGGCACACCAGCAGGAGCTTGAGCACGCGGGTGAGATCGGCGGCCTCTTGCTCCTGATCGCCGGGATGGTGGCCGCCACCGTGATCGCCGCCAAGCGCCGCCGTCCGCTCTATCAGGAGATAGCGCTGGGTGAGCTCGGCCCGATGGCGTCGATGATTCCCGTGGAGGAGGAGCGGGATCCCACAGGAGAGTTGCCCGCAGTGCGCGTGTCCCCGGCGCTCCAGCTGGGGTCCGACGCCGTCTTGGCGCAAGTCAACCAGTTTGTGGAGCAGCGGCCCGCGGAAGCCGCGCATCTCCTCAAGAGCTGGGCCGACGAGCGCGAAGAGGTCGAGGGCGGGAGGCCGCTCCCGGTATGACGACCACCGCAGCGAGCACTCCTGGAACGGATCGGGACCCCGAGCTGACGACCCCTTCTCCGGTTCCCGCAACCACGGCCGACCGCAGCGCGCCTCATATGGGGCTGACGAACCGCCAGAAGGTGGCCATCGTACTGGCGCAACTGGGTCCGAAGAAGGCGACGCCCATTTTGAGGGAGATGTCGGATCCCGACGCCATCGCCTTCACCACTGAATTGGCCAATCTGCCTTCACTCGACTCCGACACTGTGATCGCGGTCCTCGGTGAGCTGGTGGGCAGGATCCACGAGTCCACCCTGGTGAATCAGGGGGGTATCACTCTGGCCCGGCAGTTCCTGCAGGAGCGGTTGGGCCAGGCCCGTGCCGAGGAAGTACTCGACGAGCTGGAGAACAAGAGCACCGTCGGGCCGCTGGCGGTGCTGGCCCATGCCGACCCCCGCCAGGTGGTCGCCATCCTCGGCGAGCAACAGCCGCAGACGGTGGCCGTCCTGCTCGCGCACATGCGGCCGGAAGACGCGGCTCGCATCATGGCGGAGCTCCCGGGCGAGTTCCGGACCAAGGTGGCCCGACGGATCGCGCAACTCGATCGCGTCGATCCGGCGGCGGTGCGCCAGACGACAGCGCTCATTGAGGCGAAACTGCGCAGCCTCCACACTGTCGGGGCACTGACGGTGGCCGGCGGTGCCTCCGCGATCGCAGACATTCTGAGTCATTCCGACCGCCAGACCGAGCGCCAGATACTGGGGGAGCTCGAGAGTGAGGACAGCGAGCTCGTCGAGCAAATCAGGGCAAACCTGTTCACCTTCGACGATGTGATCGCGCTTGACGCTCGTTCGTTGCAGCAGATCCTGCGGCGGGTGCCCGCATCGACGCTCGCTGCCGCACTCAAGGGAGCTCAGCTCGATGACGATGCGATGGCGCACATTCGCGGCAACCTGACTGAACGGGGCGCACAGACGCTCGAGGAGGAGCTCGAGGTGCTGGGTGCCATTCGCACCTCACAGGTGGACGCAGCCCAAGCCGACATCGTGCGCACGGCCCGGGAGCTCGATGCCGAAGGGATCATCGTCATCGCACGCAACGACGAGGTTGTGCTGTGACAATGCCGCGACTCGCCCGGTCCGGTGTCGTCACGCCCGAAGGGCCGAGGATCGTTGGCGGGCACGGTCTCGCGGTCCGCCGCGATCCACTCGACCGGGGGAGGCCGATCGACTACGCCAGCCTGTTCCCGGGCGCGCTCGAGGATGACGAGACAGCAGACCGCAGCCATGCGGCCGGCTACGAGGCCGGTTACGCCGACGGGCAGCGAGACGCCGAGGTGGCAGCCAGGGACGCTGAGCGCGAGAGCCTGGCGCGGGTCGACGGAGCGGTGTCCGCCCTCTTCCGTTCGGCGGATGCGGCGCGCACGGCGTACGAGGAGCGGTCCGCCCACCTGGAGCGCGCGGTGCCCCGATTCGCCTTCGAGTTGCTGGAGACGTTGTTCGGGCGGGAGTCGGTGCTCGCCGTCGATCCTGGCCGCGACGCCGTCGCCCGGGCCCTCGCCCTCGACGAAAGCACGCTCCCGGCTGTCGCCCGGCTCTTTCCCGACGACGCGGACACCATCGGGAACCTTGCCGATCTCGCGCCCTCTCGCCTGTTGACGGTGGTCGCCGATCCGACGGTCGAGCCTGGTGGCGCACTCGTCGAGGTCGGCTCGACCACCATCGACAGTCAATTGTCGCGGGCCCTTCAGAGAGTACGGGCCGTCATCATCGGGCCGTCGGAGCAGGACGCTCGATGACCACCGTGCTCGACGAACTGCGCGAACCAGCCCGAGCCGCTGCCCGACCAAGGCCCTATGGGCAGGTCGACCAGGTGGTGGGAATGTCCATCAAGATCAGCGGGGTACCCGCCGCCGTCGGTGACGGTCTCGTGCTGCACACCGATGATGGTCCGCTGCAGGCCGAGGTGGTCGCGCTGCACGATGGCAAGTCGGTGTGCGTAGCACTCGGGGAGACCACGGGCTTGCGCGCCGGGACGCCGGCGACGCCTGTGGGCCGGCCACTCTCGATCCTCGTCGGCGAGAGTCTCCTGGGACGAGTCCTGGACGGCTTGGGGCGCCCGATCGACGGCGGCCCGCCTCTTCGTGGGCTCGAGGTCTCCGTGGAGGGGCGACCGCCGCACCCGTTGCGGAGGGGGATGGTCGAGGAGCAGCTTCCTTTGGGGGTGCGGGTGCTCGACGGCCTGATCCCTTGCGGCAAGGGTCAGCGGCTGGGGATATTCGCCGGGTCGGGAGTGGGCAAATCATCACTGCTGTCGATGATCGCTCGCGGGACCGAGGCGAAGGTCTCGGTGGTGGCGCTGATCGGTGAACGGGGCCGTGAAGTCGCCGAATTCATCGAGCGCGACCTCGGCCCCGAGGGCATGGCGCGCTCAGTTGTCGTCGTGGCGACCTCGGACGCTCCGGCCATGGTTCGGATCCGGGCTGCATTCACTGCGACCCGGATCGCCGAGTGGTTCCGCGACCGGGGCGACGACGTGGTGCTCATGATGGACTCCGTCACGCGATTCGCCATGGCGCAGCGCGAGGTGGGACTGGCGGCAGGGGAGCCACCGGCAACGCGCGGGTATCCCCCGAGCGTGTTCGGCCTGCTGCCGCGTCTCCTCGAGCGGGGCGGCCGGGCCGAGCGCGGATCCATCACCGGCCTCTATACCGTCCTGGTCGAAGGGGACGACATCAACGAGCCCATCGCCGACACAACGCGGTCGATCCTTGACGGACATATCCGGCTCTCGAGGTCGCTCGCCGAAGGCAACCACTATCCGGCGGTCGACGTACTCGAGTCCATTTCGCGAGTGGCGCCGGCGATCGCGCCCCCCGAAGTTCTCCGAGCCGGAGCGCGCATTCGCGAGCTCTTGGCGGCATGGCGCGACGCCCGCGACCTGATTGAGATCGACGCCTATGTTCCCGGCACCAATCCCTTGGTGGACCAAGCCGTCCAACTCCGTCCCGCCATCGATGCTTTCCTTCGCCAGCCGGTCGGCGAGATCAGCCCGCTTCCCACCACGACCGAAGCGCTGCTGGGCCTGGTGCCGCTCGAGGATGCCGTCTCGTGAAGGCGTACCGCTTCCGTCTCGACTCGGTCCTCCGGGTGCGCCAGTTGCAGGAGCGGGTGGCGACCCAACAACTGGCCGTGGCCCTCCGAGAGCTGCACTGTGCACGGGCCGAGCTGGCGTGTGTACGTCGCTCCCTCGAAGGTCTGGCCGCCCCGTCCGGCCGCCTGACGATCGGCGCAGTCCAGTGGACGCACGCGCAGTCGAGCCGGATGTCAGAGGCAGCGCGCCAGAGGGCCGACATTGTGGATGCGGCCGAGGAGGCGGCGCGTCAGGCCACGCAGGCGTGGGGGAGCGCCAGGCAGCGCACGGCAACCCTCGAGCGCCTCGACGAGCGCCATTTGGCGTTGTGGCGGCGTGAGTTCGACCGGAGCGAGGGCGTCGTGCTCGACGAGCTGGCCACGCGGCGGACCGCCGCGGCGATTGGGTCGTCATGACCATCAGCCCGGTCTCGTTGGCCGACATCGAGCAAACCATGGCCGAACTGCAGCAATCGCCCGGCATCCCGCAGGCCGGTTCGGCGCCGTCATCGGCATCCGCGGTTGCCGGCACAGGAGACGACTTCGCCACCAGCCTGGCCCAGGCGACCGATGCGGCGACCGGAGCGGGGACGTCAGCGGGGACGTCGGGCGACCTCTTTGCCGATGCCATCGCTGCCGATGCCGATCCTTCGGCGACCGACCTCTCGTCCTCGCTCACCACCACCGATCCATCTTCCGACCCGCTCGACGGTGTCACTTCGGGCAGTGGGAGCTCAGGGAGCGAGACCGAGCTCCTCGCACTGCTGGTGGCCGCGCTCGGCGATCTGACTGGATCGTCCGCGACAACCGGTGCAGTGGAACAGAGCGCCGCCTCGAGTGGGACGGGCGGGGTGACCGCGGGCACGGGCGGGATGAACACCGGCACGGGCGGTGTAACCGGTTCTGACGTTGTCGCAGCGGCCGAGCAGTTCGAGGGGACACCGTATGTGTGGGGTGGGACGAGCCCCGCGGGATTCGACTGCTCGGGTCTTGTCCAGTACGTCTACGGCCAGTTCGGGGTGTCACTTCCGAGGACCAGCGAGCAGCAGGCGGAGACCGGAACGCCGGTCGCCAGCCTGTCGGCGGCCCAACCTGGCGACCTGCTCTTCTTCGCCGGATCGGACGGCACCGCGTCCTCACCCGGCCACGTCGGGATCTACGTGGGCAACGGCCAGATGATCGACGCGCCGCACACGGGCACCACGGTCCAGGTCCAATCCGTGCCGGCCAACCAGGTCGTCGCCATCCGACGGGTGCTGCCCGAGGCATCAGGTAACGGCTCCGCCGTTCTCACCGGCGCCGCCTCGAGCGGAGCAACGCAGATGGGAAATGTGGCCGTTCCGGCTGCGTACGCCGGGACGATTGAACAGGCGGCGGCATCCAACGGCATACCGGCCTCCCTGCTCGCGGGACTGCTCTATCACGAGAGCAGGTTCGAGCCCAACGTCGTGAGCTCGGCCGGCGCCGAGGGCATCGCCCAATTCATGCCGGCGACGGCGGCAGGCATGGGGATCGACCCGAGCAATCCCACCCAGTCGATCGAGGGGGCGGCGCAGCTCCTCGGCAGCTACACCAGACAGTTCGGTTCGTACTCCGACGCCCTCGCCGCGTACGACGCCGGGTCGTCGGCGGTCGAGCGCTTCGGTGGGATCCCGCCCTATGCCGAAACGCAGGCCTACGTGCCCGCCGTTCTCTCCCTCGCCGGCCTGTCGGGGCAGTCCGGCGCGGTGGCGACATGAGCGCCGCCGGCACCATCGTCGCCACGTCTGCGGAAGGCGCCGGGGACATGCCGTCGTCTCTACCGATCGGAAACGGAGACCAGTCCCAGGACGCCGCCCCGCCATTCTCCGAAGTGTTGTCACTCTCCTCCCCCGACCTCCCGAGCCCGGCCAGCTCCCCGCCGCCCTCGCCGTCACCTGACCCCGGTGGGGGACAGGCCCAGCCGGACATTGCTGCGACGACCGCCCCGCAGACGTCTTCGCCAGGCACCGGCTCCTCTAGGGGGCGGGGTCAACAGCAGGCTGGTCCTTCCGGATCGGGCGACCGGTACGTCCGCAGCGCCGTCGGCTCATCGGCGCCACCCTCAGGCCGTGGGGGGGCGGCAGGAAGGACCCCCCGTGCCGGCTCCGCCCAGACACGAGCCGGGAAGGGTGGAATCGAGCCGGATCAGAGCGGGGCGGACGCCGGCCCGCTGGCGACAGGAGCGGTGACCGCGACACCTGCTGTGCCGACGCCGCCGACAGTGTCGAATTCCGTGGTGGCCTTGACCGCTCCCGCGGGGGTTGCGGGGTCCGCGGTGTCGGCTGCCGGCACAGGGACTGGGGCCGCACACGGAGACGACGGGCCAGCGACACCTGCCTCTGGTCCGGGGGACAGTTCCGGCCCATCGACCACAGCGAACTCGGCGACACTCGTGCCGGACACCCTCGACACCGGGTCAAACCAGGACGGCGCGCCGAGCGGCCGCGGCCCCACCGACCGAATTCCTGAGATGGTGGCGGTGGGGGGCGCTGCTGTGCGAGGTTCGGCGGATCGCGGGGTCCCGCTCGGATCGGGTGCCCTGCACGCCGGCGCGGTGCCCGTCAAGGTGACCGGATCCGCAGCGGGCGCCACGGCGTCGGCACTGGGCGCGGCGGGCGCCAGGACGTCTGATCCCCTGGCCGTCTCAGCCGAAGAGATTCCCGAAGTCGCCGAGTTTCCCGACGGAGAAGGCGGGACCGCGGCTCCAAATGTCGACATAAGCGACCTGGCCGCCTCCATCTCACGCCCCCTGACCGAGGGGAACGGGGAGTACAGCGTGCAGGTGAGCCTGCACCCCCCCGAGCTGGGGGAGGTGCAGGCCCTGCTCTCGCTCCAAGGTGATGTCCTGCACGTCACCTTGACCCCGGAGCACGCATCGGGATTCGAGGCGCTCTCCGACGCCATGCCCGCGCTGCACGACCAGCTGGCCGGCGGCGGTGTCGAGGTGAACGTCACCTTGGGGCAACCGGGCGACACCCAGGGCGGGGAGGGCCGGGGAGGCGCTGATCCCGGGCCCGTCGGAAGGTCCCCTTCTGACGGAGCCTCTCCGGCTGACGGAGCCTCTCCGGCTGCCACGCCATCCGTCATCCCAGCGACCTCCGGCCCCGGCCGGATCGATCTCGTCCTGTGAACGGCACCACAGGCCCGCAAGCAAGGGAGTAGCCATGACCAGTCCCATCTCACCGGTAACGGGTCAGAACCAGGGAAGCACCCCCGCCGCAAGCAGCGTCGGAATGGCCGGCTTGCTCGATCCGACCACGTTCCTCAGCCTGCTCGTCGACGAGCTCAAGTACCAGAACCCGCTCGACCCCACGTCCTCGTCTGACTTCATGAGTCAGATCGCCCAGCTGTCGCAGGTGGAGCAGCTGCAGTCGGTTTCGTCGGCCTCGCAGATGGGTGAAGCGGCGGGCCTCATCGGCAAGACGGTGACCGCCAACGACCCATCCGGGACCCCGATCTCTGGCGTCGTCACGGGGGTGACCAACGGCACCTCGGGTCCGCTGCTCGACGTGGGCAACACCTCCGTGGCCCTCTCGGACGTGGAGCAGATCGGCAGCTGAGACCCCCCGACCCGAGATGACCCACCGATCAACACCACGACCATTGCACGTCCAACCGACCACCAAGAAAAGGAGCAACCAATGAGCGTTCGATCCCTCGGTGCCGCAGCATCCGGCATCGACACCATGCAGACCGATCTCGACACGATCGGCAACGACATCGCCAACTCGGAGACCGACGG
>Ga0182024_10002683_pt1 | contig 43707 bp, 43 predicted proteins | sample P32metaG_FD_120480 | JGI IMG/M metagenome (GOLD analysis project Ga0182024, IMG submission 120480) | Permafrost microbial communities from Stordalen Mire, Sweden - P3-2 metaG (Illumina Assembly) | ecosystem: Environmental > Terrestrial > Soil > Wetlands > Permafrost | place: Sweden: Stordalen... | reverse complement strand
CTACACCGACCGCTCGGGTTCGGCGGGCTACAACCAGCGTCTGTCGGAGCGTCGCGCGAACAACGTGGCGCGGGCTTTGGCGGCATTGGGTGTGCCGCGCGAGCAGATGATGGTTTCGGGCCGGGGCGAGAACGACAACCGGGTGCCGACGGCGGATGGCGTGCGCGAGCCGCAGAACCGCCGGGTCGAGATCGTCACGCCGTAAGCCGGCGTCTCACAACTCGAAGCGACGGGGCGGCCCGCGGGGCGCCCCGTTTTCGTTCACGCATTCGGGACTTGGTGCGGCGCGTGCTTTCTTGTATCTGCCCCTCATGTCGCGACGGACAGCAGAGATGGGGCTACGGGCGCTTGCGGGGCTCGTGCTGGCGGCGATCGGCCCGCCCGGCGGCGCGGTGGCACTCGATTGGTCGAAGGCGCAGGAAGTCACCGTGATAACCGTCGAATACGCCTTCAAGCCGAGCAGCCTGAATTTTCACAAGGGCGTCGCCTACCGCCTGCACCTCGACAACCAGGGCAAGGAGGCCCACGAGTTCACCGCGCCCGACTTCTTCAAGACCCTCCGCCTGCGCGATGCCAAGGCCTTGAACGCCGACCGCACCGAGATCGTCATCCAGCCGGGCGAGCAGAAAGACCTTTATTTCGTTCCCAAGCAGGCCGGCGCGTTCAAGCTCATCTGCTCCGATCACGATTGGGCCGGGATGGTCGGCGACATTACGGTCGCGCCATAGAGCCGCGTTGCCCCTCCGCCGCCGCCTCCCTATCATCCGGGGGAACCGGCCGGGAGGAGAGGCGATGGAAAAGCGGCGCAGCATCGATGTCGCCGGGGCGCGGCACGTCAACCCGATCCCGAGCGCCAGCCGGCGCGGGCCGTTCGTCGTGTCGGGCGCGATCTCCGGCGCCGACCCGGCGACGGGCAAGGTGCCGGAAGACCTCGAGACGCAATGCGCCGCGATGTTTGCCAACGTGAAGCGGGTCATCGAAACCGCCGGCGGTACGACCGACGACATCGTCAAGATGACTGTCTGGATCACCGACCGCGCCTTGCGGCCGATCATGAACAAATACTGGGTCGAGATGTTTCCCGATCCCGCTTCGCGACCGGCGCGACACACCATCGCCAGCGGCGATTTTATCCCGCCGATGCAGATCCAATGCGACCTGATGGCGATGATCGACGATTAGCTTTTCCCTCGTCATTCCCGCGCAAGCGGGAATCCAGGGCAAGCGATGAAGTGATCGCCCTGGACCCCCGCCTTCGCGGGGGTGACGAAAGAAAGTGATTTTGGCCTGGGAGCTAAAAATGAAAATCAAGGATATCCGCACCATTGCGCTTTCCTACAAATGCGATCTGCCCTACGCGAGCGCCTCCGGCGTCCAGGCCCGGCGCGGCGCGATGCTGGTCGAGGTCGAGACCGATGACGGCACGGTTGGCATCGGCGAGGCTGGGCCCGGCGGCGGGGTCACCGCGACCTGCATCGAGAAGGATTTGAAGCCGCTGCTCCTCGGCGAAGACCCGCTGATGATCGAGGCCCTGTGGCAGAAGATGGCGGTGCGCACCCGGCAATACGGGCGGCGCGGCATCGTCATGAACGCGATCAGCGGCATCGACATCGCACTGTGGGACATCGCCGGCAAGGTGGCGAAGCTGCCGGTCTACAAGCTTTTGGGCGCCTGCCGCGACCGGGTCGAGGCCTATGCCAGCGGCGGGTTCTACCAGGAAGGCAAGGGCGTCGACGGCATCGCCGGCGAGGCCGAGGGCTATCGCGTCCGCGGTTTCAAGGGGATGAAGATGAAGATCGGCCGCAATCCCTCGACCGGCACGCATCTGCGCCAGGTCACCGGCCAGCAGGAGTTCTGCGAGGTCGATCCGTCCGAGGATTTGGCGCGCATCGCCGCGGTCCGCCAGGCGCTGGGGCCGCAGGCCAAGCTGATGGTCGACGTCAACTGCGCCTGGAGCCCCTCCTTTGCCATCGAGATGGGGCGCGAGATGGCGCCCTATAAGCTCTATTGGATCGAGGAACCGGTACATACCGACGACATCGACGGCAGCGCCCGCGTCGCCGACGCGCTCGATACCGCAATCGCAGGCTATGAAACCGAATTGAGCCTCGCCGGCTTCCGCGAGCTGATCGCGCGCGGCGCCGTCGATATCGTCCAGCCCGATATCGCCTGGACCGGCGGGTTCTCGGAAGGCAAGCGCATCGCCGCCTTCGCCCAGGCGCATCACCGCATGGTCGCGCCGCATGCTTTCGGCAGCGCCGTGCTGCTGATGGCCTCGCTGCATTACGCCGCGTCGATCCCCAACGGGCTGGTGCTCGAATGGGACCAGAACCCCAACGGACTGCGCACCGATCTCTTGAAGCATGAGTGGAAGCTCGAAAGCGATAGCACGATCAAGCTGCCCGAACGGCCGGGTCTCGGCATCGAGCTCGACCGCGGCGCGGTTGACAAGTATCGCGTCGGATAATGGCGGATCGCACCCTCTTCTCGATCGGCTACGAAAAGGCCCGGCAGGCCGATATCATCGCGGCGTTGCGAGCGGCCGGCGTCCAGACCCTGATCGACGTGCGCGACCGGCCGATCTCGCGGCGGCCGGGTTTTTCGAAGAACCAGCTGGCCGCGGCGCTCGAGGAAGCCGGCATCCGCTATGTCGGCCTGCGGGCGCTCGGCACGCCGCCGGAAGGGCGCGAGGCCAACCACAAGCGCCAGTGGGAGAAGTTCTGGCAAATCGTCGATGCGAAGCTCGCCACCGCCGAGGCTGAACATGCGCTGCACGAGGCGGCGGCGATCGCCGCCGAAAGCCCGAGCTGCCTGTTCTGCTACGAGGCCGATTGGCATATCTGCCATCGCAGCCGCGTCGCCGGCATCCTCGCCGAGCGGCACGGCTTCACGCTTCGGCATCTGGCGGCGTCCGACGCTGCCGCTTGACCGCGGAACGCCGCACCTTGGCGGCCAGGCGCCGTTCGCGCTGTGCGGAACTGGGCCGGGTTTTGCGCCGTGGGCGAGGGGGTTCGGCGGCGCGGCGGATCAGCGCAACCAGTCGCTGACGGGCGTCGTCGCGATTACGTTCCTGGGAGCGGAAGCGCTGCGCGGTGATGACGATGACCCCGTCCTGGGTCAGCCGTCTGCCGGCGAGCTTGGCGAGCCGCGGCTTCAACGGCTCCGGCAAGGACGGCGATGCGCCGACGTCGAAGCGCAGCTGAACTGCGCTGGCTACTTTGTTGACGTTTTGTCCGCCCGGACCCGAAGCGCGGATGAAGGTTTCGGCGATCTCGCGTTCGTCGAGCGCCAAATGGTCATTGATCGCGATCAATTTTGGCGCTCTCGAGAATAGAGGTTAGAGTAGGCGCAGAAGCCGTCCGGCCATCCGAGAATACCACTTCACGGGGCCGGTTCTGGTAGTGTAAGCCAAGGTGAGCCCTCCGCCCGCCCGGCGGCGGCAGCGGGGGCGCGAGCGCATTTCGAGGAGCGAACATGCCCAGGGTCAATTACGCGGCACCCTCTAGTGTCGATGAGGCGGTCAAGGTTCTGGCCGGCGCCAGCGGCCTTGCAAAGGTGCTGTCGGGGGGAACCGACCTGCTCGTGCAGCTGCGCAGCGGCCGGCTGAAACCCGACCTGATCGTCGATACCAAACGGATCCCCGGGCTTATCGGCATTCGCGAGGAGGGCGGTTTCTTCGTCATCGGCGCGGCGACCCCCGGCGTGATGCTGAGCAGCCACGAGGCGCTCGAACATGCCTGGCCGGGTATCGTCGAGGGCGCCGATCTGATCGGCTCGACCCAGATCCAGGGCCGCGCCTCGCTCGCCGGCAATCTCTGCAACGCCTCGCCGGCCGCTGACAGCGTGCCGGCGGTGATCGCGGCGCGGGCGACGGTCGTCATCGCCGGCCCCGGCGGGCGGCGTGAAATCCCGGCCGAAGCCGTCTGCACCGGCCCCGGCCGCACCTCGCTCGCCAAGGGCGAGTTCATCGTCGAGTTCAAGATCCCGAAGCCGAAGCCGCACCAGTGCGACGCCTACCTGCGCTTCATACCGCGCACCGAGATGGATATCGCGGTCGTCGGCTGCGGCGTCAACCTCACGCTCGACGCCGGCGGCACCTGCACCGATGCGCGGGTCGTGCTCGGCGCGGTCGCGCCGACCACGGTCATCGTCGAGGACGCGGCGAAGGCGCTGATCGGCCACAAGCTCGACGAGCCGACCCTCGCCGCGCTCGACGCCGCGGCGCAGAAGGCCTGCAAGCCGATTTCCGACAAGCGCGGCACGATCGAGTACCGCACCAAGGTCGCCGGCGTCCTCGCACGTCGTGCCACCGCTATCGCATTCGAGCGCGCCGCGGCGCGCTGAGTTGGGAGAAAGTTCGATGAGCAAGCATCACGTCACCACCACCATCAACGGCGAGCCGATGGAGTATCTCTGCGAGGGACAGCAGACGATGCTCGACGTGCTGCGCGACGAATTGGGTCTCACCGGCAGCAAGGAAGGCTGCAGCTCGGGCGATTGCGGCGCCTGCACGATCATCGTCGACGGCAACATCGTCTGCTCGTGCCTGATGCTGGGGGTCGAGGCCGAGGGCCGCAAGGTGACGACGATCGAGGGCATCGCCAACGGTGATACGCTGCACCCGGTGCAGCAGAAATTCCTCGAGCATGCCGCGCTGCAATGCGGCTTCTGCACGCCGGGCCTGATCGTCGCGGCGAAGGCACTGCTCGACAACACCCTCAACCCGACCGAGGAAGAGGCGCGCTACTGGCTCGCCGGCAACCTCTGCCGCTGCACCGGCTACGACAAGGTGCTGCGCGCGGTCATGGATGCTGCCGCGGTCATGCGCGCGGAGGCCGGACGATGAGCTATCTCGATAAAGCCGCACTCAAGGTCGTCGGCACCCGCCCGATCCGTCCGGACGGCGTCGACAAGGTCATTGGCCGCGCCAGCTTTGGCGCCGACCACACCATGCCGGGCATGCTGTGGGGCAAGGTCAAGCGCAGCCCGCACGCGCATGCGCAGATCAAGAAGATCAACATCGACAAGGCGCTCAAGGTGCCCGGCGTCCACGCCATCGTCACCTCGGCGGATTTCCCCAACATCGCGAACGAGGAAGCCTTTGTCGGCGAAGGCCCGATGAACTTCCGCGACCTGTCGCGCAACTGCATGGCGCGCGACAAGGTGCTCTATGACGGGCATGCGGTGGCCGCGGTCGCGGCGACGACCCAGGCGGCGGCGGAAGAGGCCGTCGACCTCATCGAGGTCGAGTACGAGGTGCTGCCGCACGTCATCGACGTCGAGGCGGCGATGGCGCCGGGCGCGCCGGTCCTGCACGACGACATGTTCACCCAGGGTGTCGAGCCGAAGCCGGCCAAACCCTCGAACGTCGCCAAAAAGATCACCTTCACCAAGGGCGACATCGCCAAGGGCTTCGCCGAGGCGGAGGTGGTGATCGAGCGCAAGTACACGACCAAGCCGGTGCACCAGGCCTATATCGAGCCGCATGCCTGCGTCGTCGCGGTCGGCACTGACGGGCAGACGACGATCTGGAGCTCGAGCCAAGGCCAGTTCATGGTCCGCGCCTATTGCGCTAAGCTCCTGGGCATCGACATCGCCAATATCCGCGCGGTGCCGGCCGAGATCGGCGGCGGCTTCGGCGGCAAGACCCTCGTCTACCTCGAGCCGGTGGCGATGGCGCTGTCGAAGATGACCGGTCGCCCGGTCAAGATCGTGATGAGCCGTGAAGAGGTGTTCCGCGGTACCGGCCCGACCTCGGGCGGCACGATCGAAGTCAAGCTCGGTGCCAAGAAATCGGGGCGCATCGTCGCCGCCGAGCTGGTGCTCAAATACCAGGCCGGCGCCTTCGCCGGTTCGCCGGTGGGCCCGGGCTGCATGTGCGCGTTCGCCATGTACGATCTCGATAACGTCCACATCACCGGCTACGACGTGGTGTCGAATCGGCCGAAAGTGGCGGCGTATCGCGCGCCCGGCGCGCCGATCTCGTCGTTCGGGGTCGAGAGCTGCCTCGACGAGCTGGCGCGCGAGCTCAACATCGACCCGCTGGCGCTGCGCGAGATGAACGCGGCCCGTGACGGCACGAAGACGGCGTACGGTCCGACCCTCGTCAATGTCGGTTACGTCCAGACGCTGGAGGCGGCGCGCAACCACCCGAATTTCAAGATCCCGCTCGGGCCGAACCAGGGCCGCGGCATCGCCTCGGGTTTCTGGTTCAATATCGGCGGCGAATCGAGCGCGGCGGTGCACATCAACGAAGACGGCACCGCCAGCGTCATCGAGGGCAACCCCGATATCGGCGGTTCGCGCGCGTCGATGGCGATGATGGCCGCCGAAGTGCTCGGCATTTCGTATGACCGGGTGCGGGCGATCGTCGCCGATACCGGGTCGATCGGCTTCACCTTCCTCACCGGCGGCAGCCGCGTGACCTTCGCCACCGGCATGGCGGTGACGCAGGCGGCGGAAAAGGTCGTCGAGCAGTTGAAGTCGCGCGCCGCGGCGATCTGGGACATCAGTCCCGAAGCGGTCGAATGGAAGGACGGCAAGGCCTTCCCTGCCGGCTCCAACGCCGGCAGCTTCGAGCCGCTGTCGCTGGCCGACATCGCGATCAAGGCAGGCCGCACCGGCGGGCCGATCAGCGCCGAGGTGTCGCTCAACGCGCAAGGCGCCGGTCCCGGCTTCGCCACCCATGTTTGCGATGTCGAGATCGACCGGGAGACCGGCCACGTCAAGATCCTGCGCTATACCGCGGTGCAGGATGTCGGCCGCGCGATCCATCCCTCCTACGTCGAAGGGCAGATCCAGGGCGGCGTGACGCAGGGCGTCGGCTGGGCGCTCAACGAGGAATACATCTACGACAAGGAGGGGCGGCTCGAGAACCCCGGCTTCCTCGACTATCGCATCCCGGTGGCCTCGGACATGCCGATGATCGACGCGGTGATGGTCGAAGTGCCGAACCCGCGCCATCCGTTCGGCGCGCGCGGGGTCGGCGAGGTGCCGATCGTGCCGCCGATGGCGGCGGTCGCCAATGCGATCGCCGACGCGGTCGGCGCGCGCATGCGCGACCTGCCGATGTCACCGCCGAAGCTGCTCGCCGTGCTCGACGAGCAGGACCCGCCACGGATGGCTGCCGAGTAACTAGGGCTGTCATTGCGAACGCAGCGAAGCAATCTCGTGCCGGGCGCGCATTCCCACCGAGATTGCCTCGTCGCTCCGCTCCTCGCAATGACAGGTAAGAGATGCCGCACGTCGTGATGACCGGGATCGCGGCCCGTCGGCTCACCGGCGGGCGTACCGAATTCGATGTCGAGGTCGACACGGTGCGCCGCCTGATCGCCGAGCTCGACCGGCGCTATCCGGGCCTCGGCAAGCAGATCGACGAGGGCATGGCGGTCGCCATCGACGGCGAAATCTTTCAGGACGCCTATCTGGAAAAGCTGAAGCCCGACAGCGAAGTCGTGCTGATCCCCAAGATCGGCGGCGGCTGAGGCCCGCCGCGTATTGCCCCTCGCGCGCGCGAGCCGATAACATCGCCCCGGACGCGCGAAGAAAGCGGGGCAGGGATGGAATACGACTACATCATCGTCGGCGGCGGCTCGGCCGGGTCGGTCATGGCGAACCGGCTGTCGGCGAAGAGCGGCAACAACGTGCTGCTGTGCGAGGCGGGGCAGGACACGCCCGACGGCAAGGTGCCGCCCGAGATCCTCGATTCCTATCCCGGCACCGCCTATTTCGACCCGCGCTTCCATTGGCAGGACCTCAAGGTCCATACCGAGATCGTCTCGCACAACCAGCCGGAAATCCGTCCGCCGTTGCGTAAATACGAGCAGGCGCGGGTGCTGGGCGGCGGCTCGTCGATCAATGGCCAGCTCGCCAATCGCGGTGCGCCGACCGATTACGACGAATGGGAGGCGAAGGGTGCCAAGGGGTGGGGCTGGAAGGACGTGCTGCCTTATTTCAAGAAGGTCGAGCGCGACATGGATTTCGACGGCCCCTATCATGGCAAGGAGGGCCGCATTCCCGTCCGCCGCATCTTCCCCACCATGTGGAACGGCCACGCCAAGGCGGTCGCGGCCGCGTTCGAGGCGGCCGGGTTCCCCTACATCGAGGACCAGAACGGTGAGTTCGAGCCGAACGGGTATTTCCCGATAACGATCTCGAACCTCTACGACCGGCGCGTGTCGGCGGCGATCGGCTATCTCGATAACGGCACGCGGATGCGCAAGAACCTGACGATCTCGGCCGAGACGCAGGTTGCCGCGCTGCTGTTCGAGGGAACGAAATGCGTCGGGGTCAGGGCTTTGGTCAAAGGCCAGGAGACCGAATTCCGCGCGAAGGAAGTCGTCGTCTCGTCGGGCGCGATCCATTCGCCGGCACACCTCCTGCGCGCCGGGATCGGACCCGCCGGAGCGCTGCGCGATGTCGGCATCGAAATCCGCGCCAATCTGCCCGGCGTCGGGCAGCGGTTGATGGACCATCCGTCGATCTCGGTGTCGTCCTTCATCAAGCCCGATGCGCGGCTCAACGACATCACCCGGCGCCACATCCTGCTGGCGGCGCGGTACTCGTCGGAGATCGGCGGCGCGCCGCCGGGCGACATGTTCGTCGCAGGGGTGAGCAAATCGGCGTGGCATGCGGTCGGCGAACAGATCGCCTCGCTGCTGCTCGCGGTCTACAAGACCTATTCGGAGACCGGGCAGGTCAGGCTGACCAGTGCCGATTGGCGGGCCGAGCCGATGGTCGAGTTCAACCTCCTGTCCGACCGTCGCGACCTCGAGCGGCTGATGGACGGGTTCCGGCGATTGGGCGCGATGCAGATGAGCGCGGCACTGCAACAGGCGACCAGCGACCCGTTCCCGGCGAGCTACACCGAGCGCGTGCGCAAGATCGGCGTCGTCAACGCCAAGAACCGGCGGATCACCAACGTCATCGCCAAATTGCTCGACGGACCCGATTGGCTGCGGCGCTGGATGATCGACCGCTTCATCGTCGAGGGTTACCGCTTCGATCAGCTGATGACCGACGACGACGCGCTCGAAAACTTTATCCGCGGCGCGGCGATCGGGGTGTGGCACGCCACCTGTACCTGCCGCATGGGCGCCGACGGCGACCCGATGGCGGTGACCGATAATCAGGGGCGGGTGCGCGGAGTCTCGGGGCTGCGCATCGTCGATGCCTCGCTGTTCCCGGCGGTGCCCTGCGCCAACACCAACTTCCCGACCTTGATGACCGCCGAGAAGATTTCCGACGCGATGGTAGCGTGACGCAATTTAGCGTGGCCCTAGAAGGCTCGTCGGGGCCTTCGCTGTCGTACGCGCTCGCGGCAGTGACGCGTAACGTCGCCTTCTACATCGTCGCGCTTGCCAGCATTTCCGTGATATCAGAGATAAACCCGTGGTGGTCGATCGTCGTGGCGCCGTTTCTCGGGTTGGCGATGTATCGCCTGACGATCGTGATGCATGATTGCGTGCATGGAACCCTCTTTGCTTGGCCGGCCGCGAACCGGTGGTGCGGGGTCGCCGTGGGGGCGATGTCGGGGATCGAGTTCCACGCCTTCTCGCGCCTGCACTGGATGCATCATCGGCGTACCGGCGAGCGTGACGACCCTCAGGGCGCCGATTATCTGTTGCTGCCGCGCTCCCGTGGCGGCGTGGCCTGGCACCTTCTGCGGCCGCTTGTCGGGTACAATTTATTCAAAATCTGGCAGGTGGCGCGAGAGCTGCCAGGCCGCCGCGGTCGCGCGCGCAATCTTACGGGGCTGATGCCGGTCATCGGCGTCCAAGGGTGTGCGGCCTTCGCCGCAAGCAGCGCCCTTGGCTATTGGTGGCTTGCGCCACTCCCGGTTTTGTCGGCGGCGACGTTCGGCTTGTTCTTCTCGCAACTCCGCGGTTTTGCCGAGCACGTCGCGATGCCGGGTGAGCGCCCCGAAGGATGCGTGCGATCGCACCGCTCCGTCACCGTGGATCGCATTCTGCTGCACGATTTGAATTTCAATTATCACCGTGAACATCACCTCCAGCCCGGCGTGCCCAGCTGCCGCCTTCCGGAACTGCATCGCCGCCTGGTGGCGGCACGGCCGGCTGAGTTCGCGCTGGCGCCGAGCATGCTCGGGACGATCTGGTCCCGCTTGGCGGCAGCGAAGCGTGACAGCTTGCCGGTGCACGAAAGCGCGGATGACGACGCGCCGAGTTTACTTCAACAGCGCTTGCCCGGTGTGCCGGGCGGGAGTCGCCAGCCAGCGCCGACGGATGGCGGCCAAGGGCGCCGGCCAGGATATCGAATGGTGCGACGTTGCCACCGATCCGCACGTGCTCGATCGGGACGGTCCGGCGGTCGATGATGTTTGGCGTAAGCTGTATGTAGAAGACGAGGCGGGCCGTCTGCATGTCGGCGCGGACGCGTTCACCGCCTTGTGGCGGGAGACCCCAGGCCTGCGGTCGCTCGCATGGGTTTTGTCCTTGCCGGGCCTCTCGGGCTTGGCGAGAGCGGCTTACAACCGTTTTGCGGATCTTCTTTACGCGTGGAACCGGCGGCACGATCGGTGGTGACCTCGCTGTGGAGCTTTCGGTAGAATTTGACGGCGACAGGGAGGCCAGTCATGCGCTTTGGCATTTTCGACCATCTCGACGATAGCGGGCAGCCGCTCGCCCGCCATTTCGAGGATCGCCTCAAGCTGGTCGAGGCATACGACCGCGCCGGGTTCTACGCCTACCACCTGGCCGAGCATCACAACACGCCGCTGGGCTACGCGCCGTCGCCCAGTGTCTTTCTCTCGGCGGTGGCGCAGCGCAGCAGGAAGCTCAAATTCGGGCCGATGGTGTACCTGCTGCCGCTCTACCACCCGCTGCGCCTCATCGACGAGGTCTGCATGCTCGACCAGATGTCGAACGGGCGGTTTCTCTACGGCGTCGGCCGCGGCATCTCGCCGATCGAGGTGGGCTTCTACGGCGTCGATTTCGCGACCGGCGCCGAGCAATTCCGCGAATGCTTCGAGGTGACCTTGCTCGGCTTCACCGAGGAGCGGCTGACCTTCCACGGCAAATACTACGATTTCGACAACGTGCCGGTGCCGATGAAGCCGCTGCAGAAGCCGTATCCCGAGCTGTGGTATGGCATCGGGCGGCCCGAGAGCCTGCCCTGGGCGGCTGAGCACGGAGCTAATATCGTTGCGCGCCGGCCGATCCCGGCGGTACGCGCGATCGCCGACGCCTATCGCGCCGAATGGCAGAGGCTGGGACGGGCCGAGGCCGATCTGCCGCTGATGGGGGTTAACCGGCACATCATCGTCGCCGACACCGACAAGGACGCCCGCGACATCGCCCGCCGGGCCTATCCGGCATGGCGGCACCACATGGGCCTCCTATGGCACGAATATAACGTGCCGTTCCCCTTGGAGGCGGCGCTGCCGCCCGATTTCGAGGTGATCCTCGAGCGCGGCGACGCCGTCGCCGGAACCCCGGACACGGTCCGCAAGTTCATCGCCCACGAGATCGCGGCGACCGGCATCAACTACTACGTCTGCGACTTTGCCTTCGGCACGATCAGCCACGACGACGCGATGCGTTCGACCGAGCTGTTTGCCCGTGAGGTCATGCCGGCTTTCGCCTGAGCAAGCCGGCGCGACGCCAAGCCTTGGCGTTTAGCAGCCGGCGCCGGCGCAATCCTTGGTCGGAGACGATGTCGGCGATTTCAGCACCGGCATCACCGGAACGCCGCTCTGGTAATTCTTGAGCAGGTCGGTGTTGCTGGCGGTCGTGCCGGGGGCCGGGGTGGCGGTCATCGGAGCGGCGACCCCGGTGATCTTGATGTTGTCGACCGTGGTCGACTGGATCGTCGGCGCCGCGGTTTGGGCCAGAGCACCGGTCGCCAGGGCGATCGAAGCAACGACGGCGAGGGCGGTCAGCAAACGGGTCATCGGCACACTCTCTTCCTCAAAAGCTAGGCGAGCGATCCTTGTCGGGCCGCCCGCGTCGGGATTGAACATCGCGCGCAAACATGGCCGATTTTGGACATTTGCGCGGTAATCCGGCGACAATGTATCAAGCGCGGCAACCCTTCTGGGTGAATTGCAGCAGCGCGTTCATCTTATCCGCCACCAGGTAAGGTCCGAAGATCGCTCCAGGAAAGTCGTTCATGGTGAACGAGCTGACGCTGATCGCGACATTGTTTCCCTTGGCCTCGTCCGGATCGAAATTGGCGATCCAGGCGCCGCCGCTCGACCCTTGGGTCAGCTTGATGTTGCGCTGCCAGTGGACGACGATGTTGGGGTACGAGAGCTGATTGCCGTTATTGGTGAAGATCGGGATCGAGTCGGCAAAGAACACGATACCATGCGACTGCTGGATGATCTCGCCGTTGAGGATATCGCCGGGATAGCCGATCCGGGTCGCGCCGAGCCACTTGCCCTTCCAATCCCCCTGCCAGGGCATCGTTCCGGTCAGGCTGTCGCTGTCGACGAGGATCATCGCGAAATCGGATTGATGCGCGGTCAGATCGGCGGCGAGCTGCTGATCGTCGTTCATCCCCGCGTAATTGGCCGGGTGGTTGTAGGAATCGAGCGCGGCGGTGCAGACGACCTTGTAGACATGCGACCCTTCGCCATTCTGGAACTGCAGGATGAAGGTCATCTTGTTGACGTCGTTCCAGGTGTTCTTGGCGATGTCCTTGACGCAATGGCCGGCCGTCAGCACCACCCGCGGCGCGATGAACTCCCCGGTGCAGTATTCGAAATGCTTGTCGTCGATCCGGTTCATCACCAGACCGACCCATTTCAGCGGGGCGACGCTGGGGTTGCCGGTGTCGTGCATGTCGGGCGTTTTCGGCGCGGTCTGCGCCTGAAGCTCGCGCAAGGCGGCGCCGGCATCGACCGGCATCGCCAGGCTCGGCAGTTTCTGCGGACGCGCTCCGGAAATATCGATCGCGCCGGTCACCAACGGCTTCTCGACAATACCGTCGGCATGCCGCGACTCGATCAGGGGCGTTTGCGCCCCGGCGGCGGCGACGAGAACGCTGGCGCGACCGGCGATCGCCGCGACAAGAACCAGACGGACCAACCTCCCCATGGCGCTACCCTCCCAAGCTGATGGCGCGATTAGACCGGGTGTCCGGTCGTCGCGCAACTGTCGCGTTTGGTTGGCCGGAGCGGCGGCGTCAGTTCGGTTGGTTTGTGCCCGCCGCCTGCCGCTTCGGCTCGCTCAGGCCAAAGCTGCGCCCGGGAAACCCGGCGGCGTCGAAATAGCTTGTATCGCCGACCAGCTGATAGTCGAGCACGGTGATGAGCCCGCCCGGCGCCGGCGCCGACTGCATGACCTTGGCGACGTATCTCGGGGTCTGCCCGCCCGGCATCGCCTCGTCGAGGACGCGGCCGACGAGCTTGCCCTTGGCCGGGATTTTGAGGCGCAGGATCTGCGCCAGCGTCTTGCCGATATCGGCATTGCTGGCCGGCGCCAAATCGGTGAACCCGGTCTTGAAGTCGGGCCCGATCGCGGCCATGAAGTTCATCGTGTCGCCGCGGTCGAAGCTGCCGTGCATGCCCTGGCCCTGTTGTAGCCCGGTATCGGCGACCTCGATCTCGCAGGTCACCTTCTCGGCGCAATCGCTCGTCTCGGTACGGAAATTGACCGCGATCGCCGGCATCGGCGTCACCGCCGATCCCTTCAGGTTGATCGCGCTCAGCGGCAAGGTGCCGGGAAACTGGCCGAGGCTGTCGTCGACGAAGAGCCCGCTGACATAATCCTGGGCGAGCAGCGCGGTCACCACTTGCGCCGCCAGCTTCTTGTCGCCATTCGGGAGGTAGACGAGGTCGGAGCCGCCATTGGCCGCCACGACGACCTCCGGCTTGCTGGGGTCGGAACCGATCAGCCCGTTGCTGAATTTGGGGTGAGTGCCGGGAGCGACGGGCGCCGATTTGCTGTCCGGATCGAAGAGCGGCAGGCCGAGCGCGGCGGCAAGGTCGAGCGCGACGAAGCCCGGCGGCAGGAACCCGTCCGGCACGTCGGCATAGCTGATTTTCGCGGCGGGGCTGGTCCGGCTCTGCTTCGAGATCGTCGAGAACCCGTGATCGGCGCTGACGACGATATCGGTCGTCTTGTCGAGGCCGAGCTCGACGAGCGCCTGGCGGATGCGCGCGAGATCGCTGTCGGCGTTCTTGATCGCGGCGAGCGACGTCGGGCCGTTGATGCCGGGGGTGAGTTGGTTGAGGCTATCGCCCTGGTTATGCTGGCTGCCGTCCGGGTCGCGCGACTAGAACACCAGCACGAACGGCTTGTTGCGCGCCTTGAGCATCGGCAGCACGACCTTGGTCGTGACGTCGACGAAATAATCCTGCTGGACGACATTGGCGGCGAGCGTGCCGGGCGTCGTCGCATTGCCGGCTCGGCCGTTCTCGCCGCGTGAGGGCGCCGCCAGCGGCAGGCCGGCCGCGGCCAGCGCCGCCTTCATCTCCTCGGGAAGCGGGATGCCCTTGTCCGAGCCGGTCGAATCGTCCACCACGATGGTGAACTGGCCGCTGCGTTCGGTGTGGTCGAAGATCAGCGCCGGGCCCAATCTGCCGATCGTCGCAGTGCCGAACCCCGCGGCGCGCGCCGCTTTCAGCAACGTCACCTCGTCGAGATAATCGCCGGCGAAATGCTCGTCGACATCGCCTAGCACCGGATCGCTTTCGAGAAACGGCGTCAAGCTGCCGCCGGCGCCCGGCACCGGATAGCCGCTGTAGATCGTGTTGCTGAAATCGCCCGTGTCGCCGAGATAGTGCCCGGTCGCCATCGCCGAGGCGTTGGGCGTCGTGAAGGTCGGGAACAGCGAGTGCGGGTTGGCGAAGTTGACGCCTTGGTCGCGGATTGCGGCGAAGGTCGGCGCGTTTTCGGCCGTCACTAATCCGCGCGCGCAGCCCGTCCGGCACGAAGAGGATCACATTGTGCGGCTGCTGGGCCGCGGCCGGACAGGCAATCGCCAAAACGGCGAGCACCGGCGCTAGACGTCTTAGTGCCGACCGCATGGTCACCTCTCGATGTCACGGTTCTTGCCGCCGGTTCTTAGCCGCTCAGCTTGACGGTATTGTTACAGAGTTGGGAATGGAGGTGAGCATGCCGTAGCGCTCGGTCGGCCGGAATCCGGCACGGATCGTGCATCGTTCTGGGGGTTCAGGTTTTCAACCGTTGATGTATAATGGGCCGGCCGCGATTTGGCCGCTCGCACATTGAGGGGACCCCGCATGCGTATCGTGCTTACCGTCTGCCTTCTTTGTCTCGGCTTGGCTCTCGTCGCTTGCGCGCATCACTCCGGGATATCTCCCTCTCCCTAGGAAGGCACTGCTGCCGGGTAGGCTTGAACGGCAGTTCGGCAGAACGTGAGCTATTCGGCGGCGGTGCTCGCCACGCGCCTCGGTGCGGCGAGGCGGCGCGCTAGGTAGGGCCGTAGATAGCGGCCGGTATGGCTGTCGGTGACCTCGGCGACGTCCTCGGGCGTGCCGGTGGCGACGATGCGGCCGCCGCCGTCGCCCCCCTCGGGGCCGAGATCGATGATCCAGTCGGCGGTCTTGATAACCTCGAGGTTGTGCTCGATGACCAGGACCGTGTTTCCGGTCTGGACCAACGCGTGCAGCACCTCCATGAGCTTGCGCACGTCCTCGAAATGGAGGCCCGTGGTCGGCTCGTCGAGGATGTAGAGCGTGCGGCCGGTGGCACGGCGCGACAGCTCCTTCGACAGCTTGACCCGCTGCGCCTCGCCGCCCGACAGGGTCGTCGCCGGCTGACCGACATGGATATAGCCGAGCCCGACCCGCTGCAGGGTGAGCAGCTTGTCGCGGATCGCCGGCACCGCGCGGAAGAACTCGCAGCCCTCGTCGACCGTCATGTCGAGCACGTCGGCGATCGACTTGCCGCGGAACAGCACCTCCAGGGTCTCGCGGTTGTAGCGCTTGCCCTTGCAGACGTCGCACTGGACATAGACATCGGGCAGGAAGTGCATCTCGATCTTGATGACCCCATCGCCCTGGCACGCCTCGCAGCGCCCGCCCTTGACGTTGAACGAGAACCGCCCCGGCTGGTAGCCGCGCGCCTTGGCCTCCGGCAGCCCGGCGAACCAGTCGCGGATCGGGGTGAAGCAGCCGGTATAGGTCGCCGGGTTGGAGCGCGGGGTGCGGCCGATCGGCGACTGGTCGATATCGACGATCTTGTCGAGGTATTCGACGCCTTCGAGCCGCTCGAATGGCGCCGATTGCTCGCGCGCGTTGTTGAGCCGCTTGGCCAGCGCCTTGTAGAGCGTCTCGACGATCAGGGTCGATTTGCCGCCGCCCGAAACGCCGGTGACGCAGCAGAACGTGCCGAGCGGGATTTCCGCCGTCACGTCCTTGAGATTGTTGCCGCGGGCGCCGATGAGGCGAAGAATTTGCCGTGCATGGCCCCGGCGGCGCTCGTCCGGGATCGGGATCTGCTTCATCCCGGTCAGATACTGGCCGGTGACGCTCTCGGGCGTCTGCATGACCTGGTCGGGGGTTCCCTCGGCGACGAGGTGGCCGCCATGGATACCCGCGCCGGGGCCCATGTCGATCAGCCAGTCGGCGCTGCGGATCGCCTCCTCGTCATGCTCGACGACGATCACCGTGTTGCCGAGGTCGCGCAGCCGCCTCAGGGTCGCGAGCAGCCGGTCGTTGTCGCGCTGGTGCAGGCCGATCGACGGCTCGTCGAGCACGTAGAGCACGCCGGTGAGCCCCGAGCCGATCTGCGAGGCGAGCCGGATGCGCTGGCTCTCGCCGCCCGACAGGGTGGCCGAGGCGCGCGAGAGGGTCAGGTATTCGAGCCCGACATTCTTTAAGAAGCCCAGCCGCTCGTTGATCTCCTTGAGGATGCGCTCGGCGATCTCGCTCTGGCTCGGGGTCAAGGTCGCGTCGACCGCCGAGAACCAGTCGACCGCGTCGAGGATCGACAGCGCCGTCGCCTGGCTGATGCTGCGCCCGGCGATCTTGACCGCCAGCGCCTCGGGCTTGAGCCGGGCGCCGTCGCACACCTCGCAGGTCCGCGCGGCCTGGTAGCGGCCCAATTCCTCGCGCACCCAGGCGCTGTCGGTCTCGCGGTAGCGCCGCTCCATGTTGGGCAGCACGCCCTCGAACGGCCGATCGGTCGAATACTGCCGCAGGCCGTCGTCATAGGTCATCTTGATCGGCTCGCTGCCCGATCCGTAGAGGATCGTCTGCTGCATCGTCTCGGGCAGGTCGCGCCACGGCGTGTGCGTGCTCTGCTTGAAGTGCCGGGCGATGCTGTCGAGCGTCTGTGCGTAGTAGGGCGAGGAGGAATGTGACCACGGGCTTACCGCGCCGCCGTAAAGATCGCGGCTATGGTCGTGGACGACGAGGTCGGCGTCGAAATAGAGCTTGGTGCCGAGCCCGTCGCAGGCCGGGCAGGCGCCAAACGGATTGTTGAACGAAAACAGCCGCGGCTCGATCTCGGGGATGGTGAAGCCGGAGACCGGGCAGGCGAACTTCGACGAGAAGATCGTCTCCTCGCCGATGTCGGCGTCCTCGGTAATGGCGAGCCCGTCGGCGAGGGCAAGCGCGGTCTCGAATGAATCCGCCAGCCGGTTGCCGAGATCGGGCGACACCACCAGCCGGTCGACCACGACCGAGATGTCGTGCTTGAAGTTCTTGTTGAGGCCCTGATTTTTGTTAAGGCTTGCGACCTCGTCGATCTCCTGCATCTTGCCGTCGACCTTGACCCGCTGGAAGCCGCGCTTCTGCAGGTCGGCAAGCTCCTTCTTGTATTCGCCCTTGCGGCCGCGGGCGATCGGCGCCAGCAGATAGAGCCTTGTGCCTTCCTTCATCGCCAGCACGCGGTCGACCATCTGCGACACGGTCTGGCTGACGATCGGCAGGCCCGTCGCCGGCGAATACGGCACCCCGACCCGCGCCCACAGCAGGCGCATGTAGTCGTAGATCTCGGTCACCGTGCCGACCGTCGAGCGCGGGTTGCGCGAGGTCGTCTTCTGCTCGATCGAGATCGCCGGCGACAGACCCTCGATCGAATCGAGGTCGGGCTTCTGCATCAGCTCGAGAAACTGCCGCGCGTAGGCCGAGAGGCTCTCGACGTAGCGGCGCTGTCCTTCGGCGTAGATCGTGTCGAAGGCGAGCGACGATTTGCCCGACCCGGACAGCCCGGTGATTACCACCAGGCTGTCGCGCGGCAGGTCGACGTCGATGTTCTTGAGGTTATGCTCCCGCGCACCGCGGATGCGGATCGACTGCATCAAAAGACCGGGTTCGAATGGTTGCGGGCGACTCTACAGCGGGACGGTTTGCGATGCCATGGCGCGCGATACCGGCCCCGTCCGCGTTGACGCCGCCCGCTGTCGGACGGATACTTTGCTCAACAGATAAGCAGGCGGGGGCGGGATTCCGACACCTCGCAAAAACGCGTAGCACCTTTGGTAACTCGCGTTCTCCGGGGGAGGAATCGATGGCCGAGACGACATCCAACGACCTTATGGCGCTGTTCGATACCGCGCCGCTCAACCCGCGCTACTGGGTGACGTTTGTCATCATGTCGGCGGTGTTCGTGCTCGATTTCTTCGACTTTTTCCTGATCGCCTTCGTCATGTCGGTGATCGGCAAGGAATGGCAGCTCACCTACGGCCAGGGCGCGCTGATCCTTTACGCCGCCGGGGTCGGCGCCATCGCCGGCGCGATCGCCTGGGGCGCGCTCGGCGACCTGCTCGGCCGCAAGATGCAATGCGTTACCGGCACCTTCATTTGCGGGATCAGCGCCGGGCTGATCGGGCTGGTGCCGACGGGCCAGTGGGAGCTCCTGGCGGTGTTGCGCTTCTTCGTCGGCTTCGGCCTCGCGGCCGGGGTCACGCCGGCACTGACCATCGTCGTCGAGCAGACGCCGACGCGCTGGCGCACCGGGATGACCAGCTTCTACGTCGTTTTCGCCAGCGCCGGGACGCTGCTCGCCTCGTTCACCTCGGCGACCTTGCTCAACGCCTTCGGCTGGCGCGGCGTGGCGATGACCGGGTTCATCGCGGTCATCGTCGGGTTGCTGGTGTGGGCGTTCGTGCCGGAATCGGTGCGATGGCTGACCGCCAAGGGCCGCTTCGCCGAGGCGCGCCAGGGCGTCGCGAAGCAGCTTGGCGTGCCGCTCGACAGCGTGCCCTTGCCGATGGCCCGCCCGGCCGCGCCGCCGCGCGCCAATTTGGGCGAGCTCTATTCGGTCAACCCGCGGCTGTTCTGGCAGACCATCCTGATCTGGGGCGGTTCCGCCTCCGCGGCCTACGGCTATTACCTGTGGGGGCCGACCATCGTCGCGCTGGCGTTGAAGGTGGAACCGGCGGTCGCCGCCAAATACTTCATCTACGTCTCCGGCACCGGCGTCGTCGGCAAGATCATCGTATCGCTGATCGCCTCGAAGACGGGCCGGCGTTCGCTAGGGGTCGTGTTCGGTCTCGCCTCGGCCGTCTTCCTCGTCCTCGCCGGGTATTTCAACAGCGTGCTGATCGGCGACGGCTTCCCGCTGTTCATCCTGCTGATCGCCGCGTCGGCGTTCTGCGTCGAGGGCGGGTTTTCCAACCTTGCGCCCTACACGGTCGAGCAATACGGGGTAAACATGGGGTCGCGCTCGTCGGGGCTCGGGCAGGCGGCGAACGGCGTCGGCAAGATCCTCGGCCCGCTCGCCTTGGCCCTGCTCGCCGGCAGCAGCAACGTCATCGCGCCCAAGGCGACGGCCGATGCCGTGTTCCCCGCCTTCCTCTTCCTCGGCGGCACCATGCTGGCGGTGACGCTGGCCTTTATGTTTCTCGGGGTCGAGACGCACGGACGGGCCATGTCGCTCGGTCACGAGGCGCCGGCGCGACGCTGAGACGGCCTGCGCTGTGGATAACGGGGATAAGAATAAAGTAGGAACATCCGCGCGGCTTGGTAAGATGGCGGCCTAACCCTCAACGCGCGGGAAGGCTCCCCATGGCAGGCAGCGTCAACAAGGTGATCCTCGTCGGCAATCTCGGCCGCGACCCGGAAATCCGCTCGACCAACGACGGCACGCGGATCGCCAATCTGGCGCTCGCGACGTCGGAGAGCTGGCGCGACCGCACCTCCGGCGAGCGCAAGGAGCGCACCGAGTGGCACCGCGTCGTGATCTTCAACGAGCGGCTGGTCGAGATCGCCGAGAAATACCTGCGCAAGGGCACCAAGATCTATGTCGAGGGCGCGCTCCAGACGCGCAAATGGACCGACAACAACCAGCAGGAACGCTATTCGACCGAAATCGTGCTGCAGCGCTTCCGCGGCGAGCTGACGATGCTCGACGGCGCCCGCACCGGCGGCGGGGCGGCGGAGGGCGGCGGCGATTACGAGGACTTCAGCCCCGGCGAGTCGCCGCTGCGCGGCGGCACCGGCGCCGGGCGAGCCCGCGCCCCGGCCGGCGGTGATCTCGACGACGAAATCCCGTTCTAGTGCGGCAGCGTCTGGCCAACCCCTCCCGCGCCTGCTGTAACGTCGACCGCCGGGGATTTCTGCTCGGAAGCGCCGCGGCGGAATTGATGTTGCCGCGCGTCGCGCTCCAGGCTGTGCGGCAGCAGCGCCTGTTGCATCCGATCTTCGCCATCGATGAACCGATGCATCGCCAATCCCCCAAAGCCCCAAACTTCAGGATTCTAAAGCAGCTGCGCCCAGGGCGGAATCCGCCAGCGCCGCAAATCTCGCTTTGTTTCCACACAGGCTGGCCCCAAAGCAGAACTCCGCAATGACCGCGGTGTTGGTGGTAAAGCGGACGTTCAGCCGGAGTCCTCTGACAATTATCCATCCCAATTAAAGGTCATCTCGGTTTTCCGGCACCTTGTGGGTGAGGAGGCCGGAATGGACTACGCGGATTTGGCACGTCGAGCCGGCGGCGGCGAGGTGCTGGCGGCAAAGCGCATGATCGAGCGTTCGCTGGAGCACTTCGATCTGTATCCCGAGCGCCTGATCGGCGACACCGCCTGGTCCAGCGCCCTCAGGTAACGCGCGATGCTGGCGTTGACCTGCTCCATCCGCCCGGTGACCTTGGCTACCGTGTAGTTCTTGTCGCGATTGTTCGCCGCTTTGAACTTGCTGCCGTCGATCGTAACCGCCGCTCGGGTGAACAGGCCCAGCTGGCGGCACAGCACCACGAACTGGGCGCACACCGCCCGGATCGCCGCGCCATTGTCCTTGCGGAAGTCGGCAATCGTCTTGAAGTCAGGCGCCAGCCGCCCGGTCAGCCACATCAGCTCGATCCAACCACATCAACTCGATATTGCGGTGCGCTTCTCGCTCGAGCCGCCGGCTCGACTGCAGGCGTCGGGAGCGGAAGATCAACTCCCGTCGCGCCCGGGTCTGCTGTCGGCGCGAAGTCGTCACCGGGACAGCCGGCCGCGGTCGGCCGGCGCCAGCCGAGGCTCAAGATCGAGACCATCCCGATGACGCTCTACGGCTTGCGCCTATCGCTCGCGCAACGCTGCCGCAAAAATTGCCGCAATTGGCGTGTAGGCTTCCCCGAAAATCAAACGGCGCCGGAAAATTGCCGAGGCCTGTTAATGCCTGATAATCTGCGGCAAATAACAGGGGTAACAGGCGGGCGACAACAGCAGGAAAACAGGAGGTTGCCTCCTGATAAATCGGGGAGGGTAGACGATGGCCAATCCACCGTTCCGCGCCGACCATGTCGGCAGCCTGCTGCGTCCGCCGGAGCTGCTCAAGGCGCGGGCTGATCACCAGGCCGGCCGCATCGACGCGGCGGCGTTGCGCGCGGCCGAGGACAAGGCGATCCGCGACGGGGTCGCGCTGCAGCAGGGTCTCGGGCTCAAGGGGATCACCGACGGCGAGATGCGCCGCGGCTCCTGGCACATGGATTTCCTCTACCAGATCGGCGGGGTCAGCCACAGCGACCACCGCCTGCACATCGAGTTCAAGAACGACGCCGGCACAGTCGAATTCAGCCCGACCGCGCATCGGGTCGGCGGCAAGCTGCGCCTCGACAAGACGATCTTCGGCGAGGATTTCGCGTTTCTGAAATCGGCGGTGGGAGCGGGGGGCACCGCCAAGCTGACGATCCCGTCGCCGTCGATGCTGCACTACCGCGGCGGCCGCGCGGCGATCGACCAGGGCGCCTATCCCGACATGGAGCCGTTCTGGCACGACCTCGCCGAGGTCTACGCCAAGCAGATCGCCGGCCTTCATGCGCTCGGCTGCACCTATCTGCAGCTCGACGACACCAGTCTGGCCTATCTCAACGACCCGGCGCAGCGCGCCTATGTCGACAGCATCGGCGGCGACGGCGCGCACCAGCACCTGATCAATATCCGCCTGATCAACCAGGCGCTCGCCAACCGGCCGGCCGGGATGACAATCTGCACTCATATGTGCCGGGGCAATTTTCGCTCGTCGTGGATGGCGGCGGGCGGCTACGACCACGTCGCCGAGGCGCTGTTCGGCGAATTGAAGGTCGATGGCTTCTTTCTCGAATACGACGACAGCCGCTCGGGCGGGTTCGCGCCGCTGCGCTTTGTGCCGAAAGGCGGGCCGCGCGTCGTGCTCGGCCTCGTCACCTCGAAGCGCCCGGCGCTCGAGGCCAAGGACGATCTCAAGTGCCGCATCGACGAGGCGGCGAAGTACGTGCCGCTCGACCAGCTCTGCCTGTCGCCGCAATGCGGGTTTTCCTCGACCGTCGACGGCAATGCGCTGACGGTCGAGCAGGAGGCGGCCAAGCTGCGGCTGGTGGTCGAAACCGCGTACGAAATCTGGGGCGAGCTTTAGACCGAGGGAGCGTCGCCGCGAAAATATTGTCGAGAAATTAACCGGCCCTTCGCATCGTGGTCCGGCGATGATCGAGACCACAATCGTCATCCCGTCCTACCGCCGTCCGGACGACCTCGCGCGAGCGATCGCAAGCGTTCTGGCGCAGCAGGGCGTTGCCGCGCCCTATGAAATCCTGGTCGTCGACAACGACCCCGAAGGCTCGGCCGCGCCGGTCGCCGAGCGTCTGGCGGCGAACAGCCCGGTGCCGATCCGCTATGTCCTGGAAGAGCGGCCCGGCATCTCGCATGCGCGCAACACCGGCGTCGCCCATGCCGCCGGCCGCTACCTCGCCTTCCTCGACGACGACGAGGAGGCGGAGCCGCGCTGGCTTGCGCATTTCCTCGACGCCTTGCGTCGCTTCGGCGCCGACGCGGTGGTCGGCCCGGTGCTGCCGCGCTTTCCCGAAGGCGTCGAAATCGACGCCTACCGCCGCAGCGTCTACACCCGCGACGCCCACACCCCGACCGGCACGGCGTTGCTGCGCTGGAACATCGGCAACAGCATCTTCGACAAGGCGCGCTGTTTTGTCGGCGCCGAGCCGTTCCTGCCGCGGCTCGGCCGCAGCGGCGGCGAGGACACGGTGTTCCTGCGCCAGATGACCCGGCGCGGCTGCAAGATGGTGTGGTGCGGCGAGGCGGTCGCCTGGGAGCACGTGCCTGCCGACCGGCTCGAGGAGCGCTATCTGCTGCGGCGCGCGTTTCGCGGCGCGCAGACGACCACTTTTGTTTGCACTATCATAAAGCCGCGCGAGCTCGGCCGGGCGCTGCGGCTGATGGCGGGGGGCTGCGTCCAGGTCGCGCTCTACGGCCCCGCGGCGCTCGCGCTCAAGGCGCTCAACCACAAGCGCTGGCTGCCGGTGATGGCCAAGGCGGTTGGCGGCCTCGGCAAGCTGCTCTGGCACCCCGGCCTGCACCTGCGGATGTACCGGTAGGGGGCTCAGCCATCCGCCTCCCGGCGGAGCCAGTCGTGGAACGCGCGGACCTTTTGCCGTTCGAGCGCGCCTGGCGCGGTCACGATGTAGAACGCGAAGAGATCGGGCAGCGACAGCGAGAACAGGCGCACCAATCTGCCGGCGGCCATGTCGGCCGCGGCGATCGTGCTGTTGGCGAGCGCGACGCCGTGGCCCGCGAGCGCCGCCTCGAGCGCGAGATGATTGGTGCTGACCGACAGGCCCGGCGCGTTCGGCACGTCGTGCACCCCCGCCGCCTTCAGCCACATCGGCCAGGTCGGCGCCAGCGGGTCGCGGTCGATCGCCTGATCGTGGATCAGCGCGTGGCGCAGCAGATCGTCGGGGGTCTCGAGCGGCGGGCCGCTCCTCAGCAATTCGGGGCTGCAGACGGGAAACACCTCGTTCCTCAGCAATAGCTCGACGGTCAGGCCGGGATAGCGTCCGGTGCCGTAGCGGATCGCGATGTCGAAATCGCCCTGGATAAGATCGACGACCGCGTCGGTCGCCGAGATCCGGACGTCGATCTCGGGCCATGCCTCCTGGAACCGGTGCAGGCGCTGCACCAGCCATTTGCCGGCAAAGGAGGGCGAAGCGGTGACGTTGAGCGTGCCGGTGTCATTATGGGCTCTGAGACGCCGCACCGAGGCTTGGATGCCGGAGAACGCCTCCGACAGCCCAGGCAATAGCACGCGCGCCGAGGCGGTCGGCTCGACCGCGCGGTTGCGGCGGCGAAACAGGCTGACGCCGAGATCGGCTTCGAGCGCGGCGATCTGATGGCTGATCGCCGCCGGGGTCACGTTGAGCTCGTCGGCGGCCTTCGTAAAGCTCTGCAGGCGCGCCGCGGCTTCGAACGCACGCAACGCGCTCAGCGGCGGCAGGTGACCGGTTTCAGACATGAGAAATTCTAACTCAAAGGCTGAAAAAGTCTCGTTTGTAGGTCGGTATGGAGACCGCCATTTCAAGAGCACGGAGCCTGCCGTCCCCTCTGGAACCGACAGGCTCGAAGATTAGAGGTTTCCATATGTCAGCCATGCGCATCCATCCGCTAACCACCCTTCGCGAGTGGCGCCGCCGCGTGCGCGGCCGGCGTGAACTCGCCGGCCTCAGCGAGTTGATGCTCCACGACATCGGCATCACCCGCGCCGACGCCGAATACCTGTCCCGCAAGCCCTTCTGGAGGGAATGATGACCAAGAACCGTACGACCAAAGCGCCCGGCCTCTGGGGCCGCGCGACACAAGCTCTCGGCAGATTGCTGGTCGGGATGGTATCGTTGCCCGAACGGCCACAACACCGGCGCGACGATCGCGACTATCCGATCTTTCCGCCCTTCTAACGTCATCGACCGGAGGAACCGACAATGACCGACCGTGCCAGCCTGCCTCACGTCGAGGCCGAACTGAACTACATGGCCCCGATGGACGCCCGCCCGCGCTACCTCGCCTACGACCCGGAGCCGGGCGAGCCGCGCTCGAACATGACCTACGACCCGCACACGGTGTCGATCTATGACATGCGGCCGGCCCAGCACGAGCTGGACCTCGACCGTGAGGGCTTCGGCCTGGTCGAGCACCGCACCGCGGTCAAGGATTTTTGGGACGATGACGAGGTCCGCCGGGTCTACTATCCGGAAGCCGAGCGGTTCCTCAAGGAGCACACCGGCGCCAGCCGCGTCTTCATCTTCGACCATCTGCAGCGCCGCCGCGTCGCGGGGCTGCGCGACTACTCGCGCGTCGGTCCGCGCCAGCCGGCGACCCGCGTGCACGTCGATCACACCGCTCGGTCGGGCCCGCAGCGGGTTCGCGACCTGCTGCCGGACGAGGCCGACGAGCTGCTCAAAGGCCGGGTCCAGGTGATCAATCTGTGGCGGCCGATCAAGGGGCCGCTGCAGGACGCGCCGCTGGCGTTGTGCGACGCGCGCACGGTCGATGAGGACGATCTCGTGCCGTCGGACCTGGTCTACAAGAACCGGGTCGGCGAGACCTATTCAGTCACCTATAATCCGGCGCACCGTTGGTACTATGCTCCGGAGTTGCGGCGCGACGAGGCGCTGCTCCTGAAGATCATGGACTCGAAGACCGATGGGCGGGCGCGGTTCATGCCGCACACCTCGTTCACCGATCCGACGACGCCGGCCGACGCCTTCCCGCGCGAAAGCATCGAGCTGCGCACGCTGGTGTTCCACCCGGCGTAAGCGCCGATACGAGTTCCAACGCTAGAGCTCCCCGCGGCCTCCGCGGGGAGCTTTTCATGCAAGCTCGGCGCAACAGATTTGCGGAGGATGCGATGAAGGCGATGCTGCTGGTGAAGCACGGCGGGCGCGATGCGCTCAAATACGGCGACGCGCCCGATCCGGTCGCGGGGCCGGGCGACGTCGTCGTCGACGTCCATGCCGCCAGCGTTAATGCGGCCGACTACAAGATGCGGCTCGGCGGCGCGCACTATCAGACCGGCGGGCTCAAATTCCCGCACATCCTCGGCCGCGACTTTTCTGGTGTGGTGAGTGCGGTCGGAGCCGGCGCCGATCTCAAGGTCGGCGACGCCGTTTTCGGCGTCACCATTCCCGGCACCGAGGGCGCCTATGCCGAGAAGATCGCGATCAAGGCGGCGATCATTGCGAGGAAGCCGGCGAAATTGAGCCATGCCGAGGCGGCGGCAATGGCGCTGACCAGCCTCACCGCGATCTGGGCCTTGGAGGATACCGCCAGGCTGAAGCGCGGCGAGACCGTGTTGATCCAAGGCGGCGGCGGCGGGGTCGCGGGGTTCGCGATCCAGCTGGCCAAGCACATCGGCGCGACGGTCGTCACCACCGCGAGCCCGCGCAACCACGACTACGTCAAGAAGCTCGGCGCCAATAAGGTGATCGACTACACCACAATGGATTTCACCAAACTCGCCGGCCCTTGCGACGTCGTCTTCGATACGGTCGGCGGCGAGGTGCAGTCGCGCTCCTACGGCGTGCTGAAGCAGAACGGCAGACTGGTGTGGATCGCCGCCGGCGAAGCCGGGTTCAAGAGCGACCGCGCCGACGTCCAGGTGCTGCGGCCCAAGGTCGACCGCGACCGTGCGCATTTGGAGCGCATGGTCGAACTTTACGAAGCCGGCGCGGTCTGGCCGCCGGCGATCACCCGCTATAAGCTCGCCGATGCGGCCGAGGCGCACCGGGTCAGCGAAGGGCGCCACCTGCAAGGCAAGCTGGTGCTGGAGATGCGGTAGACCAAGCTGCCGCTTCCCGGCGAAAGCCGGGATCCATGTTTCAGCTGCTCGTGCCCCGGAAAAATGGACCCCGGCTTTCGCCGGGGAACGGTTGAAATTGTTCCGCCGGTCTGAGACCGTACTTCAGCAGCGATATCCACAAAGGGAGAGAACCATGGCAGGCAACGGGCAGACGATCATCGACCTCGACAAGAAGCGCATGACCGCGATGGCCGAGAAGGATCTGAAAACCTTGAACGAGATCATTTCCGACGATCTCGTCTACACCCACTCCTCGGCCCGGCTCGACACGAAGAAGAGCCTTATCGGCAACATGGAGTCCGGCTCGACCGTCTATACGTCGGTGGTGCCGTCGAACGTCAAGGCGCAGGATCTGGGCGACACGGTGGTGTTGACCGGCGAGTGCAAGATCAGTGTCAACGCCGGCGGGCGCCCCAACAGTTTTGGTGTGCGCTTTACCGACGTCTATGCCAACAAAGGCGGCAAGTGGCAGATGGTCACCTGGCAATCGACCCGCCTGCCCGATTGACGGAGCGTGTCTGCGGTTGCCGGCCGAAGGCATGCCTTCGGCCGGTGCCTCACAATTATAGCCTCAAGTATTTGAAATTAGCGATGAATGATCCACCAGGTTTCGTCATGTAATTGCGACGACGAGCTTGGTTTACTCAATGATTCACAATGCCACACCGATGCCACAAAAATCGTGGCATGTGTGCCTCTCGTGACGTCGGCCTTATCGAGGAATTGATTTCGTCGGGCCGGCGGCGGCGACCCTTCAAGACCTTCATCGCAGTCGGTTTTGTTCGCGCAAACGTGCGCCGCGTTGCGCAGGTGGCTGCAATCATTTGGGGAAGTGCAATGGCATACCGGATTATCTACAGCGAGACACCCATCGTGCCCGCGGCACCGGCGGAGGAATTCCCGCAGGAGCACTAGGCGTTCGAGAGCGCGCGCGAGTTGCTCGAGACCGGCGAGCATCATGGTGTTGCGGTTGAGGACGGCAGCGGCAATGCGTTGTGCGGTGTCCGGCTGCAACTGAAGCTCGGCGGCTTCTCGGGCGAGTGAGGCTCCTGCTTTTCCAGCCAATCTAGCGCGACACGAGGCGATTCGAGCGCGGCTTGGCGTTCGGGCCGCCGCCCTCGGTTCGTAGCCTCGCGGCAGGGCAGGATTGTCCGCCGCGCCGTTGTTCGCCCCTGGGAAGTCCGGTAATCTGACGGCCGTTGGAAATCGCGGCGGCGCCGGTCAGGGTCGGCCGCGATTTTAGTTAAAAGGTCGAGCTCGGAGCTGCCTTTGGCCGTTACCGCCGTACCGCCCGGTCAGCCGCCGATCGGGCCCGACATCACCCAGATCACGATCGAAGAGGAGATGCGCCGCTCCTACCTCGATTACGCGATGAGCGTGATCGTGGCACGGGCGCTGCCCGATGTGCGCGACGGGCTGAAGCCGGTGCATCGCCGCATCCTCTATTCGATGAAGGTGACCGGGAACGAGTGGAACCGCGGCTACCGCAAATCGGCCCGCATCACCGGCGAGGTGATGGGCAAGTACCATCCGCACGGCAACCTGGCGATTTACGACGCGATGGTGCGGCTGGCGCAGGAATTCTCGATGCGCCTGCAGTTAATCGACGGACAGGGCAATTTCGGCTCGATGGACGGCGACCCCCCCGCGGCGGAGCGCTACACAGAAGCGCGACTGGCCCGGGTCTCCGACTCGCTGCTCGACGATCTCGACAACGATACCGTCGATTTCCAGCCCAATTACGACGACACCGAGCGCGAACCAAAGGTGCTGCCCGCGGGATATCCCAATCTCCTGGTCAACGGCGCCCAAGGGATCGCGGTCGGCATGGCAACCAACATCCCGACCCACAATCTCGGCGAGGTCATCGACGCCTGCTCCGCCTATCTCGACAACCGGGCGATCACCGTCGAAGAGCTGATGGAGCACCTGCCGGCGCCGGATTTCCCGACCGGCGGGATCATCATCGGCCGCGCCGGCACGCACGCCGCCTACAAGACCGGGCGCGGCGCGGTGGTGCTGCGCGCCAAGAGCCATGTCGAGGAAGTGCGCAAGGATCGCGAGGCGATCGTCGTCACCGAGATTCCCTACCAGGTGAACAAATCCAAGCTGGTAGAGCGTATCGCCGAATGCGTGCGCGAAAAGCTCGTCGAGGGCATCTCCGATTTGCGCGACGAAAGCGACCGCGACGGGCTGCGCGTCGTCATCGAGCTGAAGCGCGAGGGCGACCCGGAGATCGTGCTCAACCAGCTTTTCCGTCATACTGCGCTGCAGACCAGCTTCGGCGTCAACATGCTGGCGCTCAATGGCGGCCGGCCGGAGTTGCTGACGCTTCGCGACGTCATCGTCGCGTTCATCGCGTTCCGTGAAGGGGTCATCACCCGGCGAACCGCGCATCTGCTCGGCAAGGCGCGGGACCGCGCGCACATTCTCGTCGGCCTGCTGATCGCGGTCGCCAGCATAGACGCGATCATCGCGCTTATCCGTGCCGCGCCCGATCCGGCGGCGGCGCGGGCCGGGCTCATCGAGCGGCGCTGGCCGACCGGAGACATCGCGCCGCTGCTGGCCTTGGTTGGCGAGGAAGACGCCGGGGCGGGCGGGACGTATCAGCTCACCGACGCCCAGGCGCGGGCGATCCTCGATCTGCGCCTGCAGCGTTTGACCGGCCTCGAGCGCGACAAGATCGCCGAGGAATTGCACGAATTGGTCGCCGAGATCGCGGGCCACCTGGAAATCCTGCGCTCGCCCGAAAAGCTGATCGAAGTGCTGCGCGGCGAGCTGGTGGCGATCAAGGAGCAGTTCGCCAATCCGCGGCGCACGGCGATCGAGGATGTCGAGTTCGAGGCCGATATCGAGGCGCTAATCCAGCGCGAGGACATGGTCGTCACCGTCAGCCATGCCGGCTACATCAAGCGCGTGCCGCTCTCGACGTTCCGGGCACAGAACCGCGGCGGACGCGGTCGCGCCGGGATGGCGCTGCGCGAGCAGGATTTCCTCAGCCAGGTCTTCGTCGCCTCGACCCTCGACCCGGTGTTGTTCTTCACCTCGTCCGGGCGGGTTTACAAGCTCAAGGTCTATCGCCTCCCGCTCGGGACCCCGCAGGCGCGCGGCCGGCCAATGATCAACCTCTTGCCGAACCTTACCGAGGGCGAGACGATCTCGACGATCATGCCGCTGCCCGAGGATGAGGAAAGCTGGAGCGCGCTGACCGTGATGTTCGCGACGGCGGCGGGCTACGTGCGCCGCAACGCGCTGAGCGACTTTGTCGATGTCCGCTCCAACGGCAAGATCGCGATGAAATTCGAGGGCGAGGACGAGGGCGACCGGCTGATCGCGGTTGCTCCGTGCAACGACGCCAACGACGTGCTGCTCGCCAGCCGCAACGGCAAGGCGATCCGCTTCTCGGTCGACGACGTGCGGGTGTTCACCGGCCGCTCGTCGGTGGGGGTGCGCGGCATCAGGCTGCTTGGCGACGACGCGGTCATCACCATGTCGATCCTGCGGCACGAGGCGGTCGCTCCCGAAATCCGCAACGCCTATCTGAAGCTGGCAACCGAACGCCGGCGCCAGGCGGGCGAGGACGGCGAAAACGGCAATGGCGATCATGCGCCCGAGGCCGACGATGTCGAGAATGAGAGTCAGGACGTGGCGACGATCACCGAAGAAATGTTCGCCGATCTCGCCGCCCGCGAAGAATTCGTGCTCAGCGTCACCGAAAAGGGCTTCGGCGTGCGCGGCTCCGCCTATGGCTACCGGATCACCGGGCGGGGCGGGCAGGGCATCAACAACATGGATTTGAGCCGGCGCGGCGATTCGGTCATTGCGGTGTTTCCGGTCGGCCACAACGACCAGATCATGCTGGTCACCGATGGCGGCATGGTGATCCGCTGCCCGGTCGGCGATATCCGCATCGCGCGGCGGGGCAGCGCCGGCGTCGTAATCTTCAGGGTTGGCGAGGGCGAGCGCGTAGTATCGGTAGCGCGGCTGCCCGAAGTCGCCGGGGAAAACGGCGAGGCCGAGAGCGAGGAAGGGGACGAGAGTTGAGCAAGTTGCGCGTCGGGATCTATCCCGGCACTTTCGATCCGATCACCAACGGCCACACCGACATCATCCGGCGCGCGGCGCGGGTCGTCGACCGGCTCGTGGTGGGTGTCGCCCGCAATGACGGCAAAGGCCCGCTGTTCTCGACCGACGAGCGGGTCGAGATCGTCCGCGAGGAGATCGTCCAGGTACTGGAGCGCGAAGCAAGCCAGCGCATCGAGGTACAGCCGTTTGAGTCGCTGCTGATGAGCTTTGCCGAGTCGGTCAACGCCTGCCTCATCATTCGCGGGCTGAGGGCGGTTTCCGATTTCGAATACGAGTTTCAGATGGCCGGGATGAACGCGCGGCTCAACACCGAGATCGAGACCGTCTTCCTGATGGCGTCCGACCGTTACCAGTTCATCTCTTCGCGCTTCGTCAAGGAGATCGGGGCTCTGGGCGGCGATGTCTCGCACTTCGTCAGCAAGCGGGTCGCCGCACGGCTCAACGAACGGTTCGCCCGCTCCCGGTCAAAGGGGCGATGATCGAGCCGAAGGCAGCGACGAGCGGCGTTTCGGCCTAGAGGGCAAGTGATGGCCATCGCGCTGAGCGCTGCGACATTTTTCATGACGCTGCTCGGCGGGCTGCTAGCGCTTTATCTGAAGGATCGGCTGCATCTGATCCTCGGCTTCAGCGCCGGGGCGGTCCTTGGGGTCGCGTTCTTCGATCTGATCCCCGAGGCCAGCGAGCTGATGGAACACAGCGGCTCGACGGCTTTTGCCCTGGCGATCGTGGCGATCGGTTTCGTCGGTTACATGATCCTCGACCGGACGGTTGCGCCGCATGGCCACAAGGGCGAGCGTACCGAGCGGCTGTGGCAGGGCGGCGCGCTGGGCGCGGCGAGCCTGTCGCTGCACAGCTTCCTCGACGGGCTGGCGATCGGGCTGGCGTTCCAGGTCTCCGCCGCGGTTGGTCTGGTCGTCGCCGCCGCGGTGCTCGCCCATGATTTCTCCGATGGGATCAACACGGTCGGCGTCGTGCTCAACCGGCATGGCGGAAGCCGCTCGGCGTTCGCGTGGCTGATCGTCGATGCGGTCGCGCCGGTCGTCGGCGCTGTTTCGACGCTTTTCCTTAAATTCCGGCCGGAGGTGCTGGGCGGCTGCCTGGCGCTGTTCGCCGGGTTTTTCATCTACATCTCGGCGAGCGACCTCTTGCCGGAGAGCTACCACGACCACCCGACGAGCGGCACCACGGCGATGACGATCCTCGGCATGGCGGTCGTCTATGTCGCGGTCACCCTGGCGCAGGTGTGACCCCGCGCAGCATGCTCTGCACCAGCGCATCGGCGCCGGCCCAGTCGTAAGTGCGGAAGCTGTGGCCGCAGGTCACGAATGGGGCGCCGGCATAGAACATCTCGTACTGGGTGTGGCGCGAGCCGAATTCCGAGCCGATCGCGTCCCACGCCAATTTGAGGAAATCGACCCGTTCCTCGGCGTTGGAGATCGGCGATCGCTGGGTCAGGGCGATAATCCGCGCCAGCTCCGGGTTGTCGCCGTCGCGGGCCGATGACGGCAGCATGATCAGCGCGCCGCCCGCGAGCCCGCGGATCGTGTCGACGAGGCGGGGGTAGAGCTCCTGCGTCAGCACCTGCGCGGCGTACATCATGTGCTTGTTGGGGACGTAACAGCCGTCCTGCATGTGCCCGGCCGCCTCCATGCCGACGACCATGCCCTCAACCATCGCCGCTTGCGCCGCGAGCCTGCCGAGCACTTCGACGACCGGCGGCATCGCGCTGGTGCCGATCGTGTCGGCAAGCCGGCGGGCGATCCCGACGAGAAACTGCACCTTCACCATCAGCCGTATCTGCGATTGGTAGTTCTGGAAGGTGTGGCCTAGCGTGTCGTGGAACTGGGCCCGGCACATGTCGGTGTCACGAAAGACGAACACGCGCTCCCACGGCACCTTGACGTCCTCGAACCAGACCAGTGCATCGTTCTCGTCGAAGCGCGAGGAGAGCGGGTTGTCGCGCGGCGACACCGCGTGTGCCTCGTAGGATTTGCGTGATAGGAGCTTCAAGCCTTTCGCCGCCATCGGTACTGCGAACGACACCGCCAGATCCTCTTCGCCCGGACGCAAAGGCTGCAGATTGGCGACCAGCAGCTCGTTCGCCATGATCGCCGCGGTGCCAAGCATCTTGGCGCCGCGCACGGTGATGCCCTGTGCATCCTCGTCGACGACGCGGGCGACCAGGTCTTCTTGCTGTTCGCCCCAGGCTTTGTTGCGGTTGGCCTGCGGGTTGATGATGACGTAGCTGAGATAGAGGTCGTTGCGGCTGACATGGTCGAAATAGTCAAGCAAAGCCTTGGCCCGGGCTTCGCCGTGACGGCGGAACACGTCGATCCCGATCATCTGGCCGACGAGGCTTGAGGCGACATGGTCCGGCGCGCGGCCGAAATAGCCGCAGGAGAGTTCCGCCCATTCGCTCATCGCGTGACGCCGCTCGACCAGCTCGGCATGGCTGCGCGGCAGCTGCCAACAGCGGTTGATGCGGCGATAGCCGCCGGAGGACGGCGCCGAGAATGTTAGCCGCTCGACATTCTCCGGTGCCGCCTGGTGGTCGTAGAACGCCGCCGCGACCCTCGTCGCGTTGCGAAACGCGGGATGCGTCGTGACGTCGGCGACGCGCTCGCCGTCGATGTAAACCTCGCGGTCGTCGCGAAGCGCGGCGAGGTGGTCGGCTCCCGTCTTGACGCTGCCGTGGTCGGTCATTGCCGCCGCTCCCAGCAAATGGCGCTGGTGCGATTTATACCAGGATAAGCGCGATCCTTGTCGGGTTAGCGGCAGGCGGCTACCGTCCCCCGAGACGGTGGGTGGAGGCGATGCAGCCGGTGGCGCGGGTGCAGACCCTTGGGCTGATCGAGCTGAATTTCAGTTATGTCGTCTCGCGCCGCGTGTTTCGTGAACGGCTCGGGACCGAGCTGCTGGGATTGGTTCTCCTCGCTGTTGGCCTCATCGGGATCGTCGGGCTGCGACAAAGGGTACTCGCATTGCTCCGCGCGGATCGCGTCGCAATTTGCAAAAAACCGTTCTCCAGGGCTCTGCGGATTATAAAACAGCAAATAGAAACAGATGTTTAGAAGAGCACCCTTCGTGGCATGCAGCTTGAAAACACAGTCCTGCGGCTGGGCGAGTGACGCCCGGTTCGGAGGACGGATCAAATGCTCAACACCGAAATCGAGATCGAACGTCTGGCCATGGCAATGATGGAGCGGCATGGAGCCGGCGGCGCCAAGGCGGCGGTGGCCCGGCTCAATCAGATGATCGATCGCGGCGATCGCGAAGGCATGGAGCGTTGGGCCTGCGTGGTCAGTCTGGTCCATCGAAGCCAAGGTGCGGGACCGGCTTTCGCGGAGGGCGGCCGGGCGCTATTGGCGCGCGTCGCCTGAGCGAATAGATACTGCTACCTATCGGGGAATTTCGTCGACCCTCACAACAACCGTTTAACTCGGGCTTAACCATACCGTCCTATTGATTGGCCTGCCGAGGTGGACCCGCCGGCAGCATAGGATTTGTCATGGTCGAGAACCTGTCGCCAGCCGCCTTCTCATCATCGACGATGACCAGGCATTCTCGCGTTTCGTCAGGAAAGTCGCGCTGACGCTCGGTTTCGATGTCGTCGTCACCGCCGACCCCGAAGAATTTAAGTCCACCGTGAAAACCTGGGCGCCGACACTGGTTATGCTCGACCTGAATATGCCGGGCAACGACGGGGTCGAGCTGATCCGCCATCTCGCGGCCGGCCAATGTTCTGCACAGGTCGTCGTTGCCAGCGGCCTCGACGACCGCACGCTCGAAGCCGCGATGCGGCTCGGCTCCGAACGCGGTCTTAAGATGGGCGGGATGCTGTCGAAATCCGCCCGGCTCCAGGCGCTGCGCAATCTGCTTACCAAATTCGCCGCGGCGGACGCGGGAATGCTCGCCGGCGAGCTCGAACGGGCTATTGAGCTGGAAGAGCTTTTCCTGCAATACCAGCCGAAACTCGATTGCCGCACCGGGCAGGTGATCGCGGTCGAGGCACTCGTCCGCTGGCGCCATCCGACGCGAGGGATCGTGCCGCCCGATCAGTTTATCGGAGTGGCCGAGGAAACCGGACTCATCGACCCGTTGACCGACTGGGTCGTCGGTGCCGCCGCCAGGCAGGCGGCAATCTGGCACCAGCGGAAACTGAAGCTCGACGTCGCCATCAACATTTCGGCGAGGAGCACCAGCGATCTCGATTTTCCCGACCGCCTGGTGGAGATTTGCAATGCCGCCGGGGCTAGTCTGGCGGGCATGATCCTCGAGTTGACCGAGACCGGCGCCATGCGCGATGCCGTCCAGATGATGGATGTGCTGACGCGGCTGCGGGTTAAGGGGTTCCGCTTGTCGATCGACGATTTCGGCACCGGCTATTCGTCGCTGGTGCAGCTCCAGCGGATGCCGTTCACCGAGCTCAAGATCCACCGCTCCTTCGTCATGCAAATGATGCGCTCGAAGGATTGCCGGGTGATCGTCGAGATCGTCATCGATCTGGCGCGCAAGCTCGGCCTGCACAGCATTGCCGAGGGCGTCGAGAGCCAGGCGATACTCGACACACTGATAAAGCTCGGTTGCGACGGCGCGCAGGGTTATCACCTCAGTCGGCCGATCGACGCCAACCTGGTGACCCAGGTCGTCGACGATTTTTCCGACCGGGCCCGCTCGGCGACCTGACGGGCAGCCCGCCATAGACGGCGCGGATTAAGCCGCACCTTTCGGCGTTTACACGGGCGGGTGGTGGCTCGCCGCGGCAATCGCGTTGTGATCTACTTGCCGGCAGGTCGCCGCGGAGCTGACGCCATGAAACCCCTTTGTTTCGTCTTGATGCCGTTCGGCAGCAAGCCCGACGATCAGGGCCGTATCATCGATTTCGACGCGGTCTACCAAAAGGTCATCGCTCCGGCGGTGAGCAAGGCGGAACTCGAGGGCATCCGCGCTGACGAGGAGCGGGTCGGCGGCACCATTCACAAGCCGATGTTCGAGCGGCTGATGCTGTGCGAATACGCCATCGCCGACCTGACTATCGCCAATCCCAATGTCTATTACGAACTTGGCATCCGCCACGCGATGCGGCCGCGCAGCACTGTGCTGCTAAGCGCCAGCGGCACGCGCCTGCCGTTCGACCTTGCGCTCGCCAGGGCCATCCCCTACAGCCTCGGGCCGGACGGGATCCCGTCGAACCCGACCGAAGACGCGCAGAGCATCTCGAACCGCTTGTCCGATTTGGGTGACGTGACCGGCCCCGACAGCCCGATATTCCAGCTTGTCGAGGGGCTGAAGCCGGTCGATATCGCGCACGAGAAGACCGATATCTTCCGCGAGCGAGCGCTCTATTCGAACGAGATCAAGGGCCGGCTCAAAAGCGCCCGCGACCAGGGCGGCAAGGCGGCGCTCGCGGCGCTCGAAAAGATCGCACTCGAGCCAGCCTTGAACCGCATCGCCGAGCTCGACGCGGGGATCGTGGTCGATCTGCTACTGTCCTATCGTGCCGCCGAGGGCTACCAGCAGATGATCGACCTCTATGAGCGGGTCGGCCCGGAACTGCAGCATGCGCCGATCATGCAGGAGCAATACGCGTTCGCGCTGAACCGCCTCGGCCGAGGCAACGAGGCCGAGCGGGTGTTGCAATCGCTGATCGAGTTGCGCGGGCCGAGCAGCGAGACCAACGGGCTCCTGGGCCGCATCTACAAGGATCGCTGGCAAAAGGCGCGCGACGCGAACGAGACCTTCCGCGCCGCGGGCGAACTGCGCCGGGCGATCGAAGCCTACGCCGCCGGCTTCGAGGCCGATTGGCGCGATGCGTTTCCGGGGATCAACGCCGTCACCTTGATGGAGATGCAGGACAAGCCCGATCCGCGGCAGAAGGACATGCTGCCGGTGGTGCGCTACGCCGCGCTGCAGCGGGCGCGGCGCCCGAGCGCCGACTACTGGGACCATGCGACCATGCTGGAGCTGGCGACCCTTGCCGACGAACAGGGGGAAGCGGCGGACTGGCTCTCGAATGCCGTGGCGGCGGTGCGCGAGGCGTGGGAGGCGGAATCGACCAAGCGCAATCTCGGGCTGATCCGTCAGCGCCGCGAGCAGCGCGGCGAAGAGGCGAGCTGGATCGGCGAGGTCGAGGCCGAGCTGCAGAGCGCCGCGGACCGGGCGCGGGTTGGCGGATGAACCACGGCAGCAGCGGGAAGTTGGGGCGAGTGACCGGATTCGAACCGGCGACATCCAGATCCACAATCTGGCGCTCTAACCGACTGAGCTACACCCGCCACCGAGCCTGGAGGTAGCGAATCAACGCCCGAAGGTCAAGCACAGGGCCAGCGCCGCGGTGCCTGCCGCCGGATGAATGCGGCTCGCCGCTTGTGCCGCCTTTTCGCCGCCGGGCTTCAACCCCATTTCTGCGGCGATGACCGGTTTCTCCCCAGGTTGGATGCGCCATGCCCTGCTGACGCCGCAGCAGATGGGCGAGGCCGACCGCTTGACCATCGCCGGCGGGATTGCCGGCGCGGTCTTGATGGAGAATGCCGGCCGCGCGGTCGCCGACGCGATCTCGCGCCGCTGGGCGCCGCGACCGGTCGCGGTGCTGTGCGGGCCGGGCAATAACGGCGGCGACGGGTTTGTCGCGGCGCGCATCCTCGCCGAGCGCGGCTGGCCGGTGCGGCTGGCGCTGCTCGGCGACAGGGGTGCGCTCAAGGGCGATGCGGCGGCAGCCGCGTCGCGGTGGACCGGCAAGGTCGAGATGCTGGATGCCGGCTCGCTCGACGGCGCCGGTCTTGTCGTCGATGCGCTGTTCGGCGCCGGTTTGGCGCGGGAGATCGAGGGCATCGCGGAAAAAATCATCTCCGCGCTCGGCGACCAACGGGTGCCCGTCGTCTCGGTCGATGTCCCCAGCGGCATCGATGGCGCGACCGGCGAGATACGCAGAACCGCGCCGAAGGCGGCGCTGACGGTCACGTTTTTCCGCACCAAGCCGGGGCATCTGCTGCTGCCCGGCAGGGTGTATTGCGGTGAGACGGTGGTCGCGCCGATCGGCATCGGCGGGTCGGTGCTCGGTGGGATCGCGCCCGATACCGCCGCCAACCATCCGGACTGGTGGCTCGACAAATTCCCATGGGCCGACGCGAGCAGTCACAAATATGCGCGCGGCCATGCGCTCGTAGTCGGCGGCGCGGCAATGACCGGGGCGGCACGAATGGCGGCGCGCGGTGCTGCCCGCGCCGGTGCCGGCCTCGTCACCGTGGCCGCGCCGGAAGCGGCGTTTCCGATCTACGCCGCGGCGTTGACCGGGGTCATCGTCCAGTCGGTGGCCGGTATTGGCGATTTCGAGGCGCTGCTCGCCGACAAACGCCGCAACGCGGCGCTGATCGGCCCCGGCGCCGGCTTGGGACCCGAGACCCGCGACAAGGCGCTCAAGATCCTCGCCGCCGGCAAGCGCGCGGTGCTCGATGCCGACGCGCTGACGGTCTTTGCGGACAGGCCGGCGGATTTGTTCGCCGCCATCCGTGCGGCGTGCGTATTGACCCCGCACGAAGGCGAGTTCGCGCGGCTCTTCGACTCCGCAGGCAGCAAGCTCGAACGCGCGCGCCGGGCGGCAAAAGCAAGCGGGGCCGTGATCGTCCTCAAAGGCGCCGATACGGTGATCGCCGCCCCGGACGGGCGCGCCGCGATCAACGACAACGCGCCGCCGACCTTGGCGACCGCCGGCTCGGGCGACGTGCTGGCCGGAATAGTGCTGGGGCTTCTTGCCCAGGGCATGCCGGCATTCGAAGCCGCGGCGGCGGCGGTTTGGCTGCACGGCGACGCGGCGCGGAGGTTCGGTGCCGGCCTCGTTGCCGAGGACTTGATCGACACCCTTCCGGCCGCTCTTGCAGGGTTGCAACAAATGGCGCAGATCATGGACGCACCACGGACGAATCTTGCATGAGCGACCGCGCTCCAACCGGCTTTTTCGACACCGTCGTCGACCGAACCTTGGCCAATCTCCGCAATGTCTGGCGCGAGATCGCCAGCTCGACGCGCGGCGTCTTGGCCGGCTCGCCGCGACCCGATCTGCCCGACGGCGACGCGGCCCAACTGCGGCAGCAGATGCAAAGCTGCCTTGACGAAAATGCCGGCGAGGTCACGGCGCGAGCGCGAGCCGCCGAGCTTGGCCGCACCTTCCTCGCACTGAGCCCGGCCGGCCGCAGCCGGTTCTTGCGGGTGCTGGCCACCGATTTCGACATCGACCGAGCCGAAATCGATCGCTGCTGCACCGCGCTGGCCGCTTCCAGCCCCGACGATCGGCCTGCGGCCGAGCGGGCACTGCGCGCCGCGCTGTCGCCGCCGCGGGTGCGGTTGCTGCGCCAATTCAATTCACTGCCGGAAGGCGTGAAGTTTTTGGTCGATCGCCGTGCCGAATTGATCGAGGGCGCCAATGGCGACGCGGCGATGCGCGGTCTTGCCGCCGATCTGCGCGATCTGCTCGCCGACTGGTTCGATATCGGCTTTCTCGAATTGCGCCGGATCAGCTGGGATTCCCCGGCGGCGCTCCTGGAAAAGCTTATCGCCTACGAGGCGGTGCATGAAATCCAGGGCTGGACCGATCTGAAGAACCGGCTCGAGCCCGACCGGCGCTGCTTCGCTTTCTTCCATCCCCGCATGCCCGCCGAGCCCTTGATCTTTGTCGAGGTCGCCCTGGTCAACGGCATGGCCGGCAACATCCACGCGCTGCTCGACGAGACCGCGCCGCTGGGCGATCCGCGCGCGGCCGATACCGCGATCTTCTATTCGATCTCGAACTGTCAACGCGGGCTCGACGGGATCAGCTTCGGCGATTTCCTGATCAAGCGGGTGGTCGATGCGCTCGCCGCCGAGCTGCCGAAGCTCAAGGTTTTTGCGACCCTGTCGCCGGTGCCGGGTTTTCGCGCCTGGCTGACCAAGGCCGGCGAGCGCCCCGACCTGCTGCTGCCAGCGGAGGCTCGCGCCCTGGCGGCGGCAGCCGGCAATGGCGCGGCGCCGCCCGCGCTTGGCTCGCTGCTAGATCGTCCGGAGTGGCTTTCCGACCCTGCCGCCGCCGCGGTGTTGCGGGAGCCGCTGATGCGGCTCTGCGCGCATTATTTGCTGCAGGAAAAGGGGCGAGGGGGCCGCGCCGCCGATCCGGTGGCACATTTTCACCTGGCCAACGGAGCGCGCGTCGAGCGCCTCAACTGGCTGGGCGACGTTTCCGAGAAAGGCGTGCAGCAATCCGCCGGGATCATGGTCAACTACCTCTATCGCCTCGCCGATATCGAGACCAACCACGAAGCCTATCGCGGCGAGGGCGAGGTGGCCGCCGGCTCTGCGGTGCGTCATCTCGCCGGCAAGCGTTAGCCGTATGCGCCGCCGCCAGTATGTTCAAGCTGGGCGAGTGTGTTAGAACGCGCTGAAGCGCCGCGGCGGCGCAAGCGGCGGGCGTGGCGGAATTGGTAGACGCACTGGATTTAGGTTCCAGCGATGCAAATCGTGGGGGTTCAAATCCCTCCGCCCGCACCAGCGCGGCAGCGACGCCGGGCCCATCCCCCAAGAAGATGAGTGTTTCTCGATGCAAGTGACCGAGACCAGCACCGACGGGCTGAAGCGGGAATTCACCATCGTCGTCCCCGCCGGCGAGCTCGAAACCCAGATCAGCCACAGGCTCGACGAGCTCGGCCGGCAGATCCGGCTTCCAGGGTTCCGTCCTGGCAAGGTGCCGCAGAGCCTGCTGCGCCAGCGCTACGGCAACGCGATCCGCGGCGAGGTCCTGGAAAGCACGGTACAGGGCAGCTCGGCCGAGGCGATGCGCGAGCGCAATTTGCGTCCGGCGCTGCAGCCCAAGGTCGAGATCGTCTCGGCGGCGGAAGGCGCCGATCTCGAATACAAGATGTCGGTTGAGCTGCTGCCCGAAATGCCGCAGCCCGATTTCGCCAAGCTCGGGCTCGAGCGGCTGTCGGTCGGGATCCCCGACGAGGATGTCGACAACGCCGTGGCGCGCATGGCCGAGCAATTCCGTAAGTCGGAGCCGGTCACCCGGGCGGCCAAGAGCGGCGACATCCTTGTCGTCGATATCGTCGGCAAGGTCGGTGACCAGGAGATTCCGGGCACCAAGGCCGAGGGCCGGCAGATCGAGCTCGGCGCCGAAGGGCTGCTTCCCGGCTTCACCGAGCAGCTCGAAAAGGTCAAGGCCGGGCAGAGCCGAACCGTCAAGGTCACGCTGCCGGAGAATTACGGCAACCCGGATTTCGCCGGCAAGGAAGCGGTGTTCGACGTCTCCGTGAAGGAGGTGCGGGAGCGCCAGCCGGCCGTGATCGACGACAAGCTGGCCGAGGAAGTCGGCCTCGAAAACCTCGCCGAGTTGCGCCAGGAAGTGCGCGACCGCATCGCCCGCGATTATGGCGCCGTCACCCGCCAGCGGCTGAAGCGGTCGCTGCTCGACAAACTCGCCGCACAGTACGATTTTCCCGTGCCTCCCGGCATGATCGACATCGAGTTCAACAGCATCTGGCAGCAGCACGAGGCGGAGAAGGCCTATGCCGCCGATAGCACGGCGGTCGGCGCCGCGGCCGAGCCCGAGGCGCCCGCAGCGGCGCCCGAAGACGAGGAAAAATTGAAGGCGGAATACCAGGCGCTCGCCGAGCGCCGGGTTCGGCTTGGGCTGCTCCTTGCGGAGGTCGGCCGCAACGCCAATATCACCGTCACTCAGGACGAGCTGAACCAGGCTCTGATTCGGGAGGCCCAGCGCTTTCCCGGCTCCGAGCGGCGCGTCCTCGACTACTACCGCAACAACCCCGAAGCGGCCGGCAATCTGCGGGCGCCGATCTTCGAGGAGAAAGTCGTCGACTACATCGTCGAACTGACCAAGCCCGAAGAGCGTAAGGTGAGCCCGCAGCAATTGCTGGCCCTGTCGGAAGCCGAGGAAGCCGGCGAAGGGGCCGACGAAAAGCCGGCCGCGAAGAAACCGCGGAGACAAACCACCGCGCGCCGCCCTGCAGCGCGGCCGCGCAAAGGAGCAAAGGAATGAACGATCCTTACGAATACTACATGAATAATCTGGTGCCGATGGTGGTCGAGCAGACCAACCGCGGCGAGCGCGCCTACGACATCTATTCGCGTCTGTTGAAGGAGCGGATCATCTTCCTGGTCGGCCCGATCCACGACGCCGTGGCGAGCCTCATCTGCGCCCAGCTGCTGTTTCTTGAAGCCGAGAACCCGAGCAAGGACATCGCCTTGTACATCAACTCGCCGGGCGGGGTGGTGACATCGAGCCTGGCGATGTACGACACGATGCAATACATCCGCTCGCCGGTCTCGACCGTGTGCATCGGCCAGGCTGCCTCGGCGGGCTCCCTGTTGCTCTGCGCCGGCGCGCCGGGCAAGCGCTTCTCGCTGCCCAATTCGCGGATCATGATCCATCAACCGTCGGGCGGCGCTCAGGGCCAGGCCACCGACATCGAGATTCAGGCGCGCGAGATTCTCGCGCTCAGGGCACGGCTCAACGACATCTATGTCAAACATACGGGACAAGCGCTCGAAGCGATCGTCAATGCGCTCGAGCGCGACAAGTTCCTGTCGCCCCTCGAGGCCAAGGAATTCGGCCTCATCGACGAGGTCGTCGAGGCACGGTCGACCACCGCGGACGAGAAGGCGAGGGCTTAAGGCTACCCTGAGTCGCTTCGTCGCGGGGCAGCGAGGATTTAACTAGTTGTTGATCGAAGCGGAGCACATATACTTGAAGAGCCGGGGACGGGCGTCTTACGACGTCCTTTCTCCGCGCCGGTTTGGCGGTTCCGGCCGCCCTGCCCGCGTTCGGGAAGCGACGGAGCGGCAATGACCAAGTCCAGCGGTGGCGACTCCAAGAACACGCTGTACTGCTCCTTCTGCGGCAAGAGCCAGCACGAGGTCAGGAAGCTCATCGCCGGGCCGACCGTCTTCATCTGCGACGAATGTGTCGAGCTCTGCATGGACATCATCCGTGAAGAGCACAAGACGACGCTGGTCAAGTCGCGCGACGGGGTACCGGGCCCGCGCGACATCTGCCGGGTGCTCGACGACTACGTGATCGGCCAGAGCCACGCCAAGCGCGTGCTGTCGGTGGCGGTACACAACCACTACAAGCGGCTGGCGCACGGCGCCAAGAACAACGACGTCGAGCTCGCCAAGTCGAACATCCTGCTGGTCGGGCCGACCGGCTCGGGCAAGACCCTATTGGCGCAGACCCTGGCGCGGATCATCGACGTGCCGTTCACGATGGCCGATGCGACGACCTTGACCGAAGCCGGCTATGTCGGCGAGGACGTCGAGAACATCATCCTCAAGCTGCTGCAGGCCGCGGACTACAATGTCGAGCGGGCGCAGCGCGGCATCGTCTACATCGACGAGGTTGACAAGATTTCGCGCAAGTCCGACAACCCGTCGATCACCCGCGACGTCTCGGGCGAGGGCGTGCAGCAGGCGCTCCTTAAGATCATGGAGGGCACGATCGCCTCGGTGCCGCCGCAGGGCGGCCGCAAGCACCCCCAGCAGGAATTTCTGCAGGTTGACACGACCAACATCCTGTTCGTCTGCGGCGGCGCGTTCTCGGGCCTCGAAAAGATCATCGCGCAGCGGCGGCAGGGCACCTCGATCGGCTTCGGCGCCGAGGT
>Ga0182024_10002682_pt1 | contig 43725 bp, 43 predicted proteins | sample P32metaG_FD_120480 | JGI IMG/M metagenome (GOLD analysis project Ga0182024, IMG submission 120480) | Permafrost microbial communities from Stordalen Mire, Sweden - P3-2 metaG (Illumina Assembly) | ecosystem: Environmental > Terrestrial > Soil > Wetlands > Permafrost | place: Sweden: Stordalen... | reverse complement strand
GGTCCGGGTCAGCACCCCCACCGAGACCAGGTCGGAGAGCCGCCGGTCCGACACAGGCTTTCGCCAACCACCGCGGGGCACACCGTCAAACTACACCTATGTAGCTTAACTGAACGGTATTGCAGTTAATCCAGTACCTCGTCAATCATGTCCGTGGCTTTTCCCATCATCTCATATCTTTTAAGTCCCTATGACGTTTGCAGCGCCAGCGAGCTTGGGACTAGTTTCACTAACGGTCCAAATCACAGGAACACCCTCACCTGTGGCCCCTCATGTGAACTGAATCACAAGTTCTGCGCCCCCCCGCGGACGCACGGCATCCGGAGGAAGAGCATGGCACTCATGTGGAACCGGTCAGTCGATTGGGACGCCGACGACTGGCGCAACCTGGCCTCATGTAGGCACACGGAGCCCGATCTCTTCTTCCCGGTCGGCACCACCGGTCCGGCCATCGAGCAGATCGAGGCGGCCAAGCGGGTCTGTGACGACTGTGGGGCGAACGAACCCTGCCTCGAGTTCGCCCTCGCCACCAACCAGGAATCAGGAATCTGGGGTGGCACCTCCGAGGAGGAGCGCCGCAAGCTCCGCAAGGCCTGGCTGGCGGCACGACGGCGCGCTTCCTGACGGGAGCATTTCCGGCGCCACCGGCCCCCACGAGGCCCGAGCGCCAGGCCTGATCCGCCGCGGCCGATCCGCCACGCCCCATCCACCGCGCTCCCAGCCAGACCCGAGCGATCGCGTCTCCACGGCCGCCTCGTTGGTCAGCCCCGGCAACGGTGCCCGTCTTCGGTCGGTCGCCCTGCTCAAGACCGGACCCGGGACAGCCGAAAACGAAGAGGCTGGTGGTGCCTGCAGGCATCCACCGTTCCGCCGCCGGCGGGATCAGAGGGGAAGACCGGGTGAACCTCGACGAAGGTCTGCTGCGTGGCGCCGACGTGCTCGTCGTCGACGATGAGCCGGCCAACGTCGCGCTCGTCGAATCCATCCTCGAACGCAACGGCTTCACCCGGATCCGGAGCACCACCGACCCGCGGGAGTTCCGGGGCATGTTCGTCGACCAGCGCCCCGACGTCGTCCTGCTCGACCTGCACATGCCCCATGTGGGCGGCCTCGAGCTGCTCCGTGAGGTGGGCGGACTGCTCGAGCCGGAGGAGTACCTACCCGTCCTCATCCTCTCGGCCGATGTCACGGCCAAGGCCCGGCGCGACGCCCTGGGAGCCGGGGCCACCGACTTCCTCACCAAGCCCTTCGACACCACCGAAGTCGGTCTGCGGGTGCTCAACTGCCTGGAGACCCGGCGTATCCACCTGCGCCTTGACGGGCAGCGCCGCGAGCTCGACGGACTGATCCGCGAGCGCACGGCCGCCTTGGAGGTGTCCCACCTCGAGACCCTGAAGCGGCTCCACCACGAATTCCGCGACGAAACCGACGAGCACAGCGAACGTGTCGGGATGACAGCGGCACTGCTGAGCCGCTCGGCCGGGCTCACGAGCGAGCTGGCCGATCTCATCGGACAGGCCGCGCCTCTGCACGACCTGGGCAAGGTCGGGGTCCCCGACGCCGTCCTGCTGAAGCCGGGAAAGCTGAGCCCCGAGGAGTTCGACCTGGTCCGCACCCACACCACCATCGGGGCCCAGATCATCGGTGATTCGAAGTCGGAGGTGCTCAGCCTGGCGCGGGTGATCGCCGAGACCCATCACGAACGGTGGAACGGCGAGGGGTACCCCGCCGGCCTCAAGGGCGAGGCCATTCCCCTGCCCGGGCGGGTGGTGGCCGTCTGCGACGTCTTCGACGCCCTCACCCACGAACGCCCGTACAAGCGGGCCTGGACGGTCGGCGAGGCAGTCGAAGAGCTGATGACCGAGCGGGGCCGGTTCTTCGACCCCGATCTCGTCGATCTGTTCGTGGAAAGGGTTCTTCCGACCATTTCGGGCTGACCGGGAAGGGCATAAAGACAACGGCGGCTCAAGCCTGGGCCGCCGCACGACGAAGGTGTAGAGGTGAGTCTCGTGACAATGACGGAGGACGAGCGCACTGTGCTCGTGGCCGAGGACGACCAGGCCAGTCGCACGGCCACCCGGCTGTTTCTCCAACGAGTCGGTTATCAGGTGGGCGAAGCGGTCGACGGGCCCTCCACCCTGCGTGAGGCCAGCCTGGGCCAATACGACCTTGTCCTGCTCGACCTGGGCCTCCCGGGCATCGACGGGGACGAGGTCCTCTCACGCCTGCGCCGGGACGGTGCCCTGCCTGTGATCGTGCTGACGGGCCGCTCCGAGGAGTCCGAGCGGATCCGTGTCCTCGATCTCGGCGCCGACGACTACGTCGTGAAGCCGTGCTCCCTGCCCGAGCTCGAAGCCCGGATCCGCGCCGTGCTGCGCCGGGGACATCCCGCCCACGCCGCCAACAAGGTCGAGCATGACGGTCTCGTGATCGACCGTGCCGCTCACCGGGTAGAGGTCGACGGACGGTCGGTGGATCTCACCCCGAAGGAATTCGACCTGCTCGCTTTTCTGGCCACGGCCTCGGAACAGGTGTTCAGCCGCGAGGAGCTCCTCGAACACGTCTGGGGCTCGACCCAGGAGTGGCAGGACCCGGCCACGGTGACCGAGCACATTCGGCGCCTGCGCCTGAAGCTCGAGCCCGACCCGGCGCAGCCACGCTGGCTCCACACCGTGCGCGGGATCGGATACCGGTTCTCAGGCAACGCCGAAAACTGAACCACGCCGGCGCTGACTGACCCTGCCGGCTCGCCTCGCTGAACCTCGGCGTCAGCTCCAGGACCCGCCCTCGTCGACACCGATGGGAATGTCGAGCGTCACCAACGTTCCCGCCCGGCTCTCCATGACGATCGTCCCTTCGAGTTGTGTGGTCACGAGATCCCGCACGATGGACAGGCCCAGACTCGACGTCTCCTCGATGTCGAAACCCGGAGGCAGCCCGACACCGTCATCGCGCACCTGCAGGGTGAGCCGTCGTCCGTCGTTGGCGAGGACGAGGTCGACCCGCCCCGACAGTTCGGCCCCACCGGTGTCGCCGGCGGTGTCGCCCGGGGTGTCGCCGTCGGAAGGAAACGCGTGCTCCACCGCGTTCTGCAGCAGCTCGGCCAAGACGACCGCCAGCGGTGTGGCCACGTCGGCCCCCACCTCGCCAATGTCCCCCGTGACTTGGATGTCGACGCGGTGGCCCGACACGGCCGAGTCCTCCGCCATACGCACCAGCGAAGTCACGATCTCGTCGAAGGGCACCTCGTCGCCCGGTTCGCGCGACAGGATCTCGTGGACGACGGCGATGGAGCGCACGCGCCGTTCCGCTTCGCGCAAGGCCTCTTGGCCCTGACCCGGAGCGAGGCGCCGGGCCTGCAACCGCAGCAGAGATGAGATCGTCTGCAGGTTGTTCTTCACCCGGTGATGCACCTCGCGGATGGCGGCGTCCTTCGACAACAGAAGGCGGTCCAGGCGACGGAGGTCGGTCACGTCACGCAGCAGCACCATGGCCCCGGTCACCGTGCCGGCCACCAGGAGCGGGGTGCAGTGGACGAGGACGATGACGTCGGGTCGGCGCTCCACCTCCTCGATGACCGGGCAGCCGGCCGCCAGGGCCCGGTCCACGGCCGTCTCCTCGACCCCCAGATCGGGCAACCGCCGACTCTCCACGGCGTCGGTCACCCCCATCCGGTGCAGCGCGCTCATGGCGTTCGGTGACGAGTAGACGATTCGTCCCTCGGTGTCGACCAGGATCAGGCCATCACCGACGCGCGGCGCATCCTCGGTCGTGACGTCCTCGCCGGCGAAGGGATAGTCGCCGGCCGCCACCATGGCCGCCAACCGCTGGTACAGATCGCGATAGACCCGTTCGAGGCGGTAGGACCGTCGGCGGTCCTCCAGCGGCCCGATGCGCACCATGACGGCGGGCGCCGCACCTCCGAGCGGGACGGGGACACACTCGAATTGTGCGGTGTCGGGGACGACAGGGACCTCGCCCGTGTCCGACGAGTCCCCGTGCACCGGCCAGGACAGCAGGGGCTCAGGCAGAGGGGTGGGGGCGGGCACGTTGGCCACCCCCGACACGACCTTCCCGGTGCGGACAGCTTCGGCCGCCACCTCCCAGTCGCCGGCCGCCACCACCTGCCCGACGAGGTCGACGCGCAACAGGGTCACGCTCGTGGTCGGTCGGATCTGGCCCAGGACCAGGAGGTTCTGGCCGTCGGACCCCTTGGCCGGCACGAGCAGGAGGAGGTCCGAGAACGACAGGTCGGAGAGCACCCCCCAGGACCCGAGCAACCTCTGCAGGTGATCGAAGTCCGCTTCGCCCAGATCTGTGAACGAGGCGGCGAGCTCGGCCGGGGTCATCATGGGAGCCGGGACCCGGCGCCAACGGCGACGTCGTGCGGTCTCCGGCCGCGAAAGGCCCGGAGGGTGTCGACGTCGAGTGCGGCGAGCTGGCCGGCGAGCTCGGCCGACCTGTCGGCCACGTCGGCCAGGCGGTGGGCATCGGAGGCCGTGGTGAGCGGGACTCCGTGGCGGACGAAGCGCTCCAGCAGAGCCGGCGCCGGATACGCCTCGGCCGCCGGCTTGCGCCAGCCGGCGGAGGACAGTTCGGCGGCCATGCCCGAGGATACGGCCGCTTCGACCAGCCGGTCCCAGCAGGTGTCGGGCGTCGCCGGCCGGTGCCCGGCGGCCTTCACGAGATCGGGATGGGCGAGGACGTCACATGTCCCCGAGGCGGCGAGCTCCTCGATGGCCGTCACGTAGTCCGACCATGCCGCATCCACGTCGCGTACCGTCCACTGGTCCATGGAGACCGGGTTGGCCAGGTCGTCGAAACGCCAGGTACCGATCCAGTGGACCGAACCGAGAAGGACATCGAAGGGATAGCCGGCCAACAAGGCGGCGACATCCTCCATCCGCCCCCGGTAGTAATCGACCTCCAGCCCGAGGACGACGGGAAGACCGGCGCCTTTGGCCGCCTGCACACACCCGACATAGGCGTCCAGATCGGCGCGCGCGTGCTCGTCCCAGTAGTCCCGCATCGACACCCGCAGCGCCGCCTCCGGCTCATCGTCCCAGAAACCGCGCAGCAACTGATCGGCCTGCCGGAAACGGAAGAGGTGCTCGGTCAGCGCTATTTCGGTGACGCCCACCGCCTGGGCGCGTTCGCAGTACGCCGCCACCTGGTCGAGAGTGGGGGCGGTATCGCGTTGCCCGTGGGGCCAGAGATGGAGGTGGTAATCGAGCACCGGGCGCGGCGACTTTTGTCTCGGGCGCTACTGGTTGGCGCCGCTGTCGCCGACTCGGCGGATGAGGGTGACACCGTCGCGCACCGTGAGTTGTACACACACCACCCGCGGGTCGGCGGCCACTGTGTCATTGAAGGCGCGGATGGCTTTGGTGTCCGGAGACTGGTCGCTCTCCTTCACCACGTTCCCACTCCACAAGGTGTTGTCCGCGGCGATGAGACCGCCCGGTGCCAGCTTGGGCAGGACGGCCTCGTAGTAGGCGAGGTAACTGCTCTTGTCGGCATCGATGAAGACGAAGTCGAACGGCCCGGCCAGCGACTGCACCGTGTCGATGGCGGGCCCCTCCACGACCTCGATGCGATCGGCGTAGGGGCTGGCGGCGATGTGTCGACGGGCCACCTCGGCGTGGACAGGGCTGAGCTCGCAGGTGGTGATCCGACCCCCGGGAGGGAGCCCGGCGGCCATGGCCAGGGACGAGTAGCCGCTGAATGTCCCTATCTCGAGCACTTGAGCAGGACGCCGGGCGAACACCAGCATCTCGAGGAAACGACCTTCGAGCGTCCCCACCATCATGCCGGGGAAGTCCAGCTTCTCGCGCGTCTCTCGGTCCACGGCGACGAGATGGGGCGGGGGTGGTGTCGTATGGGCCTCGGCGTACTTTTCCAGGACGGGATCGACGATGTCGGTCATTGTGCTCGCACCTCCGCCCGCATCGTAGGCGGCGGCGTCGAGCGTCCCCGCCGCACGTCCGGCCGGCTCGGACACAAGGTCAGGGCCGCACGAAACCGGCCCCGAGGGCGGAGAGCTAAACCCGACCGCCGGTCACGATGCCACCGCCGGGCGTGTCATCTTCAGAACCTCGTTGAGTGACTCCATGTACTGGTGGTGCGACACATCGCTTCCGTCACGGGCGGCGACGGCGTAGGCCGCGTGTAGCCGGTGACGGGCGGCGGCGGCCCGGTCGGCCCCCCTCCCCGTCTCGGCCCGGTCGATGTCGCTCAAGAGCACCTCGAGCCTCGGGACGTCGAGGTGGGGGAAATGCTTCACCAGCCGTTCGAGATGCCCCGATACCTCGTCGCCGGCCGAGGTGGTGTCGACGTCGCCCGACAAGACAGCGAGGTGACGCTGCCACCGGTCCTCGTGCGCCACCACCAGAAGGGCCCCCACCAGACCGAAGTGCTGGACGACGGCGTCACGAGCGGCAGGATCGGCATCCGGCGATCCGAGGAGGGCCAGGGCCACTGCTTGGTCGGCCAGAACCCTGTCGGCCCAGACGCCGTCGGCCTCTGCATCCTCGTGCGACAGGGCACGGGCGAGCAACACCCCGGCGCGCCGGCGGCGGTCGGGCACGATCTCTGACATCACGCTACCGAGCGGGAAAACGCGGCCATGGTGCCCGGACCAAGTCCCGATACCGGCTCTACGCGCGGAGACGTTGGCACACGGATGTCCGGCCCGGCAGTAGAGCTCGTCATCGGCGACGTGATTGGCGCACGGCCTTCCCGTGGTCGTGAAAGCGAACCCGCAGGTCCTGATGGTCACGTGCTTCTCGTCTCTGACCGTCGTCCGTTGCTTCACGAATTCCTGTCGGCACTCACGCATCATTTCTTCAACCAAGCCAGCACAACCTGAACGGACCAGCCACCTCATTGTGTGAATGGCGGCCCCCGTCACCGGGGCGACACGACAACGGCACACCGGGGGCACAACGGTGCCAAAAAACAAGGGGGTGGCGAGGATGGGTCACGTCCAGGTGCCCGGGCTGCAAGGCGAATTGCCCGGACACCTCGCCTCCCGGCGGGCGACAGCCGCGGTCCGGGCGTGACCGTGGCGCCCCGAGGTCAACGGGCTCGATACCATCTCTGGTCCCATACCGATCGCCTGACCTCGAGGGCTACGTGGCCTTCACGCCCGACCTTTATTCCTATAGTCGAACGATGCGCGGCATCGACGCCACGGCGGTGGCTGATGGTCGGCAGTGAGTGGGAATGCGGTGCCCGACTTGGAGTCGTTGTCGGCGATAACGACCCAGTCAAGACTCCGGTAGGTGACGGGCGGTCCGAGAAGCTCGGAGGAGAACTCGGCGAGCGCTTCGGGGTCCGGGCTGTCGATGGCCACATGGTGCAATCGCCCGACCGCGGCCTTCATCTTTTGCTCGCGCAACGATGGTCAATGCTTCCGACAGTAGGCCGGGCTGCTGCCGGATACTCGTGTCGAACGGGAACCGGTCGCCATAAGAACTCCGGGCGCAACGCACCCACAACTAGCGTTGTGCGGACTCAGGTCAACCCGAAGCACCCCGACGCCGATGGAGATCCGGTGATCAGGGGGACACGGACGTAAATGGACCAGGAGAGCTTGTCCGACGTCACCCGTTCATTGCCGGACGCGGTGGTCGTCATCGATCGATTGGGTGGCGTGCTGTGGACCAACGACGCCGCCGAGCGCTTGTTCGGGCAGGCGACGGCGGAGCTGGTGGGGACGAACGCGCTCGACGTCGTCCATGCCGAGGACAAGGCGCTGGCCGAGGTGGCACTCACGAGCATCCAAGGCAAAGCCTTCGGGAGTCCACTCGAACTGCGGGTGTGCGCCGGTGGGGGATGGAAACTCGTCGAGATGACGGCCTCCAACCTTCTCGGCCACGACGCAATCGAAGGTCTGGTGCTGTGCATACGCGACCTCACCGAACGGCGGCGCTGGGAAGTGGCCAACACCGAGATGGGTCGCTTCCGGTCCCTCGTGCACAATGCGGCGAGCATCCTCATGCTTCTGGAACCGACGGGCGAGATCCAATCCGTCTCGGCGGCCATAACCCGACTGCTCGGACACGATCAGGAGCTCGTCGAAGGTCGGCCTCTCACCGATTACGTCACCGAGCACGACCGCCGCACCTTGTCCTCCGCTCTGGCGCGCGCCCTCGACGCTCCGACGTGGAGCACCGGGCCGGTCACGGTGGAAGTGGAGATGCTGCGCCGCGACGGCGGGGCCACGGTTCCCTTCGAGCTCAGCATCGTGAATCTGGTGGACGACCCGACGGTCAGCGGATTCGTGGTGTCGGGCCACGACATCAGCCAGTTGCGTGCGACCCGGGAGGCTCTCGACGGGGCCGGCTCGCGTGACCCGCTCACCGATCTGCCCAACCGCGACGCATTGTGCCGTCGCCTCGAGCGGTGCCTCGACGATCCGAAGACGGCCGTGATCTTTCTGGACCTCGACGGGTTCAAGGACATCAATGACCAATTCGGCCGGGAGGTGGGCGACGAGCTGTTGCGACTGCTCGGCGACCGGCTATGCCAATCCGTACGGAAGGCCGACTTCGTCGCACGCCACGGGGGGGACGAGTTCGTGGTGGTGGCGAGGACAGAGAACGACCGGGATTTGGAAAGGCTCTCTCAGCGCCTCGTCCGCGCCATCGAACACCCCACCGAGCTGGCCGGCGGCTCCATCCGGCTCAGCGCCAGCGCCGGTCTCGCCCATCCGTACCCCGCAGACACGCCAGAGACGATCCTGGCCCGGGCCGACACGGCCATGTTCACGGCCAAGATCCACGGCGACGGGCTTCCTCACGTCATGAGCACCTGACTCTCCGGTTCACTCGCCCCACAGACCGGCGCCCAGTCGCATGAGCCCGGCGAAGTCGTGCACATCGGTGTCGAAGTAGGGGACGCTCACGAGGGTTTCCGCCGTGGTGGACAACTCCGCCTGCTTCTCGGCCTCGCTCTGGGCCACGATCCGGTAGTCCATGTAGTTCTGACCGACCTCGACGAGCACTCGGCGGACCTGAGCGGTATCGGCCACTTCGAGTCGCGGCGCGATGGCCTCGGCGATCTCCTCGGCGCGGTCGCGTAGGCGCTCGGCGACCACCGCGCCCTTGGGGTCGCGCAGATAGTCGGGCAGCACCTTGTTCAAGACGATCGCTCCCAGGTGCAGTTTGCGTTCGGTGATGGCCTGAGCGAAGTACTCCGCTTCGCGCAGTGGCACCGTCTCCAGAGTGGAGACGACGATGAACGACGTCCGTCGATCGGCCAGGAGGCGCTGCACGGCCCGGGCCCTCTCGACAAAGCCGTCGTACATGGTCTGGAACAAGATGAAGAACTCGGCGATGTCGGCCAGGAATTGCGTGCCGAGGATACGGTCGGCCACCTGGTAGAACGGCTTCGAGGCGAAGTTGACGAGCCGCGAGCGGTACGGAACGATCAGCCACCGCAGCAGGCGGCTCGAGAAGAACTCCGCCATGCGTTCGGGAGCGTCCAAGAAGTCGAGCGCGTTGCGGGTGGGAGGGGTGTCCACCACGATCAGGTCGTAGATGCCCTCGGCATGGATCTCGAACAAACGCTCCATGGCGATGTAGTCGTGGCTCTGGACGAAGCGGCCCGAGATGTTGCTGTAGAGCGGGTTGGCCAAGATCTCGTCGCGGGTGCGCTCATCGGGGGCATGGTGGCGGATCAACGCGTCCCAAGACTCCTTGGTGTCGAGCATGGCCGCGTAGAGCTCGCCCCGGGGCTTGATCCCGGCCGAGGCGAAAGCCTCGTCCGGAACCCGTCGTTCGGTGTTCCCGATGCCCTCGAGGCCGAGCGCATTGGCAAGCCGGCGGGCGGGGTCGATGGTGAGGACGAGAACCTTTCCGCCGCCCCGAGCGGCGGCCATCGCCGCCGCCGCCGCCGCCGTGGTGGTCTTTCCCACACCGCCGGGGCCACAGGCCACGATGATCTCGCGCGACGCCAGGAGACCGTCGAGCGACCCGTTCCGGGCCGGCGTCGCCGGAGCCCGCCTCGGTGCCATCAAAAGCCCAGTTCCTCTCCGAGGGAGCGCGCCACCTGCCGCACGGTGCGCAATCCGTGGAAGCGGGCGAAGAGGAACGGGAGGTACAGCATGGGGACGTCGGCATCGACGGTCGAGCGCAGGCGCTCGAGATGGCCAGCGTGGGTGCGGCGCAGAGTGACGGCGAGCCGCGCCGCGGTGAGGACGGGCGTGGGGTCGTCGCCCGCCAGGCGCGTCAATTCGTCGGCCGACGAGCTGGCGCACAGCTTGTCGAAGACCTCCTCTTCGCTGCGACCGAACAGCTCGGGCAGAACCCTGTTCACGATCACCGAGGCCAGCTCGACCGTGGTCTCGTCTCGGACACGGCCGACGAGCTCGATCGTCTCGTTCACCGGCATCTCCTCGGGAGTGGTCACGATGGCTACCGCCGTCTGCTGCGGATCGGAGAGGATCTCGAGCATCCAATCCGTCTGGGACCGGATGAGTCCGACCTTGACCAACTCGTTGATGGCCTGGGGTGCGGCCAATTGCCCGATGATGTGGCCCGTCGCCGGAGCATCCACGACGACCAGGTCGTAGTGCTGCTCGCGAACCTCGTAGCAGAGCTTGCCGACGGTGAGGATCTCCCGTACGCCCGGCGCCGCCGTGGCCACGAAATCGAAGGCTTTGGCCAAGGGCCCGATACGACCGACGACAGGGATGCGCAGGTTAAGCCGAAGGTACTCACGCAGAGAGGCCTCGGTGTCCATCGACATGGCCCACAGGTTGGGGAGCACCTCTTCGGCGGTGAATGAGGTGGGCCCCGATTCCAGAAACGACGCCACATCACCTTTGGCGTCGACTTCGCACAACAATGTACGGCGGCCGTGCTCGGACGCGAACAGCGCCAGCGCGGCGGCCACCGTCGTCTTTCCGACGCCACCCTTGCCCGTCACGAAGACGAGGCGCCGGTCGAGGAGGCCGACCATCGTGCACGTCCTCTCTGAATCGCTCGACAAATCCCTTACCAGCCTGTCGCAGCCGTCATGTCACCGAGCCCGGGGACGGTCGCGGCGACCTGGCGCCGCCACCGTTCAGGGGGCGCCGAAACCGACCCGGCGATCCGACACGGGAGCCCCCACCTCGACGTAGGCGACCCTGGCCACGGGCACGGCCACGCGCCGACCCCGGCGGTCGGTGAACCACAGGACACCCTCCGCCCGACCGAGAGAACCCTCGATCTCGGCGATGATCGAGTCCCGGTCGACGTCGTCGGCCAACTCGACCTCGACCTCTTTGGCGCTCTGCACGATCCCGATGCGGACGTCCACCTGCTTCGTTCCTCCATTCACAGCCGGCCCGGGGACGGGCCAACCCCTGACGATACAGCCGTGAGGCACACTGGGAGCCGGACATCGGGCCCCGGCAAGGCGACCGACCGGCGATCGCGCCCGGTGAGCGCCGGGCGACGACCGAGGAGGCAGGCCACGACCATCGAGCGAGGTCCCCCCGGTGTCGTCGAGAGCGATCGCACCCGCCGGTGGGCCGCCACCATGGCCGGGCATCGGTCGCCCGGCATGCGCACCGCCCATGCCGACTCATCCGCCGTCATCAGCGCCACCCCGCCCGTGGGGCCCATCGGCCGCCAGGATCGCGAGCGCGCCCAGGACGACCTGGCCGACGGGGCCACGCGGGCCCTCGGAGCCGGCCGGCGGGTGGTGGCCGAGGAGCCCGATCCCTACCGGACGTGCTTCGAGCGCGACCGGGACAGGATCTTGCACTCCTCCGCCTTCCGGCGGCTGGCGGGCAAGACCCAGGTGTTCATCTTCCCCGCCGATCATCAACGGACCCGGCTCACACACGCTCTCGAAGTGGCGCAGGTCGCCACCGGCATCGCCCGCGCCTGCCGCCTGAACGTGGCGCTCACCGAGGCCATCGCCCTCGGTCACGACTGCGGTCACGGTCCCGGCGGACACGCCAGCGAGGACGCCCTCGGCATCTTCCTGGCCGATGGATTTGACCACGCCGTGTGGGGTGCCGACGTGTCGCTCGTGGGGCTCAATCTCTGTGTCGAGACGCTCGACGGGATCCGGAACCACTCGTGGTCGCGTCCGGCCCCCGCCACACCCGAAGGCGAAGTCGTGAGCTGGGCCGACCGCATCGCCTATGTGTGCCACGACTGGGAGGACGCCGTCTCCGCCGGCATCGTGACGCCGGCCATGCTGCCCGACATCGTCGGGCGCCACTGCGGCGAGACCCGGTCCCACCAATTGAGATCGTTCATCCAGGGTGTGACGAACACCACCTTGTCGACGGGGCGGGTGGGGATGGACGAAGAGCTCGCCGACGCCCTCGCCGCCTTCCGCCAGGGCAACTACGAGCAGATCTATTTCCGTCCCGCGTCGGTCTCCCAGGGGACGGCCGTCGTGGCTATGCTCCGCGGCCTCGTCGAGCACTTCGCCGATCAACCGAACCGCATTCCGGGTGTGCACGACGTGGGTGGGATCGCCGGGGGCAGCACCGAAGCCGTGCAGGTGGCGGTGGCCTACGTGGCCGGGATGACCGACCGTTTCGCCATGGCCAGCGCCGTCGCCGATCTCGGATGGGACCGAAGGGGCCTGCCCCGAGGTATCGAGGACCTCGGACACGGCTGACGTCGGCCCCCGTCGACAGCGCGCTGTCTCAGCGCAGCGTGAGCTCCCGGCGGTAGATCCGGGCAGGGCCGATCGCCTCCACCCGATCGGCTAGGGCCTCGAAGGCCAGGGACGCCTCGCCGTTGGGGTCCGAGATCCGCACAGGCACGCCCTCGTCGGCGCCGCGTCGCACGGCGGGGACGAAAGGGATGCGTCCGAGAAGCGGCACCTCGAGGGCGGCGGCCAGAGCCTCGCCTCCGCCGGCGCCGAACAGGTCGTAGCGCGCTCCGTCGTCGCCGGTGAACCACGACATGTTCTCGATGACCCCCCGCACGGGAAGTGACAGCTGCTTGGCCGCGTAGGCCGATCGCTGGGCCACCCGCTGGGCGGCCGGCTGCGGGGTGGTCACCACGAGAACTTCGGTGCGGGGGAGGTACTGCCCGAGTGACAGGGCTACGTCGCCCGTTCCGGGGGGCATGTCGATGAGGAGATAGTCCGGCTCTCCCCAGTAGGCGTCCACCAGGAACTGCTCGAGGGCCTTGTGCAACATCGGCCCCCGCCAGATCACGGGCTGCTCGTCGGGGACGAAGAACCCCATGGACAGACAGCGGACACCGTGGACGACCGGCGGCACGAGCAGCTCGTCGATGGCCACGGGACCGGCTGTCACGCCGAGCATCTTCGGGACCGAGAAGCCGTAGACGTCGGCATCGAGAAGTCCGACCTCATAGCCACGCGCCGCCAGGCCCACGGCCAGGTTCACGGTCACCGACGACTTCCCCACGCCCCCCTTGCCCGACGAGATCCCGATCACGCGGGTGCGCGTCCCGGGGATCATGAAGCGATTAGGTCGACCCTCTTCGTGGCCGAGAGGGCCCGGTGCGGCGCCCGGTGCGCGCTGCTGCCCATGGAAGTGGTCGGCCCTCGGGCCGCCGTGACCGTGATCGGGCTCGCCCGACGGCGCCGCCAGGTGCCGGTGCAGTGCGGCGCGTTCGTCATCGGTCATCACCTCGACGTCCACCCGGGCGCTGCCCGGTCCCCCGAGCTCCTCCACCACGCTGGTCACGGCACCGGTCACCACCACGGCGGCCGGCCACTTCGCCACCGGCATGGCCAGGACGACGGTGATGGACCGGCGCTTGACCCCGACGGAGCGGACCACCCCCAGCTCCCCGATGGCCCGCCGCAGGTCGGGGTCCTCGACGGCCTCGACCGCCGCCCGTACTTCTGCTTCGCTCGGGGCCACCGAATTGTCCTTCCAGGTCAGATTCACGGGCGCAGCCAGGGGATTTGTAGCGCCACCGGGTAGACTAGTGCCGTGCAAACGGCCGCCGACCACGGGGAGTCAGGGCCCGCCGACCGGCGGTTCTCCGCCGCCGTGGCCGCCGTGACGTCCGCCTTTGGAGACCCCACCAGGCGCGAGATCTACCTCCACGTGCGCTCACATCCCGGATCGACGGCGTCCGAAGTGGCGACCGCCTTCTCCCTTCACCCGAACGTGGCTCGCCACCACCTCGACCGGTTGTCGGCCGGCGGGTACGTCGAGGTCGGTCTTGAGCGTTCCCCCCTGGCCGGAGCAGGGCGGCCGTCGAAGCGCTACCGGGCGGCGGGCGGCACCGCCGGTGACCCCACCCTCAATCTCGTGACCCACCTCGACGACCTCCTCGTGTCGCTCCTGGTGGAAGCCCTCGAGCTCCTCGGACCGGTCGAGGCCGAGCGCATGGCCGAGCGTGTCGGTGAGGAGCATGGACGCCTGTTGGCCGAGCGCATGGAGCCCGGAGAGGGCCAGCGTTCGGTGCGCGGCGCCATGCACGCCATCGCCGACGCCCTCACCGCCCACGGGTTCGCCGCCCACGCCGAGGACCGGGGTGAGTCCACTGCCGTGGTGGCCGAGAACTGCCCCTTCGGCGATGCCGCCGCCCAGCACCCGGTGATCTGCGCCGTGGACCGGGGCATGGTGCGGGGACTCCTGGCCGGACTGTGCGGGCAGGAGGTGGACGCACGGGTCTCCGTGGTGCTCTCCTCGCGCGCCCGCGGCGACGACGCGTGCGCCGCTCTCGTCTGAACCGTTCTCCCGTCGCCGACCACCGGTGACGCGCCACTACCTCGACCACGCGTCGACATCTCCGCCACGGCCCGGGGTCGTGGCGTCCATGGTGCGCTGGCTCGAATCAGCCGGCGGACCCGATTGGGCCGGCGGGATCGGCGCCGGGGAGCACGCCACGGACGCACTACCGGTCGTGGCCGCCGATCCCGGGCGCGTCCACACCGAGGGCCGTATCGCCAGGGCCGTGGTGGAGAACGCCCGGGATCGCGTGGCCGCATTGATGGGCACGCGGCCCCGGCAGGTGGTGTTCACGTCCGGAGGCACCGAAGCGGCCAACGCCGCGACCTGGGGTGCCACCCGGGCCCGGCCCGGCCAACCGGTGCTGTTGGCCGACGTGGAGCATTCCTGTGTCCGTGACGCGTCAGAGCGTCTCGCCCCCGTGGTCCGCCTGGAGGTCGATCGCCTCGGACGTATCGATCCCGCTGTCGTGGTGGAGGCCATCGAGCGCTGTTCGGCCGCCGGCTCACCGCCCGCGCTTCTGCACTGTCAGGCGGCCAACCACGAGGTGGCCACCGTGCAGCCGATGGCCGACATCGTCGACGCCTGCCGCCGACACGGTGTCGTCGTCCACGTGGACGCCTGTGCATCGGCCGGCCACCTCCCCCTCGCCTTCGACGAGCTCGGCGCCGACCTCCTGTCGGTGAGCGCACACAAATTCGGCGGTCCCCCGGGGGTGGGCGCCCTGATCGTGCGCCGTGGTGTGCGCCTCGAGTCCCTCCTCGTCGGCGGCGAGCAGGAAAGGGGGCGCCGAGCCGGCCTCGAGAACGTCCCCGCCATGATCGGCTTCGGCGCCGCCGCCGAAGAACTCAGCCGGCCCGGGGTGCTGGAGGCCGAAGCGGCCGCCGCCCGGCGTCGGACCGACCGCCTGCTCGAGGCGGCGACCGTCGTCGACGGGGTCCACGGCGTCGGCGACCCTGAGAGGCGCGTCCCCCATATCGTCTGCGTGACGATCGACGACGTCGAGGCCGAACCGGTCCTGCTCGGTCTCGACCAGCGCGGCATCGCCGCCCACTCGGGTTCGTCGTGCTCCTCGGAGTCCCTCTCCCCATCCCCCGTCCTCGAAGCGATGGGGGTCGACGCCGAACGCTCGTTGCGCCTGTCGGTGGGATGGTCGACCACCGATGACGACGTCGACGCCTTCGCCGACGTGTTCGCTTCCATCGTGGCCGGGCTACGCCAACTGAGGGCCTGACACGCTAATGGGGCGCCTTGACGCCCACATAGCGGTCACGGCCCGGCATGGGACTCTCGACCGTGTCGACGGCGAGCCCCGAGGCCCGGAAGGCCTCTTCGTAGTGACCGGGTGCGAAGAGCGTGAGCTCGTGCCCGTCGACGACGTGCTCGATACCGTCGGCCGTGTCGATCAGATGGTGCATCTCCAGGTAGGTCGTGTCGCCCTCCCGTCGGGAGCGGCTCATGCGGACGACCTGAACCTCACCCGAGGCGGCCATCGTCACCTCCGTCTTCCCACCGCTGATCCAGGCGTCCGGCCGTACCCAACCGTCCACGATGAGGACGCCCCCGGCGTTCAGGTGGCGGGCCATGGCGCCGACGGCCGCCGTCAACTCGGCGGGCGACCGCAGGTAACCGACCGAGCTGAACAGACACACCGCCGCGTCGAAGCTCTGCTCGAGCGCCAGCGTGCGCATGTCGGCTTCGACCAGGGTGACGTCGGGGAGGTGCGTCCGTGCTTCGGCCAGCATTCCCGGATCGATATCGGTACCGGTGACGTCGTACCAGAGTCGGAGGTGACGGAGGTGACCACCGGTCCCGCAGGCCACGTCGAGCAGTCGCCGTGCCCCCGGAGTGCGCTGCTCGATCAGGTCGTGGATGTCCGCCGATTCCTGGCCGTAGTCCTTCCCCGAGCCTTCGTAGAGCAGGTCGTAGACGTGGGCCGTGTGGCGGAACACGCCCCCTAGGAAAACACGAAATGTCCCCCGTCGATGACCGTCTCTCCCCGCTGGTTCTCGGTGCGGAACGCCGCCTCTCCCTCTCGGACCCACATGGACACGGTCAATGTGTCGCCCGGGAAGGTCGGTCGCGAGAACCGGGCGTGCATGGAACCGAAGCGCTTCGGATCGGAGCCGCACAACGTGTGCAACAGAGCCCGGCCCGTGAATCCGTAGGTGCACAGGCCGTGGAGGATGGGCCGGTCGAAGCCGGCCCGCTTGGCGAAGACCGGGTCCGAGTGCAGTGGATTGCGGTCGCCCGACAACCGGTACAGAAGAGCCTGGTCCGTCCGTGTCGGGTAGCTGACGACCTCGTCGGCCTCGCCCTCGGGAGCGGCCCCCGACGACGACGGGCCGCGGTCGCCTCCGAAGCCGCCCTCCCCGCGAATGAAGAGCGCCGATCTCGACGAGAAGCACGGCGCGCCGGTGGCGGCGTCGACCGAGTCCGACTCGATCACGACCAGGGCGCCCGATCCCTTGTCGTAGATGCCCGCCACCGTGCTCGTGGTGGTGACAGCGCCGTCGGGGGGAATGACACCGTGCATCTCGATCGATTGCTCACCGTGGACGAGCATGGCCGGGTCGAACGTTCCGAGGCTCGATCTCCCCGCCCCTCCGAGACCCACGATGGTGGCGAACGTCGGCAGCACCTGCTGCGGCACCTCCGCTGAATTCTCGGTGGAGAATTCAAGCTCGTACCCGGTGGGATCGAGCGCCCCGGCGCCCACCCCCAGGGCATAGAGCAGACAGTCCGTGGACGTCCACGAACGCCTGCTGGGCTCCGACTTCGATCCGACGGCGTCGAGGTTCATGGGCATGGGGTCCTCCTCGGGGGCGTCCCGTTCTTCGTTGTCCGGCGTTGGCTTATCCTATCGATGTTACATCATCATATGTTACAATAAGATATGGCTCAACTGACCACGAAAGAGCCGGTCGTGGGCGGGGATGTCCGCCTGACCGTGGACCAGCTGGCCCGCCTGGCCGGGACGACCACACGCAATATCCGGGCCTTTCAGACCCTCGGTCTCCTGGCACGGCCGGTGCTGCAGGGACGCACCGGGCTCTACGGCCAGGACCACCTCGATCGACTGCGAACCATCCGGCGGCTCCAGGGCGACGGCTTCTCCCTCGGTGCTGTCGGTGCCCTCTTCGACGCCTGGGAAAGAGGCCTGACCCTGGGGCAGCTGCTCGGAATGCCGGCACCCCCCTCGACAGGGCGCCGTCCGGTGCCCGACGCCGGCCATGACGCCCTCGGCGCCTTCGACGACTGGCCGACCCTGCGTGCCGTCGGCGGCCTGGCCGTCGTCCCCACGACGGTGCTCGATCAGGTGGCCTCGTAGGTCATCTCTTCGACGCCGAGCCGGCCGGAAGCTCGGGCGCCGCCACATGGGCCTGCGAAAAAGCCTTGATGATGAAGGTGGTGGCGGCGATCACCTTGGCCCTCGGGGGGTGATCGGCCAGGAACTGCCGGTACTGGCCCACGGCACCGGTGGGGTCGCCCTGCGCCAGCAGCATGGACCCGAGATACAGGTGAGGAGCGAAGTCGCCGGGATCCACGCGTTCGGCCTCCTGCTCCTCTCCCTCCCCGAGCGACAGCAGGGTTCCCTGCTTGCCCTGGGCCCCGGCCTCGTACTCGAGCCATCCCACCTCGGCCAGAGCCTGCTCCTGCGTCGGATCCCGGTGCAGGACCGACCCGTAGAGCTTGACGGCGTCGACGGCGTCTCCCTGGCTCTCGTCCGTCTCCGCTTGAACGAGCGTCTGCGCCACCTGTTGCGACGGGGTCAACGTCACTGATCCCGTCACCGACTCTCCGGGAAGCCGGGGACCCACGTGGGCCACCACCGACAACAGGGCACACCCGATGACCACGGCCAGACCGGCAGCGATCAGGACCCGGCGGCGCGTCGGTGCCCGCCGCCCTCCCGACCGGCCCGGGGTCCGAGTTGCTCGGTCCCGTCGTCGCTTCGGTCCGGTGTCATCACCGGACCCGGCGTCGGGCGGCGGCCCTCCGTCCAGACTTCTGAGCACTTGAGCGGTGCGGGCGACGTACCCGTCTCGGAGCACGGCGTGGTCCTCGTCGGACAGATCCCCCGCCTCGTGCTCCCGGTCGAGGTCCTCGAGCGAGCGCAACAGGAATGTGCGCTCGTCCTCGAGCTCGTGGCGCGTCATGGTCCCGGTGGCACCGGGGCGGTGCCGTGGTCGTGGGCGGCCAGGGCCCGGTCGACGAGGGCGCGGTCCTCCGACGTCACCGTGCTCCCCGCCGGACGCCGGCGGCGCCAGAAGAACAGACCGAGCCCTCCGAGGCCACCGACAGCAGCCAGCAACGGCACCACCCACACGATGGCCGTGATCCCCGTCGTCGGGGGCCGCAGGAGGATGCTCGGCCCGTACCGGCTGACGAGATACTGCTCGATCTGCTGATCGCTCTGGCCCTCGCGCACCCGGGCCAGGACGACCTGGCGCACGGCCGCCGCGCTCGAAGCCGAGGAATCGGCCACCGATATCCCGTCACAGCTCGGGCACTTGAGAACGGCGTCGATGGCAGCGGCACGCTGCGCCGGGGTGAGCGGGCCGCCCTTCGACACGCTGAAGGCGAGGGCCACGGCGAGCACCACCGCCAACAGCACCCACACCAGCGCCGACGCGGCCCGCAGGCCGTGACGCCCACTCACAACCCGGCCGCTTTGGCGGCGGCGATCTGGCCGTCGAGATCGGACACCTTCACGGGCCCGTCGAGGTGGGCGACGACATTGCCCGCCGGTGAGATCAGGAACCACTCCGGTGGCCCCCGCACGCCGTAGCGCAGCGCGATCTGCCCACCGGCGTCGACCACCGCCGGCCAGGTCGCCCCGGACGACACATCGAAGGCGCGCGCGTTGGACGTGGCATCGTCGTACACCACCCCGATCAGAGCGGCGTCACCGGTGGCGCGGTGCTGGTAGGCGAAGGTGACGAGCGACGGTTCCTCCTGTTGGCAGGGAGGGCACCAGCTGGCGAAGAAGTTCACCCACACGAAACGGCCCCGGTAGGCGGCCAGATCAAACCGCTCCCCCGACACCGTCGTCCCCGCCATGGCCGGGGCCGGCTTACCGAGCAGTGGGGTGTACACCTCCGTGGCCGTCGCCGGCGGGCGGGTGGCGAGCAGGACGATGAGGGCGGCGATCACCACCAGCACGAGGCCGGCGATCCACCGGGCCGTGTGCCGGCCCTGGCGCGGGCCCACTGCGGCGCCGCCGACCGGCCCGCCGACATCACCCGGCGCGCCCACATCCGGCGGCGCGGCGTCGGGGGTGGTGTCGACGGTCACGGCGATCCGGCGGGAACGCGTTCGTCGGCGCGCCCGTCCTCCACGTCGCTGGCGGCCACCTTCACCGGGGGAACCACCGGGGCTGCGACCCTCTCGGGATCACCGTCACCGTTCCCCGAGCGCCGCCGTCCGTTGCCGTTTCCGCCGGCCATGGCCGGCACCGGGGCCGACACCGGGTCGGTGGGTCGCCGGCGCCGGCCCGGCACGGCGGCCAGGAGTGATCCGAGGACCAGGATGCCGCCGCCCACCCACAACCACGACACGAGGGGCTGCACCGTGACGCCGAGGCCCACCGGACCACCGACGGAGGCGGGAAGGGAATCGACGGTGAGGTAGACGTCGTGCCAGACGTTCGAGTCGATGGCCGGCGTGCCCACCGGCTCGGTGTTGGCGCCGTACTGGCTCACCGCCGGTCGGTAGGGGCCGTGACCGTTCACGAGAACGAGAGCCTCGGTGGCCGTGCGCACCGGCGACGTGACAGTGACCAACTTCTCTAGGGTGATCTGTTGGCCCTCGATCGTCGTCGTCGTGCCCGGCCGCAGCGTCACCTCGCCCCGGTGCCCGAGGGAGGTGGCGGCGGCGAGGGCCACGGCGATCACGACCACGCCGATGTGCACCACCATTCCCCCGTTGGCCCGGCCGACCAAGCCCCGCCAGGCCCCGATCCCGTGCCGATGGGCACCCCTAGCGGCGAGCACGAGTTGCCTGACGTTCGACGCCGCCGCGAACCCTCCCAGGCAGAAGGCCAGGACGGCGCCGATGCCCCTCACGCCGCCGATCACACTCACCACCGCCACCAGCACCCCGACACCGGCGGGCACCACCAACCGGTCGCGCAGAGTCCCCACCGTCGCCTTGCGCCACGGCAGGGCCGGTCCGATGGCCATGAGCACCAGCAGGCAGAGGCCGATGGGAAGCGTGAGGGCGTCGAAGTACGGAGCGCCGACCGTGACCTGTTGGTGCTCGAGGGCTTCGTAGAGCAGAGGGAACACCGTCCCCAGCAACACGATGACAGCCAGGAGAACGAACAGCAGGTTGTTGAGCAGGAAGGCTCCCTCCCGACTGAACGGTGAATCGATGCCGCCCGGTGAGCGCAGCCGGTCACCGCGCCAGGCGATCAACCCCACGCCGGTCACCACCACGACACCGAAGAACCCGAGGAGCAGTCCTCCGATGTCGGAGTCCGAGAAGGCATGGACCGACGTGATCACCCCCGACCGGGTCAGGAAGGTCCCCAGGATGGTCAAGCTGAACGTCGAGATGACGAGGGACAGGTTCCACACCCGCAGCAACCCGCGCCGTTCCTGCACCATGACCGAGTGCAGATAGGCCGTGGCACACAACCACGGGAGCACCGACGCGTTCTCCACCGGGTCCCAACCCCAGAACCCGCCCCAGCCGAGTACCTGATAGGACCACCAGGCGCCGAGGAGGACGCCCACGGTGAGAAAACCCCAGGAGAGCAGGGTCCATCGCCGCGTCGCCTCCTGCCACCCTTCGCCGATACGTCCGGTGATGAGCGACGCCAGGGCGAAGGCGAAGGGAATGGTGAAGCCCACCAGTCCGAGGTAGAGAAGCGGCGGGTGGAAGGCCACCAGCGGGTTGTCCTGCAACAGCACGTTCGGACCGAGCCCGTTGGCCGGCACCTGACCCGACACCGCCTGGAACGGATCGGCCGGGCCCGCCATGAGGGCGAAGAAGAAGGCGGCCACCACGTAGGTCACGAGGGTCGCCCAACCGACCAGGGCATCGCCGGCCTGGCGACGGAACCGCCACACCATCGCCGCGATGTAGCCCGACAGGACCAGTCCCCACAACAGGATCGAGCCCGACAACGCCGACCACATACCGGTGATCGTGTAGAGCAGAGGCGTGGACCGGCTGTTGTTCTCGGCCACGAAGGCGATGGAGAAATCGTGGGTGATGAGCGCCCGTTGCATGGCCACCGTGGCCACCACGGCACCGAGAAGGATCAGCCCGGCGTAGATCTGACCGCTGCGAACCGTCGCCGGGCGTTTGCGGACGAGCCCCGTGGCGATGACCGCCGCACCGACGATCGAGGCGACCAACCCGAGCAGGACGCCGGTGTGCCCGAGGGTGGCGTTCACCGCGTCGACCCGTTGGGCGCCCTGACTCGGTTGGGGTACTGGGCCACGTACTGCGCCGAGTGGTCGACGATGATCTGGTTCGACACGAACGTGGCCCCCGAGAAATGCCCGACCACGACCACCGGGATGTCGTTCTGGAACAATTGCGGCGGATTGCCCGTGTTCACCACGTCGATACGGCCATTCGATCCCGAGGCGACGAAGTCGACGCCGCCGTCGTGGCGCTGTACCGACCCGGGGACCACGAGTCCTTCGAGCCGGAAGGTCTTCGTCCCCAACATGGCCTTGCTCTGCAGGGCCTGGTCGACGGTCTCGAAGTAGTCGAGCGAGCTACCGAGACCTTTCACCAACAAGAAGGCGAAGGCACCGACGAGGACGGCGCCCACGACGATGAGGCGGAGGCGCTGCTGGCGGCTGGTCGATGACGTCGACGTGGCCCGTTTCAGCGCCGGCGCGGGCGCGTGCGTTGCGGCGGGGCCCTCCGGCCCGTCGGCCTCCGAAGGAAGCGGGGCGGCGTCGGCACTCTCGTCTTCGACCGGTCCGACGACGACCGTGGGAGGACGGTTCACCGGTTGGCGTCCGGGTCGACGCGTGCGGCCAGGCGCTCGAGGCGACGGCGGCGCCACCACAGCTGCCCGGCATAGGCGCTGAGCACGGTCAGGGCGATGCTGTAACCGGCGTTGATGTAACTCACGGCACGAGCTCCGCCGGCTGTTCACCGCGGGCGCGGGATCCGACCTGTGCCGGCGTCTCCTCGTCGACGACGGCGACCGGTCCGGCATCCGTGGCACCGTGGCCGTCGGGCGGAGCTCCTTCGGCCCAACGCTCGTGCAGGGCCATCTCGAGCTCGGCGCCTTCCAGGACCTCCGACAGCACCTGGATGCGGTACCGCACCATCAGCATCCAGACGAACACCAATGTCAAAGCCACGAAACCGAGAAGCAGCGTCCACGCCATGATGCCGTGGATGGTGGGCGTGAGATCCGGGTTCAGGACCGTGGCTCCCTGATGCAGCGTCTTCCACCAGTCGACCGAGAAGTGGACGATGGGAACATCCACGCCGGCGATCACGGCACCCACCGCGCACCGCCGGGCTCTGGCGTCGGCGTCACCGGGGACCCGTCGTAACGCCAGGTACCCGAGCTGCAGCACGAGCAGAAGGGCCGTCGACGTGAGCCGCGCGTCCCACGCCCACCACACGCCCCAGGTGGGCCGACCCCAGATGGCGCCGGTCACGAGCGTGAGAGCGGTGAAGACGACCCCCACCTCCATGGCCGAGGCCGCCAGCCGGTCCCAGAAGCGGCTGCGCGTGCGCGGCCACAGCCACAACACGCTGCCCAGGGCGGCCGTCCCAAAGGCCAGGTACAGCGCCACCCAGGCGATGGGCGGATGGATGTACACCAGACGGACGAGCTGACCCTGCGTCTTGTCCGGTGGCGTGACCCACAGTCCCAACCAGACGGTGGCGGCCAGCGACACGACGGCCACGACACCGATGATCCGTACCAGCCGGGTCGAGCGCTTCGACGACGCCACCGGTCGCGTCACCCCGATTCCTGTAGAGATCCGAAGATCACGACCCCGAGAGCGAGGTACACCGCGGCGAACACGAGCAGGAGACTCAACCACGGATCGGCGGTGTCGCCGCCCGGCCCCGTACCGAGCGCGGCCTGCCACGCCCTGGTACCGGCCAGCAGCACCGGCGCCACCACCGGCAACAGAAGAAACGGGAGCAAGGTCTCGCGCACGCGGACCCCGGCGGCCAGCGCGCCGTACAAGGTCCCCACGGCGGCCAGGCCCGCCGTCCCCGCCGCGCAGGCGGCCACGACAGAACCGTACGAACGCACATGGGCTCCATAGAGCAGCACCACGCCGCCCGTGAGCAGCACCTCGAGAACGATCAGCTGGACGGCCACGGCCGCCGCCTTGCCCAGGAAGATCCCGGCCGGGTCGAGGCCCGACAGACGCAAACCGTCGCGCGTACCGTCGTTGGCCTCCAGGGCGAAGCTCCGTTGGGTGGCGAGAACAGCGGCGAACAGCACGGCCACCCAGAACAGTCCCGCCGCCCCCTGCACCATGGGGGCACGGTCCGGTCCGAGGGCAAAAGCGAACAGGGCCAGAACGACGATGGCGAACGGCGCCACCTGATTGAGCACCACCCGCGACCGCATCTCGATCCGCAGGTCCTTGCCCGCCACCAGCAGCGCGTCACGCCACATGGACGTCCCCCACGACGAAGGGTGGAATCGCCGGCTTGGTATCCGCCACGACTCCGGGCACCACCACTCCGGGCGCCACCACTCCGGGCACCACCACTCCGGGGGCCACCACTCCGGGCGCCACGACTGCAGGCGTCATGACTGCAGGCGTCATGACTGCCGGCGCACGGGAAAGAGAACGCTCCCCCACCACGCGCCCTCCGGCCAGGGAGACGACCCGGTCGGCCAGCGGAAGAGACGCCTGAGGCTCATGGGAGGCGAGAAGGACCGTGGCCCCGCCCGAGACCGCTTCGGTGACCACGTCCCCGAGCAGCGCCCGGGCCTCGGCGTCGAGCGCGGCATGAGGTTCGTCGAGCAGCCACAGAGCGGGACGGCGGGCGACGAGGACGGCCAGAGCCACCCGTCGCCGCTGACCGGCGGAGAGTCGCCCCACGGCGGTGCGACGGAGTCGGCCGGCGAGGCCCAGACGGTCGAGGGCGCCGTCGATACCGTCGACTCCGGCCCCCGAGGCCCGCACAGCGAAACGCACGTTCTCGACCACGCTCAGCTCGTCGTACAGAGCGGCGGCGTGGCCCAGCATCCCCACGTGGCGCCGGACCGACGACGGGTGGCGCCGCAGGTCATGACCGAGAACCATCGCCTCGCCGCCCGTGATCGACAGCAAGCCGGCACAGGCGCGCAACACACTCGTCTTGCCGGCACCGTTGGGCCCCTCGAGAACGAGGATCTCGCCCGGGGCGGCTATGAGATCGATGCCGGCCAAGGCTGGGAATCGCCCAGTCAGAGCGACAGCGGCACGGAGGAAGACTGCGGAGGCCATGGGCGGGGCCCATGCTACGGGGGCCCTGCCCCGAGAATCCAAGCGGGATCGGTCCCCGGCGTGGGAACGGTCCGGTGTCCTCAGCTCACCGTCAGTCGGCCCAGCCCCACGGCTCGCAGCACATTTCCGGCGGCCGATGACAGCCAATGCAGATTGCCGCTCAGAAGAACGACACCGAAAATGACCAATGACACCCCGGCCACGGCGTTCACCACTCCGAGGCGACGGCGTACCCGGGCCATGACCTCGGTCAGGTGCCCGAAGGCCAGCCCGGTGGCCAGGAAGGGGACGCCGAGCCCGAGTGAATACGCCACCAGCAGGACCAGGCCGGACGTCAAGGTCGACTTGGTGGCCGCCAACCCGAGCACACCGCCGAGGACGGGGCCGATGCACGGCGTCCAGCCGAAGGCGAAGGCCATGCCCATCACCGGCGGCGCCCAGGCGCCGAGGCGCGACGGACGGGGATGGAACCTCCGCTCCTGCATGAGCAGACGTGGAGTCCCGACCCCGGTGAGCCACAGTCCGAGGACCACGATCACGACGCCGGAGCCGATGACGAAACCGCGTTGATGGTCGAGCAGAACGTGGCCCACCCCCGAGGCGGCGGCGCCGAGGGCGGTGAACACGATCGTGAACCCGGCGATGAACCCGAGGACGCCACGTAGGAGCGGTATGAGGTTGCGTCGCTCACCCGCTTCGATCTCGGCCGCCGACAGTCCCGAGACCATCGACACATAGGCCGGAACGAGCGGCAGCACGCAGGGAGAGAGAAACGACAGCATGCCGGCGCCGAAGGCGACCAGGAGCCCGAGGGGGTCGGCCGAGATGGTTCCGATCACAGGGACCGCCGGCACGACACCCCCCTTCTTTCCGTCAGCGCCTGGTGGAGCGGACGAGCTCGAGGTCGGCGTCCACCATCATGGCCACCAATTGCGAGAACGACACGGTCGGCTCCCAGCCCAATTCGGCGCGGGCCCGCGAGGCGTCGCCCACCAGGAGGTCGACCTCGGCGGGACGGATGAACCGTTCGTCGGTGATCACGTGCTCGGCCCAGTCGAGACCGACGTGGCTGAAGGCTTCTTCGCACAGATTCCGCACCGAATGTGTCTTGCCCGTGGCCACCACGAAGTCATCGGGCTCGTCTCGCTGCAGCATGAGCCACATGGCCCGGACGTAGTCACCGGCGAATCCCCAGTCACGCTGGGAATCGGTGTTGCCCAGGGGGATCTTGTCGTCGAGCCCTTCCACGATGCGCGCCACCCCGTGGGTGACCTTGCGGGTGACGAACTCGAGTCCGCGACGGGGGCTCTCGTGGTTGAAGAGCATGCCCGACGACGCGTGGAGGCCGTAGCTCTCCCGGTAGTTGACGGTGATCCAGTGGCCGTAGACCTTGGCCACCCCGTAGGGGCTGCGCGGATAGAAGGGCGTGGTCTCGGTCTGCGGCACCTCGCGCACCTTGCCGAACATCTCCGACGACGACGCCTGGTAGAAGCGGATCTCCGGATCGACGATCCTGATGGCATCGAGCAGGCGGGTGACCCCGAGAGCGGTCGTCTCGCCCGTCAGCACGGGCTGGCCCCACGACGTCTGGACGAAGGACTGGGCGGCGAGGTTGTACACCTCGACCGGGCGGTGCTCTCGGAGGATGCCGATGAGAGAGACCTCGTCGAGCAGGTCGCCGGCCACCAAGGTGAGGTCGTCCTGAATGTGGGCGATCCGCTCGAAGGTGACGGTGGAGGAGCGACGGACCATCCCGACGACCTCGTAGCCCTGGCCGAGGAGGAACTCGGCCAGGTACGAGCCGTCCTGCCCGGTGATGCCGGTGATCAGTGCCCGTTTAGCCATCCTGGCGCTCGCTTCCCCGCTCGCTGGCATCGACGCTGCCGAGGCGCCGCCCGATTCCGTCCGTTGGCATGGTCACCGTCCCGTCCACCGGGGCGGGCGCTTCTCGAGGAAGGCGCTGATGCCCTCGGCGGCATCGTCGGTCTGGTTGGTCAGCGTGAGCATGGCATGGAGATGGGTGAGGGCATCGGAGGCCCCCATATCCCATACACCGTAGAACGCATCACGGCCCAGCGACATCACGGCCGGGGACTTGGAGGCCAGCGTGGCCGCCAGCTCGTCCACGGCAGCATCGAGCCCGTCGTGGGCCACGACCCGGTTCACGAACCCCATGCGCTCGGCCTCGTCGGCAGTCACCACCCGACCGGTCATCATCAGCTCGAGCGCCTTCTTCGGTGGCATCGAGCGCATCAGTGGCACCGTGATCATGTACGGCCACAGGCCGACGTTGATCTCGGGGGCGCCGAACCGGGCGCGCTCCGACGCCACCACCAGGTCGCAGGCGAGTGCCAGACCGAGGCCTCCGGCCATGGCCCATCCCTGGACGCGGGCGATCGTGGGCTTTCCCAGATGCCAGAGATCCTGGAACATGTCGGCCAGGATCCCCCGCGACTGATGACGTTCGAGGAAGCCTTCGTCGGCCCCGTCCCCAGCGCCGCCCATGGCGCCCAGATCGGCCCCGGCGCAGAACGCCTCGTCCCCCGCCCCGGTGAGGACCACAACCCGGACGCCCGAGTCGGCTTTGGCCGCCGCCAGAGCCTCCCGCAACCCGGTCATGACCCCCCACGACATGGCGTTTCGGCGTTCGGGCCGGTTGATGGTGATCCGGGCCACACCCTCGGCGTGGTCCTGGAGGACCTCGCCGTCCGCGGGGCCGGAGGGGGCGACGGGCGACGAGCTCTCGGGCATGCGACAGCGACGGTAGTGCCCAGCCGGGGTGCCACGGAAGCCCTGGCCCGCCAGCCCGGTAGGGTGACCGCCTCGTGGCCACGCCGGGCGCCGCCCTCATCTCGTTCCGCCTCGGTGGCTCCGACGGGGTGTCGGTGGAGGCGGAGAAGTGGCGTACTGCCCTCGGCCTCCTCGGGTTCGAGATCCACACGGTGGCCGGATCGGGCCCCGTCGACCATCTGCTACCGGGACTGGCCATTGGGGCACCGGAGCCCCCCACTGACGCCGAGATCGAGGACGCCCTCGGCCGGGCCGACCTCGTGGTGGTCGAGAACCTGTGTTCGTTGCCCCTCAACGCGCCGGCGGCCGACGCCGTGGCCCGGGTCCTGCGGGGCCGGCGGGCCGTACTGCACCACCACGACCTGCCGTGGCAACGAGAGCGTTTCCTCACATCGCCACCTCCGCCCGACGATCCCCATTGGCTCCACGTCACGATCAACGATCTCAGCCGGCGCCAGCTGGCCGAGCGGGGGATCGCCGCCACCGTGGTCCGCAACACCTTCGACGTCGACCCCCCGGCCGGGGATCGCCACACGACGCGCCAGACACTCGGTATCGCCGCCGACGAGCGCCTGCTCCTGCAGCCGACGCGCGCCATCCCCCGCAAGAACGTGGCTGGGGGCCTGGCCCTGGCGGCGGGAATCGGTGCCACCTTCTGGCTCCTCGGTCCGGCCGAAGACGGGTACGGACCCGAGCTCGAGCGCCTTCTGGCCACGGCCGAGATCCCGGTCGTGCACGGCCGTGGTGACTCCGGCCCGTCGGGCCACGAAACGGCGGTCGGCATCGCCGTGGCCGACGCCTACGCCGCCTGTGACGCGGTGGCGCTGCCGTCGACGTGGGAGGGCTTCGGGAACCCGGCCATCGAGTCGGCGGTCTACGACCGGCCTCTGGCCATCGGGCCCTATCCGGTGGCGGGCGAGCTCGAGGCCTTCGGCTTCCGATGGTTCGCCCACGACGATCCCGCCGCTCTGCGAGGGTGGCTCGACTCCCCCGACGCGGCTGTGTTGGGGCACAATCACGACGTCGCCCGGAGGCACTTTTCGTTGCAGGACCTTCCCGGTCGCCTGGCGCGGCTGCTGGCCGCTGCCCGATGGACGACCTGGTCGAGGTAGGCCTCAGTGCGGGCCGGATACGCTGGTCAGATGCCCACGCGCCCGTCGAACGATGCCGGGATGACGACCAAGCGGTTGCCGGCGGACCGACGGCGCCAGCAATTGCTCGACGTGGCCCTGACACTGTTCGCCGAACGGGGCTTCAACGCCACGACGATGGACGACACGGCCGAAGCGGCCGGCGTCACCAAGCCTCTGCTCTATCAACACTTCGATTCCAAGCGCGCCCTGTATCTCGAGCTGGTCGATTCCGTAGCCGCCACCATGCTCGAGGCCATCGGCAAGGCCGTAGCGGCCGCCGACGGTCCCCGTCAGCAGGTCGAGGGCGGCTTCGCCGCTTACTTCCACCTCGTCGTGACACACCCCGACGCCTTCAACCTTCTCTTCGGCAGCAATGTCCCCAATGACCCCGAGTTGTCGCGGGCCGTCCGCTCGGTGCAGGACACCATCGCCGAAGCCATCGACCCCCTCATCGACGCCGGGCTCGGTGAGGACCACCGGCGGCTGCTGGCGTACGCCATGGTCGGAATGGCCGAAGGCGCCAGCCATCATTTCGTCGGCACCCGGAACCCCGTCGAGCAAGGGACCGAGGAGGCCGAGGCCGGTCGCCTGGCCCGACGACTGGCCGACCTGGCCTGGGCCGGGTTGCGCTCGGTCCACCCGGACTGAGACAGGAGCCTCCGGCTCGCCCCTACGCACCGGGCGGTCGGCACCGGGCCGTCGGCACGGGGTCATAAAACCCGACCGATCCGGTAAGCTTTAGCCGTGGGTACAGAGCTCCGATCGGTCTTCAGGTTCCCCCATCCGGTCAACGAGGTGGCCGCCCGTGTGGTGGCGGGCGGGGTCGTCATCCTGAGTGCGGTGGCGATCGGCTTCCGTCAGCCCTGGCTCCTCGTACCGCTCGCCTACGGATTCTGGGCCCGTGTCCTCACCGGTCCCATGCTGAGCCCACTGGGCCAGCTGGCCACCCGCGTCGTGGCCCCCCGGTTGTCGGACTCCCCCCGGCTCGTGGCCGGGCCCCCCAAACGGTTCGCCCAGGCCATCGGCGTCCTTTTCTCGACCGGGGCCCTGATCCTGTGGTTCGGCGTGGGGGCGCACACCGCCACCTGGGTCGTCGTCGGTGTGCTCGGCGCCGCCGCCTTGGCCGAGTCGGCCCTCGGCCTGTGTGTGGGCTGCCGAGTCTTCGCCGTCCTCATGCGGGTGGGACTCGTCCCCGAGGATGTGTGCGCGGCGTGCGCTGACATCAGCCTGAGGCATCCCGAGGTCCGGCGGCAGCCGGCGGCCGGCTGATTCGGGCCCGCCGGTTCGGGCCCGAACGGGTTCAGGCGACAGCCGGGTTCAGGCCAGCCGGGCGGCGAGCTCGGCCACCAGGCCGGTGAGCTGGGTGGCGCAGGCGGTGTAGGTGGCCTCGTCCCCACCGGCGGGGTCGTCGACGTCGCCCTGGATCGAGGGGTCGACGTCGGTGAGGTCCAGCCGGCCCACCCGAGCGGCCAAGGGCACGGGCCCGCCGGGCAGATGACGGGCCAGCCAGGAAAGCGTGGCGGTGCGATCGGACGCCCGAGGGTGGCGGCGCCGTACGAACCTGACGTGTTCGGCCGCCATGGCGATGACGAGATCGGCGTCGTCGAGATCGGCGTCGTGGAGCTGACGGCTCCGGTGGCCGGAGGCATCGAGGCCCAGCGCCGTCAAGGCGTCGCGGGTACGCCTGCTCATCGGTTGGTTCTCCACGACGTGCGTACCGGCGGTGATCACGCGCACCGCCGCGCCCTCGGCTTCGAGCATGACGCCGGCCATGACCGAGCGAGCCGCATTGCCGGTGCACAGGACGAGCACGAGGGGCCGGACGCCCGTCGTGGCGGCCTGGTCCACAGGATTTATCCCGCTGCAGTGGTCGGGGGGGCTGCCGGAGGTTTTGTCGTCGTCGTGGTGAGGGCTGTCGGGGCTTGCGTCGTGGTGGTGGCCTCGGGCGGGAGCCCCAAGTCGTGGCGCAAGGCGTTGGAGGCCTTCTTCTCGGTCGTCTCCTCCTCCATCAACTTGAGATTGAGCTGGCCGTAGGCGAGGACGTTCTTCTCGACGTTCTGGTTCTTGGCCGCCGCCTTCGACACCGCCGTGGCGTCCTTCGACAGGGTGTTGAGAGCAGCCACCAGTTGGTCGTCGTCGTGCTGGGCTGAGGCGGGGACCTGCAATGCATGGAATTCACGGGCCGCCTGGGCGAAAGCCTGCGAGTACTTCGCATTGCTCTCGGCCAGGTGCTTCTGAATCGTGTCCTTGGCCAGGGCCGCGTTGGTGCTCTTCACGATGGCCAGGAGCTGTTGACTGAGTGTGGCCTCGCTGGGTGCCGAGGAGCCGCAGGACGTGCAGCCGATCACCACGGCCAGGACGACCGAGCCGAACGCCGTGGAATGCCGCGAGAGCTTCATTGGGACCGGTACTGTAATTGGGTTTTCGGCCTTCGTGAGGGAGGGAGGCGCGGCTCCCGTGGTCAGAGTGGATGGACGCCGGCGTCTGGACCCGGTCGGTCTCAGGGCGGCCCCGATGATCCGGTCACCGGCGCCGGCGGGCTGACCGTGAAGGTGGTCGTGTAGGTCGGGTGGGTACCGGCGAGCACGTCGGCGATCACTTCCGAGGGCCCGGCGGCGCACGATGCGCCGTAGAAGACGAAGACGGCGTTACCGTCGTCGTCCAGCGTGGTCTCCGCCGTGCCCGGGGCGGCCGAGCTGGAGGTGGAGAAGAACGGAGCGCCGAAACCCGTGTTGCCCGGGGACCACATCCAGCCGTCTTCGCAACGCTGCTGGAGCTGGTTCGAAGAGATCTCGACCGGCTGCTCGGCGTACACGGGGTTCGTCTCCACGTAGAAGACGGTGTAGACGTCGGATTCGCCGCTGGCCGGGGTGTCACCGGTTTCGACCTCAGTGGCCGGGAAGGCACTGAGGCCTTCGGTGGTCACCACGGGCGGGCTGACCACCAGGGTGGTGAGGGCGGTGAGATAAGGCGACGCCTCGAGGTCGGCAGCGATCACGTCCAGGCCGGGGGCGCAATCGGTGGCCGACACCGTCACGGTGGCGTTGCCGTCGTCGTCGAGGATGACAACGATGCTGCGGGCGAATCCCTGGGGATCCGCCGGGGTTCCCCCCGGAGCCGAGATGCTGAAGAAGGTGGGGCCGAAACCGGTCCCGATGGCGCCGGGGGCGATCGGTCCCGAGCACGAGCTGTCGAGTTGGGAGGAGTCGATGAGGACGGGGTCGCGGGCGAGCGACGGCGACGTCGAGACCTGGATAACCACGTGTACCTCGGACTCACCCGTCTCCACCAAGGGGTTGGGGGCCGCGGTCACGATGATCGGCTCGAGGGAGCCGCCGGTCCCACCGCCGGTCCCACTGCCGGCGGCGCCGGCACAGGGGGCCCTCTTGGCATGCGTGGCACACCAGGCCACCGAGCCCTTGGCCGCCTTGGTGGTCTTAGCCGAGGCGATACCCGACATCCCCAGCAGCGGCATGGCCAGTACGACGGTGAGTGCGGTAATCCGCACAAAACTACGATGGGAGTTCGTATGAGCGCTCTTCGTTGCAAACATAGCGCCATACTGGCCGGGCCGGCGTCCCCTGCCATCGTCACAGATGATGAAAATGCTCTGAGACACGATATGACCACAAGCAGAGAACAGGTGTCACTACTGTATGTGGCCACAAACTCACAGCCGGTCACAGGTAAACCAGGTCACAGGGAAACCGGGCGCCTCGCCTCTCTCGACGGGACGTCGACTTCCGGAGTCGGTGTCTAGAGGATGTGGATCCCGGAGACGGCCCGGGCGATGATCAGCCTCTGGATCTCGGAGGTCCCTTCGAAAATCGTGTAGATCTTCGAGTCGCGGTGCCAACGCTCCACGGGGTGCTCCCGGATGTAGCCGTAGCCGCCCATGACCTGGATGGCCTGCTCGGTCACCCAGACGGCGGTCTCGCCGGCGTAGAGCTTCGACATCGAGCCCTCACCGGCGGTGAAGGGCTTGTGGTTGGCACCCATCCAGGAGGCCCGCCAGATGAGCAGCCGGGAGGCGTCGATGCGCGTCTTCATGTCGGCGAACTTGAAGGCGATGCCCTGGTTCTCGATGATGAGGCGCCCGAAGGCCTTGCGCTGGGTGGCGTAGTCGAGCGAGTACTCGTAGGCGGCCCGGGCGATCCCGAGCGCCTGGGCGCCGACGGCGGGCCGGCTGGCCTCGAAGGTGGCCATGGCCGCCTGGGACTTGGATTTCTTGCCCTCGCGGGCCCGGGCCAGCTTCTCGTCGAGCTTGTCCTTGCCGCCCAGGAGGCAGCGTCCGGGTATGCGGACGTCGTCGAAGATCACCTCACCGGTGTGCGACGCCCGGATGCCCATCTTCTTGAACTTCTGACCGGCCGAGAGGCCGGGGGTGCCCGGGGGGACCACGAAGCTCGCCTGGCCCCGCGATCCGAACTCGGGCTCGACCGATGCCACCACGACGTTCACATCGGCGATGCCGCCGTTCGTGATCCAGGTCTTGGTGCCGTTGATGACCCACTCGTCCTTGGCCTCGTCGTAGACGGCCCGGGTGCGCAGTGAGCTCACATCGGAACCGGCGTCGGCCTCCGACACGCAGAAGGCCGCCGTCTGGAGCTTCTCGGGCGTACCGAAGCACTGGGGGCCCCACTCCATCAGCTGGTCGGGGGTCCCGTTGGCGGCGATACCGGCCAGACCGAGGGAGCTGCCGAAGATGGCCAGGGTGATCCCGGCGTCCCCCCAGGCCAGCTCCTCGCTGGCCACCGGCAGGGTGAGCCCGGTCGGGTCCAGGAAGGACTGGGCGAAGAAGTCGAACGAGTAGAGGCCGATCTTGGCCGCCTCTTCGATGACGGGCCAGGGCGTCTCCTCGCGCTCGTCCCATTCGTGGGCGACCGGTCGGACGACGTCCTCGGCGAAGTCGTGCACCCATTTCTGGAGCTGGACCTGGTCCTCGTTGAGCTCGAGCGAGAAGTCGGGCATCTGTTTCCCCTTGTATCGAGTTTGCCGGACGTCGGTCCTGGTGACGGGCCGTTTCCGGGGGCGGGCTGCCGGGGCGACGTCGGGCCCGCAGGGGCCGGGCGACCGCCTCGTTCCTTTGTTACCCAACGGTAACCTACGGCAGGGGGATTTTCCAGCACCAGGACCGACGCCTCATGCAGAGACCTAGCGGTGGAGCTGTCCCCCCTCGGGTCCGTCCTCCACATGCCAGCCGTCGGCCTCGAGCTGAGCACGGATGGCATCGGCCCGGGCCCAGTCCTTCGCCGCCCGGGCCGCGTCGCGGGCGGCGGCCCGGTCCTTCGTGGCCTCGTCCGGTTCCACCCGGCCGTAAAGGGGCAGGCCGAGGGCGGCACACAGGACGGCGGCGGTCAGGGCCAGCCGGCGCCCGTCGGCGTCGTCCCCGGCGTCAGCGGCCAGATTGGCCTGCCGGGCCAGCTCGAAGATCCCGGCCACGACGGCGGGGGTGCCCAGGTCGTCGTCCATGTGGGCCCGGAAGGAGGAGACGGCGACGGCGTCGGCCCCCAGGGTCACGGCCTCGGATGCGGTGTCGGCCAACGGGGCGTCTTCGAGATGGAACCGCCGGACGAGGGCATCCAAACCCTTCAGGGCCTCCTCGGCATCGGCCACCGTGTCCGGGGTCACCTCCACCTGCGACCGGTAGTGGCTGCGCAGCAGCAGGAGCCGGTAGGCGCGGCCGTCGGTGCGGGCCAGGAGGTCGGTCAACGAGGTGAAGTTGCCCAGGGATTTGGACATCTTCTCCCCGCCCATCATGACGAAGCCGTTGTGGACCCAGTGGTGGGCGAAGGTCCGGCCCGTGGCCACGGCCTGGGCCCGCTCGTTCTCGTGATGGGGGAAGGCGAGGTCGATGCCGCCGCCGTGGAGATCGAACCCGTCGCCCAGGAGATCGAGCGACATCACCACGCACTCGGTGTGCCATCCCGGTCGTCCGTCGCCCCACGGCGACGGCCACTTCGGCTCCCCGGGCTTGGCCTTCTTCCACAGGACGAAGTCGAGCGGCGAACGCTTCTCCTCGCCCGGTTCCACCCGGGCCCCCGATCGCAGGGAGTCGAGGCTCTGGCGCGCCAGGAGGCCGTAGCCGTCGACCCGGTCGACCGAGAAGTAGACGCCGTCGGACGTCTCGTAGGCGATGCCCCGGTCGACGAGGTCGGAGACGAGGGCCACCATGTGTTCCACGTACTCGGTGGCCCGGGGGGAGACGGTGGGGCGCTTGACGCCCAAGCCGTCGAGGGCCGTAAACCATGCCGCCTCGAACTCGCGGGCCACGTCGCTGAGGGTGCGCTCCTCTTTTATGGCCCGGGCGATGATCTTGTCGTCGATGTCGGTGATGTTGGAGACGTAGCGGACTTCGAGACCCGAGAACTCGAGGTAGCGGCGCAGGATGTCGAAGGCCAGGGCGAAGCGGCCATGGCCGATATGGGGGACGTCGTAGACGGTGGGGCCGCACACGTACATCGACACGCGCCCGGGCTCCCGCAGGACGAGCGGCTCGATGGTGCCTGTGGCTGTGTCGTGGAGGCGCAGCACTCCGGTACGGTAACGCGACCATGAACGAGACCTCGACAACCGCCGGGCAGCGACTTCCGCTCGAGGGACCTCGCCCCCCGGTCGTGCCTGAAAAACCGAACCTCGAGGGCCTCGAGGCCAAATGGGCGGCGCGGTGGCAGGAAGCGGGGACGTACAGGTTCGACCGGACGGTCGGGCGCCAGCGTGTCTACGCCATCGACACGCCACCTCCCACGGTGTCAGGGGAGCTGCACATCGGACACGTGTTCTCGTACACCCATACGGATACGGTGGCCCGCTACCGGAGGATGCGCGGCTACGAGGTCTTCTACCCGATGGGGTTCGATGACAACGGGCTCCCGACGGAACGGCGGGTGCAAAACTACTACGGCGTGCTCTGCGATCCGAGCCTGCGCAAGGATCCCTCGTTCGTCGCCCCGGAGAAGCCGGGGAAGCAGGCGGTGGCCATCTCGCGCCCGGACTTCATCGACCTGTGCGCCCGGTTGGCGGAGGAGGACGAAAGGGTCTTCGAAAACCTCTGGCGCACTCTCGGGCTGTCGGTCGACTGGGGCCAGACGTACGCCACCATCGACACCGGGGCCCGGCGGGTGTCGCAACAGGGGTTTCTGCACCTGCTGGCCAAAGGACACGCGTACAGCACGGAGGCCCCGACGCAGTGGGACGTCGACTACCAGTCGGCGGTGTCCCAGGCCGAGATGGAGGACCGGGAGCTCGCCGGTGCCTATCACCGTCTGCGCTTCGCCCGGGTCGATGGTGCCGGTGTCGACGGTGAGGGTGCGGTGGAGATCGAGACGACGCGGCCCGAGCTCCTGGCCGCCTGCGTGGCCCTGGTGGCCCATCCCGATGACACGCGCTACCAAGCTCTCTTCGGCCACGAGGTGATCACGCCGCTGTTCAAGGTGAAAGTACCGGTGCTGGCGCACGAGCTGGCCGACCCCGAGAAGGGGTCGGGCATGGCCATGATCTGCACGTTCGGTGACGTGACCGACGTGACCTGGTGGCGCGACCTCTCCCTGCCGACGCGCACGATCATCGGACGTAACGGTCGACTCCAGCCTGTGGCCTGGGGCGAGCCGGGGTGGGAGAGCACGGACAGGGTCGCCGCCACGGAGGCGTACGGGGAGATCGCCGGAAAGAACGTCAACCAGGCCCGCACCCGTATCGTCGAGCTGCTGGCCGCCTCCGGTGACATGGTGGGCGAGCCCAAGCCCATCGTGCATCCGGTGAAGTTCTACGATCGGGGCGACCGACCGCTCGAGATCGTGTCCAGCCGTCAGTGGTACATCCGGACCCTGCCTTTGCGGGAACGATTGATCGAGCAGGGCCGGCGACTGGACTGGCACCCGCCCTACATGGTGCACCGCTACGAAGCGTGGGTGGAGGGACTGAACAGCGACTGGAACATCAGCCGCCAGCGTTTCTTCGGAGTGCCCTTCCCGGTCTGGTATCCGGTCACGGCGGACGGCGAGATCGACCATGACCATCCGATCGTGGCCGAGGTGAGTCGGCTACCGGTCGACCCCTCGAGCGATGTCCCCGAGGGGTTCGGCGAGGAGCAGCGCGGTGCCCCGGGGGGCTTTGTGGGCGACCCGGATGTCATGGACACATGGGCCACGTCCTCGCTCACGCCCCAGATCGCCGGTCGGTGGGCCGACGATCCCGAGCTCTTCGCACTGGTCTTCCCCATGGACCTGCGCCCCCAGGCCCACGACATCATCCGGACGTGGTTGTTCTCCACCGTTGTGCGGTCCGAGCTCGAGCACGGCAGCCTGCCCTGGAAGGCCACGGCCATCTCGGGCTGGGTGCTCGACCCCAACCGGAAGAAGATGTCGAAGTCCAAGGGCAACGTGGTGACCCCGTTACCGTTGCTCGAGACCCACGGGTCCGACGGCGTGCGCTACTGGGCCGCCAGTGGCCGCCCGGGTGTGGACACGGCCGTCGACGAAGGCCAGATGAAGGTGGGCCGGCGGCTCGCCATCAAGATCCTGAACGCCTCGCGCTTCGCCTTGTCGCGCATCGCCGGCGGCGAGTTGCCCGGTCCGGACGCGATCACGGCCCCCATAGACCTGGCCATGCTCAGCGATCTGGCCCGGGTGGTCGACGAGGCCACCGATGCCTTCGAAGGTTACGACTACGCCCGGGCTCTGGAGCGGACCGAGGCCTTCTTCTGGTCCTTCTGCGACGACTACCTGGAGCTGGTGAAGACCCGGGCCTATGAGGACGCGTCGGAGGCGGGTCCGGCCTCGGCCCGCGCGTCGTTGGGTCTGGCTCTGTCATTGCTCCTGCGGTTGCTCGCACCTTTCCTTCCTTTCGTCACTGAGGAGGTGTGGTCGTGGTGGCACGAGGGATCTCTTCACCGTTCGCCATGGCCCTCGGCCGAGGAATTCCCCGACGCCGCACGCACCACATCGGTCCCGGCGGCCGGCGACGACCCGTCGACAGACTCAGTGCTGTCCGTCGTGTCTCAGGTTCTCGCCGTGGTGCGGCGGGCCAAGACGACGGCCAAGCGGTCGATGCGGGCGCCGGTGGCGAAACTCACCGTGATCGACGACCCGGCGCGCCTGGCGCTGCTCGCTCAGGCCGAGGGTGATCTGCGCGACGCCGGAGGCATCGTCGAGCTGGAGACGCGGGCGGGGGCACCCGACGTGATCGTCGAGCTCGGTGACCAAGAGGCCGAGCGGGCCGGGCGTTAGAGCTTCAGAACCTCCATGGCGTTGTCCCGGAGGAACTTGGGCCAGACGTGGTCGCGCAACGGAACGCCGGCCAGCTCGGTGAAGATGCGCTCGAGGGTCAGGGCCATGGGGAAGTAGCCGGCGTACATGATCTTGTCGGCGCCGCGGGTGTTGGCGTAGTCGATGATGGCCTTCGGGTAGTACTTGGGGGCGAAGGCACTCGTCATGTAATAGAGCCCCGGCCACTTGAGCATCAGCTTCACGGCCAGGTCCTCCCACGGCTCGGCTCCGTGGCGCATCACGATCCGAAGCTCGGGGAAGTCGTAGCAGACCTGGTCGAAATGCATCACGTCCTGGCAGGCCGAGGGCACGCGCGGACCGGCGATGCCGGCGTTCACCAGGATGGGGAGGTCGAGGTCGATGCAGGTCTGGTAGATCGGGTAGTAGCGCCGGTCGCTCACGGGGACCTGCGGATTGCAGCCGGCGGGGAACGTCGTGACGGCCTTGATGTCGTAGTCGGCGTGCGCTTGTCGGATGCGGCGGACCGCACCGGAGATCTTGTTGGGGTCGATCTCCAGGCTGGCCTTGAAGCGATCGGGATACTGACCGAGGGCCCGGTCCGTCACCTCTCCGGCCAGTCCGACGAGGCCGACGGCGACCCCGTGGCGGTCCATCTCGCCCAGGGTGATGGCCACGGGATCGAGGTCGTCGGCGATCAGGCCCGGGTTGTCCTTGAACATGTAGGCGATGGGCGTCGCCATGGTGGTGCTCTCGTCGTCGCGCAGCTGCGGCTTCAGGAAATCGAACCGCTGTTTGGCGGTGGCACTGGGGAAGCCGATCATGAGATCGACGGCCCCCACATCGGTCGGCATCGCCATAGCGGGTGTGGAACCCCTATCCCTCGGCGCTACCCATGTAGGCGCTCATGAGATCGTCCCCGACCTCGGCCGGGGTGCCGGACCGCACGATCCGGCCGGTCACCATCACGGCCACCTGATCGGCCACGGTCAGCGCCGTCTGGGCGAACTGCTCGACGAGGACGACGGTGATGTCTTCGGAGGCCACGAGCTGGCCGACGAGGTCGTAGAGCTCGGCCACCACCAGTGGGGCCAGACCCATCGATATCTCGTCGAGGAGGAGCAGCCGGGGGTCGGTGTAGAGAGCCCGGGCGATGGCCAGCATCTGCTGCTCGCCGCCCGAGAGCCGGCCGGCCAGCTGGCGACGGCGCTGGCCGAGAACTGGGAACCGGGCGTAGCTCTTCTCCTCCAGATCAGCCACCTTCACGCCCCGGCCGCGGAATGTGTACATGAGCAGGTTCTCGGCCACCGTGAGGTTGGGGAACACCGAACGTCCTTCGGGAATGGTGCAGACGCCCCGTCGGGCCAGCTGTTCCGAGGAGGACTTCCCGATCTCCTCGCCGTTCAGCCGGACGCTCCCTCCTGTCGGCGCCAACCGGCCGCTCATGACTTTCAGAAGCGTCGACTTTCCGGCTCCGTTGGGACCGAGCAGAGCGAGGCACGATCCTCCGGGAAGATGGAGCGACACGCCGTGGACGACCTCGATGCGGCCGTAGGCGGCGCGCACATCGGTCAGCTCCAGCATCGGCGAGGACATGGTGGAAGGCGTCGCCGTTCCCGGGGGCGCATCGGCCGCTGCGTCGGACCGACGAGCGGCGGCATGTTCGGGCGTCTCGGTGGGCTGGACGTCCTCGGTACCGAGATAGGCGGCCTGGACGGCGGGATCGGCCCGCACGGAGGCGGGATCGCCGGTGGTGATGATCTCGCCGTAGTGGAGCACGGTCACCTCGTCGCAGATGCTCATGACGAGGCTCATGTCGTGCTCCACCAGGAGCACGGCCATACCTTCGGAGGCGAGACCGAGCAGGATCGTGCCGAGCGCCGTGGTCTCGTCCTGGTTGAGTCCGGCGCTGGGCTCGTCGAGCAGCAGGACGCTGGGCGTCGTGGCCATGGCCCGCGCCAGTTCCACCAGGCGGGCCAGTCCCGTCGGCAGGGAGTCGGTGGGCTCGTCGGCCAGCTCCGAGAGCCCCACCTGGGTCAGGAGACGTTCGGCGGTGAGGTGCGGGTTCGTCCCCGAGGGCAGTCGGCGACGTTGGGTCTCGGCCGCCATCTGGACGTTCTCGCGCACCGTCATGGTGTCGAACAATTCCAGTCGCTGGAAGGTGCGGGCCATACCCCGGCGGGCCCGGACGTGGGGGGAAGTACGGGTGATGTCGGTGCCGGCGAAGTGCACCCGGCCCCGGGTGGGGGGCTGGAGGCCGGTGATCACGTTGAACAGGGTGGTCTTGCCCGCCCCGTTGGGCCCGATGAGTCCGTGCACGCTTCCGGCGTTCACGGACACGTCCACTTCGTTCAGGGCCTGGATACCGCCGAAACGCACGGTGATCTGCTCGGCCACCAATTCAGCCAACGGAGCTCACCTCGGGCTCGATGGCTCCGCTCGGGGCCGACGGTGGGTCGCTGCCGACAGGGGAACGGGCGCCGGCGGCGCGCCGCTGCCGGTAGTCGGCCACGACGACGTAGAGCGTCCCGATCCCGTTGGGGTTGCGGCCGGCGGCCACGATGCCCAGGCCGATCAAGACCTGGGGGAGCTCGAGGAAGCCGATGCGGGCGGCGATGACGGGGAGCACGGCGACGAAGAGCCCGGTCGTCACGGCCCCGGTGAGCACGCTCATACCCCCGAGCGTCACCCCGGCGAAGATCAGGATGCTCAAGAGGAACTGGAACTGCGAAGCGCCGACCGAGGTGTTGAGCCCGCCGTAGAGGGCGCCGGCCAGCCCGGCCAAGGCGGCCGACAGGGCGAACACAGCCAGCTTGGTGGCGGTGAGGCTGAGACCGACGGTGCTGCAGGCCGCCGGGGAGTCACTCATCCCCACCAGACGTCGTCCGAAGGGACCCCGGCGCAAAGCGCCCACGCCGATCAGGCACAGGGCCAGGACGAGGGCGATGAGGACGTCGAAGGACCGGTTGGTGGCGAAGCGGAGGCCGAAGATGTCGGGACGACCCACCTGGACGGCCCCCGAGCTGCCGAAGACGGAGTTCGACGTGAAGAACACGTCGTCCATGACCACGGCGAAGGCCAGGGTGGCCAGAGCCAGGTAGATACCCCGCAGACGCAGGACCGGGAGTGCGAGCACGGCTCCCACCGCCGCGCAGAGGCCCACGGCCAGGAGCACGCCGAGCACAGAGCTCCCGCCGTCGACCCAGTGCATGGACAGAGCACCGAGACCGAGGAAGGTGTACTGACAGAGAGAGATCTGACCGCCGTAACCCGACAACAGCGTGAGCGACAAGGCCAGCAGGGCCAGGGTCAACCCTGTCCCCAGGGTCAGGAGGTCGCTGCCGGTGAGCAGGGCGGTGAGGACGACGACGCTCACGAGCACGACACCGCCGCCCACCAACGTGGTTGTGGCACTGGCCACGCCGGGGGTGCGGACACGGACGATTCGGCCGATCGTCAACCGGACCTCGGGGATGAGGAGCAGGACGACGAAGAGCATGACCATGGGCAGAGCCGCCTGGATGTCCGAGACGTCGCTGGCCGGTCCGTAGCCGATGACCATGGAGTTGCCGATGCCGAGGATCATGGCCCCGAGGAAGGTGAGCGGGATACTGCGCAACCGGCCCACGACAGCCGCCGCATAGCCGAAGATGACCAGCTCGATGAGCGGGAGGATGGACATGTTGGACGAGGGGGCGATGAGGATCCCCGCCACCCCGGCGAACATGACGCCGATCATCCACGCGTAGGAGGCGATGCGTCCCGATGGCGCCCCCGCCAGCGAGGCGAGGGCGGGATCGTCGACGACGGCCCGCATGGCCACGCCGGTGCGGGTGCGTTTGAAGAACAAACGCAGGAACAGGGCGGCGGCCACGGCCACACCGATGGTGATGAGCTGCTCGTAGGAGAGGTTGACACCGCCCAGCGACACCTGATGGCCGCTGAAGAACTCGGGCATGATGTACACGTTCGACTGGTTCCAGATCCAGGAGGCCAGACCTTCGAGGAGGAGAAGGAGGCCGAGGGTCACGGCCAGCCGGATGTTCGTCGACACACCGTAGAGAGGGCGCATGACGGCCCGCTCGATGACGGCGCCGAGAACGGGGGCGGCCACGAAGAGGGTGACGGCCAGGGCGCCCAGCACGGGCCAGTGCCAGCCCTGCCACAGCTGCCAGAAGAGATAGGCCAGGACCATCCCGACGGCACCGTGGGCGAAGTTGAAGATGCCGGTGGTGTTGTAGGTCACCACCAGTCCGCTCGCACTCACGGCGTAGATCGACCCGGTGACGACCCCCGCGATCAGCAGGCTGATGAACAGGCTCACGGTGTGGCGCCCCCGCGGTCAGCGACGGGTGGTGTACCGAGCCGTCGCCCCGTCATGCCGGCACCCTACGACGAGGGGGCCGGCCGGACCTCCGGCTTGAAGCCGGGCGCCGGCAGAAGGCCGCTCGGACTGCAGATGAACCCCGTCGCCGGGGTGGGGGGGACCCGGACGATCTGGCCGTTCACGACCTGGGCCAGGACGGCGCAGGTCCCCGGGACGTTGGTGGCCGGGTCCCCTGTCGTGATCAATCCACCGGCGTTGAAGCTCGTGATCTTGTCCAGCGCCGCCTCCAGACCGGCCCGGGTGGGTGGGTTTCCGGCGGTTTTCAGGGCCTGGACGAACAGCTGGGCCGAGGCCCAGCCGAAGAGCGACTCCAGCTCGAAGTTGGCGGTGGGGTCAGCCTTGATCATCCACTTGTCGAACAGCTTGGACGCCGGCAGGTTGGAGTCCGCCCCCAGGTAGAGCACGTAGCCGATCTCGAGGTACATGCCGTTGACGGCCGAGCCGCCGTCTTTCACCAGGTTGGACGAGTAGGCGTCGCCCTGGACCACGATGGGCTTGACGTCCTGGCTCTGCATCTCCTCGGCCAAGGTGGCGGCGTATGAGTCGGGCATCTGGGTGGTGAAGAACAGCTGGACACCGTCGGACTTCATGGTCAGGACGTTGGGAAGGAATGTCGTCTGGCTGGGCATGAAGCTGCCGTCGTAGACGATCTTGAATCCCTGGGACGTGGCCGCACGCTCGAACGCCTTCTCCGACGAGGCGGTGGAGGCGGTGGCATTGGCCCACAGGATGCCCATGTGCTTGATCTGCTTCGGGAACTTCGCCTTCAGCACCTTGAAGACCGTCAGGGGGTAGTCGTTGGCCGTGTTGGGAGAGGGGCTGTAGGACGTGGGGAGGTTCGACAGATCGGGGTCCAGCGGGTAGGCGATGTCGGGCATGCCGGCGGCCTTGATGAGGGGCTCCTCGGCCGCGTCGTCGAGGGAGAAGCCGCCGACGAGGGCGAAGTCGCTGGTGATCTGGGCGGAGGTGGCATTGGCCACGGTGCCGTCGCTGTAGGCACTGTCCTTGGCGTCGAGGTGGATCATGCGGCCGTTCACGCCGCCGATGGAGTCGATGTAGTCGAAGTAGGCCT